>Ga0111538_10012054_pt1 | contig 11426 bp, 7 predicted proteins | sample SoiMethybrSBSTD1_FD_79669 | JGI IMG/M metagenome (GOLD analysis project Ga0111538, IMG submission 79669) | Bulk soil microbial communities from a Populus tree surrounding site in Tennessee, USA - Soil MetaG P. TD hybrid SBSTD1 (version 2)... | ecosystem: Environmental > Terrestrial > Soil > Tree... | reverse complement strand
GCCCCCGGCGGGTACCAATTTTATGGATGTGGCCGCTTCGATGTATGGAAAATTCGTTCTGCGCACGGACGGCACGGTTTCGGGATGGTCGTCGGCTTTTTCCACGGACCCCACGACGAACTTTCCTCCCGGGCTCACGAATATTACGGTGATTGATGCGGGGGAACAACACGTCCTGGCGTTGAAGATGAACCGCCGTTTTTCAGCGGTGACATTATCTGCGGCCGTGGACACAACGCACCTTGTTGTCAGTTCAAAGGGAAGTTCGCAATGGTTCGGTCAAACCAACGTCGCTTATGACGGTGTTCATGCGGCGCAGAGCGGGTTCATTGGTAACGGCACGGCGTCTTCCATGCGGTTGTGGACGATTGGACCAGTGGCGGTCAGTTTTCGGTGGAGAACATCATCGGAAACCAATCATGATTTCCTGAGCTTTTCCGCGGGTGGCGTTGTGCTGACGAACATCTCGGGTGAGACCGGCTGGCAGGAATGCAGCATAACGACGCCTCCCGGAAATCAGCTTCTGCAATGGACCTATTCGAAGGACGGCGCCGGCAGCGCGGGCGAGGACGCGGCATGGGTCGATCAAGTTGTGGTTGCACCGATGACGCCTTCGATCATAACTCAACCAGCGAGCGTGCATGCTTTGGGTGGCAGCAACGTCACTTTTTTCGTGTCCGCCACTGGGCCACATTTAACATATCAATGGCAAAAAGATGGGGTTGGTCTGCTGGATATGACGAATTCTTCTCTCACGCTGACTCAACTCACGCGCTCGGACTCAGGCACGTATCGAGTTAGAGTTACCAACGGCTTTGGCGCCGTGATCAGCAGCAACGCGGTGTTGAAAGTTCATGTGCCCCAACGATTGTCTATCGCGTCGCAGCCCGACGGAGCGATGCATGTCTATTCCGGGGATTCCGACGGTGGAGTGCTGACTTCAGCAGATGTCACCGACTTCCGCGCATACATCAGTTCGAACTTAGTGGAGTGGACGCCCGTCCCTGAAGCCCTCATCCTTGAAAATGGAAAGCTGGGACTGCGAGATCTTTCCGCAACAAATTCTGCGATGCGCTTTTATTTGATTTTAGAAAGGTGGTAGGAAAGGTGCGCAATAGGCCGGCCCTCCCCGGCAGTTCACGCAGGCCAGCAAGATTGAGGGATTACAAATGGGTTATAATTGCACCCCGCAGAGCAGCTTGATCTGGCTGATGGGTGTTCTAGTGTGGTATCCGCCGTATGAAGCTCAAATCGTTGATCGTCGGTTGCCTGGTTTGTACCAATGCGTTTGCGCAGGAGGCGACGCCTGCACAACGGGAGGAGGAAGTGCGGGCGCGGATCCAGGGCAGGCGTCTTGAGCGGGCGACGGCGCTTCCAACGCCAATGAAACGAACAGAGAGTCCTCCGGCAACGCTGCCTGTCCGCGTAACGCCCGAACAGTACAAGGCGTTGGCGGCGGAGTATAAGGGGAGCGTGAAGTTGTTGCGGTTGGAGAGGTCGGAGCGTGCATTCAACGGGGCGCTGCTCGCGGAGTTGGTGGAGGCTGCGGCGGCAGCAATGCGCACGAATGAGACTGCAACGGTCAAGTATTACACCAGCGTCTCGCACAGTTCCGACCGGCTGATGACGTATGGCCACTCGTTTGGCAGGGACGCGTCCGTACCGCCGGCGAGCGGTTTTTATTCTGAATTTTTCGCAGATCGCACCGGTCGTCTCCACACGATCGTGGATCACGACGTGGACGGGACGCGTTATGTGACCGACGTGATTCTCTATTCGGAAGGCCGGCCGTATGCGAACGTTTCCTACAATCGCGCCGGGGAGGTCGAGTTCGCAGACGTGCTTTATTTCCGCAGCGACCAACCATATCTCTCGGGCCGCATTCTGCGTGACGGGAGCGCGTGGATGGATTTAGCGCGTACGCCAACAGGAGAGCGGAGCAGAGGTATCGACGAGACGCCGGCCCAACCCCCGCCGATGAAACGCGCGGAGGGACCTCGAGCAGGGCTCCCTGCGCGGGTCACAGCGGAGGAGTACAAAGCGCTGGCGGCGGAGTACAAGGGGAGCGTGAAGTTGTTGCGTCTCGACGAATCGGAGCGGGCGTTCAATGCGGCGCTGCTCGCGGAACTGGTGGAGGCTGCGGCGGCGGGACTGCGCACGAACGAGGCTGCGACGGTGAAGTATTACGGCGGTATCTCGCACAGTCCGGACCGGGTGATGGTGTATGGCCACTCGTATGGAAAGGACGCGTCCGTGCCGCCGACGAATGGTTATTATAGTGAATTCTTCGCTGACCGCGCCGGACGCCTCCAAACGATCGTGGGCCACGATGTGGACGGGACGCGTTATGTGACCGACGCGCTGCTGTATGCGGAGGGTCGGCCGTACGCGCGGCTTTCCTATAACCGCGCCGGAGAGGCCCAGTACGCAGACCTGGTTTATCACCGCGGCGAACAACCGTATCTGTCGGGCCGCATCCTGCGTGACGGCAGCGCGTGGATGGAATTGATGAACACGCCCGCAGGTGGGGTAGAGAGTAAGTGAAGCTTCTTCGGCACGGTGCAATTTTAGGGAGTTAAAGGAGTTTCATCAGTGGTTGAGAGTTGAAAGGTGAGGGTTGAGGGTCGAGCGGAACAGCAAAGGACCTAAGGGACGGGAAGGACCAAAAGGACGGACGCGGACCGCTTCGGAAGCCGATGGCATGGGAATAGCGGACGGAAGGCGAGCGTGCGCCTGTTCAGATAGGGATTTCAGTCGGAGACTCGTAACCTCGTCTGCTACAAGTTTTGCGTCCCCTTTCGGCGGCTGAAGGACGCAATCCTTCCGGGATTTCATGGGAAGCTTTGGGGGAAAACCCTACCAGTGAGAAGCACGGCCCGTATGTAGAATTGCCGCGATTTGAATATACGCGCAAAGCTGCTGGTTCTGCTTGTGTGCGCTTCGGCTCTCTTCTTTGTTTTGCGGCCCGTGCGCCAGGCGACGTCGAGGCAAGCTAACAATCCCGTAGGGTTGATCCCTGTTCGCGCTGATGATACGCGCTCACCCGTGCAGTCCGTTTCAACAGCTAGCGAGCGGAACATTTTTAGGGATTTCCAGCAATGGGCTGAAGATTATGCGGCCGCCAGGCCGACTGAAAGAACCCGGCTGTTAACCGACGGATTGAGTCTGGCCGCCGAACGGACGCGAATTCTTGCCGCACTTATTGAATCGGATCCTGCCGAAGCGCTTCGCCAGGCCGTGCCGATGCGCCTGCGGCAGCAACTCCCACCGGAAATCGTTGCCCAACTTGAAGAACGCGTCAGCGGTCACGGTGACTTCGACGTCATTGCCAAACTGCCTTTGCCCGATGGCCGGCGCGACCCGAACTTCCGTCCGATCGACCGCTATGCGCGGTTCAACGACCGCACCTATTATGCTCATGTTTATGGACGGCGCCTCGGTCAGGTTTCGCGCGAGAACATCCCCATGCACGGCATCGCCATCGATGGCCAAATGGCCGTCCACGAAGACCCGGTGCGCGCGTTGGAGGCGGGCGAAGTTCCAGACCCCAATCTGGCAATCGGCAACCGGGATGAAATCTGCGGCATCAGTGGCCTGCCCTCTGGGCGCATGGCGGCAGCGCAAGTCGGTGATGAACTCGTTTATCTTTGCGCGCCTTCGCATATCGCCGAATACAATCAGCAAGTGGTGGCCGCGGAAAGTTCGCTGCCCGGCCCTTCATGGACGATGGGCATGAAGACCGTGCTGTTCATGCGCTTGAATTTCTCCGACCATCCCCAGGAAACCGTTTCAGAGGCGGATGCAGCGTCCACAATGCACACTGCGAGCAACTGGTTGTTCCAGTTCTCCTACGGCCTCACAAGTCTCAAAGCCACAGTCACCCCCTTGCTCATGATGCCACGCACCAAGGCTTGGTATGTAACCAGCCAGAACTATGCGATACTTCTGGAGGATGCTCGCGCTGTTGCAAGGGCTCAAGGTTTCGAGACCGCCAACTTCGACCTGGATTGTGTTGCTCATCCGTTCATCTTCTCGCATGGGTCGGTCGCCTTTGCGGTCATCGGCGCGAAGGGGACCTGGTTCCAAACTCAACCTTCCGCGGCACTTGCTGTTCACGAGTTTGGCCACAATCTCGGCTTGCCGCACGCCCATGCGTGGATCACCAGCGACGACAGCATCATTGGCGAGGGCGTGCATGAAGAGTACGGAAACCCGTATGACATCATGGGCAGCGGCCGCACCGTCGATGCCCACTTCAACAGCTGGGCAAAGAACCTGCTCAAGTGGATCCCTGACCGCAACGTCTCCACGGTGCGCACCAGTGGGGTTTATCGCCTTTATGCTTTCGACACTTTGTCCGTCAATTCAAATTTCGCTTACGCGTTTAAAATCGCAAAAGACCCACACCGCACTTATTGGCTTGAATATCGGACCCGGGATTTCTTCCGCGACCGTTGGTGCCGTTTCGGCCTGCTGATCTATTCCGTAGACACCAACAACATTTGGAACCCATATCTGTTCGACATGCTACCCGCCGAGAGTGGCACGGTGGCGCCTCTCCTGCTTGGCCGCACCTTCACCGATCCCTTTGCCGGAGTTCACCTCACACCTCTGCGAGTCAACACGAACACCATGCCTGGATTCATCGACTTTGCCGTCCAGTTCGGCGAGTCTCCGAACAATCGCCCGCCGGCCGTGACCCTGAGCGCTAATCCGCCGACATTGGAGCCAGGCGAGTCGGTCACTTTTACTGCCACGGCGAGCGATCCCGATGGCGATCCACTCGCGTACTATTGGCATTTCAGTGACTCTGTTGAAGACATTATCATCGGCACCAACGGCCCAGTCATCACACGGCAGTTCGATTATGCCCAGGACTTTGTCATCCGCTGCGCTGTTTCCGACATGCGCGGCGGGATTTCCAGCGCCCTTCACGTCATGAGGGTGGGCTCCAACTCCCTGTACCGCCTCGGCGGCTTCGTTCGCGCCGGCTCCACTCCCGTCGAAGGCGTGCGTGTCCGCATCGACGGCGGCTACTCGGGCCACACTTACACCGATGGAAACGGCAGATACGTGCTGGCCAATCTTCCCGCTGGCGATTACACACTGAGCGGCCTCAAACCAGGATGGTCGTTCGCGCCTTCCGGCTTCGCCAATCCGGTCAACGTCAGCACTACTATTACCAACATCAATCTCGCCGCGTCGGAGGCGACCTACACCATCAGCGGTCGGGTTTTCACCGGGCACACGCTCGAGCCGTCGGTCGGTATTGCTGGCGTGTCGGTCATAGTCGGCACTAATTCCGTCGTTACGGATGCTGACGGCTACTACGCGGTCTCCAATCTCCGTCCCGGCTTCTACCCGGTCAGCGCTTCGAAGCCGCACTATGAACTCCTGCAGGCAGGCTGGTGGTTCAATCCGGTCGGCCTGACATGGGCTAATGCCCGCAACGTCGAGTTCGTGCGGCCATTTTATAAGCTTAGGGGTTCCGTGAATAACATCGGCAGCAGTCCAGCTGTTGTCCGCGTTGACGGCCAACCTTATAGCGTCAGCCTCCCCCGCGGCCAGTCTGCGTACGAAATCGAAGTTCCGCGCGGCGCATGGAATCTTACTGCCGCGTCTGACGGGTACACCCTCGTCCCGCAGTTCAGTAACCCCGTCGTAGTCACGAACGAGGATTTCGTGCCCCACGATTTCACTGGCTCCCCCGGCACTACCTATGCGATCCGTGGAACTGTCACGGAAGCCGGCGAACCTCTCTCCGGTGCACGCATCACCGCCGGCCAGCGCTCCGGCGGCAGCGATACTTTCGGCAATTATGTGTTGCCCGGCCTGCCGAATGGAACCTATACCGTCAGCGCCGCTCATCCGGCTTACACCTTCATTCCCTCTTCCCGATCCGCCGTCGTGAACGACGCCGATCTGCTCGGCGCCAATTTCATCGCTAACCCGATTTTTCATCTCACGCAAGCCCACGCCACTGCTCAGGGCTTCGGATTTAACCTCATCGGCGGCACCAATCGTATCTTCCGCATCGAGTCATCGACGAACCTGGCAACCTGGACAACGCTCGCAACGCTGACCAACGCCACCGGTCGGCTCGATTTTCAAACCCCGTCCGCCAATGCGGGCCGATTCTACCGCGCCGCCCTTTTGCCTTAGCCTGCGTTGCATACGTTGATCTTTGGGACGCTCGGCTTCCGAATCCACAACGCCAGACCTCCGCAACGGTAGGCCCCTTGCCGTCATCGCCGACTTGAACTTTCTTTCTCAGTCAGCTTTGCGCTGCGCGGCTGTGCAGAATTGAAGTTCCGCAACACGCTCGCTAATCTTTATAACGATCAGGGGAAAGTGATCTCATGAACTCCAAATGCATTCTGTTTGTTTCAATGTTGATCTTGAACCTCGGCGGCGCGTCGTCCGCGGATGAGGTGAGCAACTCGGTTGTGGCAGAGGTCGAGATTGAGCCAGTGGGCCAGGTCGCGCGCGTAAGCGTGTACTTGGTTAACATATCAAAAACTAATCAGACATTGTTTAGTGGCCGTGTCGGGACACATCGACGAGGTATCTATGAAGCAGTTGATTTCGACGAAGTGGCGAAAGATCGGCCATTCGGAAATGGAGCGCTCGCGACACCGGAACTGACGTTTGAAGCGATTAAATTCTCGGCGCCGACGACCGTCGATTGGGGCGCCACGTTCCGGAATATGGCGCCCACGTTCATCCAACTCCGCGAAGGAGAGCGGGCTCTTTATTGCCTGTTTTCCGTTCCGACGATCTACGTGCGCAGTGAATTCGCAGGTGGCAGAATTCCATTTCCTGGTTTACGGGACGTTCCTGCCATGGACGTTTCGATTTCGAAGTGCATTCGCAAAGGCAAAGGCAAGGCAACGAAGTTGTCGCCCTAAGCGCGACGCATTGGGACTGGTTTGTAGGATGATTCAACCCTCTTCAGGGTTTGATGGTGTGCGGATGCGTTCCTATGGTCTCAGGGTACCATACGATTTTCGCCGTACGCGGTGTCTTATGTTTGAATGACGAGTATTCGCAGGGTCGGTGCATTCGCGGTTGCGGTAACGCTCCTGACAGGCACAGGCAACCGCCTGACGGCGGGCGAAGGGAAGGAAGCGATTCTCGAGGATGCGCGCCGGCTGGAGGAAGCGGTCGACAAGATCGTCACGAACCGGATGGAGAAGGCGCATGTGCCGGGAGCGGTGGTGACGATCGTGAAGGGGGACAAAATCATTTTCAACAAGGGGTATGGGTTTGCGAATCTGGAGGAGCGCCGGCCGGTGGATCCTGAGCGAACGTTGTTCCGCGTGGCGTCGGTTTCGAAGGTGTTCAACGCGATGGCAGCGTTAACACTGGTGGACAGAGGGCTCGTTGGCGCTGATGAAGACGTGCGAGCAAAGCTGGCCGCAGCGGGTCTCGAGCTGGACAAGACTGTTGACGGCCCGATCACTCTAAGAGCTTTGCTCACGCACACGGCGGGGATACGGGAGTTGTACATCCCGAACGTGACGCTGGCGACGAATCGCAGCGGCGTGTTGCCGTTGGGAGCTTACCTGCAAAAGTGTCTGCCGCTGCGATGGCAGCGGCCGGGCGAAACGCTTTTATACAGCGACCATGGGATTACGCTGGCGGGCTACGTAACGGAGATCGTTTCGGGAAAAAGGTTTCAGGATTACGTGCTTGGGAACGTCATGCGGCCGCTCGGAATGGATCGAACCTGTTATGAAGTGCCGGAGGAGCGATGGGAGGATGTGGCGGTTGCGTATTCGCATGACGATTCGGGATACAAGCCGGTGGCGTTCCGTTACACGAGCATTGACCCGGCGCTCGGCGTGCTAACGACGGGCAGCGACATGGGCCGGTTGATTATCGAGCATCTTTCCGGCGCGCGGCGGGTCTTGAAACGGCGGAGCGCAAAGCTGATGCACGAGCCGCAATACACGGATGAACCGCGTTTTGGGATTTATTGGACGTGCGGGTTGTGGCAGATGGGTCCCAAAGAAGAGCCAAACCTATCGCATTTTGGGGGTGCCTGCGGGTTTTTCAGTCAGATGGCGTTCATCCCTGCGCGCGACGTCGGGTATTTTGTGGCTCAAAGCAACTCGCCTGAACTGGTTTTTGATGTCGGCATTTTGGAGTCGCTCTTCACTGAGCGACCGAGAAGCCGGAAGGCCGATCGGAGGGAGCCTTTGGTACCCGTTTCGCATGACCGGGCGCATCTTGAGGCACTGGCCGGCACGTATGTCGCAAGCCGAGATCTCTCGCGGGGCAGGGCTTTGAACGAGCAGGAGTATGTGCGGGTGAAATACGCCGCAGATATCCACGGCATCGAGGTGGCGCACTGGCAAAACCGGGAGAAGCCGATGCGTTTTGTGGAAACCGCGCCGCTGTATTTTCAGAGCACTGACCGCAAGGCTGTGTCATTTCGGCGGAGCCGGGATGGTCAACGATTGCATATGTTCGATTTCAATTTCAGCGGTGACGGACAGTTTACCAGGATCGCGGGGAAGGATGAGTTAAATGGGTTAGAAAAGTTAAATGAGTAAATTGGGCGCCGTCGCCATGGACGAGCGAGGTGAAGTCAGATAGATCGTGCGGAGATGACGCACGTGGGTGAGCATAATTGGCCTTTTAGTGAGTTGAGCCTGGCGCAACGGCTCGAAAGGGCTGAGGGCTACGCGGGGGCCAAGTTTGTCGAGGCGCGGGCTCGGGTGTCGCCGGAATCGGGCGCGCGGTGGATGGAGGTGGCGGGGGCTTACGCAATGTACGACGGCCCGACCTCGCCCGTGACGCAGACGTTTGGGCTGGGATTGTTTCACCCGATTACGGGCGCGGAATTGGACAAGATCGAGTCGTTCTTTCTTGAACGCGGCGCGCCAGTATTTCACGAGGTCAGTCCGCTGGCCGGTTTGCCGCTGGCGGCATTGCTGAGCGAGCGAGGTTATCAACCCGCGGAGTACACCAGCGTGATGTACCGCCCGATCGACGGCGAGGCGCGCGTGACGGGGGACAATGGTTCGATACGAGTACGGCCCATGGCGAGAGATGAAGGGGCGCTTTGGGGAGACATCGCGGCGCGAGGGTGGGGCGAGTTTCCTGGATTGCCGGAGTTGCTTCGGGACATGGGAGCGATGGCCACCGGCAGAGAAGATGCGATCTCATTCCTGGCGGAATGGCAGGGTGCGCCTGTGGCTATTGGCGTGTTGTGCCTGCACAATGGCGTGGGTTTGCTTGGCGGAGCCTGCACGGTACCTGAAGCCCGGCGGCAGGGGGTTCAACGCGCGCTGCTCGCGGCTCGTTTGCGGTTTGCTGCCGATGAGGGCTGCGACATCGCCATGATGTGCGCTGCGCCGGGAAGCGCTTCGCAGCGTAACGCGGAACGCCAGGGATTCCGCATTGCCTACACGCGCGTGAAGTGGGGGAAGGAAGCAGGTGGGAAAGCGAGAAGTGAGAAAGCGGGAAAGTGAGAAAGTGAGAAAGTGGGGGGATGCACCTGAATTTCTGCGTCAATTGCGATTTCGAATGCGCTCAGGGCCCTACTATGAGAGAGCTTCGTCAACTGAGCGCGGGAAAATTTCGGTCACTTCGCCGTCCAGCCGCAGCGAGACACAGGGTTCACGGTCGTGATCGGTTTCACCGCGGTTGATGATGACGTAGGGAACACCTCGTTCCGCGGCCATCAGAGGAAAGGAAGCGGCGGGATGCACCGAGAGGGTGGAACCGAGCGCAACGACAAGATCAGCCTTTAACGCCGCGTCGCGCGCGCGTTTGACCCCTCTGGGATTCAGGTCCTGGCCAAAGCTGATCGTCGCGGGTTTCAGGAATCCGCCGCACTTGCACACGGGCGGCTTTCGGTGCCGGCGGAAATAGTCGAAGTGCGGCGCGGGATCACTGTGCTCGTGACAGGTCTGACATTCGACCAGCGAGTTTGTGCCGTGCAATTCGACGAGGTGCTTCGCGGTGGTGCCTGCGGCTGAGTGCAGCCCATCGATGTTTTGGGTGATCAGCATCAGCAGCTTGCTGGCTTTCTCCAGCTTTACGATGGCATGATGGACTGGGTTTGGCTTCGCATCGCGAAATGCTTCCCACCCTTCCAGTTTATAGTCCCAATGCTCCAGCCGCGCCGCTTCGGAGGTCATGAAATCCTGATAGTAGACGGGCTGACGCTTCTTCCAGACGCCTTGCGGTCCGCGAAAATCAGGTATGCCACTGCCGGTGGAGATGCCGGCGCCTGTAAAAATCAGGATCCGACGGGCGGCCCTGAGGTATTCGGCAAGGGATCGTTGGTTGGCTTTCATTGCGACTCAATTACCGGAGTTTTACCGCAGAGGGGCAAAGACGCGAAGACTTAAAAGCCTGCCACAGATTCCAAACCTTCAACAGGAGGTCGCTGAGGGAACGGAGGGTTGGGTGGGATGATTTGCTGTAACAACGGACGGCAAAGGGTTAATTTATGGGGCCGTGTCATCGTTTGAATCCACGCAGGTCCCGTCGCTTTTTGCGGCGACGCGATGGTCGGTGGTGCTCGCGGCGAAGGACAAGTCTTCGCCGGATTCGGCAGCGGCGCTGGAGGCGTTGTGTCGCGCGTACTGGTATCCATTGTACGCATTCGTCCGGCGGCAGGGGCAGAGTTCGCATGATGCGCAGGATTTGACCCAGGGATTTTTCGCACGGCTGCTGGAGAAGGATTATTTGCAAGCGGCGGCACAGGAGAAAGGCCGGTTTCGCACGTTCCTGCGGGTGGCATTGAAACGGTTCATGGCCAATGAATGGGACCGCGCAAGGAGGTTGAAACGCGGGGGCGGGGCGTTGTCGATATCGCTGGACACATCGATGGGAGAGGAGCGGTATCGGAGCGAGCTTTCGGACACGCTGTCGCCGGACCGGATCTACGAGCAACGGTGGGCGATGACACTGCTGGAGCAGACAATGGGGCGTTTGCGGGCCGAATATACCGGCAAAGAGGCGGAGTTCGAACAAATGAAGGGGACTTTGACGGCCGATCGGGGAGCGATCGCCTATGGGGAGATTGCGGTGGCGCTGGGGATGACGGAAGGAGCGGCGCGGGTGGCGGTGCATCGGCTCCGCAAACGGTTCCGCGAGTTATTCCGGGCAGCGGTGACGGACACGGTGTCCGGACCGGAGGAGGTGGAGGATGAGTTACGTTATCTGGTGGGGGTGTTAAGCGGCGGGAGCAACGGATAAGGTGTAACAATCGGGCGCCGAATGCTTAACCACCCAGTACGATGAAAGAGAATGTAGCATGTCCACGCTGCGGGGCGGCATTGCCGGCCAATGCGCCGGAAGGTTTGTGCCCACGCTGCCTTGGCGGGCTGAACCTTGCGACCGAAACGGTGCTCACGGGAGAGCAACCCGGAACGGTCCAGGCGCCATTGGCTCCGGCGGAACTGGCG
>Ga0111538_10012053_pt1 | contig 11426 bp, 12 predicted proteins | sample SoiMethybrSBSTD1_FD_79669 | JGI IMG/M metagenome (GOLD analysis project Ga0111538, IMG submission 79669) | Bulk soil microbial communities from a Populus tree surrounding site in Tennessee, USA - Soil MetaG P. TD hybrid SBSTD1 (version 2)... | ecosystem: Environmental > Terrestrial > Soil >... | reverse complement strand
TACACGCTGCTGACCACGCCACGCGCGGCCGGCAGCGCGCCGCTCGAGCCCTCACGCACGACGGTCGAGGTGCCGCCGGGGCTCGTGGACGAGATCTCGGCCGCGCTCCTGCCCGACGCGGGGGACGGGCCGCTCGTCGCCCTCGGCGGAGGGCGCGTCATCGACACGGCCAAGGCGATCGCCGGCGTGACCGGAGCGCCGGTTGCGGCGATCCCGACGACGCTGTCCGGGGCCGAGCTCACGCCGTTCCACCGCACGCCCGCGGGAGTCGAGGGGGCTCGGATGGTCAGGCCCTCGCTCGTGGTGGCCGATCCGCGGCTGATGGCGTCCCAGCCCGAGCCCGAGCTGTGGGCCAGCGCCATGAACGCGCTCGCGCACGGGATGGAGGCGCTCTACACCCCGCTGGCCAACCCGGTCGCGGAGTCGGCGGCGCTGCGAGGCGCGCGGGCGATCTTCGACGAGGACGTGGCGCTCGGAGCATTCCTGTGCGGGTGGGCGTCCGGGATGACCGGGTTCGCGGTGCACCACGCGACCTGCCAGCTGCTTGTGCGCACGGCCGGCTCGCCGCACGCCCAGACGAACGCGGTGATGCTCCCGCACTTCGCGGGGCTGATGGCGCCGCGCGTGCCGGGCGTCATCGGTGAGCTCGCACGGGCGCTCGGGGATCCGGACGCCGACCCGTCCGCCGCCGCGGGCCGCGCCGCGAAGCTCTCGGCACGCTCGGGTCACACCCGCCTTGCCACGCTCGGCGTGGAGGAGGAGCACCTGCCGCCGGTGGCCGCGGCGGTCATGCAGCACCCGGCGCTCGGCAACACGCCTGACCCGCCGGGCGAGGACGAGCTGCTCGCGCTGCTGCAGAAGGCGCTCTAGCCGCAACTCGGCGCGCCCGCCGTTGTTTGCTCAGCATGCGGCGATCGGTCCTGGTGATCCTGCTCGCGGGCCTGGCGGTGCCCTGCACGCCCGCGCTCGCCGCGACCGTGCGTGTCGATCACGAGCAGGACGCACTGGTGTATCGAGCGGCCCCGGGTGAGCGGAACCATTTCTCGATGACCGCGTCCAACGGGAGCATCACCGTCGCGGACTCCGTCCCGATCCGGCCCGGGGTCGGGTGCCGGCGGGCGGCCGACCCCGGCCGGGTCGAATGCGAGCTGTTCGGATCGGCCCGGGCGATCGTCCGCCTGGGCGACCGAGACGACCGCGCCCGGGTGCTCCCGAGCTTCGACGAAGTCCTGATGGATGGGGGCAGCGGGGATGACGTGCTCCATGGCAGTTTCGAAAAGGACACGCTGCTCGGCGGGCGCGGGACGGACGGCCTGCGCGGAGCCGGCGGAGTCGACCGGCTGCTCGCCCGCGGGCACGGGCTGACCACCGACCGAACGGCGGACCGCCTGCGCGGCGGTCGCGGCAGCGACCTGCTCATGGGCAGCGGCGGCCGGAACCTGATCGTGCCGGGGCCGGGCGTCGACAAGGTCAGCGCGGGCGGGGGGCGCGACATCGTGTACGCGCGCGACGACTCCATCGAGCAGATCCATTGCGGGGCAGGGGAGGACAGCGCGGTCACGGACGGGATCGACTATCCGCTCGCGTGCGAGCACCACGAGCCGTATTCGACGCCCTCGCCCGTGCCGCTCGAGTTCAGCTCGGCGGCGGGCAGCACCAGCGCGTCACTGCTGATCGGGTGCCGTGAGGCGCATCCCGCGGCCTGCGAGGGCACCGTGCAGCTCGAGCTCGAGGGCCGGGCGCTCAGCGAGGAGCACCCCTTCATCTTCGCCAACCGCCACCGCTTCGTGGTCCAGCTCGACACAACGGAGCCGATGCCCGCCGGCGGGGCGGGCGTGGTGGTCCGCATCCGCGCGCCCGACGCCGGCGGCAACCCGACCGACGAGCGCTACCCGGTCGCCCTCATGCTGTTCGGCGACCCGTTCCTGGGCGCGTTCTAGGCGCTGATCTTCGCCGCGGGACGCCGCGGCTCGGGCGCGGTGGGGCGCAACTTCGGGGCGGCCTGGAGCTTCCGCTGCTCCTGGCGCTCCGGGGAGATGAGCACGACGTTCCAGGCGAGGCCCACGCGCTTCATGGCGCGGATCACGAGGCCGCCCACGTCGATCTCCCACCAGCGGAGGCCGTGCATCGCCGACCGCGGGAAGGCGTGGTGGTTGTGGTGCCAGGACTCGCCCATCGTGGGGATGGCGAGCCAGAACACGTTCGTGGACCTGTCGTCCGTCGGGAAGCGGCGCCGGCCGAAGAAGTGGCAGATCGAGTTGATCGAGAAGGTGAGGTGGTGGACCATGAAGATCCGCACCAGGCCGGCCCAGAAGAACGCCGTTAGCGCGGCGGTCAGGGTGCCTCCGACCAGCCAGCCGATCGCGGCCGGGATGACCAGGCCGAGTGTCACCCACAGCGGGAAGAACCGATGGATGAACCGCATGCCGCGGTCCTCGAGCAGGTCGGGGGAGTACTTCTGGGCGTCCACGGCCGTCGCGTGGTGGAAGAGCCAGCCCACGTGCGCGTGCCAGAGGCCGCGCAGCGGGCCGGGCGTCTCGCCGTCGTGGTCCACGTGCGGGCTGTGCGGGTCGCCCTCCTCGTCGGCGTGCGCGTGGTGCTTGCGGTGGTCCGAGACCCAGCCGATCACCGGGCCCTCGACCGCGAGCGAGCCCATGATCGCGTAGGCGTACTCGATCCACTTGTGCGTAGCGAACGCGCGATGCGTGAGGAGGCGGTGGTAGCCGACGGTGATGCCGATCGTGGACACCGCGTAGATCGCCAGGAGCAGGATCAGGTCGAGCGGCCCGACGAGGCTGTTCCAGAGCATGGGGATCGCCGCTATGAAGGCGCCGAAGGGCAGGAGGACGGCGGCGATGTTGATGTTGCGGTGCGCTCTGGTCATCGACTCTGAAGGCTACGTACCAGAAGGGCGGCCCGTTACACATTACGGTCAAGATCAGATAGGCAGTTCTTGTAGGTTTCTCACAAATGGTTGCCGAGCATCCGTGGGAGGCGCTGCCGCCGGAGGTGGCCGCCGTGCTGCGCCCCGAGCTGCCCGCCCTCGCCGACGAGATCGTGGCCGAGCTGAGCCGGGGAGTGCCCGACTACGCCCGCCCGCTCGAGGGGCCCTTCGGACAGGCGCTGAGGGCCGGGGTGGAGGAGGCGCTCGGCCGGTTCACACGCCTCGTGGCCGACCCCAGGGCGGATCCCGACGCGGGCCGGGAGGTCTATCTCAACCTCGGCCGCGGGGAGATGCGCGCCGGCCGCAGCCTCGACGCGCTGCTGGCCGCCTACAGGCTCGGCGCGCGCGTGGCCTGGCGGCGGCTCGCCGCGGCGGGCGAGCGCGCCGGGCTCTCGCCGCGCACGCTGTACACGCTCGCCGAGGCGATCTTCGCCTACATCGACGAGCTGTCGGCCGACTCGATCGAGGGCTACGCCCGCGAGCAGGCGGCGGCTGCCGGGGCACTCCAGCGCCGCCGCCAGCGACTCGCGGCGCTGCTCGTCCAGGATCCGCCCGCGGCGCCGGCCACCGTCGAGGCGGCGGCCTCGAACGCCGGCCTGCGGATCCCGCGCACCCTCTCCGTTCTGGTGGTCGAGTCGGACGAGAGCAGCGAGGGAGCGGAGCGGCTGGCCGTCCGCCTCGGCCCGGAGGCGCTGGTCACGCACCAGCCCCCGCTGAACGTGGCGATGATCCCCGCGCCCGCGCGGCGTGAGGAGCTGGAGGCCGCGGTTCGCGGCAGAAGGGCCGCGGTCGGGCCGGAGGTGTCGTGGCAGGACGCCGGGATCAGCTTCACCCGCGCGCGCGAGGTGCTGCGGCTGGCCGGCGAGGGAGGCATCGACGGCGACGAGGCGCTGATCGTGGCCGAGCGGCACAGGATGTCGCTGCTGCTCGGCGCAGACAGGAGGCTCGCCCGCGACGTGGCCGAATCGGCACTCGCGCCGCTCGACTCCGAGACGGAGCTCTCGCGCGAGCGGCTCGGCTCGACGCTCGACGCCTGGCTCCGCCACCGCGGCCGCACGGAGGCCGTCGCCAAGTCGCTCCACGTGCATCCGCAGACGGTCAGATACCGGCTCGCGAGGCTTCGCGAGCTGTTCGGATCGCGGCTCGACGACCCGGACGGGCGCTTCGAGCTCGAGCTCGCGCTACGCGCTCGGCGCATTGCGGGGTAGGATGTCCGGCCGATGCCGGGTCCGCTCGAAGGTCGTGTAGCGGTCGTGACAGGGGCCTCCTCCGGAATCGGAGAGGCAACCGCGCGAGCCCTATCCGATGCCGGCGCCGCCGTCGCGCTCTGCGCGCGCCGCACCGACCGGCTCGAGGCGCTCGCGGAGAGCATCGACGGGCCGACGTTCGTGCGCGCCGTCGACGTCTCCGACGAGGAGCAGGCCACCGGGTTCGTGAGGGATGCCGCGGGCGAGCTGGGCGGGATGCATGTGCTCGTGAACAACGCGGGCCTGATGCTCCTCGGCCCGGTCAGCGACCAGACGCCCGAGGACTGGCGCCGGATGGTCGGCGTGAACCTGCTCGGCCTCCTCTACTGCACGCACGCGGCGCTGCCGCTGATGGCGCGGAACGGGGGAGGGGACATCGTGAACGTCTCCTCCGTAGCGGGGCGCCGCGCCGACGCCGGCGCCGCCGTCTACAACATGACCAAGTTCGGCGTGCACGCGTTCTCCGAGGCGCTCCGCCAGGAGGCGCTCCACGTGAAGGTGCGGGTCACGACCGTCGCGCCGGGCTTCGTGGAGACCGAGCTCCAGGGCCACAACACGAACCCGGTGGTTCGGCGCGCCACGGAGCGATCACGCGAGCAGATCGGCCAGGTGCTGAAGGCGGAGGACATCGCCACGGAGATCGTTCACGCGGTGACGCGCCCGGCTCACGTGTGCGTGAACGAGATCGTCGTGCGACCCACCGGTCAGGCCCGCTAGCGCTGTTCGCGACTCGCCAGTCCCTACGCTTCCGGCATCGACTTCGAGGCTTTCAAGGTCCTCAACGGGTTCGCCGCGCACCATGACGGCGCGGAGGATCCGCTGCGATTCTTCGCCATGGAGGCACAGGTGTTCTTCGTTGCCCTGCTGGCCGTGATCTTCCTCGCGCGCGGGAAGTGGCGCTCGGTCAACGGGCGCCATGGAGTCGTCGCCGCGGGTTTCAGCGCCCTCCTGGCGCTCGGAGCCGCCCAGATCATCGCCCACATATGGGAGCGCCCGCGCCCGTACATCGCGCATCCCGGCGACGCTCACCTGTTCATCGCGGCGTCGCACGACCCGTCCTTCCCGAGTGACCACGCAACGGCCGCGTTCGCCATCGCCGTCGCGCTGCTGCTGCGACACCGGAAGGCGGGGATCCTGGCGATCGTCATGGCGGTGACGCTGTGCGTGGCGCGAGTGGCGGTCGGGACCCACTACCCGGGCGATGTCCTGGGGGGTGCGTTGCTTGGGTCAGCGGCGGCGCTGGTCCTCTGGCATCCCGTGGTCCGCCGTCCGCTCCACGACCTCGGCGATTGGGTGGGGCGGGTCTACGAGACGATCCTCTTCCGCAGCTTCCGAACGGCGCGCTTAGCGACCACGATCGCGGCGGCCCGCGCCCGCGCGTCGCTCCACCCGTCGACGTTCACGCGCACCTTGATGATCTTGTTGTGGTCGTACGCCACGAGCTGGTTGCGCCCGCGCGTCCACCAGGCGCCCGCGCCCCCGTAGGCGGAGTCCTCTCCGACGCCCTTGATCTGGCGCGCCTTCAGCTCCGGGTCGGCGTTGTAGTACTCGTGCTGCTCAGAGAGGAGGTTGTAGTAGCGGAGCTGCGCCTTGGGCGCCGTGTCCGCGAAGAGCTTCACGTGCGTCCCGGGGCCGTTCCACTCGCAGATGCTCAGGTCGAGCGAGTTGTTGGCCGAGGGCTTCAGAGCGCCTGACCGCACGCTCCGGGCGACAAATGCCGGCGAGAGCGTCTTGCACGCGTTGACCTTCACGGTTCCGCTCTCGCCGGGCTCGCGCACGGCGTTGCTCTTGAAGGCGGTGGTGCGGAGCTTGTAGTCGCTCCCGCCGCTCTCGTCGTCGTCGCCTCCGCAGCCGGCCACGAGAACCGCTGCAGCCAGTATCACGTACAGAAGTATGTGATAACGTACGCCACTGGATGTCCGCTGGAAATGGCTCATTCGGTGTGCGCCTGAAGGCCCTCCGCGAGGGCATGGACCTCTCACTGCGTGACTTGGCGGACCGCAGCGGCGTCTCCGCACCGATGCTTTCCCAGGTGGAGAGGGGCGAAACGAGCCCGACGCTAGCCGTGGCCGAGCGAATTGCTCTTGGGCTTGAGTTAAGCCTGTCCCAGCTGGTGCGCCTCGACGAGGGCGACGGCGTTAGCGTCGTCCGGGCGGACGAGCGCCGCCGCGGCGGCGGCCGCGAGCACTCCTACGAGGTGCTCACGCCTCCACGCCCCGGCCTGCGCGCCGAGGTCTCCCTGCACACGCTCGCGCCCGGGGCCTCGACCGCGGGCCCGGACGACCCGCCCATGCACGAGGCCGGCAGCCGCGAGACGGCGATCGTGGAGCACGGCCCGGTCCGGTTCGTCTGCGGGGGCGCCGCGCACGACCTGGAGGACGGCGACTCGGTCACGTTCGACGCCGACCTTCCCCACCACTTCGAGAACCCCGGACAGGCGGACGCGAGCTTCTACGCCATTGTCGCGGCCGGCCTGAGGAGGAGCTGATGAAGAGGACGCTGTTCGACAAGATCTGGGACGCCCACGAGGTGGCCGACGCCCTGCTCTACATCGACCTCCATCTGGTGCACGAGGTGACCTCGGCCCAGGCGTTCGAGGCGCTCAGGCTCGCCGGCCGCACGGTCCGCCGCCCCGACCGCACGTTGGCCACAGCGGACCACAACGTCCCGACCGACGGCTCCACCTCGGCGCAGCAGATCCGCGACCAGCTCTCCCGCGTCCAGGTCGAGACGCTCGAGCGGAACGCCCGTGAGTTCGGCATCCCGGTCTACTCGATCGGCTCGCGCCGCCAGGGCATCGTGCACGTGATCGGGCCGGAGATCGGCGTGACGCAGCCCGGCATGACCATCGTGTGCGGCGACTCCCACACCTCCACCCACGGCGCCTTCGGCGCGCTCGCGTTCGGCATCGGCACGAGCGAGGTGGAGCATGTGCTCGCCACCCAGACGCTCCAGCAGCGCAAGCCGCGGTCGATGCTGATCCGCTACGAGGGCGAGCTCGGCTACGGCGTGAGTGCCAAGGACCTGATCCTGGCGACGATCGGCCAGATGGGCGTGGACGGCGGCGTGGGACACGTGATCGAGTACGCGGGCCCCGCCATCGAGGGGCTGTCGATGGAGGGCCGCATGACCGTCTGCAACATGACGATCGAGGGCGGCGGCCGCGCCGGGATGATCGCGCCCGACGACACCACCTTCGAGTGGGTCGAGGGCCGCGAGGCGGCGCCCGACCCGCTGCCGCTCGACGAGTGGCGCGAGCTTCGCACCGACGCCGGCGCGACCTTCGACAGGGAGGTCGATGTGGACGCCTCGGCGATCTCGCCGCAGGTCACCTGGGGCACCACGCCCGGGATGGTCGTCGGCGTGACCGACTCGGTGCCCGAGCCGGCGGGCGAGGGCGACGAGCGGGCGCTCGAGTACATGGCCCTCGAGCCGGGCACGCCGATGGCCGAGATCGCGCTCGACCGGGTGTTCATCGGCTCGTGCACCAACTCGCGCATCGGCGACCTCCGCGAGGCCGCCGAGGTGGTGAAGGGCAGGCGCGTGGCGTCGAGCGTCGACGCGATGGTCGTCCCGGGGTCGCAGCAGGTGAAGGCGCAGGCCGAGGCCGAGGGTCTCGACGAGGTGTTCCGCGCCGCCGGCTTCGACTGGCGCTCGGCGGGCTGCTCGATGTGCCTGGGCATGAACCCGGACATCGCGGCGCCGGGCGACCGGGTGGCGTCCACCTCCAACCGCAACTTCGAGGGCCGCCAGGGCCGCGGCGCGCGCTCTCACCTCGTCAGCCCGAAGATGGCCGCGGCGGCGGCCATCGAGGGGCGGTTCGTCGACATCAGGGAGTGGGAATGAGGGCTGTCCGCAGGATCGAGGGCGACGTGTCGGTGCTCGACCGGAACAACGTCGACACCGACCAGATCATCCCGAAGCAGTTCCTGAAGCGGGTGGAGCGCACCGGCTTCGGCGAGTTCCTGTTCTACGACTGGGCCAAGCAGCCGGGCTGGGAGCTGCCGAAGAACCCGATCCTCGCCACCGGCCGGAACTTCGGCTCGGGCTCGTCGCGAGAGCACGCGCCCTGGGCGCTCGAGGACTACGGCTTCGAGGCGGTGGTGGCGCCGAGCTTCGCGGACATCTTCTACTCGAACTGCACCAAGATCGGCCTGCTTCCGGTGACGCTCACAGAAGACGAGGTGAAGGCCGTGATGGCGGCCGGCCACGCGGCCATCGACCTCGCCGCGCAGACCGTGAGCTGGGACGGGGGAGAGGCGTCCTTCGAGATCGACCCCGAGACGAAGCGGCGCCTGCTCGACGGCCTCGACGACATCGGCGTGACCCTCCAGCAGGCCGACGCGATCGATCGGTACGAGGCCGAGCGCGAGCGCTCCGGCCCGGTCACGACGACGCTGGCGTGACGCGGAGCTGGGACGCAGCGGCGTACCACCGCGTCTCGGCGCCGCAGCTGGAGTGGGCGGAGAAGGTGCTGGAGCGGCTGCCGCTCGCCGGCGACGAGATCGTCCTCGACGCGGGCTGCGGCTCGGGCAACGTCACGCAGCTCCTGCTCGACCGGCTGCCCCGCGGACACGTGGTGGCGGTGGACTCGTCCGAGTCCATGGTCGAGCATGCGCGTCAGGCGCTCGACCCGGACCGCACCACCGTCTTCCAGGCGGACCTGGCCGAGCTCGAGCTGGACGAGCCGGTCGACGCGGCGTTCTCGAACGCCGTCTTCCACTGGATCCCCGACCACGACGCGCTGTTCGCCCGCCTGCACGCGGCGCTCCGGCCAGGTGGCCCGCTCGTGGCGCAGTGCGGTGGCGAGGGCAACGTCGCCCGCCTCCACGCGGCGGGGCGCGAGGTGGCCGCCCGCGAGCCGTACGCGGAGCACCTGGCGGGCTGGACCGGCCCCTGGAACTTCGCCGGCGCCGAGGTGACCGCCGAGCGGCTCGAGCGGGCCGGCTTCGTCGAAATCGACACGTGGCTCGAGCCGTATCCGATCACGCCGGAGAACCCGCTGGCGTTCATGACGACCGTCTGCCTCGGCCCGCACCTCCAGCGCCTGCCGGAGGAGCTCCGCACCGGCTTCGCGGAGGCCGTCTGCGACCTGGCCGGACCCGAGCTGGACTACGTGCGGCTCAACGTCGACGCGAAAAAGCCCAGCTAGAGCGCAAGAAACTGTGCAGTATCGGACGTTCGTCCGTCCGTCGACGGTTGTATGTTGACTTGTCCCTCACCCGGGGGGATATTGCGCGCATGGCAGGGGTGCCTGTCCGCGTGTTGATCGCGGACGATCAGCAGTTCGTGGCGGCTGGAATGACCGCTGCACTCGATTCCGGGGACGGATTCGAGCTGGTGGGCGTGGCCGCGAGCGCAGCACGGGCCGCCGAGCTCGCCGAGTCCGAGCATCCGGACGTGGCGCTCGTGTCCGCGGGCGTAACGGGCGGCGGCGACGACGCGGTGCGGGCGATCCTCTCGGCGTCGCCGGAGACACGCGTGCTCGCGCAGTCCGGCGACGCGGATCACTCGGAGGTCGTAGCGATGCTCCGGGCGGGCGCGGGCGGCTTCCTGGTCCGGGGCGCGCCTCCGCGGAAGCTGATGGCCGCCCTGCGCGCGGCCGCCGACGGCGACACGATCTTCGACGGCACGGTGAACGGCGCCGTCCTCCGCGAGCTGATGGACCAGGTGCACGCGGCGAACCGCGGGCACGAGGCGATGATCACGAAGCGCGCCCGGATCCGAAGGGTCCTGGAGCGCGAGGAGTTCGACATCGTGTTCCAGCCGATCGTGGCGCTCGACTCGCGCGCGATCGTGGGCTACGAGGCGCTGTCGCGCTTCTCCGCCGAGCCGCATCGCGGTCCCGACGAGTGGTTCGCCGAGGCGCACGAGGTGGGCCTCGGGCCGGAGCTCGAGCTGGCGGCGATCAGGGTCGCCTGCGCGCGCTCGCGCGACTTCCCCGACGGCATGTTCATGGCGGTCAACGTCTCGCCGGTCACGACGGAGCGCCCCGAGCTGCTCGCGCTGCTGGCCGGCTGCGGGGTGAGCGAGGTGATCCTGGAGGTGACAGAGCACGCGCGCGTGGAGGACTACCGCCGCTTCCGTGTGGCGATCGCCCGCGTTCGCGCGCTGGGCGCGCGCCTGGCGGTGGACGACGCCGGGGCCGGCTTCTCGAGCCTGCGCCACATCCTGGAGCTGGACGCGGAGCTGATCAAGCTCGACGGGTCGCTCACCCGCTCGCTGGAGGACGACCCGCGCCGCCGCTCGCTGGCCGCCGCACTGATCGAGTTCGGGCGCGAGAGCGGCGCCTCGGTCCTGGCCGAGCACATCGAGTCCGAGCTGCAGCTCATCGAGCTGCGCCGCCTGGGAGTGCACTACGGCCAGGGCTTCCACCTGGGCCGCCCGCAGCGCCTGCCCGCGGCAGCGGCCTAGACGCCGGCCTCGGCCGCGCGCCGCGCCGCGTCCACGTCCCAGTGGAGCGCCAGCCGCACGACCTTCCCGTCCTCGAAGGTGAACACCGTTCCGACCTCGGCGCTCACCGCCACGCCGCTCTCTCGCCCGCGCGCCTCGATGTGGTTCAGGACGAGCACCCTGCTCCCGCGGTCCACGAACTCGGTCGCCATCGAGCGGAAGTCCTTCCAGGCGCCGAGGCTGGTTATCCAGGTCTCGGCCATCGCCGCCACGCCGCGCGACCGCGCGGGAGCCGGCCAGTCGACCATGTCGAAGTCGACGTCCTCGGCGTAGTACTCCCCGTTCGAGAAATCCCCGCGCGACCACTCCTCGTAGATCCGTCGGGCGACCTCGACGTTTTCGCTGGACACGGCCCATGAGTATCTCCCATCGCGAAATGCTGGGTTAGGGTGAGGAATGGCCGGCCCCGGGACGCTGCTCGAGCGCGCGCAGAACCTCGCCGAGCTGGACGAGTCGCTCGCGGCCGTCGTGGCGCACGGCCGCGGACGCACCGTGCTCGTGCGAGGTGGCGCCGGCGTGGGCAAGACGGTCCTGCTGAGGACCTTCTGCGAGGCGCGCGGCGACTCGGTACGCGTGCTGTGGGGCAGCTGCGACGCCCTCTTCACGCCGCGCCCGCTGGGCCCACTGCTCGACGTCGCGCGCGTGGCCGGGGGCGAGCTGGAGCACCTCGCCGAACGCGGGGCGGTGCCGTACGAGGTGACGCGCGCCCTCATGGCCGAGATCTCGACGCACCCGACGGTGCTCGTCCTCGAGGACGTCCACTGGGCGGATGAGGCCACGCT
>Ga0111538_10012052_pt1 | contig 11427 bp, 8 predicted proteins | sample SoiMethybrSBSTD1_FD_79669 | JGI IMG/M metagenome (GOLD analysis project Ga0111538, IMG submission 79669) | Bulk soil microbial communities from a Populus tree surrounding site in Tennessee, USA - Soil MetaG P. TD hybrid SBSTD1 (version 2)... | ecosystem: Environmental > Terrestrial > Soil > Tree... | reverse complement strand
GCGCCGCGCGCATGGAACAGGCGCAGCTCTATGCGAAGCTCGCCGGAGCCAAGCTCTATCCGTCGGTCGATCTGCTGGCCAAGGGCGGCGGTAAGCTGTCCGGCGATCAGTCCGGGCTGCAGGGCGCGGTGCTGACCGCCAACTGGGAAATCGATCTCTGGGGTCGCGTTCGGTATGGACGCGCGGCTGCGGCCGCCGATGCGGCATCGGTGGGCGCCGACTACGAATACGCACGGCAGTCGTTGGCAGCCGCGGTCGCAAAGGCCTGGTTCCTGGCGACCGAGGCCAGCCTGCAGGCGGAAGTCGCCCGGAGGACGATCCAGGACAGCGACGCCCTCATCCAGCTCGCCGAGACGCGATCGAAGGTCGGAGTCGGCAACGACGAAGACGTCTTCGTCGCGCGCGCGTCGGCGGGCACGTACCGTGACGCGCTGCGTGGGATCGAGCTGGCGCAGGAGCAGGCGCGGCGCGCGATCGAGCTGCTGGTCGGCCGGTATCCCTCGGGCACAACGGCGGTCACTCCGCAGCTTCCTGGTCAGCCCGACGGCGTTCCCGCCGGACTCCCGTCCGAGCTCCTCGAGCGCCGGCCCGATGTGGTCGCCGCGGAGCGCCGCGTGGCCGCGGCTTTCAATCGCATCCACGAAGCCAAGGCCGCTCGGCTGCCCGCGATCTCGCTGACGACCGGTTTGAGCGCGATCTCGAGCGAGCTCTTCGTGCTGAAGGATCGCGACAATCCGGTCTGGAATTTCGGCGGCAGCCTGCTGATGCCGATCTTCCGCGGCGGCGCGCTCAAGACCCAGGTCGAGATTCGGACCGCCGAGCAGAAACAGGCGCTCGCGGCTTACGCGGATATCGGACTGCGGGCGTTCGGTGAAGTCGAAGCCGCCCTTTCGTCGGAGCTCGCCGCGCGCGACCGGGAAAAGATCCTCGCCGGCACATTGTCGGACAACCAGCGCGCGCTCGACATCGTCCAGACCCAGTTCAAGGTCGGCAGCACCGACCTGCGCTTCGTCAACCAGCGGCAGCTGGCACTCAACTCCGTGCAGTCAGCTCTGGTGCGGATGCAGGCGGAGCAGCGGGTTCAGAGGGTGAATCTTCATCTCGCGCTCGGGGGAAGTTTCGAGCAGAAACCCAATCCCTGAGTTCGGAGTTCACTTCAGCTTCTTGCTGACCGTCACCAGCTGAATCGGCTTCTCCGCGTAATCGTCGATCTGCACGCCGCTCGTGCCTCCGGGCTTGACCCTGGCCGCCGCGGTCATCGTGCCCTTGCCCAGGCCGACGGTGTCCACGGTCATCTCGATCACCGCCACCTCGTAGCCCGCGCGCGGCTTGGCGTCGGCCGCGCCGCCGCCGACGAAGAACATCGGCTGGTCGGTGACGACGACGATCCGGCGGCCGTATTTGCCGCTCGGCTGTTCACGCGCCCAGCGGATCGCCCATTTCTTGTCGGCCATCGAGACCGATCCCACTTCCGGCGCCTTCCGAAGCGCCGTGAGGAATGCGGGGTAGCCGCCTTGCTTCAACGCCGCCTCGACGGCCGTTCGATCGGCGTCCGGGGTGTAGCGCCGGATGTCGATCTCGATGGTGGCCGCGGCGGCGCCGCCTTTCGCGCCGAGCGCCTGGATGTTCGCGGTGAAGGTTTCGGGAGCGCCGGCCGACTGTTTCGCTTCCGTAAGCGGCAAGGCGAGGAGCAGGAGGGCGGGGAGGATCAGGGCTGTTCGCGGACGCATTAGGGCTCCTTCCGGTCAGGGGTTGAGGGTTCCGATCGCATTCAGTCACTGCAGCGGGATCGAGGCGGCCGACGCGTTCGCCACATAGGTGGTCTGCGATGGGAACGCGATGGAGGTTCCGGCGCGGCTGATGATATCGGTGATGCTGAACAACAGCTGCTCCTGAATCTCCATGAAATGGTTCCAGTCCCGGGCCAGCAGATAGGCAAACACGTCAATATCCAGGGAAAACGCACCTAGACGGAAGAACCGGACCCTCACCGAAACAGGGTCGACCGCCGGATGCTCCGTCAGCAGTTGTCTGACGTTATCGACGACCTGGTGGAGTTGCTCCGGCGTGGTCTCGTAAACCAGGCCGACCACCGGGTGAAACCAGAACTTGTCGCGGGCCGAAATCGTTTCGAGGCTCACGTTGGCAATCTGGCTGTTCGGCACGCTGACCACGGTGCGGTCGAGCGTGCGGATCCTGGTGGACCGCAGCCCGATGTGATCGACCGTGCCCTGCACGTCCCCCATCTTCAGGAAATCGCCGACCCGCACGGCCTGATCGAAAATGATCGACGCGCCCGCGATCACGTTCTCCAGCGTCTTCTGCGCGGCCAGCGCAACCGCGATTCCCCCCACGCCGAGGCCCGCCAGCGCCGGTGTGGGATCGACGCCGAAGGTCAACAACACCGCGATCACGGCGGCGAACAGAATCAGCAGGTCGGCGCCCCGCCTGAGCAGCCTCACCAGTGACTCGGCGGCCGGGCGGTGTGACGGAGCGATCCTGCCAAGGACATGGCGTTCGAGTTCGCCAGTGCTGAGCATCACCAGGCGTGCGATGGTGGCAATGATGATCAGCGTCGCCAGCATCGAAAAGACCTGACGCACCGCGAGCGAGAGCGGGAGAGCGGACGAGAGCCACCGGCCGGCGATGACGACCAGCAGCAGCCGCGCCGAAGCGGGCAGGACACTTCGGGGCCGCGAGTCTTCCTTCCGGAAGCCGAGGCCGACGAGCGGCGTCAGGGCCCGATTGAGCAGGAGGGTGGCGAAATACAGGAGCGGCAGGCCGGCCAGAATGGTCAGAATGTCGACGACGCGCAGACCTGCAAACCTGGTCCTGATGAGAAATGTCGGGACGACGCCGTTCCAGCGGCTGTTCGCGATCTCGTCGTACTGACTGACAGCGGCGGCGATGGTCGGCGTTGAGATGAGCCAGATCGGCGTTGCCTCGCCCGGCCGCTGGACGCGCTCGAGTACGACGTCCGCCTGACCCGAGCCACCCTCGATGGTGCCCACGATTTCCCGGTTCGGCGCGACGGGATCGGATCCTTCCGGCTCATCGCTGATTCTCAGGAGGCGGGCCGGCAAGCGGGCATCCAGGACGACGAACAGCTTGTGGGCCAGCTCGGCTGCGTCCGATCGGCGGGTGTCGAGATACTGCGCCGCCCGCGCGTTGTCGCCGCTGCGGGCGGCATCGAGAAATCCGCGGACAGTGCCGCGCGGTGTGCTCCGGCCAAGCGAGTCCGTCAGCGGTGCGGGTGCCGCGGCGCCGGCATTCGGCGCAGTGGGCGCGGCCGCAGGGGGAGCCTGCCCTGCCTCGATCGCGAGAGCGCACACGACGACCGCCACGGCGCAGACGCCGAGAGAGCGGGTCACCCGCCACGTGTGAGCGGTCGCGCTGGTCATGAGGCCGGGTCCGGCGGGCGTACGAACTCCGCCGCGGCCGGGCACGTGAGTCACTGCGAACCACGTGCCCGGGGCGGACGACAACCAACCGAGATCCGCTCAATCCGCGCGGGCGTGGCATTCGTCCCTGAGGCTTGTTGCCCGGAATTCCGGAGGTTGCCCGGGATTCCGGATGACGCCTGGCGTGCCCGGGCCTTCTTCAACTTCCTTCTCGACAAGCCAGGATCGGCGGGGCCTGCACGTCGGCTACAGCTACTGACTTTCCAGGACGCGCTTGATCGTGCCGAGCGTTTCCTCGGCCGCCTTTCGTGCCTGGGAGCGGGCGACGCTGCGCTTCACCCCTCCAAATCCCCCTTTCAGGAGGTCGCCTCGTGACCGGTTCACGTAAACGAGGTAGGTGGCCGGCCGTCCTTCGTCCTGGGTGTCCAGCAGGGTTGCGACCGCGAGCGAGCCGTCGTAGTAGTGGCTGGCATAGAGCTGCTTCTGCACGACCATCGTGCGATCCGGCCGCGAGGGCGGCGAATACATGACCCCGTGAACGAGGCTGAGAACCGGGGCCATCCCGTAGTTCTCTTTGACCCAGTAGAAAACATCTTGCGCACCCGGCAGCCGCTCGGCCGGGAAGCGTTCCAGGTACGTCTTCAGCTCCGGTGAATACTCGGGAAGGAGCAGTGAGTTCGAAACGATGCCGAGCCACTGATCCTTCAGGCTGACCGGCTGCGCGCGATCGTTGTAGGTGACGAGCGCGGCATCACCGCGGGCCTGATAGGAGGTGAGGTAGTCGACCGTGGCCTTCTGCGCGAAGGCGTTCACGCGCTCGACGTAGTCCGGCGCGTTCCAGTCGACCGACGTCCGAAGCGTATCGAGCCCGGCGCCACCCAGCCGGATATCGCACTTGCCAGGACGGCAGCTTTTCAGCTGATCGACTTCATCCCGATCAAATGCCAGGGCCTTGACGTCGCCGATCGCCGGCGGAGAACTGAACCGCCCGAACGCGACCGTCACCTGGCCATCGACGTAGGCGATCATCTGCCCGTAGTAGCTCACGACCTGCGCGCGGGGCACGCGAATCTTCACCGCCGCGACGACGGAGATCTCGCGGTCGGCCTGACCGTCCGCTGCCTCCGCCACGACTTCGCCGGCTTCGAGCCGCGCGGTCGCAGCCGCGTCGAATCGCTGCCGGCCGAGATAGCCGTGCACCTCCTGTCGTGCGTCGGGCGCCTGCGCAAAGACGAGGGCAGAGGTAGGACACGTGAGAAGGCAAAAGGCAAAAGGCAAAAGGGGCACGGCCGATCAGGCTCCGTCAGGCGAACGCCTGCCGGAGGCCTTCCAATTCTTCCCGCTGCTTCTTGTTGACTTTCGGGTAGGAGAGATCGAGCGAATCGAGCGCCTCGATCACCGCCGATGCCACGACGATGCGCGTGAACCACTTGTTGTCCGCCGGGACCACATACCAGGGCGCATAGTCGGTCGCGGTGTTCTGGATCATGTCCTCGTACGCCTCCATGTACGCGTTCCAGTGATTCCGCTCCGCGGCGTCGTTGGCCGAGAACTTCCAGTTCCGCTCCTTGTCGTCGATCCGCGCGAGGAACCGCTTGCCCTGCTCCTTCTTGGAGACATTGAGGAAGAACTTCCGGACGATGACACCGTTGCGATCGAGGTAGCGCTCGACATGGCGGATGTCCTCGAAGCGCTCCTTCCAGATGCCCTTCGACCGCCGCTCCTCCGGGACCTTCTGCTTGTCCAGGTATTCCGGGTGGACGCGCACGACCAGCGTTTCCTCGTAGTAACTGCGGTTGAAGATGCCGATCCGGCCACGCTCGGGCAGGCACTTGAGGCAGCGCCAGAGGTAGTCGTGATCCAGGTCCTCGCTGGACGGAGACTTGAACGAGTAGACCTGGCACCCCTGCGGGTTGACGCCGGACATGACGTGCTTGATGGCGCCGTCTTTCCCGGCCGCGTCCATCGCCTGGAAGATGAGCAGCAATGCCCAGCGATCCTGCGCATAGAGCATGTCCTGCAGCGAGGCGAGCGTTTCCACTCCCGCGGCGAGCAGCTCCTTCGCGCGCGGTTTGTCCTCGTCACCCATCTTCAGGGTGTCGCCGGGATCGGCGTCCTTCAGCCGGAAGCGCTTGCCATCGGTGACCCGGAATTCCTTCGCCAGGTCCCGCGCTCTCTTGATCAGAGACTTGCTCAAGTCGACCTCCTTTGCGCCGGGGTCACGAAAGCACTGGACGTGCCAGGCAGCCGTCCGCAATCGCGGGCAGCCATGAAGGACTCCCGCTACAGGCCTACGGAATGCCGGATGCGCTCCAGCGGAGCGGGCCCTTCGACTCCCTTCGACTCGCCCTTCGACTCGCTGCGCTCGCTCAGGGCGGGCGGATTCGTGAGGCGGCCTTGGCAGCGCATTTGCCCCGTTCGTTGCGATCAGGCCTGGTTCGCCGTCGCGCCGCACTCGAGATCACGGCGCCTTCGGCGCAAACACTAAGGAGCACAAAGAACACAAAGCACACAAAGAAAACCCAGCGAGTCTCGGCCGACTCACGCACTGGCCTGGCGGAACTGCCGGCTTTGCCGGCAGTTGGACTGTGGGAGCGATCCGGACTTACGAGCAAACAGTCGGATTCTTGGTTTGCTCGTAAGCCCGGATCGCTCCCACAGTCCCACCGCGCGTAGCGCGGTGCCGCCAGTGAAAACCTGGGATTCCAGCCAGATCTTTGTGTGCTTTGTGTTCTTTGTGGCCTCCGTGTTTTTGGCGCCGAAGGCGCCCGTGAGAGCGAGTGCCGTGCGAAAAGCACCACCAGCGCGGAGGTGAGCACCGATGTCAGCGGAACGCACAAGCGTTGTCAGCTACTCGGGGAAACCCTCGAGACACCTCGACATCCTCGCCGGCCTGACCGCCGCCGCCGTCGTCGTGCCCAAAGCGCTGGCGTACGCGACCATCGCCGGCCTGCCCGTGCAGATTGGACTCTATACCGCGGCGGTGCCGATGGCGGTGTATGCGCTGCTCGGGACGTCGCGGGTGCTGAGCGTCAGCACGACCACGACGATCGCCATCCTGACCGGTGCAGAACTGGCGCGCGTCGCACCGGGCGGCGGTGCCGACCTGGTCACCGCGTCCGGGACTCTTGCCGTGCTCGTCGGCGCCCTGTTGCTGCTCGCCTCAGCGCTCCGCCTCGGCTTTGTCGCGAACTTCATTTCCGAGCCGGTCCTGACCGGCTTCAAGTCCGGCATCGGACTGGTCATCGTCGTCGACCAGATTCCGAAGCTGCTCGGCATCCACATCGACAAGGCCGGTTTCTTCAGAGACCTCGTCTCGATCCTCCGCCACGTGCCGGAGACCTCGATCCCGACGCTCGTTCTCGCCGTACTGATGCTGGCCCTGATTCTTGCGCTCGAGAAGTTTGCCCACCATGCGCCGGCGCCGCTCATCGCGATCGGCCTGGCGATTGCGGCGTCCGCGTTCCTGGGGCTCGATCGCGCGGGCGTCGCGGTCATCGGCACAGTCCCGGGAGGGTTGCCGGGTCTCGCGGTGCCGCGAGTCGACATCATGTCGGCGATGTGGCCGGCTGCGGCCGGCATCGCCTTGATGAGTTTCACCGAGGGCATCGCCGCGGCGCGCGCCTTCGCGATCCCGGGCGAACGGCGCCCTGAGCCGAACCGTGAGCTGCTCGCCGCAGGAGTGGCAAACGTCGCCGGCGGCTTCTTCGGCGCGATGCCCGGAGGCGGCGGCACGACGCAGACCGCAGTCAATCGAAAGGCAGGCGCGCAAAGCCAGCTCGCCTGCCTCGTGACGGCAGCGATCGCGGTGGCGACGCTGCTGGTCCTCGGTCCTGTGATCGGCCTCATGCCGCAGGCCGCACTTGCGGCGGTCGTGGTCGCATATTCGTTCGATCTGATCAAACCAATCGAGTTCCGCGACATCCGTGCGGTGCGCCGGGTCGAGTTCCGATGGGCGCTCGTCGCGTTCGCCGGAGTCGTGCTGCTCGGGACGCTGCAGGGGATCCTGGTGGCCGTGATCGTCTCGCTGCTGGCGCTGGCCCAGCAGGCCTACCATCCTGCTCTCTATATCCTGGGTCGCAAGCGCGGGACCGACGTCTTCCGTCCGCGCTCGGCGGAGCACCCGGACGACGAGTCGTGGCCCGGACTGCTCATCGTGCGGGTTGAAGGGCGCGCGTTCTTCCTCAATGCCCAGCGGATCGGCGATCGGCTCTGGGCCCTTGTCGACGCCTCGAAGCCGTCCGTGCTGCTGCTGGATGGCCGCGCCCTGATTGACATCGAGTACACCGCCCTCAAGATGCTCATCGAGGCCGAAGAGCGTCTGCGGCGTCACGGTGTGACGCTCTGGATTGCGGCGCTCACCCCCGACGTGCTGAAAGTCGTTCAGCAATCACCTCTCGGCGGGACGCTCGGGCGGGAACGGATGTTCTTCAACGTGCAGGCTGCCGCGCAGCGTTACGCGCAGAACGCCGGGACGGCCGCAGGCTCCGGTGTGACAACGTCGTGATTTCGCGCCTGCTAATCGCGTTGAGCCTGATGGGTATCTGCGTGGCCATCCACGCAGCCGGCATGAGCTGGGCGCTCCGGCAGCTTCGCAACCGTCGTCCGGCGACCCTCCGATTCTGGGCGGTGACACGGATGTTCATCTTCGTCGCCGCCTGGATCGTCCTGCTGCATTTGGCGGAGATCGCCGTGTGGGCGGGATTCTACCAGTGGCGGGGGGCCATGCCGGACCTCGCAGCGGCGCTGTATTTCAGCGCGGTGACCTATACCACGACTGGTTACGGCGATCTGGTGCTCCCGGAAGGCTGGCGGCTCCTTGGCGGCGTGCACGCGCTGACCGGCATCCTGATGTGCGGCTGGTCCACCGGGTTTTTCTTCGCCGTCGTCAACCGTCTCTACGAATCGCCGCCTGAGGCGATCCGGACATGAGCCTGTCTCTCAAGCCCTGAGCGGTCGAATTCGAGAGTCGCTCGAGGGATCAAATCCGTTTCCTTCGTTGGCTTCGTTGCTGCTACGTTTCGAAATCCGTTGTCTCCTGCTTAACTTCGTTGTCTCTCAGCGCGCGGTTGTCCACGACGCGTCAGGGTCAAAGGCCGTCATCCCGCGCGCCGCCGCATCGCTTTCAGGACCGAGGTCCTTCTCGCGGACGATGCCATCCTGGTTGACGATGAAGGTCATGATCCCGGTGCTGTCGTATTGCGCCGGCCAGGCCACCAGGGCGAAACCGCCTGACATCTCACCGTTCACCAGATAGCTCTTCGCACCACCGCGCGCGGACGCCCCCTGCCCCGTCAGGATCTTGAAGTAGTAGCCGTGGAATGGCGGAGGCTTGGCGGCGTCAGCCTTCAACCGCTCTGGATTGGCGGCCTCGGCCAGCAAGTCGCCGAGCGGACTCCGCGGTTCTCCACGCCGCGCTTCCCAGTAGAGCCCGTTCTGTTTGCCTGGATCGCTGCGGAACGATGCCGCGTAGAGCCCCGGCTTCCTGCCGTCGTGCGCCAGGCTCGCGTAGCGGCGCTGCGCGGCCACGTAGGTCTGACAAGTGTCAATGACCGCCAGCTCGTTGCGCCCGATCCGTCGCGTGATCACTTCTTCCTTGCCCGCGGCGGCATCGAAGTGCCATCCCTGCGCGTCCTGGACGAGAGGCACGGGGAATGGCCACTCCTCATTTCCGATGACCAGCGTCTTCCCCCCGCCTTGACGGTCGACGAGCTTCCATCGCTCGGTCGCCGCGGCGGTGAAGACCTCGCGACCGCGGCGAGCGCTTGCCGGATCGGACGCGTCGATCAGTTCCTTGCCTTCAGGGCCGAAGATCTGCAACAGCTCGTCGACCTTCTCCCTGGTGACCGCGGCGCTCAGGGCTTTCACCGCGTCCTCCGGAGAATTGAACGTCCGGTAGGCGGCTTCGGGGGCCCTGCGGCAGGACGGCAGGACGACGACGGCAGCCGCAAGCGTCAGCAGGAGCCCGGCGGCTGACGAGCAACGGAAACAGAATGTTGATTGAATGGACATGACAGTGATCCTCGCGGGCGACTCACCGCCGCCGGCTGCCGCCGCCGCCGCCGCTGCGCGAGCTGCTCCGGCTGCGCTGACCGCGCTGGCTCGCCGCGTTCGCCGACTTGCCGCTCGAGTAGCCCGAGAACGCATCGGATCGCGTGCCGCTTCGTTCGGGCGCCGTCCGGGTGGTGCCGCTGCCGCTGTAGCCCCGCGATTCCGCGCCTGACCGGGCCGTGCCTGCGCTCTGTCCCGATGCCGCCCTTTCCTGTGCCTTGCTCTTCGCCTGATCTTTCTGGGCCTGCGACGCCTCGGGCCGGTTCTCCTGGCGGTTCTGCTGCCGATCGGTACGCTGCTCCTGGGTGTTCTGCGAGCGGTCCGAGCGATTTTCCCTGGCGTCCTCCGCACGCTCCGATCGGTCCTCGTACATGTCCTCGCGATGATCGGACCAGTCTTCACGGGCATCCTCGCGCGCGTCGTAGTAGTCGTCCCACGCGTCGTTGTACATATAGGCACCGTGGTAGCCCCCCCACCCGTAGGGGCCGTAGTAGTAGTTGTTGTCCATCGCCGCGCCGATCGCGATCCCGGCCGTGAACCCGATCAGCCCCGCCGCGACCGCGTCGCTACTGCTGCTGCTCTCCTGCACGACGACGGTCGACGTCGGCTGGGTATAGACGGTCGTCGGGTTGTACTGCGGCACGTAGACGACCTGGGGATTGGTCGGCTCGATGACGATCACGTCCTGCCCCGATGACGTCTTCTTGGTCTCGATGTCCTGCTGCGGACTGTCCTTGAGCTTCCCGGCGTTCTGGGCCTGGCTCCGCAGCCGCTGAATGCTGTCGAAGACGGCGCTGCGATGCGACGCGAATGCGCTGCCGAGCTGCGTCGTCCAGTCGATGCGTGACGCCATGGAATTGATGACGTCCGGGAAGAGGACCATGGCGACGAACTCCGGCTCGAACCCCGCCTTGGTCGCGGCGTCCTGCAGCTCGGTCCCCTTCTGTGACTGATGGCTCACCAGCCATTCGCTGAGGGCGGCGACCTTGGACGGCTTGGCGGCGCACAGCAGCATCTGCGCCAGGAGCTGATCCGGATAGAGCGCAACCGGCGCAAGCAGCTTGTCCAGTTCTGCGGCGGTCGGTGCTGCCGGTGTTCCCTGAGCGCTTGGTGTCGGTGTGGCGACGCCGCAGGTCAGGACGCCTATCACCGTGATACCGACGAGCAATCTACGCATTCCGGTTCCTTTCTCCAGTCGCGAGCCCGCGACCCCGCGAACCGCGAACCCGCGAGTCCATCAATACGGCCACGTCCACTCGACAATTTCCGGCCGATCTATGCCGTTCTCGTGCGCGTACGCGAGGTTGTCGGCGATCGACTTCCTCATCAGCTCCTCGAGTGCCGCCGCCCGCGCCCGCAGTCCCGGCACGCGCGCGATGACGTCGAGCACGAGCTGGAAACGCGAAGTCTCGTTCAATATCGCCAGCTCCAGGGGAGTGTTGATATTCCCCTTCTCTTTGTAGCCGCGCACGTGCAGATGTTCGTGGCCGCTGTGCCGGTAGGCGAGCTTGTGAATCAGCCACGGATACCCGTGGAAGTTGAAGATGATCGGCTTGTCAGCGGTGAAGATCTCGTCGAACTCCGCTTCAGTGCAGCCGTGCGGGTGTTCGCCCGACGGCTGGAGCTTGAACAGGTCCACCACGTTGACGAACCGGACCTTCAGATCCGGCTGGTGATCGCGCAGGAGCGCGGCAGCCGCGAGCGCTTCCATCGTCGCGACGTCGCCGCAGCAGGCGAGCACGACATCCGGCTCCGCGCCGTCGTTAGTACTCGCTCGTTTCCAGATGCCGAACCCTTTCGTGCAGTGGGCAATCGCCTCGTCGATGGAGGTGAACTGCAGGTGCTTCTGCTTGTCCGCGACGATCACGTTGACGTAGTCGGTGCTGCGGAGGCAGTGATCCGCGACCGACAACAGCGTGTTGGCATCCGGCGGGAGGTAGATCCGGACGACCGACGGTCCCTTGTTCGTGACCAG
>Ga0111538_10012051_pt1 | contig 11427 bp, 11 predicted proteins | sample SoiMethybrSBSTD1_FD_79669 | JGI IMG/M metagenome (GOLD analysis project Ga0111538, IMG submission 79669) | Bulk soil microbial communities from a Populus tree surrounding site in Tennessee, USA - Soil MetaG P. TD hybrid SBSTD1 (version 2)... | ecosystem: Environmental > Terrestrial > Soil >... | reverse complement strand
GGCGTCAGCGGCGCGTCGCGGAGTTCGGGCCTGTTCAGACTGGCGATCGACCAGAGCGCGGCGAGATCCATCGGCCGCGGCAGGTCGATACCGGCCTGGACGAGCAGCGGAACGAGATGGCCGCACAGGTACTCGTCAGCGATCTGCGCCAGGTGACGGGACGCGGCAAGCGCGCGCCCCGAGGCAGCGGACCGCCCGATGAACTCTTCGAGGTTGGACGCCACGATGGCGAGAAACTTGACGCGCTCGAGCAGCGGATGACGCGCGTCGCAGGCTTCTTCGAGAACGCGGTACTGAAAGGCCAGGAACCCGCTGTCGGCGTCGAACAGCCGGATGGCGGGGTCGGCCTGAACGAGGCGGCGGAGCGGGGTGGCTGAAGAGCCAGTAGCGGACCGGAAGGCACTCATTTTCGCGCTCTCCCCAAGGTAAACGTGGGGTGGCGCGAGAGCGAACAAGACGAGAAAATCCCAAATCCCGGGCTTGGGTTTTGGGTTTTGGGCTTTTGTTTCCCTAGTCCAGGTCGAAATCGCGCGTCGGCTTCGTAATCGGCTCCTGCGACGCCTGCTTCAACGCCTCCTCGAAGCGCCTTGCCAGCGCGTCGCCGCGGGTCTTTTCCGCCTGGACCGACTTCTCGAAGATCGCCTCTCGCCGCGCCTCTTCCTCGGCCAGGATCCGATTTGCCTCCGACAGCTCCGGCTTGTCGCCGCGCTCGGGCTCCTTGTGCGAGATGATTCGACCGAGATTCGTATCGACGACGAGCAGCGCGTGGCAGCACGGACAGGTCAGCTCGATCTCGCTCTTCAGCTTCGCCATACGGACTATTCTAGATGGTGGTTGGTGGATCGTGGATGGTAGTGGATAGTGGTTGATTGATCGATTGGCCCGTGTTTCACCCACCATCCACCACCCACCATCCACCATCCAGATGACTGACTCGCACTGGCGGACGGTTCGCGTCGCCACCTACAACATCCATCGTTCGCGCGGCCTCGACGGCCGGACCAATCCTGCCCGCATCGCCGATGTCATCCGCTCGATCGACGCGGACGTCGTCGCCCTGCAGGAAGTCATCGGCGCGGGTGCGAACTCCAAAGGTCACGCCGAGGAGATTGGCGCGCTGCTCGGGATGGGCTGGGTCATGGCGCCCGCGCGTCATCTGCGCGGATGCCTCTTCGGCAACGTCGTGTTGAGTCGACACCCGATTCATCATCACACGCAGTACGACATCTCGTGGAAGACGTGCGAGCCCCGCTGCTGTCAGCGGGTCGACGTCGCATTCGGCAACGACACGCTTCACTTGTACAACGTGCACCTCGGCACCGCGTTTCTCGAGCGACGCTATCAGGCCGGACGCTTGAGCGCGATCCTGCACGACCACCGCATCGGCAAGCCGAAGGTCGTGCTCGGTGATTTCAACGAGTGGATGAAGGGATTGGCGACGAGTACGCTCCGCGAGCGGCTGCAGAGCATCGATCTGCGCGCACACCTGCGTCGACGCCGAACGTATCCCGGTGTGTTCCCGGTGCTGCACCTGGATCACATCTACTACGAGGGGAACGTGGAAGTGGTGAAGCTGGAATTGCCGCGGACGCGGCTCTCACTGATGGCGTCGGATCACTTGCCGCTGGTCGCCGAACTGCGGGTGCAGTTCACCTAACCTTCTTCTTCGAACTCCTCTTCTTCCATCGGCAGAAGACGAGTTGGCGGACGCAGGGCTTCGCGGTAGTCGTATACCGGAAGATCGCGAACGTGAAGCGACATCACGCAGCCATGGCCTTTCTCGTCGATCACCACGGTGACCGGGCTTCCCTCGACGCCCTCGCGGAACGCGATCCGACACCCGCAAGCGAGGCGGCCGTGCGTGAACCCCTTCAACATGGATCGATCATACTACAGCAGCGCCTTGATCTCCCGCTCGAACTGTTCCTTCGACGCGATGCCTGAATGCCGCTTCGCGATGCGGCCCTCGCGGTCGACGAACACCGTCACCGGAATACCCCACAGCGGCCCGAAGGCCTCCTGCACATCTTCGCGTCCGTTGCCGACGAGCAGCGGGTAATTGATCTTCATCTCGCTCGCGTACGGCTTCAGCTTCTCGATCGGATCGTCGACCGAGATGCCGAGGATCACGACGTCCTGCCCTTCGTCTCCGTACTGTCGCTGCAGTTGGACCAGTGATGGAATCTCCGCGCGACACGGTCCGCACCACGTCGCCCAGAAGTTGATCACGATCGGCTTGCCCTTGAATGCGGCGAGCTTCACATCCACGCCGTTCATGTCCTTGAGCGTGAACTGGAGCGGCGCTGCCTTGCCGGTCGCCTCCGCATCGTCCGGATCGCCGGGATTGTCGGCAGCGGTTTGGTCGGTCGCCGTGTTCGATTGCGGTGCCGGAGCCGTGCGGTCGCCGACGCCGGGCGCGATCCAGATCAACGCGAGCGCAACCGCCACCGCTCCCATCGCCAGCCACGCCGCCTTGCGTGATGGACGATCGGCGGTCGGTTCGGGCGATCCGGCCTCCTCGGCTACCGTCTGATGACTGGCAATGAACTCGTCGGCGGGCTGCGCACCGTCGTGCCGCTCGGACGAGCGCTCGTCAACGTTCGGGTTCTCGCGTGCGTCCTGGTTGCTATCCATCACTGAACTTTCTGCATGACGTATTGCGCCGCTCGGACGAGGTCCGCTCCCGAGTCCGACGAGACCATCACATAGGTGGTCGCGCCGCGCGACCAGATCCGCGAACGATAGCCGAGCCCGGTCAACTCGGCCGGCGGCCGCCGCACACCGTCAAGCATATAGAGTGACACATTCTTGCCATTCACCCGGTACATCACGTGGGGCATCGTGCCTTCACCGTAGAGGCACCGGCGCGCGCCGATCAACTGGATGCCCTGCTCGGGCGCGGACGGCGGCACGCGGACGTCCCAACCATATTCATCCCGGAGATGTTGTTCGACGTCGGCCGCATCGAGGCCCGGCGAGTTGTCCTTGGCGAAAATTCGAAAGCACTTGACGTGATCCGCCGTGAGCTGTGCGGCAAGTACGGTATCGGATCGACGGGTCGCCACCGACAACGCGAGGCCGGCGGCAATGAGGACGGCGAAGGCGGCGACGACGCCGCGGGCCAGTCCCGCCCGCCATGACGGGGCATGCCTCCGCGCCGTGTACTGGCGAGCCAGCGCTTCGCATCGCGTGCGCAACCCTGGTGGCAACGCTTCGCACTTCAGATGGCTGCTTCGTTCGCGGAGCAGCGTTCGGCCACCCTCTTCATGGGCCGCCTCCCGCCGACACGGCGGACACGCCGTCAGGTGCCGCTCGACCTCCGCCCGTTCAGCGGCCGGCAGCGCGTCGTCGGCGTAGGGCGTCAACCGCTCGTCGGTTCGGCGACAGGACTCTTTCATCGCGCGTCGTGGTTCCCCAGTTCTATTAGACCGGTGAGCTCGCGCATCGGGTGCATGGGTGTCATCGACGTCCTGCTCCGACCCGGGCGGATCCGTGCGACGCGCTGAGCCGTTCGTACAGAAGCCGTCGTCCGCGTGAGATGCGCGACATCACGGTGCCGATCGGAACGCCGAGCATCTGCGCGATTTCCGCATAGGTAAATTCTTCGACGTCTCGTAGCCACACGGCCTGCCGGAACGCCTCCGGCAGATCGTCGAGTGCCGCCTGCAGATCCGCATCGAGCGTATCGCGTAACAGGATCTGCTCGGGCGTGTCGATTTCGGCGGGCCCGCTGCTCGTCGACGATGCTTCCTCGACCCGCTCGCTGTCGACCTCGACGGTGTCGCGCGCGGCGTCGCGCCGGCGGTTTCTCCACGTGTTGTGGAGGATCGTATAGAGCCACGCCTTCAGATTCGTCCCGCGCTCGAATCGGTCCGCGAAGCGAAAGGCCTTGACGAGCGTATCCTGCACGAGATCCTGCGCGTCGGCGCGATTGCGCGTCAACCGCAGTGCGGTCGCATACAGCGGATCCAGAAAGGCCAGGACCTCCGCCGCAAACGCATCCGGGTCCGGTGGCTGACGACGTCCGAGCATCCGTCTTCAGGCCCGTAGGGGAAACCCTCGCGCGGGCCGCTTTATTCCTGAGTGTATCCGAGTGCGGTCACGGTGACCGGGGGGAACGTGCATTCCGGGGACAGTGTTGTGACGGCGGCCGCGCATTTCGCGAATTTCCCGCCCGATTCGTCGCGGCTCATCGGGTACATCCTTTGCTCGGCGCGCGTCTATCGCTTGATTGCGAGCGTCAAAGCGTCAGCAGTAAGATTTGCGCGGGAGAACCACATGATCAACCGCACATGGTGCGGAAGGCGGAACCTGCTCCGGGTGACCGTTGCCATCACGGCGCTGGTTGCCTGCCTGCCGCGTGCCGCCGCGGCACAGGCCACCCCTTACGTCCCCTACTTCGGCAAGAACCAGGTCCGCTACGACAACTTCAAGTGGTCGCACTACGAGACCGACCATTTCATCATCTATTTCTACCCGGAGATTGAGCCGCATCTCGAGCGGATGGCGGGATACGCGGAGAGCGCGTATCAGATGATCAGCTCCGAGCTGAAACACGACCTCGCGTTCAAGGTGCCGCTGATCCTGTTCCAGACAGCCAGCGAGTTCCAGGAGCAGAACGTCGTCCCCGGTGCGGCCCAGGAAGGGGTCGGTGCCTTCGCGGAACCGTCGCGCGATCGCATGGTGATGCCGATGGACGCGCCGCCTGACCAGCTGTACCACCTGGTCGTCCACGAGCTCACGCACATCTTCGAGTTCGACATCATTCCCACGTCGCTCATCCGCCGCAACATGCCGTTGTGGGTCAACGAGGGACTGTCCGACTACATGACCAGCAGTTGGGATCCGCTCGACTTGATGACGGTGCGCGACGCGGCGGTCGCCGACATCGTTCCCAAGATGACGAAGCTCGAGAACTACGGGGGCTTCAACAACCCGCGCATGATCTACAACCTCGGTCACGCGGTGTTCGAGTTCATCGAGTCGCGGTGGGGCAAGGAAGGCCTTCGGCAGTACCTCTTCTCGCTGCGCAAGTCGGTCATTGGCGGCGGCGAGGACGCGTACGAGGAAGCGTTCAAGATGAAGGCCGAAGATTTCGACCTTCAGTTCGAGAAGTACCTGAAGGACCGCTTCAAGCCGTTCCGCGACAAGGAGCGACCGGCGGACTACGGTCGCAACCTCGCGCCCGATAACGAGAAGACCAAATTCAGCAACGCGATCAGCGTGGAGCCGTCGCCGTCGGGCGATCTCCTCGCCGTGGTCACGGGCAACCGGCGCGACCAGGAAGCCGACATCATCCTCGTGTCGTCGAAGGACGGCTCGGTGATCCGCAATCTCACCAACGGCTTCGATCAGAACAAGGGCTTCGAGTTCATCGTCATGCCCGGCCTGCGGTTCAATCGCGTGCCCTGGCTGTCGTGGTCGTCCTCGGGCGATCGTCTTGCCTTCTTCGTGCGCAACGAGAAGTCGCGCACGTTGATTCTCGAGAACGTGCTGACGCGGAATATCGATCAGCGAATCGAGATGCGGACGGTCGACGAGCCGGAGTCGCCGGACATCTCGCCCGACGGGAAGAAGGTGGCGTTCGCGGCGCTGCAGGGCGGCATCGGCGACATCTTCGTCGTCGACCTGGAAAGCAAGCAGCTCACGAATCTCACCAAGGACTCCTTTGGTGACGCCGCGCCAACGTGGTCGCCGGACGGCAAGTACATCGTGTACGTGGCGCGTGTCAGTGGAAACGACAAGCTGTTCCGACTCGATCCCGATACCGGCAAGAAGACGCAGCTCACCTTCGGGACGCATGACGATGCCGGCGCGCAGTTCCTGGACGCCGACACCCTGGTGTTCTCGTCGACGGCGACCGATCCGGCGCAGCCGATCGAGCCGGATGTGGCGCGCAACGGCAACATCTACAACATCTGGACGTTGAACATGAAGACCGGCGAGCTGCGTCAGTACACCGACGCGCTCGGCGGCAACGTCTCGACGGTAGTCGTGAAGGACGGCGAGCGGCAACCACGCATCGGGTTCGTGAGCTACTACAAAGGCGAGTACGAGCTGCACATGCTGGAGCGGAAGGATCCGATCGCGAGCGCGCAGCTTGCCGATTTCGGCTCGCCGGGTCCGGTGATCGACTTCCAGGCACCGCTCACGCACACGCTGGTGCGCGACAAGATCAAGAAGAAGGGCGCCTTCGAGAAGCTGTTCCTCGACGGACGGCCGCCGGTCAACCTCGGCGTGACCAGCGGTGGCGACGTCTTCGGTGGATCGGCGGTCACTTTCAGCGATGTCCTGGGCGACCAGCAGTTCAACCTCTACGCCGCCTCGATCTCGCAGTACCGCACGCTGTCGTTCTCGTATCTGAATCTGGCGCGGCGGTTCAACTACGCGCTGCAGGGCTACTCGCAGACCCAGTTCTTCTACGGCCAGCTGGAGAACGTCTTCTACGACCCGACGGTGTCGTCGTTCATCGATCGCGACCTCGCGGTCGCGACCCGCACGATCCGCGGCGGAACCGCGTTCGGCATCTGGCCATTCAGCCGCTACCGGCGGCTCGAGCTGTTCGGCGGCGTGCTGCAGTACAGCGAGCAGTTCAACGACCCGGGCCTCGAGGAGTACTCGCAGAACTACCAGCAGCAGCAGTTCGGGCAGACGCTGTTCCGCAACGGCACGTATGTCCCGCTCGGTATCAACTTCGTGCAGGAGACGACGATCTTCCGCGAGTTCGGTCCGCTCGCTGGAAGCACGATGCGCGTGTCGTATGAGGTTGCGCCGAAGATCAGCAACACGCTGTCGCGGCAGACGGCGGACGTCGACGCGCGGAAGTACCTCCGCGTCGGTGCGTCAGGACTGCTCGCGTTGCGCGCGCGAGGGTTCAACAGCTGGGGTGACGCACCGGACTTCACCTACTTCGGCGGCAACTCGGAAATGCGCGGGTACGACTATCTGAGCTTCGTCGGCAGCCGCGCGGCGTTCTTCAACGCGGAACTGCGCTTCCCGTTCATCGAAGCGATGCTGACGCCCATCGGTGTGCTGGGTGGCATCCGCGGCGTCATGTTCGGAAATCTGGGAGGCGCGAAATTCGACGATCAGCCGAGCGTGGCGGGTGGAACGTTCAAGTGGTGGAGCAAAAGCACCGACACGTTCACGCCGATCATCGGCTACAAGCCCGTGACGCAGGGGATCGGGCAGGAACCGATCTACGGTCCCCCGCAGCGGATCAGCGGCTTCAGGCTGATCGACGCCCGCGCGTCCTATGGCATCGGCCTGGAAACCTTCGCGCTTGGCTTCCCGGTCCACTTCGACTGGGCGTGGAAGACGCTGCTCAACAAGCAATGGGAAGACATGCTGTTCGCCAGCGCCGGCGGCAGCAGCGAATTCCGCAAGCCGAAGTTCTCGGTCTGGATCGGATACGACTTCTGACAAAGTAGAAAGTGGAAAAGTGGAAAAGTGGAAGAAGTAAGTGAAAAGTCCACTTTTCCACTTCTCTACTTGTCCAGTCTCAGTTCACTCCGCTCGACATCCATCGACACACGGTAATCGCCGAGAAACTTGTGGCCGACGATGCCGCCGACCTGAAAGCCGAGCAGGACACTTGGGGCGCGCAGGTTGAGGACGGCGAGACCGACCTTGCGATAGCCGATCGCATCGAAATCGAGATCGATACCCGGCAACAGGAACGCGCCTTCGTCGAGGCCTGACAAGCCGAACACGCGCAGCGGGATCTTCCGCGGAGGATGCATGTCGAGCGTGTCGGCCATCTCCGCGCTGATCGAGATCAACTCGCCACCGGTGTCGACGACGAAGTAGGCCGGGTGGCGGGCGTTGAGGACGCCGCGCACCATGGCCAATCGATGGAATCGCATCGGCAGTCGGACGTCGCTGGACTGATCCACCGCCGGCAGCGTGTGGCCAAACGTCACGCGCCGCTTTTCATAGTCGACGATCGTCGACAGACCGAGCGCCAGCGGCGACAAACTCTCACCCTGCCAACGCGGCGCGCCGCCGAGCACCGGATTGCGAATCGACACCGGCACGTTGCGTATCTTGAGCGAGCCGACTTCGAGCGAATCGATGCGCGCAACCAGCACCTGGCGCAACCGCGGCGACCCGACGCCGGCGGTCAGCGTGCTCGTGATCGGGCGCACGCCCGTGCGCATGGCCGTCTCGGTCGAGATGCCCGTTCGCTCGGCGCCGGTGTCGAGCACCCAGTCGACCCTCGTTCCGTTGATGCGCCCCTGGACGAGGATCTTGTTCTTGATCAACTTGAACGGCGCGACATGGAGCGCGCTGGCATCCTTCGGCCGCATGCTGAGCGGCATCCGGCCCTTGAAGCTGCGCAGGAACATCGCCCGCGCCAGCGCGGTTTGTGCCGGCAGCGGATCCTCGGCCGGCACGAGCGCGGCGTAGCGCTCGTACTCGTCGGCCGCCTCGTCATACCGCGCGAGTCGCTCGTAGATACTGCCGCCGAGCGCATGCACGTCCCAATCGTCCGGCGCCAATGCGAGGGCGGCGCGGACCTCGCCGAGCGCATCGGTCAGACGGCTGCGCGTCGCCAGCGCACGCGCGACGCCGTAACGCGCCCGGTGAAACTCGGGAGCGCGCGCGAGCGCATCGTGGTAGGCCTGCTCGGCTTCGTCGAAGAGGCCGCTGCCCCACAGCGCGTCCCCATACAACGCGATCGCTTCAGGGTCGGCGGGTGCGTCGACGTTGAGACGCTCGGCAGCGACCAGGGCCTGGTCGAATTCAGCGGTACGGAGGGCCAGACGAATCGCGGTCTTGCGCGAAACGAGGTCGTCGTTCTGCGCGGGCGTTGAGACGACCGCGGCGAGCGTCAGGGCTGCAACCGTCGGAACGAGTCGCATGCGGCCCATGAACCTCTAGATACGTGTAACGGCGCTAGAACTTCTCGAGCCTCAGCTCGCTCGCCACCATATCCATCGACACGCGGTAGTCGGCGAGGAATTTGTGGCCGACGATCCCCCCGACCTGGAAGCCGAGAAGGATGCTCGGTGCCCGCAGGTTGAGGACGACCAGCGGGAAATTCTTGTACGAGATCTTGTCGAAGTCGAGATTCACTCCCGGCATCAGGAACGCGTCGCGATCCCAGCCGGATGTGCCGTAGACGCGCAGCGGAATCTTGCGCGACGAGGTCGGCGTCAAGCCGCTGGCGGTGTCGGCGCTGATCGAGATGACTTCGCCCCCCGTGTCGACGACGAAGTAGGCGGGCGTGGTCGAGTTGAGCATCCCGCGCACCATCGCCAGGCGGCTGATTCGCATCGGTAGATGAAAATCCGACGACGTGGTCGGAAGCGTGCGGCCGATCGTCAACAGGCGGTTCTGATAATCGATCGTCATCGACATCCCGAGTGAGAGCGGCGAGAAGCTCTCGCTCTCCCGCTTCGGGATATCGCGCAGCGCCGGGCTCTTGATCAGCACCGGCAGGTTGCGGACGTGCAGTGTGCCGATCTCGAGCGTGTCGAGGCGAGCCAGCTGCAGACCACGCAAGCCGATTTCGCCGACGCCGGCACTCAACGTGTAGGTCACCGGCTTGATGCGCTCGCGCTGCGCCACCGGCGCCGAAATCACGGTGTCCTCGGAGCCGGTGTCGAGGACAAAGTCCTGCGGGGAGCTGCCGTTGATCCGCGCCTTGACGACGATCTTGTCCTTGACCAGACGGAACGGCACCGTGTGCAGCCGCTCGCGCTCCTCGGGATCGATGTCGACCGGCGTCTTGCCGCTGAACGACTCGAGGAACTGCACCTGCGCGCGCGACCACGCCGCCTTGTCGCTGCGGTCCTTGTTCGGCAGCAGATTGATGTAGTTGTTGTAGGCGATCGCGGCCTGGTCGTAGCGGTTCATCCGCTCGTAGATCTCGCCGATGGCGGCGTAGATTTCGCCGTCGCGCGGCGCGGCGGCGGCGGCGGCAAGCGCCTCGTTCAGCGCTTCGTCGAGCCGCGTGCGCGTGGCGAGCGATCGCGCCAGACCGAAACGCGCGCGTGCCGACGCGGGGGCCAGCGCCGCCGCGTCACGATAGGTGGCCTCGGCTTCGTCGAAGAGGCCCACCGACCAGAGCGCGTCGCCGTAGAGCGCGACCGCTTCGGCATCGCCGGGCGCCTGGGCGCGCAGCGTCTCGGCTTCCTTGCGCGCCATCGTGAACTCCGCGACGCGCAGGGCCGTCCGAATCTTTCCTTTGCGCGCGCGCACCGCGAGCGCGGCGTCCTCGCTCTGCGTGGCGCGCTCGAATGCCTGCAGCGCCTCCCAGTAGCGCGTCTCGTCGAACAGCAGCGTGCCGGCCTGGTACTGCACGTCTGCGTCGGTGCCGACCGCGCGTGCACGGGACGCGAACGCGGCGACAAGAACAATGACAAGCGTGATGCCGAACCGGAATCCCCTGCGCATGGTCACCCCTTGAAGCGTGCGACCGAGAATCAGTCGGACCGATCGGACGAGCGCGGATTGTCTACTTCTGGTAGAACTCGGAGTTCACCGAAATGAAGTTCTTCCACTTCTCCGGTGTCTCGTCGAGGGCGAAGATCGCTTCAACGGGACACGCCGGCACACACGCGCCACAATCAATGCATTCGTCCGGGTGAATATAGAGCATCTCGCTGGACTGAAACTGCTGTTCGTCCTTCCGCGGGTGAATGCAATCGACCGGGCAGACGTCGACGCACGCGGTGTCCTTCGTGCCGACGCAGGGTTCGCAGATGATATACGCCACGTATCGCTCCGACTAGAGACGCGGACCTGCCGACGCCTTTCGCGAAGGCGGTCCGCCTGAACAGATTTTGCAGCGGCCCAGTATAACTCGGAGGTTTTTCGCCGTCGTCGCCGGCGCGTCGGTGTGCGCCGCCGTCGTTGCCGGCCAGGGCACGTCCCTGCCGGCGTCCGATCCGCTGCCGGCGGCTCTCGGATTCCGTCGTGCACCGGAGTTTCTTCCGATTTTCACGCCGCGGCTGCACCGCGATGCCTATTCGGCGTGGGTCTCGACGCTGGCAGTCGAGGAGGTGCTCCGCCGCCTCGAGCCGGAGCCCCGCCTCCTGCACCCGCCGGGGGCGTGGCAGCTGAGCGCGAGCCTGCCGGTGGACGCGTTCGGCGACGCCGGAACCTACGACAAATCGCGGCTGGCGCGCACGTATGGCTCAACCCGGGTCATGGTCGCCCGCGGTCCGGTAGCGGGCTCGGCCGCCGCGTCCGAAAGCTGGGCGCTGTTTTCGCCGTATCCGGTCCCCACGCTCGATCGCCTCGAGCCCGGGACCCTGCTGATTGTCCTGACGCTACGGTAGCTGGGTGGCTGGGTAGCTAGGTGGCCAGGTAGCTGGGTGCCGGGTCGATCGCAGGGAACGAATGAGGGCGGGTGCTTTTACCGAGCTCCCCACCGCCAAGTAACCCAGCTACCCAGGCGAGCGGTAGAATCGGTTCTCG
>Ga0111538_10012050_pt1 | contig 11427 bp, 8 predicted proteins | sample SoiMethybrSBSTD1_FD_79669 | JGI IMG/M metagenome (GOLD analysis project Ga0111538, IMG submission 79669) | Bulk soil microbial communities from a Populus tree surrounding site in Tennessee, USA - Soil MetaG P. TD hybrid SBSTD1 (version 2)... | ecosystem: Environmental > Terrestrial > Soil > Tree... | reverse complement strand
GTAAACAGCGCGAAGGAACTACCGGCGGATGCGAGTGAAATGGAAGCGGCCTCGCTGAACGTGCCGTTGCTCTGCTGGACGTGATGGCGCACCGTGGAACCGCTCAGCCACAGAACCCGCGCACGCGACTGTAAGTCAAACAGCAACGCGGCGTGGGGTTGAAAGCGATATTCCTCGCGCGCGCCGGGCGTGTAAACCCGCCCGTAGCGGCCAATCACTTGCTCGGTCCAGACGGTTCCGGTGCGTTCGCGGTAAACAAGGTCCTGGCCGCGCCAGACGATGAAGCCCAGCTTGCCGTTGGGAGCGCATTGAAGCGCGTTGAATCCTTCGCCGGCCATGAAGACCGTGTTCGGAAGCTGCGAAAGGTCGGGCAGCGGGGGCACAGCGGTGCGCGCGCGGTAAAAGCGTCTTGGAAAACTCGTCGACTGGGGATCGGTGACGATCGTGGCCGAACTGCTCGCGGCGACCGGCGAGACGAGCGACCAGTTGACGAAATCCGTGCTGGCCTCGACTACGAGCGCCTGAGCCGACGGCGAAACACTCAGCCTGTACGGATGCACCGGTCCGGGCACCCGCTGCAAAGTCACGTTTTGCGCGGTCGCAACCAACGTGCAAAAAGCCACCGCCAGCAGAGTAAGACTGCGTTTCATCATTCCTGTGGTTGATCTCCTTACGGGTAAGATACCCCACTTTGGAGTTTGCGCAACCGGGTTTGTAGTCGCGCTAAATGCGCGGCAGAAACTCCCACAGTAAAAGCAGCGGGAGAACGACAATCGGCTGCCAACTTACAGGCGGTTCGGCCGGTCGTTTGTTGATGAATAGAGGCAAGGAAATCACGAATAAAGCCGCGGTTCCAAAGAACGAAATCAGCAATAATACCCAGACCGGCTTGTACAGTATATCCCTGTGGAGTCCAACTGAGCACATCAAAATCCACGCGCTCGCCCCCATCAGCTCCCATCCGTAGAACCGCGAACGGCGGCGGAACTGTAGTAGAAACTGCGCTACACCTCGGGCATTGAGAAGAACAACGGTCCAGAACACAGTTGTGCGCCAGGTGGTCCCGCGCCAGCGCGGTGAAGTCTCGGTAAACTCAGCCCAGCCTGCGGCCACGACGCCCAGCAATGCACCGATCACGATCACATTTTGCAAAGGAAGTTGCCGTCCTAGCGTTATAAGAGATGTTAGCAACGCCGAACCAAGCACCAGACTGGTCATCCACTCAGCTTCGAATTCGCCTTTAACCAAAGGAACAACAAGCGCCACGCTCAAGGAAAACAAAAAAAATAGAAACGCCGCGAGATGCCAGCGCTCGCCCCACCAAGGGAGGACAGTTTGTCGGGGTTGAATCAACACCTGAAAAATACCTGAAACTGAATCCGATAGAAAGCAGGCTTTCGCGTTGACCACACAGGCTATGTAAATGTATCGTAGTAGGATGAGCAGTATTCGCCTCGATGGGGAATCAGGGGACGTATCCCGCGCGAATATTGTTCAGCTTCGGGATTTGCTCGGCCAACGGTTTCCGCGGGTACGGATGGGGCTGGCGGAGAAGTTGCCTGCGCGTCCGTGTTTCGCGACCGGAGTGGCGCAGATCGATGGATTGTTGCAAGGCGGCTTGTCCAAAGGAGTTGTCACTGAGTTGGTCAGCGCGCAAGCGGGAGGAGCGTTGACGCTGCGCCGGATATTGCGCCATGCCGGGGAGGAACGGCAGCGCGTGGCCCTGATCGATGGGGCGGATGGGTTTGATCCTGCCGATTTGAACAATGAGTTACTCGCCGGGCTGTTGTGGGTGCGTTGCACGGACGCGGCGCAGGCGCTCAAGGCTGCTGATCTCGTTCTGCGCGACGGCAATATGCCGTTGGTGATTTTGGATTTGCACGGTAATCCCGCGAAGCAGTTGCGCAAAATTCCAGGCACGACGTGGTATCGGTTGCAGCGGATCATCGAACCGACGCCCACAGCCTTGCTGATTGTGACCCCCAAACCAATGGTGAGCAGCGCCGAAGTGCGGCTGTCACTGGCAAATCAGTTCACTTTGCAATCGTGGGAACAGACCGAGGCCGAACTGGTCTCGCGCATGAAATTTGTGCTGCAACGCGCGGCGGCGACGGAAGTACACGAACCGATGGCGGTGGAGGCGAGTTGATGTTTGCGGTTATTTACGTTTCGGATTTTTTTCTGCAGGCCGTTTTGCGCGCGGAAGCCGGACTGGAGAAACGCCCGGTGGTGTTAATCGATCCAGCCCAGAAGAAGCCGGTGGTGCTTCAACTCACGGCTGCGGCGCGGGGCGTCGGCATCGCCGAAGGGATGTCGCCGACGCAGGCGCTGGCCCGCTCGACGCTCCTGCAAATCAAACCGCGTTGCGCGGCGCAGGAGAAAGCGGCGACCGACGCGTTGCTGCAATGCGCCTACTCGTTTTCGCCGAACATCGAATCGACTGCGAGCGGTGTCTGCACACTGGACCTGGCGGGGCTGCCGAATTTGCAGCACGAAGAACTCGCCAATGAATTGGCGCAGCGGCTCGCTATGCTGCATTTGCCGGCGCAAATCGGGATCGGCGAAAATCCGTGGCTGGCTTTGCTGGCCGCGCGCGCCGCCCAACCCTGTTGCGTGGTGAGCAACTCGACAGAGTTCCTCAACGCGCTGCCCGTGGAATCCATCGGCCCTTCACTGGAAACGTTCGCCATTCTCAGGAAATGGGGCATTTACACCGTGGGCCAATTTGTGGCGCTCGGCAAGGAACCGCTTTCGACGCGATTGGGAGCTGAAGCGCTGGCTTTGCACGAACGCGCGGTGGCGAACTCGACGCGGCCACTCAAGCTCGTGCGTCCACCGCAAATATTTGAAGAAACGATCGCGTTCGAGCACGAGATCGAAACGATCGAGCCACTGCTGTTTATTCTGCGCCGATTTCTCGAACAACTTCTCGTCCGTCTCGAAATGATGTACTGGGTCGCCCAGGAACTGCGGCTGCGGTTGCGGTTTGAATCGGACGAGCCTTACGAGAAAACGTTTCGCATCCCGGCGCCGACCGCGAACGTCGAGACGCTGTTTCGGATGTTGCACACGCATTTGGAGACGCTGCGCGCCGACCATCCGATTGTGGGGCTGGAACTTTCGGCCACGCCGGGGCGCGCGATCAATCATCAATTCGGGTTGTTCGAGTCGGTGCTGCGCGACCCGAACCATTTTCACGAGACGCTGGCGCGATTGACCGCGCTCGTTGGCGCGGAGCGCGTCGGCACGCCGGTGAACGAAGAAAGCTACAAGCCGGATGCGTTTCGGATGGAGGCGGTGCGGTTGGATCATGAGGGTAAAAGCGGCAGACTGGAAGTCTGCGATACCGCGCGTGGGCCGGCGCTGTATCGGTTTCGGCCGCCGACTCCGGCGCGTGTTCAAATGACGCGAGGCCAACCAGCGGCGGTTGAGAGCAGTGTCTTTGAAGGCGCTGTGTGCGACACGAGGGGGCCGTGGCGCGCGTCCGGGCAATGGTGGGACAAGGAGCACTGGGGCCGCGAGGAGTGGGACGTAGAGGCGAGCGACGGACGTCTGTATCGTTTGTGCCGCGAGGCCAAAGACTGGTTTGTGGAAGGAGTGTACGATTGATGAGCTACATCGAACTCCACAGCCGGAGCGCGTTCAGTTTTTTGCGGGGCGCTTCGACGCCGGAGCAAATGGCCGAAATCGCCAAGGAATGCGGCCTGCCGGCGATGGGGTTGTGCGATCGCGACGGCGTTTACGGCGCGCCTCGATTTTTCACCGCTGCGAAGGACAACAACATTCGCGCAATCATTGGCAGCGAACTGACCATGGAGGATGACAGCGTTTTGCCCGTGCTGGTCGAGACGCGCACTGGTTACCAAAACCTTTGCCGGCTGCTCACGCGTGCGCATCTGCGCGCGCCCAAAGGCGAAAGCAAAGTGCGCTGGGACGAGTTGCCAGAGTTCACCTCCGGCCTGATCGCGCTCACCGGCGACGATGAAGGGCCGCTCGCGCGTGCGCTCCAACGCGATGCGAATCGCGAAGCTGAAGCGCGGCTTGTGCAGCTCAAAAATATTTTCGGGGCCGGCAATTTGTTTGTGGAACTCCAGCGTCATCGCGTGCGCGGCGAAGATCATATCATCAATTGCCTCCTCGCGCTCGCCGCAACGCATCGCCTGCCACTCCTTGCCACCAACGGCCCCCTCTACGCCAAACCCTATGGCCGGGAGGTGCTCGATGTTTTCACCTGCATCCGCAATCACACGCATCTGGACGTGGCGGGAAAGTTCCTCGCGCGCAACAGCGAGCGGCATCTCAAGGATGCCACGACGATGCAGCAACTCTTTGCTGATTTGCCCGGAGCCATCGAGAACACGCGCATTCTCGCCGATCGGCTCCGCTTCTCGCTGGAAAATCTCGGCTACGAATTTCCGAAGTATCCAGTGCCCGCAGGCGAATCGGCGGACAGCTTTTTGCGCAAGCAGACATTTTTCGGGGCACGCGAGCGTTACGGCGCGACGTTGGATGACAAGGTCCGCAATCAGCTTAATCACGAACTTGCGCTCATCGAGAAGCTCGGTTTCGCGGGCTACTTCCTCATTACGTGGGACCTGGTCCAATTCTGCCGCGAGAACAATATTATGATCCAGGGCCGGGGCAGCGCTGCCAACAGCGCGGTCTGTTACTGCCTTGGCGTCACGGCGGTTGATCCGGTGGGGAGCAAACTTCTTTTCGAGCGCTTCCTCAGCGAAGGCCGAAAGAGCTGGCCGGATATCGACATTGATTTGCCCAGCGGCGATCGCCGCGAGCGCGTCATACAGGAAGTGTATCGACGTTACGGGAAGCACGGCGCGGCCATGACCGCGAACGTGATTACGTATCGCGGGCGCAGCGCCGCGCGCGAGATCGGCAAAGCGCTGAACTTCCCGCCGGACGTGCTCGACCGTTTCTCGCACCTGTTCGCCAACGGTGATTTCCCGCACACGATGGATTTGCAAGCGCAGATGCAACAGGCGGGCATTCCGAAAGCGCACCCTCGCTCGCTGCCGTTCGCGAAATTGTATCAGGCGATGTATGGGCTGCCGCGCCACCTGGGCCAGCATTCCGGAGGCATGATTATTTGCCAGGGGCAACTGGATTCTATTGTTCCGCTGGAAAACGCTTCGATGCCAGGGCGCGTCGTTGCGCAATGGGACAAGGAGGATTGCGAGGACCTTGGCATCATCAAGCTGGACCTGCTCGGCCTCGGCATGATGTCGGTGATGCAGGACGCGATCGAACTCACGCGCCAGCGCGGGCACCCGGTGGATCTGGCGAAAATTCCGAAGGACGACTCGGCGACTTTCGAATTGATGCAAAAGGCGGATACCATCGGCGTGTTCCAAATCGAGAGCCGCGCTCAAATGGCGACGCTGCCGCGCATGCAACCGAAGTGCTTTTACGACGTGGTCATCGAAGTGGCAATCATTCGGCCGGGGCCGATCCAGGGCGACATGGTGCATCCGTATCTGGCGCGGCGCGCGGGCAAGCAGAAGGTCACGTATTTTGACGATCGCCTGGAGCCGGTGCTTGAACGCACGCTGGGCGTGCCGCTTTTCCAGGAACAAATGCTGAAGATTGCCATGGTGATGGCGAATTTCACCGGCGACCAGGCTGAGGAACTGCGCCGCGCGATCAGCTTTCATCGTTCCGAGGAGCGCATGCGCAAAGTGGAAGTGAAATTGCGCGAGGGGATGCGCCGCAACAACGTCGCGCCGGACGTGATCGACAAACTCGTGCAGTCAATTTCTTCGTTCGCGCTCTACGGCTTCCCCGAATCGCACGCGATCAGCTTCGCGATTATCGCTTACGGCAGCGCCTACATGAAGGTGCATCACACGCCGGAATTTTACGCCAGCCTCCTCAACAACCAGCCCATGGGTTTCTATTCCCCAGCGACAATCGTGAAGGACGCGAAGCGCCACGGCGTCATCCTGCGCCCGGTGTGCGTGCAACGCTCGGGTTGGAACTGCACGATCGAGGCAGACGATTCGGTGCGCCTGGGTCTGCGCATGGTGCAGGGTCTGCGCGAACCGAATGCGCAGACGTTGCTCGCGCAACGGCGGGAACGCTCATTCGCTTCGATGCACGATTTCAAGTTCCGCGTGCCGCTTCACAAAGATGAATTGCGCGTCCTTGCGCAAATTGGCGCATTGAATGGTTTCGCGGATCACCGACGCGACGCGCTGTGGCAAGTTGAGAAGCAAGAGGATTGGGACTCGATGTTCGCCGCGCGATCAGAACCCATGCCACTTGTGCCCATGAACGACGCCGAGCGGCTCAGCGCCGATTACGGCGGCATGCAACTTACGACCGGGTCGCACCCGATGGCGTTGTTGCGCCCGCAACTCCGGAACATTTGGCGCGCTATCGATCTTCCGAAGGCGCGTCATGGCGAACGGATTCGCATCGCGGGCAACGTCATCTGCCGTCAACGCCCCGGCACGGCCAAGGGTTTCGTGTTCATCAGCCTGGAAGACGAAACCGGCGTCTCGAACGCCATCGTCACGCCGCAACTCTTCGAAAAGATGCGCCTGTTAATTACGCAAGAGGATTTTCTCATCATCGAAGGCCAGGTCCAAAACACCGACAACGTCGTGCTTGTGAAAACGAAAAAAGTCGAACCGCTTCCGCATGGGCAACTCACCGGCAGTGAGTCCCACGACTTCCATTAGTTACACTACCTTCTTCAACTTCTTCAAATCGTCGACGAAGCGTTTGCGTTCGGCGCGGCGCGTTTCCTCATCGGGAGCGCGGAGGATTGAGGAAGGATGGACTGTCGCCATGACATGCGGCGCTAGTTCGGACTCGATGAACTCCCCGCGTTGTTCGCTTACGCGAAAGTCGCGCCCAAGGAGCCCTTGCGCGGCGGTGGCGCCGAGGCACACGAGGACTTCGGGTTGCACTACCTCGAGTTCAGCTTCGAGCCATGGACGGCAGGCGGCGATTTCGCGCGCGTTGGGTTTTTTGTGGATGCGGCGTTTGCCTTTGGGTTCCCATTTGAAGTGTTTCACCATGTTTGTGACGTAAACCTCGTCGCGATTGATGCCAGCTTCTTCCAGCGCCTGGTCGAGCAACTTGCCCGCGGGGCCGACAAACGGTTTGCCCTGCAAGTCTTCATCGTTGCCGGGTTGTTCGCCCACGAACATCACTTTGGCGGTGCGTTCGCCTTCGCCGAAGACGGTTTGTGTGCCGATCTTCCAAAGCGGACACGCTTTGCAACCCGCGGCGGCCTCGCGCAATTTCAGCAGGGTGGGCCGCTCCGGAACCAGCGGTGCTGCCGTGCCTGTTTCACGTTGTTCCAATGTTTTCATACTCCCTTGAGGTGCGTATAGCCGCGCGGCGTCAGTTTCGGCGGTCGTTTGCCGCGCCGCGTGGCCCCCAGCACCGGGACATACGTTAATTCCTGTTTGTCCACCGCGCACCGGAGCAATAGCCCTCCCCGACTCATGTCGCCGCGCCCCACGAACTCGATTGGAAATTTCAACTGCGGCCCAAAGACTTCCAGCAGGCAACCGACATATTTTTTGGTGCTGATGCTCCCCAGCAACACGATCTCGGCCTCTGGACCGAATTGCTTTTTGATGCGTTGCGCGTCGCGCTCCAGCGGTTTGCGATAGCGTGGATCTTCATGATCGATGTCGACCTCAGAAAACTGCTGCAACTGTTTCAGGGAAAACGGTTCGTCCACACTTACCAGCCCAAGGTTGCTCGTGATCACCCAAATCGCGCAGCGACCGCGCTTGCATTTCGCGAACGCGCGGGCGTAGGCGACCTTGCCGCGAAAATAGAGCCCGCTTAGGAACGTAAACACCTCGCCGAGCGGGATCGCTTCGCCACGCTGCAACCGCCGCGCCAGGTCAAACTGCGCGTTCGGATTGGAAAGCATTGCCGCGCGTCGTCCCGTCGCGCGCGCGGGCGACAGCAAGAAGACCTTCTCCACTCCCACAGGTTGAATCTAGCACAGCGTTTTGGCGGGCATCAATTGGTGATGGGACGGGCCTGGGATAGTCGTTGGGGCCGAGCCGCGTACGCGGAGAGCGCACTGTGACCTGCGTAAATGCACAACGAGAAATGCCCCCTCCTTACGTCGGGAGTTACAGCCTTGACACTTCATCGCGTGCTCACAAGAATTTATCGCGGTAGCCCGAAAATAACCTATGAAAATACCTGCAGTACTCCTTTGCGCACTCCTCGTCGCCATTTCGTCACACGCGGCGAATATATACTTTGTGAGCTTTCACGGATCGGATTTGCCTTCAGCGAATGCAGGCAATGCCGGGTTCACGAACGCCCCGGACAAGGGATATACCGATTTGCTGAGAGCTAACGGACACACAATCACGCGGGTGGTCAGCATAGATGACCTCAACACAAACGTGTTCGCGCCCGCCGATCTGGTCATTGTTAGCCGATCGGTCGCGAGCGGTCACTATCAGCAGGACAATGAGACCGCTGCGTGGAACGGATTGGCCAAGCCAGTGATTGTCCTTGGTAGTTACGCGATCCGCGGAGGAACTGGCACTGGCAGCCGGCTTGGTTTTTACAGCGGTGAAACCATTCCCGACGTCACGACGAATAATCTAAAGCTCAAAGCGTTGATTCCCAGTCACCCGGTTTTCCAAGGAATCACTCTCGACAGTAACGGCTTGATGGCAAACGACTACGCCAACCGCGTTTTGCACACCAACTTTCTCCAACGCGGTATTTCGGTGGTCACGTCGCCGGTCGTTCCCGGCGGCGCCGTGATTGGCGTGGTTGGCAACCGCGGTGACGCTGCTTTTGGAGGGACGGTGATTGCGGAATTTGCAGCGCCCACATTTATGGGCACGACACCGGTAGATACTCTCCGCGGCCGCCGTTTGATCTTTCTCACAGGCAGTCGCGAATCCAATGGCCTCACCTCGGAAGGCGCAGGCATCTACGACTTAACGGCGGATGGAGCCCAGATGTTCCTCAATGCCGTGAACTACATGCTGTCCGGAACATCTATGATTCGCACGGTCAACACCGTGAACAATGAAACTCCCGGCGCAAGCGAAACCTCCCTGCTCCAAGTGCTGAGCAGCCTCAACGATGGCGACTATATCCGGTTCAATATCCCGGGCCCAGGTCCGCATGTGATCGTGACCCCGCTCGGCGGGTACCCATTGATCACCAATAACAGCGTGACGATCGACGGTTACACCCAACCCTTCAGCGCAGCCAACACCAACGCCATCCTCGGCGGCAACAACGCACAACTCAGAATAGTGATCGATTCGACCGGCACCGACTCGGCGCCCAACCCGGAGAATCCGAGCCTGCCGTTGCGGCGCTCGACGCGCCTGCCCTTCAGCGGTTACGGCGACAGCGAAAACGGTATCTTTCCGGTCCTTCAGGCCGACAATTTTGCGATTCGCGGAATCAGCTTTGTCGCGCGTTTCGGTGGGAGCGATGACGATCCCAGCGTATACGCTGTGGCCCTCGTCAACGCCGCCACGAACGCCCGCGTCCAGGGCTGCTGGTTCGGGCTGCCCCCCGGCGGATCGACAATGAACGATGTGAAAGCGCCGAACGACGCTGTGGCTGCTTTCCGTTTCAACAACGGCGACGGCACGTTCAACTACTCAGAAGGCCTTGTCGTTGGCACCGACGGTGACGGGATCAACGACCGCGGTGAATTCAACGTCACCGCGGGATGTAACATCACCTTCGCCCTCGAACTGCCCAACGCGCGCGTCTCGGGCAACTACGTGAACGTGTTCCCAAATGGAACCAGCTTCGTGAACATCGACGCCATTTCGGCGATCGGCGACAACTCCGTCGAGTTCCTCGAAAATGGGCGCGCCGCGCATAACATGATCGTGGGCACGGATGGCAACGGCGTCAGCGATTCGGACGAACGCAACGTCGTTGCTAACACGGTTTACGACGTGCACCTGGAGGTCTATACCGCAGGCACAAACATGGTGGTCGCAGGCAATTACTTTGGCGTCGGAACAGACGGTGTGACCCGTGCACCGCTGTCGACCAACGAGGTGCAAACCTTCATGGCCGCGCCGGGCAGTGCAACGGTGCGGATCGGGTCGAATGGTGACGGGGTCAGCGACGACCTGGAAGGCAACCTGATCGTCAACGGCTCAGGCGCTCGCCTGACAAGCTCGGCTAATTTAGTTGTATATCGCCGCAACCGTTTCGTGAATTGCAACTACACAACACTGGCGAACGATACGTCGCTCGTAACACCCACGCTCAACGCGATCACCAACAACATCATTTCGGGGACGGTGGCGCCGGTGTTCGGGGAGTACGTCTCTGCGTTCATCGACGTTTACACAGCCGATCCCGCGGCCATCGCCAATACGAACGCCTGGCCCACCGTGCTCACGCACCCGAGCCGCTGGCTCGCGACGTTTACCGATGATGGCCCCGGCGATTTGGATCCGGCTCCGGGAGCGTTCGCGTTTGATATTTCGTCGTTCGGGGTTGCGGACTCCAATTATGTTACGGTGACTGTCACTTACTCCAAGGAAGCGAATGCTTCCAATGCGGGTCAGGCGGTGACGACGGCGCCGGCCACGCCGGTGTCGCGCAGGCCTTCGCTGATGATCCGGATTGAGGGCGATCCGGCCACGGTGATCCTCTCCTGGATTGCGCCGGACGAGGCGTTCGTGGTGCAACAGAACAACAGCTTCAACCCGAATTCCTGGCTGGAATTCTTTCCTCACACACACATCGGCGGGCGCAATATCAATGAAATTCCGAAGGATACATTTTCGCCGCTGACTCTTTATCGATTAATATCGCAGTAACAAACTTGCGTCACCGGATCGCGCGCGCCTGAAGAGGGCGCGCGCTTTTGTTTTCCGGCGAGGTTCTCTTTGGCATTGTTTGCTGACTTTGTGTGGTGTTGCTTCTGCACATGCACAAAGTGAACACGCGCAACATGGCTGAGATCGCCTGGGGTTCACCCAAAGGCAAATATGGCGGGGCGGGAAAGCAAGTCTCGGAGGAACTGGGGCGCAAGCCGCTGTCGACGGACCTGAACGAACGGCATCCATTTGATGTTGAGATCGCCCGCGTTCCGCCCGGGAAAATGCATTGCCCTTACCACTCGCACAGCGCGCAATGGGAATTTTATCACGTCATCTCCGGCACCGGTGTGGTGCGCCACAAGGATGGAACGACTCCCATCGAGACGGGCGACGCTTTCATATTCAAACCGGGCGAAGCGCACCAGCTTTCGAACAACGGCCCGGAGGACCTGGTGCTGTACGTGGTCGCTGACAACCCTATCGGCGAATCTTGTTATTATCCTGACAGCAGGAAATGGCTCGTGCGTTCCCCTGAGCGGAAGCTTATCCGTTCCGAACCGTTGGATTATTACGACGGGGAGGAGTAAACGCCCGCCCTGGCGTTTAT
>Ga0111538_10012049_pt1 | contig 11427 bp, 10 predicted proteins | sample SoiMethybrSBSTD1_FD_79669 | JGI IMG/M metagenome (GOLD analysis project Ga0111538, IMG submission 79669) | Bulk soil microbial communities from a Populus tree surrounding site in Tennessee, USA - Soil MetaG P. TD hybrid SBSTD1 (version 2)... | ecosystem: Environmental > Terrestrial > Soil >... | reverse complement strand
TCTCTTTGGGATTTCATTTCTCCGCCCCACGCCGACGCCACCGGATGCGGTTGCTTTTCCGATTCCACCGCCGGCCAAAGCGTACTTCGAGCCGTACATCTCGATGTCGCCCGATGGACGTCGCATTGTTTTCGCCGCGACCAGCGAGAAGAAGACGCGCTTATGGATACGAGACCTCGACGAAGTCGAATCGCGAGTGCTGCCGGGAACCGAAGGCGCCAGCAGCCCCTTCTGGTCGTCGGATAACAAGTTCATTGCATTCTCGGTTGGGAACAAACTCTTCAAGATCGATCCTGCGGGCGGGCCACCGCAAACGCTCACCACTTCGGACAACACGATTGGAACCGGCTCATGGGCCTCCGAAGATGTCGTCCTGTTTGGACACCGCACTACAGGACCGCTTCTGAAAGTAACGGGAGCCGGCGGTGTGCCTTCTCCCGTTACTCATTTAGACAAAGAGCGCGGAGAAATCTCGCATGCTTTCCCGTCGTTCCTGGCAGACGGCCGACAGTTCATCTATCTGGTGAACGGCTCTCGACCTGAGACGACGGGCATCTATTTGGGGTCGCTCGACAAGAAGCCGGAAGAGCAAGCTCGGACTCGCCTGATCGAGACCGTTTCGCGAGCTTTATTTGTGCCTTCCGCTGACGGCTCAGGCGGCCAGATTCTATTTCTCCGTGGCAGCAGCCTTATGGCGCAAGCTTTCGATAACTCCAGCTTGTCCCTTCAGGGTGAACCGAGGCTGGTGGCCGAGCGCATCGAAACCGCCAATACCGTCTATGGCGTTTTTACGGCGTCGGCCAATGGCGCGCTTGCCTATCGGGCCATCGGGCCTGCACTGAACTTTCCGACCTGGGTTGATCGGTCCGGCAAACAAACGACGGATGTGATCAGCACCCCGCTCCTCGGACTGAGATATCCCGCGCTGTCGCCGGATGGAAAGCGGCTCGCCATCGTCGCGTCGGGAGCCTTGTGGGTTTACGACTTCGAAGGCCGCCCGCCACTCCGACTGACTTCCGAGGGTTCGCCTGCATCGCCGATTTGGACTCGCGACGGGCAGCGCATCATCTATGAAGCCAACACTCCGGAGCTGGAGCGCGTGCTGGTTTCGATTCCCGCAGACGGGAGCGTGACCAGGCCCGAACCCATTTCTCCAATGGGGCATCTTCACCCGCTCGCATGGACGCCGGATGGAAAGCAATTGATTGCGGTTCGTCTTACCACTTCGGGAACCACAACGAATGGCGACATCGTGAAGTTCGGGTTGTCGACCAGTTCAGCAATGGACGCAATTCTTGAGACGCCTGCGAACGAAGGTGCGCTGGGCGCTGCAATTTCGCCAGACGGTCGCTGGTTCGCCTACACCTCGGATACAACGGGAAACACAGAGATCTGGGTGAAGCCCTACGGGGCGGAAGGTCCACCCGTGCGGGTGTCGCCGAAGGGTGGCGTCGATCCGTTGTGGTCGAAGGACGGTCGAGAACTGTTTTACAGAATCGGCGCAACGACCATCATGTCTGTCGCTGTCGACACTCGACGGGGCTTCGACTTCAAGCCGGCCGTTCCGCTGTTCGAGAGTGGTCTCTACATGCCGTCTGGGCAGGCTCCTTCCTACGCAATAGGTCCGGATGGCCGCTTTCTGATGATTCGTCCCGCCGATACAGCTCCCTCTCCGATCACGGTCGTTCTGAACTGGAAGCAGAAAAAGTAGCGTCATGATCGGCTGACCATTGACTGCTGACTGTTCTACGTTGACTGTTGGACTTGTTGCACTGATTGTTGGGCTAATTTGATCAACGCAACAAGCGCAACAGTCAACGTAGAACAGTCAGCAGTCAACAGTCAGCCGGAAGGACGTTATCGCCTCACCTGCGTAGTGTTCCAGTTTTGACGACAAGACAAGATCCCCCAGACTCTGCTCTTCACCATGAGGAGACCCACCCCAGATACTGCAAACCCGAAATCGTGAGGAGGATTCATGTCACCAGTGTTGCAGCGCCTTGCGTCGCATAGCGCATGTCTCTTGGCGTTGTTGTGCTTGTCGCTGACAGCTGAAGCACAGCAACTCGCTTTAACCATACCGACAAACGGGGAAGAGAGCGTAGCCGGCGAAGTCCGGAGGATTACACTACCCGAAGCCCAGGCACGCGCTGCAACCGACCCGGCCTTGCGCGCCGCCCAACTGTCCGCCGATGCCGCAAAGTACAATCGAAAAGCGGCGACGGCAGATTACTTTCCCAAAATCAACTCGACATTCTTCAACTTGCACTTCAACAAATTTTTGGGAGAGACAATCAGCCTGGCCCGGCGAACGCGTGAGTTTCCCCTGATTAACAAAGACCAGACTGTATTCGTGGTGACCGCTACTCAACCGATCACACCGTTGCTCAAGGTCAAACAGGAGGTCAACCTTGCGAGAGCCGACGAACGTGTTGCGGAGGCTAAACTGGCCGGAGCTACAACAAGCGTTACAAGCAACGTCGAATCGACCTACTTTGCGTTGTTGATCGCACAACTTCAACAACGAGAGGCTGCCTCTGAACTAGACGCTCTGCGTCCCCAAATTCAAATTGCACTTGCTGGGGACACACAATCCGTCATCCCCGCCTCCAAATGGCAGGCTGCTGTACTCGAAGCAGAACGAGAGTTCTCCACGGCTCGACACAAAGTGGTGCAACTGCAGCAAGACCTCAACGGTCTTCTCGGCTTTCCCGCAGACGCAGAACTTGCGCTGGAAATGCCCGAGCCACTTATCGTCGCGCCGATGTCTTTAGCGACAGCGCGACAGAAAGCCATCGGCACGAACCTGGAAGTGATTGAAGCCGAGCAGACCCTTGCGAAGGCTGAAGCTGCGGTGAAGTTAAGCAAACTCGAATACGTGCCTGACGTGGCGGTGATGGCTGGCTACTCGTACCAGACAGCAATCCCTGTGCTTCCGAGAGACTTTTCCTTCCTGGGCGTCGTCGCCACATTCAATGTCTTCGATTTCGGCAAGCGAGAGAACACGATAAAAATGCGGAAGTCGAACTCGGAGCTCGCCCAGTTAAATGTGCAGGCTGTGAAAGCCAAAGTTTCCAAAACAGTTCAAACGGTGTTCAACCAATTCGAAGAAGCAACGCGAATTCGCGAAGACCGCCGTAACGTCATGATGATCTCCAACTCGGGCGCGCCCGATCCGGCGACGCGCCGATTTCGAGCTGAAGCCGAATGGGCCCAGGCAGAATGGAATTACAGAGTCGCGTATCTCCAACTGACGAAAGTCGTCGGCGATCGCTGACAAGGAGCTGAAACCGGCCAGTGGAATGAATGGAGATCTGTTGGAGACAGTAAACTGGACCTGGGGTCTTTCACTAGTCGCGCTGACTATCGCACTTCACGCGACCGCAGTGGTACTCCTGGGCCTCGCTAATTCGCGCATCCGAGTCTGGATAGTGAAACGGCGCCTGAGTCAATGGAGTGTTCTTCCGATCGTGATTGGTCTTGTCGCTATGGCCGGGCTGTTTCTGGCTGTGCTGCACGGAATAGAGGCCGCGATTTGGGCAGCTGCCTATTTGTGGCTAGGTGCGCTCGACTCGCCTTTGGATGCAATTCTTTATTCGGTGGATTCGATGTCCACGCGAGGGGCCTCGGGACTAATGCTGCAAAGGCATTGGCGGATGATGGGCGCGATCGAGACCGTTGACGGGATGCTGCTCTTTGGCATTAGCACGGCCGTCATTTTCGCCGTGATACGGTCCTACTGGCCGATGCTCTTCCGACGTCACTGACGCGGCGCTTATCCTTTAAATCGGAACAGTGTATTGAAGATGCGGGTAAAAGACGTGGTGCCATCGTTCATACGATAGAAGTCCATCAGTCGCAGAATGCCGAATGGGATAAGAAGAAAGAGGTAAACAAGAACGATTACGGTGACTACGGTCAGATGGGTCATTTGCGAAGCGATTATCGGTATGCCGAGGTACGCAAACAGGTAAGAGGCGATACAGATTGACGCTTTTGGCTTCATGCGCAATAGACGACCATTTCGCGGTAGTACTGACGGGTCCGCGCCGGGCATCTTAGCACCGGGCCTGGTGTCTTCTGGGGGGCAGTACTCGACAACCTAGTTTGTCGCGCCAGCCTTGCGCAAAACCGCTTCGATAGTTTTGTGACCGCGGCTCCGGGCCCATGCAAGCGGTGTAGCCCACGCTTTGTCGCCGGGAAGGTTGGTCGGCGCGCCCCGTGAGAGAAGAAACTCGACCATGGGAAGATTGTGGTGCCGTGCCGCCCATCCGAGGGGCGTGGACGAATACTCCTCTTCTCTTGCGGAAATGTTTGCGCCGGCGTCCAGCAACATTTGGGCGCGAAGCGTGTTGATCTTGCCCGCCTTTCCTTCAGGATCCTCCCGGCAGAGCAGGTGAAGCAGGGTCTGATGCTGCCAGTTGCACGTATCCGGATTCATCCCGTAATTCAGCAGGGTCTGCAGCATGTCCGGCTGCTCGAGAAGATAGCTCTGGCATCCGGTCACGACAGGCGGCACACGAATGCCGGCATCCAGAAGACGTTTGAGGAGGTCCCGCTTTTCGCGCGTGACTACAGCGGTAAAAACGCCACCACAGCCAAGCTCCGCGGACTTCGGGTCTTCGGTCACGCGTCGAATGACTTCGTCATCCTCATCCTTCCAGACAAGGTCATAGGGGTCGATCGTGCCGCCGTGCGCGACGAGCAGAGTGCGGATCTCCTCGGTCTTTGCGGCGAACATCGAATTTCCGCCCGCATTGTTATGACCGTTGGGATCTGCGCCATGCTTTAACAGCAGCTCCACAAGATCACGATTTCCTCTGCTACTGGCGATGTGAAGAGCCGCGCCTTTTTCAGCACTGGCTTCCGGCAAAGACGGATCGGCTCCGCGATCGAGCAAATAACGAACGATATCGTCGTGCCCAAATTCGACTGCTACGGTAAGAGGACGTCTGCCGCTCGGACGGGCCTCACGGACTTGTGCCGGGTCCTTTTCTAGAATCGCCTTCACGCGGTCAAAGTCCCCGAGTGCGGACGCCACTGTAAGGTCGTGCGCCGCGCCGCGGGAGATAAGAAAACGGGCCATCGCCACATCACACGGCTGCGGGCCTGGCTTCCGAAATCGTCTCCAAAGCCAATAGCGTGCCCATGCGACTGCGAGTCGCCACATTGGGGGCCGTCGTCTGCGACCGAGTCCACCCCATATCGCGATATCAATAGCTTGAACGTCATAGGGCCAGTAGCCGCTCCCGGCGCCACGCGACGTTCCGTGAACCGCATCGATGTTTGCACCGCGATCGAGAAGAAGCTCGACGACATCGCGAGCTGACGCTTCTACGGCGCGATGCAAAGGCGTGCCCCCGGCACGGTCGCCACGATTGAGAAGCGATGGATCCGCATCGAGCAGCGCGCGAACACGTCGAACATCTCCCTCCTGCGCCGCCAGGTGAATCGGATGATCCTCACGGTCTTCGGCAGCAGCCGCCCGGCCGCGGCGATCGCGAGTTTTCTCGAGGAGTCGGGCAATGGCGTCGTGCCCACGCTCTTTCGCCATGTCGATCAGGCCTGATCCGTAGTAGGCATTCCACTCGGCATCCGCACCCGCGTCGAGTAGCAGTTGCACGACTTCGAGGTGTCCTTCCCTTACGGCGTAATGAATCGGTGGCGTGTACCAGTAGCCTTCGCGGCTGCGCTGTGGATCCTCGGCAAGCAACTCGCGCATCTTCGGAAGATCGCCTGACGCAGCGGCCGAGATTACTTCCCAGACGGTGTTATCGATATCGGGCGGCTTGATCATCGTGAATTGAGGGACGGGGAGTAATTTTTACCGAATCGAAAGCCGAGTCCAAGTAAAGATGTGGGCACAGACTCCGAGTTCCAGTCGGCCCTTCGAGGATATGTCCGTTGTTCCGAATCGAAAGTGCCAACTCGATCCTAGTTTCCCTCGGTCACAAGGCACACCGGAATCTTACGCGACGCTGATCCGACCGGACTCGTCCATCGAAGAAACCTGAGCAGATTTTCATCGGTGGCCACGACTTGAAGAAGGCCTCCTTGCAGCGAATCGACGAGCACGTGTTGGTCTGCTGGCGATACGTCTTCGGGAAAATATCGGACCTCGTAGTCCGGTATCAGCTCCTTCATGCGTGCGCTGGCTTCGGCTGTGATGACAAGTTGTGTGGAAGGAACTTGAGAGGTGTGCCGAAACGTTGAACTCTGGCGAGCTTTTGTGACGGGGCTCGGAATCCGACTCGAGCGCTTGGATTTTACTTTGGTCATCCTGACCTCCATCCTGTCAGACGCATTTATACGACGGGGTCACGAACGGTTCAATAGACGCGGCCACACCACGGAAAATTTCCAGAGTCAGTACGCTGTGATACATTGCCGAAACTTTCGTCTGAGTATGACTGTGACGTTTCCCGCGTTGTATCCGTCCAAGCATGAAATTCACGAGTTACATGTCGGGAGCCGGAATGAAACCGTTCAAGCGACAGTTCGGTACGGATATGGATGGTGGCGTTTCTTACACGCTTCGGGCCGGCCTCGGAGCCAAACCTAACATCGACATTGGAGTGTCGTGGAAGATTCACTCGGATCGTGAAGCATCATTGGAAATGTGTTGGGGCGGCCGCCCTTTGACTAGTCTCGAAAACGCGGAGGCCTTCTACGCGGCGTTTGGAGAAATGCTCAAGATTGCCAAGGCGCGGCGATTTCAGCTTGGCACGCGCCAGTTGATTTGAGTTAGGCGAAGTTTTCAAAGCTGATCCCCGGGTTTTGGTTTGATTGGATCGAGAACCAGTCTTCGTGAACTCCTGCAGCTCTAGGCATCAGCTCCCGATAATAATCGGCGACGTTCCGCGCGGGGCAAGGTCTAAACTGGGGCTGAATATCGGACCCCGAAGGATCTTCAATGGCTCAGTGGCCCATCGAAAAAACTTTATCCCTGGCTCTCGTAAGTCTCGGCCTGCTGGTGGGCATGAGCACAGCACAGAACCAGATTCGCTCGCGCGTGGACCTCGTTGTTGTCCCCGTTACGGTGAGAGCGCCGGACGGGAGACTTGTTGCCGGACTCACACGCGAGGATTTTTCGATCACAGAGGACGGGAAGGCTCAAGCGATCGTCGACTTTGATATTGAACCGCAGGCCCTTTCGGCCGCCATCATTCTTGATGACGGCATGAGCGGCGACAAGTTGCGCCGTCTTTTCCCGCCAGGAATGACCCCGTTATGGATCACGTTGACCAGCGGCTTCAGTCCCGACGATCAGATGGCCGCGTTTCGATACGATCATGAAGTTCACAGGTTGTCGGACTTCACGAGCGACCAGAAGGTGATTCAGGAAAGCTTTAACGGCATCGAAGAGATCGCGAAGACCCGTCCCGACGAACCGCCCGACATGCTGGGAGAGAAAGGACCCGGCTGGTTAAGGTCGATCCTCTCTTTCCTTAAACCCGGCCCGGGCTATAAGCCCGCTGCCGGGGGCGGCGCTCCGATACCCTCTGCGTCGACACCCGTCAAGTCGGCGCCCAGACCGTCGAACCGAGTGCTGCACGACGCCATCTATGAAGCCGCAGCAGCCCTCAGCAGCCAGCCTGCCGACCGGCGAAAGATCATCTTTATCATCTCTGATGGCTCGGCGTATGGCGCGCCCACGCATCCATTCAAGGAGACCATGGATCTTTTGCTGAAGAATGAGATTCAAGTCTTCGGGGTTTCGGCGAACTTCGGCCGGGCCGGTTCGTACGGAACGTTGACGGAATATGCGGGTCCTACGGGCGGCGACGTTTATCCGGGAACTTCCACCCCGTCGATGGAAACGGCATTCGGTCGAATCACGGAGCAGGCGAGGAATCAGTACATCCTCACCTACGTTTCGAACAACGTGACCGACCGGGGTGTGTTCCGGACAATCCATGTAAAGACGCGCTCCCCTAAAGACACCGTCACTCACCGCAACGGATACATGCAGTATCCCGTGCGATAGGAAATCGTTAAGGACAATGGTCAGCCGCGCTCCTATCCATCAAACCGATATCCGAATCCTGGCACCGTGACGATAAACCGGGGAGCTTTGGGATCTTCCTCGATCTTGTGCCGTAACCGGAGGATGTGAACATCGACCGTGCGCGTCAACGCCTGCCGGTATCCCCAGACGTGTTGAAGCAGAGCCGTACGTGAAACCGTTTTCCCGCGATTTTCGACAAAATAACGCAGCAGCCTGGCCTCACGTTCGGAGAGGTCAATCATCGCGCCGTCTCGTGCCAACTGCGATCGACTGAAGTCCACTCGACGTCCGCTGAACTCGTAATCCACGATTTGGGGTTTCTTGTACCGGCGCGCCCGGATCAGAAGCGCCTCGATCCGAGCCTGGAACTCCTCAAAATCCACCGGTTTGACAAGGTAGTCGTCCGCGCCGGCTCTGAAAATCGCGACGCGATGGGAGAGTTGTTCCCTTCCCGTCAGGACAAGCACGGGCGCCTCGATATTCCTTTGGCGGAGTTCGAGGCAAATATCCATAGCGTTAAGGCGTGGCTCACAGTGGTCGATGACGATGAGATCGAAACTCTCAGCCAGCCCCGGGTCGGTCCCAAATTCAAATCGCGACGCGGTGACTACCGCATAGCCCTGGCGTTCCAGAGCGGCGATGAGTTGCCGAACCGATCCGACATCATCCCTAATCAGGAGCAGCTGATGATCCATCCTGAAATTTCCCACATCCATAGACGGACATCCGATCGAAACGGGTGTTACAATTTTTAACCTCTAACCTGCTGAAAGCTGTGGTCTAACTAATCCTTATTCCAGGAGGATCTGATGAGAGACAGGCTTCGCTTCTTCGGCATTGCTTTCGCTACAACGGTCGCATTGTCGCCTTCTCCGGGTTTTTCACAAGCTCAGGCAGCGCAGACGCGGATTCCCCAGCAGATCGTGGTCAATGGACAAAACGCGAGTGGCGCGTATGTGGCCACGGCGGGAGGACAGATCCAAAGCTTCACGTGCCCGTCACCCCAGCAATTCAACACGGCCGATGGCAGTTCTCGCGGTTGGGCGTGCTACGAGCAAACGACCGGAGTGTGGCTGCTCAGTGCGGTGCCGCCGACTCCGACACAAGTGGCTCCGGCTCCGGCACCGGTTGAGATTCCTGCAGCGCCGGCGCCAGTCGTCGTGCCAGCGCAGCCCGCAGTGATCTATCAGCAAGCGCCTCCGGCGGTGGTTTACCAGCAAGCGCCGACAGTTGTGTATCAGCCACCTCCTACCGTGATCTACACACAGCCGGCCCCTGTCATCTATTCACCACGACGCGCACCCGCAACGGTCGTCTATGCTCCAGCGCCCCGGCCCGTCATCGTCGCGCCAGCCTATCCGTCATCGGTGGTCATCGGTCGAGCCGCGATCGAAGCCGCGGGACGGATCGCGTCTGCAGCGATCCTGAGTTCTAACCGGTCACGTATCACCTACAACATTTATGACTACGATCTGGATCGATATCACGATCGAGGTCGTCGTCGCCGTTAGTAACGAGTAGAAGGAGGGTCCATGTTCGTCACAAGTCTAATTGCGCTTGTGTTGACTGCCGGCGCGCCGGAGATGCTCATTCCCGAGGGGACGATTCTTCCCGTCGTGCTGAATGAAACCCTGAACACGAAGACGATTCAGGAGAATGACCCTGTTTTGTTCACGCTCGCGGATGACATACGGTCGGCCGGCCGCCGCGGCCCCGTTTTGATCCCGCGTGGCTCGAGCGTCGTGGGACGCGTGGTGTTGACGGACCGGGCGGGTCATTTCTTTGGACGCTCCAATATGGACATCCGCCTGGAGGAGATCATCACTCCGACCGGCGAAGTCTATGACGGCGTATCGACAAAAATTGTCGAGATCGCCAAAAAGAAAGGCAAGAAAGGCGAAGTGAAGGCGGACGGCGGTCTTCAAGGTCCGGTCCATCGCAAGCGCGACACGTTCTTTCTGTTGTTCCCGCCGACGACTCTGTTTCAGTTGATGGCCACTCCAAAGCGCGGGCCCGACATCGTGCTTCCGGTTGAAACACGCCTTTACGTGAAACTGATGTCCCCGATCTACGTCGAGAACCCGGCGGCGAAGGTTGCGGAAGCACTGCCAGCGCCGCCTCCTGTTCGACAGGCGGCAGTCCAGCCGATCGTGGTGAACCCACCCGTGGCGGTGATTCAGGCAGTGCCGGTACCGGTGGTCACAAACGAGAACACTATCGAGATTCTCGTGTCGCCCGTTGCGCTGTATCCGGATGTCATTCTGCGAGATCTGTTCCGCGCATCGGTACACCCGTTCCAGGTAGTCCAGGCAAACCTGTGGGTGCATCAGGTCCGCGATGCATCTGGGAGTCTTCCCGCAAATGGTTATAACGAGAATTGGGATCCCAGCGTGAAGGCGCTTACCGCGTATCCGGATCTTCTCCAGCGTTTGTCCACGGATCCCGACTGGATGGCAAGACTCGGCACGGTTTACGTGGCGCAACCCGTGGACGTTCTCAACGCGGTGCAACAATTGCGACTGCGTTCTCAGCCGGTGCGCCGGTCCGCCGGCCTGTTCTAACCGCGGATTGAACGGATGGGGATAGATTAACGGATAAGCTAAAAGTTCCGCGCAATCCGTTCCCATCCGTGTAATCCGCGGTAAGATTCCGTCGCGATGGTTGAAGGCCTGTCACAATGGCAGTTGGGGGAATGGGAGGCGAACGGATTTATTGTCCTGAAATCCTTTTTCCCTGCCGAACGAGTTGAAAAGCTGAACGACCTGGTCGACCGGCTCTGGAACACACGCCACTCGAAGGACAATCCACTGGTCATCGACATCTTCGATGGGATGCCTGAGGGCAGGCGCATCCCCTTCAACGATGCGCCTGACGAGGCGCGACAGTATCCATACAAACTGAACGACACATATCTCGAGTATGCCGAGGTGCGAAAGACTGTCCTCGATATTGGACTGACGCGTGTTCTCAGCGATCTTCTGGGCGGCGCGGCCCTTTTGTGCAACACGATAAATTTCGAATGGGGGCCGGGGCAGGAAGATCACTTCGACACCCTCTATATGCCGCCGAGCAAACCCAACCGAATGGTTGCGGCCTGGATCGCTTTGGAGGACGTGAGCCCCGCCTCGGGCCCGCTTCGTTACTACCCCGGGAGCCACAAGATTCCGCCGTACCTTTTTTCTCATGGCAGAACAGACGCAATTCCAGACGAAATGCCGGACTTTAGAAGGTATATCGCAAACGAACTGGAAAAGCGCGGCACCAGGCCATCCATGTTCGTGGCTCAAAAGGGCGACGTGCTCATCTGGCATGCTCAACTGCTACACGGTGGCTATGCCATTCAGGACCGTCGGCAAACCCGAAAGACACTCGTAGCCCATTACTTCCGAGCTCAGGACTATTACCATCGCTTCTGGCGT
>Ga0111538_10012048_pt1 | contig 11429 bp, 10 predicted proteins | sample SoiMethybrSBSTD1_FD_79669 | JGI IMG/M metagenome (GOLD analysis project Ga0111538, IMG submission 79669) | Bulk soil microbial communities from a Populus tree surrounding site in Tennessee, USA - Soil MetaG P. TD hybrid SBSTD1 (version 2)... | ecosystem: Environmental > Terrestrial > Soil >... | reverse complement strand
TCAAGACATTCAAGAAGACCGCGCGCGCCGCGCACGAGCGCGGCCATCGAGGGGGATGAAGTTCAGTGGGTCTACCTGGAAGAGTGAGCAGACTTAGTCAGGCCGCCAGCACGAGACAACGAGCAGGATCCAGCAACGCAGTCACCAATTCGTCCTGCTTGAAGCGCTCGCGTACCGACAACGACCTTGTGCGAACGAGCCAGCGTCCTACCCGCACCTCGTAGTCGACGAGCTCACCAACGTCTGCGACTGTCTCGATCTTGCCTGCATGGACGCCGGTGTCTGCGCTACGTGATGCAGCCGTGACCCTGTGGAGCTCAACAGCCTCTGGGCGAACACAAAGCAGTGCTTTTTCACCGACTCGCAGTGGCGCACAAGCGCTGCCAGCGATCTCAAGGCCGTCATCCGTCATGACGACCGCTTCTTCCCCCACACCGGCAATGCTCTTGACCTGTCCCGGGATGAAGCTTCCAGAGCCCACAAACTCGGCGACGAAGCGGTTCGCGGGCCGGAGGTATACGTTTGTCGGCGTATCGACCTGTATGATTGAGCCCCTGTCCATGACGACGACGCGGTCGGAGATTACCATCGCCTCTGTCTGATCGTGCGTAACGTAGAGCGTCGTCGTCTTGAGTGAGACCAGCAGGTTACGGAGTTCGACGCGCATATACTCGCGCAGCTTGGCGTCGAGGTTGCTCAACGGCTCATCGAACAAGAGCACATCGGGTTCGGTCGCCAGAGCACGTGCGATGGCGATGCGCTGCTGCTGGCCGCCGGAGAGTTGCTTGGGAAGCCGCTCACCCATGCCGGGCAGCTTCACGAGGTCGAGAACGGTCGCAACCTTCTTGGCAATGTCGGTCTTGGAAAACTTGCGCACCTCGAGGCCGAACGCGATGTTCTGGTAGACAGTCATGTGTGGAAAAAGGGCGTAGTTCTGGAACACCATGGCGGCGTTGCGCCGCTCGGGCGGCACGCGCGTAACATCGCGGTCGCCAAAGTGGAGCTTGCCCTCGTCCTGTGCGACGAGACCCGCGACTATGCGCAGCGTCGTGGTCTTGCCACAGCCCGAGGGCCCAAGTAGAGCAACGATTTCGCCTTCACTGACGTCGAGCTCGTCGATCCTGGCGGCGAGTACGTCGCCGTAGCGCTTGACGATACCTTGAAGGCGCACGTGTGACATTCGAACTGGCTCCGTTAGACCCTTTCGGCAGCAGGTGCCAGGTCGGGACGGTCGGTTATGATCCAATCAACGCCGCGGCGGATCATGTCTGCGATGTCCGCCCGCTCATTGGGAGTCCACACTCCGAGCCTCAGACCCTGTACATGCAAGGTCGCCGCCGTTTCAGCCCGGACGGCGGTCCACTCGAGAGCGAGGTCGCTCGCGCCGAGGTCCCTGGCGGCTGCGATCGTGGCAGAGAGGCCGCCGCGGTCCTTGAGCCCAAGCGCGGAGGTGACTGCCGTCAGGTTGAGGGCCGGCGCCAACCGTTTCAGGGCAGCCAGACTAGGCCAGGCGAAGGCCGAGACGGTCGTTGCTTCAAGCATGCCGGAGTGTGCAATGGCGTCGGCTAGCCGGCGGCACAAGTCGTGGTGCTCTGGCGCATCGGGTCGAAACTTCACCTCGACGATGCTCGCAGCACCATGTCGGCGCAAGAGCGCGAGTACTGTACTAAGATGCGGGATCGTCTCCCCATCTGTGCCGCGTAGATTTAGACTGCCAAGCTCTTCGGTCGACAGTTCGCGCACGCTACCCTTCCCGTTCGAAGTGCGGTCCACGGTCAAGTCGTGGATCACCACGAGGTCGCCGTCACGCGTGCCTTGAACATCGATCTCGAACACACGATAGCCGGCGGCCAGTGCACTGTTAAAGGCAAGCAGCGAGTTCTCCGGCCATAGCCCTGCAGCACCGCGGTGGGCCACAATACAAGCTTGGCGCGCAACATCACTCCAGCGCAGCGCCGCAGCAGGTCCTTGCATCCTCGAGGCGGATGTCGCCATGCTGGCAATCCCTTTCGGCGGCCTCAAGCGGAGAGATCGCCGCGCATGGCCAGGCGGAGACGAACGTGCGACGCGGGGGCCGAGGTTGTCAACGCACTGCTCGCTCCAAGCCGGATCGCACCAATTTTGCTGTGTTGCGACACGGGATTGTGTTGCAAGCGCCGGCGCCACTCCATACGCTGGTCGACGTAAGGGCTCGACTGAGAAGTCCCCGAGAACCGGAGGAACGACTATGACTGACGAAAGCGATGCCAGCAGCAAGAGCACCATGCCGCAACCCGACCAAAGCCAGGCACTGCCGACGCCCGGTATCGCGCGTCGCGGCTTTATCCGCGCCGCAGGTACGGCCGGGCTCTCGCTCACCGCGCTCGGTTTCGTCGGCCGCGAGGAAGCGAGAGCGGCAAAGTTCAATCCAGACCTGACCATGGAGCCGAACCCCAACGGCACCTTCGGCTATCCAAAGTGGTTTCCCTCGTGGGCGGAGGTAGAGCGGCTCGCCAAAGCCGAGGGTAAAGTCAACGTCAGCGCCTGGGGCGGTCCCGAGACCAAAGACCATTTCAGCAAACTGTGTTCTGCCTTTGAGAAGGCGTCGGGTATCAAGACAAACTATACCCACGGCGATTGGTTCGCTGCCCAGCAGCAGGTTCTGAACGAGGTCAAGGACAAGAAGGAGGAGGGCTCCATCGATGCCATCTTCCTCTGGGGCAAACCCTTCTCCAATCTGATGCAGGGTGGCGGCGTGTGGGAGGTTCCCATCCTCGAAATTCTTCCGAACTCGCGCAAGGTAGCCTATCGGCCAGAGCTCGGGCGCTTTGTGCACGACATGGTGCCGACCTATGGCACCTACGTGCCGCATGTGAATTGGCAGGACTGCTACGTCTACAACAAGAAGAAGTTCAAGCGGGAGGATATGCCCAAGAACGTCACCGGCGTTCTTGAGTGGGCGAAGAAGAACAAGGGTCAGTTCACCTACTGCGACGTCAACAAAGGCGGAAGTGGCCACACGTGGGTGATGATGCTCATCTACGAGCTGACGGGTGGCTACGAGAAATATGCCTTTCGTCCATTCTCGAAGGAGCTCGCCGACAGCGATTGGAAGCCGCTGTGGGACTACCTCAAGGAGCTCGAACCGTACTGCTACAAGCCCGGCACCTATCCGCAAGGCAATAACGCCGTGGCCCAGCTTTTCGCTTCGGGCGAGGTGACGTTCTGCCCGAACTGGGACGCCGTGATGGCCCAAGGCGTCATCGGCGGCACGCTCGACCCGGAGATCCTCGGGATATTCGTGCCCGAGCCCGGCATCTACTCACCGATGGATGGCTACACCATTCCGGTCAATGCCACCAACAAGGCAGCGGCGCTGCTGTTCCTCAACTACATCACCTCGGTCGAGGCCCAAGCGCAGATACCGCGGGTAATCGGAGCATATCCGGTCGTCACCGAGGCTTGGGACAAGCTCACCGAAAAAGATCGCAAGCAGCCGTGGGTGCCCGTCGAGAACCTCCGAGAGTGGCGCGATCTCGGCAAGGTCGGTGGGCGTCACGGCGAGTACATGTTCCACATGATGACGCAGTGGGTGGACAAGATCGCCCGCAAGGGCTGATGGAACAGGCGGCAGAAAGAAAACTGCCGCCCTTTCCGGTTCATTCGACCTGATGGCTGACGCCGAGCCGGTCACCTGGTACCGATGCACGGCCGCGCCATACCCGACCTCAGTCAGTCAACGACTCACCCCGCATGCCTTCGCGCCAGCAACTCGGAAATCTCCTGCTTATCGCGCCACTCACCGTATTCTTGCTTTTGATGGTGATGGTGCCGCTCGTGATTGCAGTACTGTCCTCGTTCGGGCTCACGCAGGTAGCACCGGGTCTGCCGGGCGAGTTTACGCTACAGGGGTACCGAGACTTCTTCGATCCCTCCAAGCCAAGCCTCACGGCACTCTGGTTCACCTTCAAGGTGACGCTCATCACCACCGTCATCTCAACCTCGCTCGGGCTCGGGCTCGCGCTCTTCATGCACTTCCGCGGCATCCCCCTCAACGGACCTCTCTCGTTCCTCGTCAAAATCCCGCTCTTCATGCCGTACCTGGTGACCGCGTTCGTCTTCTGGGTCCTGCTCTATCCCAAAGGTTACATCGGCATCATTTTCAAGATTATCTTCGTTGAGTATTTCCGCCTGATGGAGGAGGCCCCCTCCCTCGTTTCCGACCCTTTCGGCATCGGCATCATTGTATGCGGGTCGTGGACGCGGTTTCCCTATGCGTTCATCATCATCCACGGCCTCATGCAGATGCTTGATCCTTCTCTTGAAGAAGCGGCGCGCACGCTCGGGGCTCGCACCGGACTTATTATCCGGCGGATCTACCTGCCATTGCTCGGCTACGGCATCCTCTCCGTCATCTTGCTCAATTTCCTTGCGCTCTTCATCGCCTTCTCCATCCCCTTCGTGCTTGGTGCCAGCTGGCCCCAGTTCCTCTCTGTGTTCGTCTACGTGAATGCCAAAGACCAGGGGAATTGGCTCGCGGGCTACACAACCTCTGTCGTCTACATCTGCGTGGCTCTTAGCATTGCTTACTTTTACACGCGGGCTCTCGCGAGGGCGCGCAAGCATGCCTAACCGTCAACACAGCCAGCTTGTGAACTGGCTCGTGCTCGGGCTCCTCGCCTGGCTGATCCTCTTCCCCGTCCTCGTCGTCTTCCTGTACGCCTTCGCTACCAAGTGGTTTCCCTCGCATTGGTGGTGGCCGCAAGAATTCGGACTGCGCTGGTTCGAGAGGATCTTGACGTCGCCCAACATTTTGAGCGCGATGATCAACAGCTACCTGATTGCCACGGTTGCCACTCTCGCCACGCTCGCCATCACGTTTCCGGCGGCTTACGTGTTTGGAGCGCGTACACAGGGTGGCAGCGGCCGCTTCATCCAGCTGGTCGAGGGTTTCTCCAACATTCCACTCGCCTTTCCCACCATCACCGTCGGTATAGCGCTCCTGCCGTTCTACTCGAAGCTCGGATTGCTCTCCTCGTTTCCGGGGGTCGTCCTCGCACACATGATCATGGCAGTGCCCTACGCGCTGCGCGCCATGGTGAGTTCATTCCTCATGGTTCCACCCGAATACGAAGAGGCCGCGCGCAATCTCGGCGCCAGTCGCGCCCTCATTCTGCGCAGGATCTACCTGCCTCTCGTTTGGCCTGGCATCATGGCCGGCGGTATCTTCGCTTTCAGCTGGTCCTTGAATGAGTTCGTTCTGATCCTGCTCCTCGGTTACCCCAAGATCGAGACCATCCCCGTGCAGGTGTACCAATTCGTTGGCGGCTACTACCTCCATCCTCAGCAGGCGGCAACGCTCGGTCTGTTTCTCCTCGTCCCAACGCTGGCGCTGATGTTGTTCGTCGAGCGTACTGTGAAGTCGTCGGCGGTCGTGCCTGCGGGCGGCTGATGTTCACGCAATGGAACCTTGCTCCATGATCGACCGCAAACTGCAGCCGTTGGCCGCATTCTCTTTGGCAGCGCGGCGTGGCGTGTGTGCGGTCCTTACCGACATCGACGACACGCTGACCATGCATGGCAGACTGACCGCCAGCGCCTACGCGGCTATGGAGCGACTCGACAAGGCTGGGATCGCCGTGGTGCCGGTGACCGGGCGGCCCGGTGGCTGGTGCGACTTGATCGCTCGCCACTGGCCGGTCAAAGGCGTTGTCGGCGAGAACGGCGCGTTTTATTTCAGCTACGATGCCGAGGCGCGCCGCGTAGTCAGGCGCTACTGGTTTGCGGCTGAGCAGCGCACCATTGACAGGAAGCGGCTAGACGTCCTGCGCGACCTGATCTTGCGCGAAATGCCTCGCGCCGCCGTCACCTCCGATCAGCCATACCGGGAATGTGATCTCGCCATCGACTGGTGCGAGGACGTTGCGCCGTTGAGTGAGGCTGAGGTCGAGAAAATCGTAGCACTCGCCAAGGCGGCGGGCGCAACCGTGCGCCTCGCTTCGATCCACATCAACATATGGTTCGGTGATTTCAGCAAGCTCGCCATGGCGCGCCGCTTCGCTGCCGACATCCTCGGGATTGACACCACAACGGCAGCCGAAAAGCTGGTCTTCGTCGGTGACTCGCCGAATGATGTCTCCATGTTCGGCTACTTCCCGCACTCCGTCGGCGTCGCCAATGTTCTCAAATTCCGTCATCGTCTCGAGGCCGCGCCAACTTACGTCACCCCTAGCGAAGGTGGCGACGGTTTCGCCGAGCTCGCTCACGCCATCCTCGCAGCACGCTGCGCCACCTGACACCAACTTGGAGGCGGCCGCATGTCCCTGCTTACAACGACCATCGGTTCCTACCCGAAGCCGGCAGGCGTTCGCGTTCCGAACTGGTTCGACGTCCGCCGGCGACACGCCCCGGGCAAATGGCACCCGACTAAGGCTTACGATGATTACCTGGCCTCGGTCAGCGGCTCGCACGAAGAGGAGCTAGATCGGGGCACCGCAGACGTCGTGCGCGAGCAAGTTGCCAACGGGATCGATATTCCGACAGACGGCGAGGTCCGCCGTGAGCACTACATCTACTACCAATGCCGCCACTTTACCGGCTTCGATTTCACCGGCCTCACGCGCAAATCGATGCGCCAGGGTAGCTGGAACGCCGAGGTGCCGACAGTGCGCGGCTTTGTCCGATCGGAGCGCCCTATCCTTCAGCGCGACTGGCGGGTCGCGCAGGCAGCTACCGACCGACCTGTGAAGATCACGCTGCCGGGGCCGATGACCATCATGGACTCGACGGCCGACGCGCATTACGGCGACGAGCGCCGTCTCTGCGCCGACCTCGCCCATGCACTGAACGCCGAAGTCCGCGCCTTGTCCGAGGCGGGGTGTCGCTGGATTCAAATCGATGAGCCGGTCTTCGCGCGCGAGCCCCAACGCGCGCTTGCTTTCGGTATCGAGATGTTGGAGCGCTGCTTTCACAACGTGCCAACGACCACCAAGCGGGCTGTCCACATCTGCTGCGGCTACCCTTCCTCGCTCGACAGTGTGGATTATCCGAAGGCCGAGCCGGACACCTACTTCAGGCTGGCACCGGCTCTTGAGGCGGCCGCCATCGACGCTGTCTCCATCGAGGACGCCCACCGCCACAATGACTTGGCACTCCTCGAGAAATTCCCGAAGAAGACGGTGATGCTCGGTGTCGTCGGCATCGCGCGCACGCGCATCGAGACCGTTGAGGAGATCAGCGATCGACTCAGGGACGCACTCGATCATATCGATGCGCACCGTCTGATGGCCGCGCCCGATTGCGGCCTGATCATGCTTGAGCGGCCAATCGTCACCGCCAAGCTCAGCAATCTATCCAGCGCGGCGCGCGCAGTCTGATTTGCTCTCGGAGGACAGGAATGCCTGTCGATGCAACGTTTTCTGCACCCGGCCGCTTCTGGAAGGGGAACCTACACACGCACTCAACGCGCTCGGACGCCGCGCGTGATCCCGAGGCCGTCTGTGCGCTCTACTGCGACGCTGGCTACGATTTCCTCGCCCTGACCGACCACTTCCTACCTGCGTTCGGCTTCCCGATCGTCGACACGCGAAGCTTTCGCACGAACCGATTCACAACCATTCTCGGTGCGGAGGTGCACGCGCCGGTGACCGAAATCGGTGAGCTATGGCATCTTTTGGCCGTAGGCCTTCCCCTAGACTTCCCAAAGACGCCACCGTCGGAGTGGGCGCCAGAGCTTGCTACGCGCTGCATTGCGGCGGGCGCCTTCGTGGCGATCGCGCACCCGGCCTGGTACGCACTTACTGAACGAGACGTCGACAGCATCACTGCTGCCCACGCCATCGAGATCTACAATCACACGAGCGAGGTCAAGGTGCGTCGCGGCGACAGCTCCAGTCTTTGCGACGTGCTGCTGTCAAGAGGACGACGCGTTACCTTGTGCGCGACCGACGATGCGCACTTTCATCATCCCGATTGGTTCGGCGGCTGGGTGATGGTGAAGGCCGAAACTCTCGAGCCCGAAGGTCTGCTGGAGGCGTTGAAGGCCGGGCACTACTACTCAAGCCAAGGGCCGCACATCGATGGCATCACGGTTACTGGGGACGTGCTTGAAGTCGAGTGCTCTCCAGCGAGTGCAATCATGGCACTGGGCCGCGGCTCTGCGTCCGCTGTCACCCTGGGTGCCGATCTCACACGCGCGCAACTTTCAATTGCCCAACTCAAGTGCGGCTATGCTCGCATCGTTGTTGTCGATGAGCGCGGTCGAAAAGCGTGGTCAAACCCGATGTGGTGGTAGACGATCCAGCCTCCGCTGGCTCTCCTCCTCAAACTATGGCGCACGCCAGCCCCGCTGACGAACGGACTACCGAGAGGGTCAAGCCATTTAAGAAGACGGCGCGAGCTGCGCAGGACCGCGGCCTAATCGCGGCCATCGAGCGCGGCGGAGTGCAGTGGATCTACCAAAATGGTGGTTAGTCTACGCAGGTTGATCGAACATCATCGCCGTCTCCCCCGGCCCCGCCTTTTCGGCCGACCTGCTTTGCGACAGTCGTGAGGCTTTCGTGACGGGAGGCTCTGGCTCGGTTGCGGTTTCAGCTTAGGCGGCATTGCTCTGGTGCTGCAATCGTCGTTGTTTGATGGTGTCTCGTTTGATCCTTTGGCGTTGAAGCAGGGTGGTTTGAGCGCTTTACCGCGTGTAACGGCGACAACATCGAAGAGATCGATCTTGCAGCGCTGACCGTTTGGTATGCATTCGTGCGCTCGGATGTCTTGGCCCTCGTGGCCTCCTATTGGTTCCTCGCAATCCGGAGGATTGCGGTTGTTGTCGTTACGTACTTCGCAATATGTGTCGCGCCATGGGTAAGTATAGTTCTCGGGGTGGCTTTCGCGCTTCTCGAGGATCTTCGTGGGATTTTGCTTGCACCTGTAGCGTCCACCCGACATCTGGATTTGATTTGCGCGGCCGCCGCAATCACCGCTGTGCAGGAAAATCTGGGTGTTCGCGAAGGCATTGGCCGCTCTTAGCGGGAACCTGAAATTGCCGGGTGCCCAGCAGATCTTTGTTTTGACGCCTCCCTTGCCGCCTTGACTAAGAGCGTCCGGAAGATCGCCCGGAGGATAAAACTTGAATGCTGGGCTCACATTCACGGGACGCGGCCCGCATGCGTCCGAGCGGCGTTCCAGAGCCGTCGGTGATCCGCCACTCAAACGAAGATCGAGCAATACAGCTCGCATGATAGGATCGACTTGCGAGCAAGAGATGACCTGCGTCACAGGCCACTTACGCGTCTCGCACGTTATGCTTGCGAAGTAGGGTACGCCATACTTGCTGAAGCCGTAGCTAATGTCATCAGCTCCGGTGAAGCGTCGGATATCAGGATATAGCCCCTGAAGCTGCTTGTCGTCGACGCGACTGCCGCGAGTGGCTGCTCCCGCCCCCAACTCGTACACCATGCCGGTGCCACCAAGATGGACCGTCACCAATTCAGTGTTCGTGATGCGATGCCGCTTGAGCAGGTCCTCGTGCACTCTTACAAGAACATCATAGCCGCCGGTCTTAGCGAGGAACTGCATCGACTTAACCGAAGGTGCCAGATATGACACCGATACATCTTGCGGCAGCAGGCCGGTCCGTCCGATCTCGGCCAGGTAGCGTGAAGTGTCGATCGGAGCGAGGACGGGAATGGGTACCGTCCTGGTGTCGGGATACGCGGACGCGATGAACAGATTGAGGCGTGCCAGCGGGCGGAAGGATTCTTTGTTTTCTACGGCGAAAGCGGTCAGCTCTCGGTCGACCTCGGCGGAAAAGCCCGCAGCAATATTCGCCGGCGGCGAAACAAGATGAGGCGAAACGGCCTGTACATCGCGTGCGACGCTTGGCCAGTCAATGGCGACGGGTTGCTGCGTCGGGCTGGTCTCGTTCTGCGCTGCGGCGGGAGCGAGCGCGCTCCACACCGGGAGGGCGATGCCAACGACGGCGGTCAGCGATCGGCAACGCCATGAGGATGAAGGGTATACTCGGCGCATAGTGATCCTTATAGGCTCCATGGAATTCGCTGATGTGACCCACGTCCTTTACTTGGGGGCAACTAATCCTGAAGGGCTCTAGGTCTGAACCTCTCTGCAACGAGCGAACAGCGGTGGGCCACCTCCAATTAACGGAGCGACTTCGTCTACCTTGCTCGGATGGTCGATATGAAATGCGAAGCGCTCGACCATCGGTGCGACTCCGAAGACGCCTTTGATATCCTCGACCAAACCCCGACAGACGTTCGGATATGCCGTTTTGTTCTCTATGCAGGGTTCCAGGGTGCCCCCTATGACGACGGCATCGCTACGCGGAAACATTTGTCCATTGCGTGAAAACAGGTACTTCAGGTCAAGCTGCGCCGGAAGCATAGCCAGTTGCCCTTTGACGGGCACAACCTCGTTGTCATTCCACAGTGTTCTGGCCCCAAAGCCAGTACAGTTTACGATAATGTTTTCTAGCAGTCCGAACACTTCCCTGGGCGTAGAGAATGCGGCGTGCCTGAACCGCACCTGGTTGGCTTCCAGTTCGGCGTACAGCTGCTTCAGGAAGATCGGCGGCTCGATTAGCAGAGTTTGATAAAGAAACCCCGGCCCCATGTTCTGTCCAAAGGGCAGCTGATTCACCGGCTGCCGGGCAGGGATAAGCTCGTCCGCCCCGCCGGGAGGAAATAGTTGAATGACCTTGTCCAGGTCGTCTTGGGGCCTCTGTGTATAGTTGGGCACTTTCGAAACACCATACGTGCTTCCTATTGCGCTCGCGAATTTCTTGTAGGAAGTCCTGATCACATCCTTGGCAAGTTGAACATTTTCGCAATCGACCGTCGAAGGTGCCCACCGCCCTCCCGCGACATACGATGTCGTTTCGTTCCAGGGCTCTTTGGCATAGATCGTCACTCGCAACCCGAGTTCCACGAGGAGCCTTGCAGTGGTCATGCCGATCACCCCGGAGCCCAGAACGGCAACGTCTCTGTCACTCGTCGTCTCCATGTGAGTTTTGACGATATCGCGAACCTTGGTGGCCACACCCCAACTCAAGCTTATCCCGGCGCCTCCGTGCCCGTAACTGTGCACGAGGAATTTGGTGGGTTGGGACGGAATGCGCTCGCGCTCGAGGCGGAAGGAATGCCGCCGATAAGGCCGAATACCGGCCACACACTTGATTGGTTCGTTGAATTTAAACGTCGGTGTGGGCAGTTGCCGCGCGGCATCCGCAGACTGCTGCACGCGCTGAAACATCGGAGCGGCGCTCAGTCCGCCAAGTCCAAAAAGAACGTCCCGGCGCCTCATGTCAGGTCACCTTTGATCTCGAAATGACAACGACAGCAAGGATTTGAAGAAGGGCATACGATGAGCGCAGTCGCTGTCACTACGCTATCATCAGGCCGTGGAGCCGCAAGCACTTCGCTGTCCGCACGGCACCGCGT
>Ga0111538_10012047_pt1 | contig 11430 bp, 9 predicted proteins | sample SoiMethybrSBSTD1_FD_79669 | JGI IMG/M metagenome (GOLD analysis project Ga0111538, IMG submission 79669) | Bulk soil microbial communities from a Populus tree surrounding site in Tennessee, USA - Soil MetaG P. TD hybrid SBSTD1 (version 2)... | ecosystem: Environmental > Terrestrial > Soil > Tree... | reverse complement strand
GGCGTCGCGCACGACATCGAAGCCGGAACCGGATTCCGGACGACCGATGCCTGGATGTCCGCCGAATGGCCGGGCAACGGGGTTCTGGGACTCGAGAACTCTCCCAGCGACTTCCGCGCCCAGGTCTTCCGCCAGGGTAACGGCGGCAACCGCGCGAACTATTTCGATCTCCACGTCGGCGACACGATGTCGAAAGGACGCGCGACGGTCAACGTCGGCCTCCGCTACGACCACCAGAACGGGAGTGCGTTGCCGAGCGTGATTTCGGCCAGCAAGGCCTTTCCGGCTCTCGTGCCCGGCCTGACGTTCCCCGGCTACGAGTCGCCGTTCACCTGGAATACGTTCTCGCCGCGCGCGGGTCTGACGTTCGCGCTCGACGAAACCCGGCGCACCATCGCGCGCGCCGCCTACAGCCGCTACGCCGCGCAGCTCAGTCCGACCACGATTGGTGGATTGAATCCGGCGTCGACGGCCGGCTCGGTGACCTATCGCTGGGTCGACACGAACAAGGATCACTTTGCGCAGGCCGACGAAGTGCTGACCGATCAGCGCCTGACGCAGGGCGGCGGTTTCAACCCGTCGAACCCCACCGCGGTGACATCCGCCAACCAGATTTCGGCGGAGCTGAAGGCGCCGCTGACGCACAGCTTCGTGGCGGGCGTGGATCGCGAGCTGATGCCCCACTTCGCGGTCCAGGTGAACTACAGCTACACGCGGACGACCGATCTCTTCGGCAACAACTCGGCGAACATCACGCCGCGCGTCGGCGTCACGCTCGCGGACTACTCGGCGGGGACGGTGCTGACCGGCACGTTGCCGGACGGCGCGGCCTACAGCGTGCCGACGTTCGTCGCCAGCGGTGCCAAAGTGGTGGCGGGCGGCGGCGGCTTCCTGACGACGACCGTGCCCGGCTACTCCACGGACTACCACGGCCTCGAGGTCGCGCTGGTCAAGCGGATGTCGAACCGCTGGATGGGTCGCGTCGGCGTCGCGTTCAACAACGCGCGCGAGCACTTCGCGAGCGATGCCGGACGCTACGATACGAACGGCAACCCGACGCCGACGGTGGCGGAACCGCTCGTCGACGGCGGCCAGTTCGCGCCGGTCAGCAGCGCCAGCAGCGGTTCTGGGAACGTCTACATCAACTCGAAGTGGCAGGTGAACGCGAACGCGATGTACCAGGCGCCGCTCGGCATCGAGGCGAGCGCCAACGTCTTCGGTCGCCAGGGTTATCCGTTCCCGCTGTTCCGCACGCAGCAGCTCGGTGGCGAATCGCTCGGCGTCATGGTCACACCGACGATCGACTACTTCCGCTACGACAACGTGTGGGACACCGACGTTCGCGCCGCGCGCGCCTTCAAGCTGCAGGGCGTCTCCGTGCGGCTGGTCGCCGACCTGTTCAACGTGTTCAACGCGAACACCGTGCTCGTGCGCAACAACAACATCCTGGCCACGACGTTCAACCAGATCGGGCAGAACCTCAGCCCGCGCATCGTCCGGCTGGGCCTGGAAGTGAAGTTCTAAGTTCCTGCGCTCTCCCGCGTTCGCTGCGGGCTTTGAGGGCACGACGGGTTCTGCGGGCGATACAGCCTGCGGGCTTCGCGGGCCCTTCGGGTTCTGCGGCGTCGCGTTTCGTGGTCAGTCGATCGGGTGTCGAGTCAGAAGACAAGGGATTTCATTTGTCGCCGTATCCGACGCGGTAAATGAATCCCTTGTTGTCGTCGGAGACGTAAAGCGCGCCGTCGGCTCCGGTCGCGAGTCCGGCGGGCCGGCCCATCACGACGCCATCCTTGAGAAATCCCACGACGAAATCCTCGAGTCCCGACGGGCGTCCGTCCTTCATGATGACGCGCACGACCCTGTAGCCGTTGTTCTTGCGCGACGACCCGTGCAGCGCCAGAAACAGTGCGTTCCGGTAGGACGCCGGGAACTGGGCGCCCTTGTAGAACCGCAGGTCCATTCCCGTGATGTGAGGCGGAAGGTCGAGCGCAGGCGGCACCGCGGCATCGGCGGTCGTGTCGGGCTGCGCGTCTTTGAGTTCGGGCTGCGCGGTATTCGGCTGATTCTTCGCGACGAAGAACGGAAAGCCGTAGTGCTTCCCGGCTTCGATCTGATTGATTTCGTCCGGCGGATAGTCGTCGCCCAGGTTGTCCTGCCCGGTGTCGTCCGCCCACATCCGGCGTGTCTGCGGATCCCAGTCGAAGCCGATGGCGTTGTGCAGGCCGCGGGCGTACGGCTGCAGCGAGCCATCGGCGTTCAGCACCTGAATGGTCGTGCGGCGCGGATCGGACTCGACACACACGTTGCACGACGAGCCAATCGCGACGTACAGCCGTCCGTCCGGGCCGACGTTGATCGTCCGCGACACGTGGACCGACGGCGTCGAGCTCGGCAGATCGGCAACCTTCTCCGGATCGCCGGACGGTTTGCCGTTCACCCACTTCACTCGCATCACCGCCGGCGTCGTCGCGACGTAGAGAAACCCGTCCTTGAACGCCAGACTATGCGCGTTGGGCAGGTTGCTCAGAATCACCTCGGGCTCCGCCCTGCCGTCCTTGTTCCGGTCTGGCAGCGCGACGACTTCGTTGCGGGGCCGCCGGGCGACCAACAGCACGCCTTCCGGGCTCACCGCCATCAGCCGCGCTCCGGCGAGGTCCGATGCGAAGACCGACGTCTTGAACCCCGGCGGAACGGTCAGGTCCGCGGGCGATGCCACGACGGAAACCGGCGTCTGGCCGTGTCCGGTCGTCGAGATGAACGCAAGGCAGATCAGGGCGCCGAGATAGTGTTTGGTCATTTGCAGACGTTGCCGAGAAATCCGCTACCACCGCAGTAGCTGCTGTCCTGAAGTTGCATCAGCAGACCGTCAGGATCCGTGAAATAGAGCTCCGGTGTTCCGCCGGGCGCGCCGCCACGATTTTCCATCCGCATCGTCACGTACGATTTCATCGGACCGGCGGGGCCGGCCGAATCGCCCCTGGGCGTGACGCCGTACGTTTCCAGCGTCTTCAATACCTGTTCGGGGTTGAAACCGTCGAGCGACATGCACGCGTGATTGATGCTGGCAGGCCGCGCCGTCGCGCCACCGCGCGCGGGCGCGCCACCCGCGAACATCAGGAACGCCACCGTCGGGCCGATGGCCAGCGTGGGCGCGGTTGGACCCTGATACGAGCGAATCGAGAGACCGAACAGATCCTGGTAGAACGTGTTCGAGCGCGCGGCGTCGCTCGAGAAGATCGTGAGGTGGCTCAGATCGCGAAGCGCCAGCAGACCCTTCTTTGGCGACGGCTCGACCGTCCGGCACACGTTCCCGAGTGGACCGGACCCACCGCAGTAGCTGACGTCCTGCAGCTGACACACGATCCCGTCCGGATCGCCGAACAGGAGATCGGGTGTGCCGTCGCGCATGGTGACGGCCACTTTCATCGCGCCGGCCGTGTCGCCCTTCGTCACGCCGTGCGCCGCAAGCGCGGCGAGCACGCGATCGACAGCGAAGTTCTCGATGCCGAGGCAATAGTGGTTGATGCTGGGCGCCGCGTTGGCTGCCGCCGGGCCAATGGAGATGAACTGCGGTCCCGCGCCAACTCGAAGAATCGTTGTCTTGTCGACCCGAGCCTGGACCGGCATGCCGAACAGGCCCTGATAGAAGTCGACCGAACGTTTCGGATCCGGCACCGCGAGTCCGAAATGACTGATGGTTCTCACGCGGATCGGCGGACCAGAAGCGCCGGCCTGGATGAACTCGTGGCGCAGCCCTTCAGGGCTGCCCGCACCAAGAGCTCGTCGTGCAAGCGCCACGGCTGGGAGCGACGCAAGCAGCCGCCGGCGTGTGATTCCAGACATGCTGGGCATTATGACACCGCCTTCCGAAAACCTTACGCGGCCGCTATACACTCTTGACGATGGATATGCGTTCGATCTGTGTCTGGCTGCTGATCGCCGCAGCGGCTCCGGCGGTCGTGCGCGCGGACGAACAGCCGCCGGCGCCCGCGACGGTCGACGTCGGCGATTTGTGGCGCGAGTTTCGGAATCGCGGCGACAAGCCTGAAGAGGCGCCACCGGCGACGGAGCAACGGGAGCAGCGGCGCTTCCTGGTGGTCGCCCCGACTGTCGGTTCGAAGCCGGCGACCGGCCTGGCCGGCGGGTTGAACGGCAACATGGCGTTCTTCCGTGGCGATCCGAAGACGACACGCATTTCGACGATGCAGGGCGGGTTGCGCGTCTCGCAGAAAAAGCAGCTGCTGTCCGGCTTCAGGTTGTCGATGTTCACGGCCGAGGATCGCTGGTACGTGCAGGGCGATCACCGCCTGCAGTGGACTTCGCAGAATACCTACGGCCTGGGCGCCGCCACGCTCAAGAGCGACAGCGAGAACGTGAAGTTCACCGGCGTCAAGGTCTACGAAACCGCCTATCGCAACGTGGCGCCGGGCCTCTTCGTCGGAGCCGGTCTCAACATCAGCTCGCACTCGAACGTCCGTCCAGGCGACGGCCTGCTGCCGCCATGGGAGGAGTCGGCCTACATGGCGTACAGCCAGGACCATGGCTTCTCGCCGGCCGGCCAGATGTCGAGCGGCACCACCATCGGCCTGCTGTACGACACGCGCGACAACGGCATCAACCCGCAGCGTGGCTGGTTGGCCAGCTCGGCGTACCGCACGTTCTACAAAGGGTTCCTCGGCGGCGATTCATCGTGGCAGGAGCTGTATCTCGATTTGCGGACCTACCGGAAGATCACCGCAGACGGCCGGCACAAGCTGGCGTTCTGGGCGATGAGCGATCTCGTGACGAACGGCATCGCGCCGTATTTCGACCTCCCGACGACCGGCGGCGACGGGCGTACGGCACGCGGGTACAGCGAGGGACGCTACCGCGGCAATCACCTCGCGTACGGCGAAGTCGAGTACCGCGGCACGCTCACGAGCAACGGCCTGCTGGGGATGGTCGCCTTCGTCAACACAACCACCATCGACAACGCCGCGGCCGGTCAAAAACTCTTCGAGACGTGGGCGCCGGCGGTCGGCGCCGGGCTGCGCGTGCTGCTGAACAAGCGATCGCGGACGAACCTCGCGACCGACTACGCGTGGGGCAAGGGCGGCTCGCGCGGGTTCTATCTCGGGATTCAGGAAGCCTTCTGATCCAGCCGGGGCTAGGGGCCAGCTGGGTGCCGTTCGAGCGCTTGACGATCCCAATGCCCCAGCGCGGCGGCCTGATCGTACGTGCTGTTCACGAAGCTGCGAATCGCGGCATCGGGATCAGCGGCCCGGCGGACGGCATCGTACGGCAGGAGGAACTCGCCCATGTCCTTGTGATAGTACGCGGCCGCGGGTTCGACTCGCGCTTCCTTGAGACCCGGCGGCTCCGGCACGGCGTAGGCGTAGAACGTGGGCTCGAGCATCGGCGCACTGCCGGGCCAGAAACCGTGGCTGATCACTTCCTGTGAGTACGCTTCGCGCATGAACGCCGGCCCTTCGCGGGGCGGCGCAGGACGGCCGGAGAAACGCGTCACCGCCATATCCATCGCGCCCCAGAAGAAATGAACGGGGCTGGCCTTCCCGATGAACGTGCAGCGCGTGTCGGTCAGCACACGTTCCACCTGCACGAGGATGCGCCAGAAGCGGTTGGCCGCCTCGGCGTCGTACGAGGCGTGGACGGTGTCTTCCTCGAAGCGGATCGGCGCCGGAACCTCCGCCGGCACGGTCCAGATCTTCACCGGCAGCGACATCTCGTCCAATGTCTTCATCACGTCGTGGTAGAAGGCCGCAACCGTACGCGGCGCCAGCGCCAGCGATCGCGTCGCGCCATCGGAGGCGCGGATGACGAGATGGTGCTCGATGAAGTCGAATTCGATCGCAAAGGATCGCGTGGCGTACGGCAGGGTCCGCGTCGACAGGCCGCGGCCGGTCACGTGAAAGGCGACGCCCCACGATTGATTGATGGGCGGTGATTGGGCGAGCGCCACCTTACCAACGACCTGCATCCACATGTGCAGCGTCGCGTAGGTGTCCTTCCATTCGTCGTACGGCAGCGCGGGCCAGAGGGCATCAGTCATGAACGCCTGCTCATGACCGCATGATACGCTGGACGCATGACGAGCGCGTGCGCGCACATCAGTGCTGTGAAGACCGTCAAGCATCCCCACAAACGGGAATGCGAGGAGTGTGTAAAAACTGGCAGCAAGTGGGTACACCTGCGCACGTGCCAGACGTGCGGCGCCACGCTGTGCTGCGACTCCTCGCCGAACCGCCACGCCAGCAAGCACGCCCGGGCGTCGAGTCATCCCGTCGTCGCATCAGCGGAGCCCGGCGAGCAATGGCTCTACTGTTTCCCGGACGACGCCTTTGCGGAGTACTGAATCGAACGGTGCCAGGGTGCTAGGTGCTGCGGTGCTAGGTGCTAAGGTGCTTGGTGCTGCACCTGGCACCTGGCACCCATGCACGTAGCACCCTAGCACCTAGCACCCTGGCACCACGCGGTTCTTAACGCTCTTCCCGCTGATACTCGAACTTCCGGATCCCCGTCTCCCTCACCTCGTAATCCGACGGCACCTGGAACAGCGTCGGGGACGGGTCGCCGCGGACGATTCGCTGCAGCTTGTACGACGAATCGCCGGCGCGTGGATCCTTGCGGTCGGTCAGCACCAGCACCTGCAGATCCGGTGACGTCCATTCCTCGGACACGATCGTGAGCGGCCACTCGTTGCCGATCGCGCCCGCGGCGATCGTCGTCGTCGTCCGGCGCCCTTCGACGCGCACACCCTCCAACGTCTTCGGCGGCAAGACCTCTTCCTTGTGCTGTTCACCGCCGCCGGGATAACGCCTCATCGTGACGACGCCGCTACCCGCCTCTACAGCCACCGTTTCAGCTCGCCGCGCTTCCTCCTTCTTCCGCATCTCGAGGGCGGCTCCGAGTTCCGCGCGGCGCTTCATCTCCGTCTCCGCCTTGGCGCCTTCGACCTTCGCGGCCTCGATCTTCGCGGCATCCAGCTTGTTCATGATCGCGATACCGGCCTGCGCCGACGTCTTCCAGGCGATGCGCCGTTCCGGGTCGAGCGCATACGACACGCCGGCGACCGGATCGATGATCGAAACGATCGCACTACCGGACGGACGATCCTCCTCACGGCGCACGCGCCCTTCTCTGTCACGATACACACGGCCCGACGAATGCCCGACTATCCGATTGCCGTCGGCAAGCTGCTGCATGTGATCGGTCACGACTTCCGCGGAGTACGGCGCGTTCTTGACGGTTCGCGTTTCGAGCGGCACGCGGGTCTGCACTTCGAACTTGAACGTCGAGGGCTCCTGCGCGTGCAGGGCGGCGGCCGCGAACATCACGCCGGCGAACGTCAGTGAAATCCTCATAAATGCTCCTCTCGCGACCCTGAAAGGGTCGCGCTACAGCGACCCTGAAAGGTCGCGAGACAGACAACGTCCGAACGGGTCGCGCCGTGGCGTACGTAGCGCGGCCCTTTTCAGGGCCGCGATCAGAAATCCGGTGACAGACGAACCGCCCGCGGCAGGCCGTCCTGACCGACCAGCACGTCCGCCTGCACGACGCCGACCGGCGACGGCGGCGGCGAGAGACCGAGTGACCGCAGCGCCGACACTGGCACTTCCATCCGCATCAGATGACCGCTCTCGAAGGTCGGGAGCTCCGCCGCGCCCGGCCAGACGACGAACTCGGTCGTCGTCAGCGGCGCCACGGCTGGAGGCGCGGGCGGGCGGCCGGGGCGGCTGACGATCGCCCAAGCCATCGTGGCCGCAACCGCGAGCGCGGCCGCCGCCGCGGCGGCGCGCCAGACACCGGAGCCGGCCGGCGTCCGCTGCTCCATCTGCGACTTGTCGAATGCTTCGAGCAGCGCGCGTTCGCGAACCGGATCGAGCGGCGGTACCTCGGCGCTTTGTGCCAGCCGGCGAAGCGCCGAAGCCAGATCGTCGTGTCCGGAATCGCTCATAGCATGCCTCTCGCCACCGGCGTCCGAAACAGCGGCGAATCCGTTCCGCGCAGGCGCGACGCGAGCAGCGCCCGCCCGCGATGCAGCCGCGATCGCACCGTGCCGATTGCGCACCCCAGCGCGGTTGCGGCGTCGTCGTAAGTCAATTCCTGGAGGTCGCACAGCACGACAACCTCGCGATATTTCACCGGCAGTTCCAGCACCGCCCGCCGCAGCGCGAGCAGGTGCTGACGCCGTGCGAGCCCGCCAAGCGGATCCGGTTCGACCACCAGCGTCCGACCGGCCGCGGACTCGTCGTCGGGAAGCGTCACGGTCGGGCGCTGGTGCAGGGCGCGCCGCACGTGATTCCGCGCGATGCCCAGCAGCCACGGCAACACGGCCGCCCGTTCCGGCCGGTACCGTCCGGCATCGTGAATGACCGCCATGAACACATCCTGCGTCACGTCGTCCGCCAACGGACGCGAACCGCTGATGTGCATCGCGTAGCGGTAGACATCCGCACGGTGTCGCCGATACAGGGCGGCGAACGCGTCGCGATCGCCGCTCACAATCCGGACGATCAGTGCGTCGTCCGACGGATCTTCGCCAGCGGCCATGAGATGCCGGGTTTGACGCCGGCATCAGGTATTCAGTTTGGAAGGAAGAAAAGTTCCCGCCTTCGCCACTGCGTGGCTACGGCGAGGCTGGCCCGCCTGAACTTGTATTACTGTATCCGCCATGAAGCTGATCGCCCGTATCGCGTGGCTCGTCGCGCTTGCCGGCCTGGCAGCCCATGCACAGGACGCGACCAGGGTCGAGCCGCTCCATTTCCATCACGTGCACCTCAACTCCATCGATCCCGCCGCCGCCGCGGCCTACTATCCCAAGCCGTTCGCCCAGTCGGCGACGAAGACGACGTTCAACGGCTTCGAGGCGGTCAAGACCGGCAACATCTACATCCTGTTCACGAAGGTGGGCGCGCCGCCGCAGAACGAGCTGACCGGGCCGCAGACCTCGGTGTGGCACTTCGGCTGGAACACGCCCAACTCGCGCGAGTACAACGAGAAGTTCCGCGCGATGGGGCTGACGATCGCGCAGATGTGGGATGCGGCCGACGGCAAGCTCGTGGACCTGTCCAGCGACACGCTGCCCGGCTTCCCGACGCAGGAGCAGATCCTGGAACTACGCGCGAAGGGCGTGCAGCCGACGCGTCAGGGCGGCTTCGGCTACCTGCGGGGCCCGGACGGCGCGATGATCGAGAACGCGCAGGCGGGCACGACCGAGCGTTTCAACCACGTGCACATGTATCACGAGCACCCGCGCTGCGCGATGGACTGGTACGTCGCCCACCTCGGCGAGCGGATGCCGCAGGGCCGCGGTGGCGCCGCGCCCGCCCCGGCTGAAAGCGGCGACTGCCACACCAAGCTGTACGCGCCGCCGACCTGGCCGTCGTTCGCGAAAACCGGTTTCGTTCGCGACCCGGCAGGCGGCGTCAACATCGACGACATCTCGATTTCGATCCGGCCGTGGCCGGGCGGCGGATTGGTGAGCACGCGCGGCAAGCTGGTGGATCACTGGGCGGTGAGCACGGCCGATCTCGACGCGACGGTCGCGCGGCTGAAACGCGAGAACGTCAAGTTCCTGGAAGAGATTCACCCATGGGGCAGCGCGCGCGCGGCGATGATCGAAGGCCCTGATCGCATCGCGATCGAAATCGTCGAGGTCAAGTAAGGTCCGCGCTAGCGCGGTACTCGCCCCGGCGTATAGGGCGCGCCCAGCCGCTCGAGTTCGCGCTCCATCGGCGGCACGTCGCTCTCGACCAGCGTCTTCAGCGCCGACCGCTGGGCCGCGAAGAGCTCGGACGCAATCTGCAACTGCTGCTCGTGGGTCGCCGTCTGCCGGCCGAGTGAATTGAGCAACTCGCTGCTGATGGTGTTCGCGCGCTCGGAGATCGCCACCGGCGTCGGCACGCTGCGCGACCCGAGCGCGCGATCGCCCTGCAGCTCCACGAGAATCGCCGCCAGCCGTTTCTTGAGCGCGCGTGCCTGCTCGTGCAGCGGCCGCGGCGCGGCGGGCGTGGCGTCGAGCGCCTGCAGGATGGCGTCGAGCCTCGACGACGTGCTGTTCGCCAGCTGCAGCGATCCGGCAATATCGCGCCTGAGCGTCTGCAGTTTCTGCGCGAACTGCCAGCGTGCGGCGAGGTCGGCCGGCGCATGATTGACCTGCGGGTCGAGCACGACGTTGAACGAAACCGGGCTGCCAAGCGAACTCACCACGCCACCCACGCGCTGCGATAGCGTCACGCTGTACTTCCCCGGGAGGACGAACGGACCGACCAGCGGATCGCCGAACAGCTCCTCGAGCTCGCCGCGCGGGCGATTGGGCGGCAACTCGTGCGCCGGCTGGCGCAGATCCCACGCCACTCGCTGCAGACCTTTCTCGACCGGACCCGTCATCACGCGAATCGGCGTGCCGGAGGCGTCGCTGACCGTCAGCAGAATCACCGGAGCCTCTTCCGCGGCTTCCGCACGCAACTGCTCGGGCGTCGGGTAGGTGATCGGTTGTCCGGCCTTCTCCGCCGCGGCCTCGGCATCGCTCCGCTTCTGCTTCAACGTCTTGAGGCCGTCCTTCAGGCGATAGGTGAACACCGCCCCGTACGGAGGATTCGGCGCGGTGTAGAGCATTTCGCCCTGAAACCCCTTGCCGGGCATCCCGTACTGTATGGTCGGCACGAACATCACGGCGTCGCGCACCGGATAGAGCGTCGCCGTTTCGGCCAGCGTCGCCGCGGTCGTCGTCCGCAGCGGTGAGTAGTCATCGACGATATAGACGCCACGGCCGAAGGTGCCGAGAACGAGATCGTTTTCGCGCTTCTGAATCGCGATTTCGCGCACGGCAATCGTCGGCACGCCGGCGATCTTGCTCCAGTGCTGACCACCGTCCTTGCTCCAGTAGGCGCCGAATTCGGTACCAGCGAACAACAGCCGCGGGTCCACGTGATCTTCGGCAATCGCATACACCGAGCCGCGCGCAGGCAGGTCGCCGGCGATCGACGTCCAGGTAAACCCCGCATCGGTGCTCTTCAACAAGTACGGCGCGAAGTCGCCGTGCTGATGATTCTCCACCGCGACGTACACGGTGTTCGCGTCGTGCTGTGACGCCCGGATGCGCGCGATGTAGCCGTTGGCCGGCACGCCGGGAATCCGATCGGGCTTACGCCAGTTCGCGCCCGCGTTCTCAGTGACCTGTACCAGCCCATCGTCAGTGCCGACGTAGATGAGCCCTTCCTTCCTGGGACTCTCGGCGATTGCCGAGATATTCCCGTAGAGCGCGGTCGACGTGTTCTTCGCGACGGCATCCGGTCCCCAGACGCGGCCCATCATCGCGAGCGTGTTGCGATCGATCTGACGCGTCAGATCGGGCGACACCGTCCGCCAGCTGTTGCCGCGGTCGTCCGAACGGTAGAGCATCTGCGCGCCGAAATAGAGACGCGTGTG
>Ga0111538_10012046_pt1 | contig 11431 bp, 9 predicted proteins | sample SoiMethybrSBSTD1_FD_79669 | JGI IMG/M metagenome (GOLD analysis project Ga0111538, IMG submission 79669) | Bulk soil microbial communities from a Populus tree surrounding site in Tennessee, USA - Soil MetaG P. TD hybrid SBSTD1 (version 2)... | ecosystem: Environmental > Terrestrial > Soil > Tree... | reverse complement strand
TCCTTCCGGGGGAGGCGCGGTATAACGCAGCGACCAATTATTTTTGTTATATTCGTCATATCGCTTTCCATCGAGGACAAAGGCGCGGACCTTTGTTTCCCGGTTTAGAGTAACTACGATGAAGGGCGCCTGCCTGGCCGATGTAACATTCAGTTTGACAGAGCGAATGCCATTGGTTGTGGTATCGCTGATCACCTTGATATCAGGAGCCGGCATCGGCAAAACTGGCGCCTCTGCGGTCAAAGGCGACAGTTCCACTCCCATAAAATCAAGGGCGGATTTTCTTTCGATGGGGCCAGTTAAATATTGCGATGTCCATCCGTCAGGGCGCTCATCAAAACTCCCCCAGATGGCTCTCCCGGCATTTGCATTGACGGCATAGAAGAGACTGTCCTCCATTCGATAATTCCGATCGAAGTGCGAAGTGACTTTAGCGACCGAGAGAAAAGCGATGCCCACCACCACTGCCGTTGCAGGCAGCAGCCATTTCCTGGGCCGCAACAGAACACTAAGCTGCGAAATGAGTAGACCAAGCGGCAGGAGAGTTACGGCTATGAAGATTGCGGTAACTCTTGGAGACAGGCGGAAGCTCAGGATTTGAAAACAGAAATAGATTATCGGCACAATCAGCGCGATGGGCGGAAAGGTTGAAAGCGAAAGACCGACGGATAACTTCAGCTGAGACGTCGCTGGCTTCCTAGCGACAAAGTCGACGCCTTGCGCAATCAGGACGAACAGCAGCGGCCAGGTAAAAAAATAACTTCCGCCGGGCACCGCGAAGCTGGTATAGATCATCAGTATCAGCCACGGAATCATTGCCCCCACGGCAAGGTTATCGATGCTCGTCTTCGTCATAAACCAGATGTAGAGGACAGAGATTACGGCAATGGCAAGGGCCAGAAGCCCTAAGAAGTAGAGTGAGCTATTGTAGAGGTCGGGATTGCCCATCGACGGACCATCTTTGGGCATCAGACCTGCCACTTTTTGCACGCCTGCTCCAACGATTCCCGAAGCTATAAGGCTGAACAGGAAGGCGAAGAAACCCAGGACCATTTTGCCAGCCGTCAATCGCTTTCTCTTCACACCGATTACCACGACTGTAATAAAGAGCGCAAATATTGCAATGGCGAACACAACGGCCCAGCTCGTCGGGTAATGGATCAGGAACGAGCCCAGCACACTGAAAAAGACCGCATCGCGACTATTTCCGGGTTCCAGGCTGATGTTGCCAAAATGACGGGCCAAGGCAAGCGAATAAGACCCGTTATGTTGAATGCTGCGTTCGTCAATGGCCTCCAAGCTGTCGAGTTGGGTGTGATGCGCATAGACGCCGTCGATGTGAGCGAAATTGAGTCCATGCGCGCCGTCGCGCGCGAGAAACGCCAAATCGCTGAGATACGGCATGTAATTGTAAATCTCCGAGGCGATAGAATTGGCGACAGGTTTGGGAGCCGCTTTGGCCAACTCGCCGATGACCCATCCGTTGTTCTTGGTTGTTTCAAACATGATTGAGGCGCCGCTTTTTCCAAGAACATCAAAGTTGAGCACAACCTTCACATCTTTTGCCGACGGATGTTTCTCGACAAAAGCTTTCGCGCCGAGAAGCCCGATCTCCTCGCCGTCCGTGAATAAAAAGATGAGATCATTGATCAAAGGCGGCCCGGCCCGTAAACTTCGCAGCGTCTCGAGTAACGTGGCGACTCCTGACCCGTCATCACTGGCGCCGGCGCTAGACTGGACACTATCATAATGAGCTGACAATAAGACAGCTTTGTCGCCGGTTCGCGTCCCCGGTAACTTTACGAGAATATTCTCGACCACCCCCCCTAAAATGATCGCGCTGCGTCCATGAGAGCGCCGAACCAGCGAGCTGTGATCGACGCTTTGAGCCGTTTTTTGGATTTCCGGCTGAAGTCCCATCGCGGTCACCTCTCTGACGATATAATCACGGACTGCCGAATGTTCTGCCGTACCGGAAGGGCGCGGCTTTTGAGCAATTACGCCGAGACTCTGCATTGCTCGCCCGGAGGAAAACTCGGTTAGTGGGGCCGATGAAGGTACTGCCTCTGGTGGAGTGGTTTCAAGAGTACTCAGGAAGATGAAGAACCCCAGGATCAAAAAGGATATTAGGGCGATAAGGTACTCCGAACGAAACCGCGCCGCCTCAGGCCGGCCCATCGTGGTGGCGGCATCTTGTGTCTTAAGCGAAACAACTTGTGACATGAGCATTCCTCCATTTAGTAATATCGGTAATGTTGTGATGTGACCTCCCGGCCGGTTGTGTGGTTGGGGGAGAATCGCAATGTAAAGCTGAGACGCGGCGTCGAAACCGCCGAACTTCGAAGGCTTCGATGATGGTAAAAGGGTCTGATTGCTTTTAATCGGCTTTTATTTGCACAACCCTCGGTTTACCAGGCGTCCGGTAAGAAGGGTTCGATGATTCTTCCATTGCCTTCTTTCCCTGCAAGGTCACATGCCATTTTTGCCAGAGCAAGATCAAGTATCCCCAACCCGAAGGGGCTAAAAATGGCGATGCTTTCGTTGTCTTTGCGAGCGGGGGCTTTGTCCAGGAGAATATCGGTCAGATTACACCTGATAAAACCACGGTGACGCGCCAGTTGCTCAGCCAGATGCACTGAAGTTTGAGCTCGGAGCACATGATCGAGATCGTCGACAATGTTGTCGCAAGAAAGAATTATCTCGGGACTTAGATCTCGCAACGAGACATGTAGGATCGTGCTCGCAGGCGCACACAACGACAGATCAAGAATATGCGGCGATACGGCAGTAGTTGCGATTGAGATCAGCGAACAACTTTCGAATACCGTCTCTATTCTGTCGACGGTCTTCACTTTGATTCGGATCGGGAGGTTTCGGCATTTGTTTTTAAACTGACGCGCCTTCTCCGGCTTACGATCATATATAACCAGTGATTTTAGCCCTTCAAATACGGTTGACAAGAATCGCACGATTTCAAAATTGATCAGACCGCACCCGATCAACCCAACCACCGATGTTTCATGATCTTGGTGCAGCGTCCGAGCGGCCAGGGCGGCGCTTGCAGCCGTTCTCTTTGCGCTTATGATCGAACCTTCAAGAATAGCTTGGGGCCTGCCTGTTTCGACGGAGTTAAGGACGACGACGGCGGAGGCGCGATCCAACCCTCGTTCGAGGTTTCCGGGGAAAGAAGCGATCCATTTGATTCCCGCAATTTTGAAGTCTGCCCCGACATAAGCGGGTAACGAGATGATTCGGTTCACAGGATCGTCGGGAAATCGCAAGAATGTGGAATGAGGCAAATCTGTCTCACCTCTAGCATGCGCCTCGTACGTCTTCCGCACAACATCGACAATCTCCGACTCTCGATGGTCAAGTAGACGTAACACTTCTTGACCGGTCAAAATCAAGACTCCATATCGCATAAATCATTCATCGTTTGCTATTGAATCTCGAGGTGAGCTTTCCTGCGTAAGCTATCGCATGATGAGCCGGCGATACGGTGAATATCGATGATGACTCATAGAACTCAATTGGCTTTCCTGACAAGAGCTCTATCAATCTCAACATGCGCCTGATAGCTCACAGCCAGAAGGAGAACCCTTACCCGATCAGCGCTATTCATCCCCCGTTCAAAAACCCCAGCAAGTGTTCTAAGAGGGCCGTCCTTTATTATCACCTTGTCGCCTGGCTTGAGATATTCATCTATACTGACAAAACCATCTTCGCTTATCCTGGATTGAATCATGGCGATAATTTCTTCGTCCACGACGGTCGGGGAACCACCAAAGCTGACCAATCGACGGATGCCCCTAGTATAGCGGACCTTTTGGTACAGGTCGTTTGCTATGAACTTGGCAAAAATGTAGCTGGTAAAGAGAGGTTTTGCGTTAAAAGTCACCTCTCCCGTATAGAAATTACGCCGGTGATCTTTAAACTTGGGGACGAGAGTCTCTATTCTTAAGGACTTCAGATTGCTCTCAGCCCGGTCTTCCTGCCTGGGATGGGTTTGCGCCAGATACCAGCAAAGATCATTCCAGGCTCTCTGATTGTTCATCGAAACCCTCCGCTTGAAGGACCACAGACAGACTGCCGCATGTTGCGCCAAAGTTGTTCTCCAGCGTCGCTTGTGAAAAACTAAGCTCGACTTTATCCATCCATGCGGCGTAACAGACCGCATCAGTTAAGCGCTCCAACAACGAGCGCGGGACTTTTACAACATCGCTGTTATTACCCGACGTTGAAAAATGGTAATCGCCCCACAAACAAAGCCTTACGGTCGCTATCGCATCCGCGCGCTCCGTTCGATCTTTATCTCGGCTGACGGGCAAAGCAGATTGAGCGCCAGATCTATGCCCGGACGGCGTCGCGTCACGCCGTCCCTTGATTCGCTTCAGGCTCTTCACGCCGCGGCGTCGTTGTTTTATTTGCTGCGCCCACTGACTGACAGCGCTGCGGCTGACACCCAGGCGGCGTGCGATCTCGGCATGGGAGAGGTTGCCTTCGCGGAGAAGACGACCACCTTCCATCCGTCTTTCTTCAATCTACTCATGAGTTAGCTTACTCGGTTGCCACATGGGCAATCATTGTAAAGCTGATAACCTGAATCTCAATAATGCATCCGGGTAACTAAGATCGCGGCGATCACGATATACCCTCTCACCAGGTAAAAAATCTTCACTAATAAACAGAATGCAGCTTCACCTATCGATGACTAAGCCCGAATTGATGCTATTCTTATTAGCCCTGACTGCCTGTTAGAAAGGTTAAAAGCCAAGGTGGAGGCAGAGCCGAAGCAACTATCAGTTAAGCTGTACCATGGCTGTGGCCGATGAGAAAAACCTTGATATGATTTCATGGCTTACTGCGTTATTATAGTTATCAGAGATAATGCCATTGAGACACAACTACTCTGTGTAATAAAACCATTTGCTGTAACCGACATGAAGATATTCATGTCCTCTGAATTCGTCAAGTCAAGATGTCACAGTTTGTCACAAATATTGTTTTTGTCGCCTTCCTTTTTGTTAAGCAAACAGCCGCTACAAACCCGGGTAGTTGTCCCTATCACCTTCACCACATGTACAGCCCCGCTATCTATGTATCGATAGATTGTCCGCCGGTGAACATCTGTTATCTTTGCGGCATTTACTACTCTTAAGAATTTAGTGTGACTTTGGCATAATGGGCACCAAATCCCATCGCCTTGTATACTTTGAGTAATATGGCTCATAGTCTTCTGCCTCCATACAAAGATCACTCCATAACATGCCCATGCCGACCATCTCCCAAATTATTAACGCCCGCACCAATAATAACGACAATGAATAGCCTTGGAAGGCTGGGATGTTCGTGGCGATATAAGGGTCGACCTGGACGTCGACAAGACTGGATTGGCCGCCCACAATGCAATCGACAAACTGGCCGTCCTGCGGATTCATAGAAAGGCTTGTGAACTGCTCATGGACCTCGACCCCGATCTTCCCGAAAGCGTCAACCGCCTCGCGGAATCCGGTCAGATTGAACGTCGATGGCCGTGTCCGAGCCGAAGGCGCGCTCATTATCAGTCAGTCTCAGCACACGCGCGGGCGCATTGAGGCGCCCGCGTTTAGCCATCCCCATGAACATTGCGATCGACGTCGATACGCCTGTGAACGTGCGGACGCCAGATGGAACTCCCTGAACGTAAACGCCAGGGTGCGTTACTTGGACAGGCATCTTGTCCCTCCTCTTAAATGACTGATTCCGTTTTCGATCCGGTTTTGCTCGTTAGGGGGATTAAGGAATAGACGGTTCATTTCCTGAACCAGGCCATGCGACATTGAGACGACGGCTTCTCTACGGGGCAAAAATGATGTTGAATTGTGTTCATAGCTGATCGGGCCATCGTACGATTAGACTTTCGGCTGACTAAAACTGAAAGGAGATCGCACGATGACCGGCGTTCGGTCGCTTGAGCAAAGATTGCTTGACAATTTACCGTGGAACAAAGCCCGCATCATATTTGTTGCCCGATTTCTCTTGGCGCTCTACGACATGCGGACAGTCAATCTTTCGATTCTGGCCAAGCCTTCTCCTGCCATGAGTTGAAGTTGCTGAAATTTCCGTCATATTACTGCCCACCGAAAATGAGTAGGTACATAAATGGTCTGACCCGGACTCCAACCTATGCAGCAATCATGAATAGATTCGACTCGAATCTGGCCTTGTAGATACCGAAAACCCCATCCGACCTTTGGGCGCTTGCACTTACGAGACCTGTTCCTTAACACTACTCGACGACTTTGCGAACCCGGATTTCGTGATCTTGCCTCTCGTTTATGGCTCTCTTCCCTTTTCTCCTTCCCCTTGCATGCTCATTCTTTGCGCTTCACTTTCAGTTTTCAGTCGCGACCATCAATAGTTAGTCTTTTTGCCGAGAAAAGACTGAGGACGCCGCTTGTAGTACTGCAATGAGACGAATAGCAGGCTCTCACCTGTGTAGCTGAACTTCGTCTTCTCACTTTGATATGTAAAAGGGGACGGGATATTACAAGTCGAACCCGGGAATTTTTTTCGTCGGATTATCACCGGCCCGAACTCATGCGCGGCTGAGGTGATCAGAGGGCGCCGACGACTCGAACCGGAGCCATCTCATTTCGGGTGAGCTTTACGGGTTGTGTTGCAAAAAACGGATGTCTCGTATCAAAGATGGTAGACTGTCCTGATCCTGAATCTTCGTCGGAGGTCTGCCTGTGGACGAAACCGATCTCTTCAAGTGGCGTCACTATGAGTCCGAGATCATCCTTCTCTGCGTGCGCTGGTATCTGCGCTACGCCCTCAGCTATCGCGACCTCGAAGAAATGATGATTGAACGCGGTCTATCAGTCGATCACACGACGATTTACCGGTGGGTTCAGGCGTATGCTCCGGAGTTGGAGAAAAGAATTCGTCCTCACTTGAGTCTGACCAACGACTCCTACCGCGTCGATGAGACCTACGTCAAAATCAAAGGCGCCTGGAAGTATCTTTACCGCGCCGTCGATTCGACGGGACAAACGATCGATTTCATGTTGGGCGCGAAAAGAGACGCGAGGGCCGCCAAACGGTTCTTCTGCAAAATGCTCAAGACCCCATCATACTCATCTCCGCGAGTGATCAACGTCGATAAGAATCCAGCCTATCCGCCGGCGGTCGAGCAATTGAAGGAAGAAGGAACCATCCCAAACCGCACTCAACTGCGACAATGTAAATATCTAAACAACCTCATCGAGCAGGACCATCGGTTCATCAAAAGGACGCGTCAACGCCGGACTCGGGTTCTTCAGTTTTAAGACGGCAGGTCGAACAATCAAGGGTTATGAGGCGATGCAGATGGTGAGGAAAGGGCAGATTGAAGGAGTAGCCAAAGGCGACGTTGAGGGGCAAGTGAGATTTGTGGAGAGCCTCTTCAAGGTTGCCGCCTAAGGAGAAGTCGGGACCGAGCTTTTTTCGTCCTCACCCATTCTTTGCAACAGAACCCTGGAAGGCTAGTCAAAAAATGTAGCAACATTCATTGGTGCGCCACCGTACCGACCGGTTCAGCAATCAGAGAATAAGATGGCCAGCCTGCACACTCAACTCCCCGTTGACTGACTCATTCCACACGGACACGAACAAACCGAGCGTCGGCAATGCCTCAAGTTTTTCATCGCAGCGCCAACACGATTTCCAGGGTGAGCGTCTTCGGCGCGATTATCATTCTCGCCGGCGTCGCCTGGGCGCTCGCCGAAATCCAGCGATCGCCCTACAACACGCGGGCTTTCGTCGCGCGATCGCAGCCCGTGCAGTTCTCGCACAAGCACCACGCGGGCGACGACGGGATAGACTGCCGGTACTGCCACACGTCGGTCGAGACCTCTTCGTTCGCTGGCCTCCCGCCAACCGCGACCTGTATGAATTGCCACTCGCAGCTTTTCGCCAACAGCCCGCTTCTGGAGCCTGTGCGCGAGAGCTTCAGGACCGGCAAGCCGATCGCATGGACGCGCGTGCATGACCTGCCCGACTACGTCTATTTCAACCACAGCATTCACCTCAACAAAGGCGTCGGCTGTTCGACCTGCCATGGTCGCGTGGATCAGATGCCGCTGATGTGGAACGTCGCGTCGCTGCACATGGAGTGGTGCCTGGAATGTCACCGCGATCCTGCGAAATACATCAGACCGCGCGAGCAGGTTGTCAACATGAACTGGCCGCCGCCGGGTTACGACCAGGCGGCGGAAGGGAAAAAGCTGATGAAGCGATACGACATCGAGTCGGCGGAGGCGATTACCAATTGTTCGACTTGTCACCGATGAGGCCCGTCGGCCCATGATGATTGGCGGATGAATGTGAGCATGGATTTTGAGGCGATTCGCGCGCGACTCGCGAAGACAAAGGGCAAAGAGTATTGGCGCAGCCTGGAAGAGTTGGCCGGGTCGGAGGCTTTTCAGGAATCGCTGCGCCGCGAATTTCCGAACGGCGCGTCGGAATGGAGCGACGTCGCCGGCCGCCGTAATTTTCTGCGCCTGATGGGCGCGTCGCTGGCGCTCGCCGGACTGACAGCCTGCACGCGCCAGCCGACGGAAACCATCGTGCCCTACGTCCACCCGGCCTTAGGGATCACGCTTGGCGAACCACTCTTTTTCGCGACGGCGATGCCGCTGGGCGGCGCGGCCGAAGGCTTGCTGGTCGAAAGCCATGAAGGGCGTCCGACCAAGATCGAGGGCAATCCGAACCACCCGGCCAGCCTCGGCGCGACCAGTCTGTTCGCCCAGGCGTCAGTATTGACGCTCTACAACCCCGACCGCGCGCGCACGGTCACCAATGTCGGAGAGATTCGCCCCTGGGGCGCGTTCACCGCAGAGCTTCAGCGGTTGCTCGCGGAAAAGAGCGCCAGCCGAGGCGCCGGATTGCGCATCCTGACCGGTACTGTCTCTTCGCCGACGCTCTTCGATCAGATCAAAACGCTGGGCGCCGGACTCCCGGCGGCGAAGTGGCATCAATACGAGCCGGTCAATCGCGACAACGCGATGGCGGGCGCGCGGATGGCGTTCGGCGAACCGGTCAATGCGATCTACCGGCTCGAGAACGCCGACGTGATTCTCGCGCTCGACGCCGATTTCCTGGCCTGCGGGCCAGCGAGCGTTCGTTACGCGCGCGACTTCGCCAACCGGCGCCGACTGCTCAACGGCGATCGAGAGATGAACCGGCTCTACGTCGTCGAGGGTTCGATGACCAACACCGGCGCGGTCGCCGACCACCGCTTCCCGCTGCGGCCGAGCGAGATCGAGGGTTTCGCGCGAGAGGTTGCCGCGGGGCTTGGCATACAGGCTGGAGGGCAAGCCGGAGGGCAGCCGGGCAGCGCTGAAACGAAGTGGCGGAATTGGGTTGAGCCGCTCGCGCGCGATCTCCAACGGCATCGCGGCAGAAGCCTGGTCATCGCGGGCGATTCGCAGCCGCCCGCCGTTCACGCGCTCGCACACGTGATGAATCAGGCGCTCGGGAATGCGGAAGCCACAGTCGTCTACGCCGCGCCGTTCGAAGCCGATCCGGTTGATCAGACCAAATCGCTCAGCGAACTGGCGCGCGACATGGACGCCGGTCAGGTCGATCTGCTGGTGATCGCAGGCGGCAACCCGGTCTACGACGCGCCCGCGGATCTGAAATTCGCCGAGCGCATGTCGAAGGTCAAGACGCGCATCCACCTCAGCCTGTTTCATGACGAGACCTCGGAGCTTTGTCACTGGCATATTCCCGAATCGCACTACCTGGAGACATGGAGCGACGCGCGCGCTTACGACGGCGCGGTGACGATCATCCAGCCGCTGATCGCGCCGCTCTACGAATGCAAGTCGGCGCATGAACTGCTGGCGGCCCTGTCAGGGCGGCCTCAACAATCGGGCCACGAGATCGTGCGCGACTATTGGATGGGGCGGCGGGGCGCAAAGGCGCAGCCCGCGCAGACGCCGCCGCCGATACCGGCCCGGGCGCAAAATGAACAAGAGGCGGCTCAGGTCATAACGCAACTCCAGGCGAGACCTCAACCGACGGCCTTCGACCAATGGTGGCAGGAGGTGTTGCGGACAGGCGTCGCGCCGGACACGGCGTTCCAGCTGAAACCGGTTTCGGCCAAGACCGGCCGATCGAATCAGAACGCCGCGCCGACGACGTCCAATCCATCCAGTCCGTCTAATCCGCCTGGCGACTCGAACGCGCTCGAAATCATCTTCCGCCCCGACCCGTCGATTTATGACGGGCGATTCTCGCACAACGGCTGGCTGCAGGAACTGCCCAAGCCGCTGACGAAACTCACCTGGGGCAACGCAATCGAGATCAGCCCTGCGATGGCGGAACGATTCGGCCTGAGTTATGAAACTGCTTGGCGCGGCGGTGAGCATGGCCAGGCGCTGGTCGACGTCGTCGAACTGCAATACAAAGGGCGCAAGCTGCTCGCGCCCGTCTGGATCAAGCCCGGTCACGCCGACGGTTGCGCGACGGTTCATCTCGGTTACGGCCGCGCGCGCGGCGACAGCGTCGGCGCGGGGCTGGGATTCAACGCCTACGCGATCCGCACTTCCGACGCGCCGTGGTTCGGCGAGGGCTTGACGATCCGCAAGACGGGCTGGCGCCAGCCGCTGGCCACGACACAACTTAATCACTCCATGGAAGGGCGCGATCTGGCGCGTTCGGCCACGCTCGACGAATTCCGCCAACATCCGGACTTCGCGCGCGAAGAAGAGCCGCCCCCGGATAAATCGCTCTATCCCGAATGGCCATACACCGGCTATGCCTGGGGCATGGCTATTGATTTGAACGCCTGCGTCGGCTGCAACGCCTGCGTCGTCGCATGCCAGTCCGAAAACAACATTCCGGTCGTCGGCAAGCAACAGGTGATGTATGGTCGCGAGATGCACTGGCTGCGCATTGATCGATACTATACGGGCGGGATTGATCATCCTGAAACATTCTTTCAACCAGTCCCCTGTATGCAATGCGAGAAAGCGCCGTGCGAATTGGTTTGCCCGGTGGTAGCGACGGTGCACAGCTCCGAGGGCTTGAACGATCAGGTCTACAACCGCTGCGTCGGCACGCGCTATTGCTCGAACAACTGCCCGTACAAGGTGCGCCGCTTCAACTTCTTCCTCTACCAGGATTGGACGACGCCGCAATTGAAGATGCAGCGCAATCCGGACGTGACGGTGCGTTCGCGCGGCGTGATGGAGAAATGCACCTACTGCGTGCAGCGTATCCAGGAGGCGAAGATAACCGCCGAGAAGGAAGAGCGCAAAGTGCGCGACGGCGAGATCAAGACCGCCTGCCAGCAGGCCTGTCCCGCCGAGGCCATCGTCTTCGGCGACATCAACGACCCGTCGAGCCACGTGGCGAAGCTCAAACGCGAGCCGCGCAATTACGCTATGCTCGCCGAACTCAACAC
>Ga0111538_10012045_pt1 | contig 11432 bp, 10 predicted proteins | sample SoiMethybrSBSTD1_FD_79669 | JGI IMG/M metagenome (GOLD analysis project Ga0111538, IMG submission 79669) | Bulk soil microbial communities from a Populus tree surrounding site in Tennessee, USA - Soil MetaG P. TD hybrid SBSTD1 (version 2)... | ecosystem: Environmental > Terrestrial > Soil >... | reverse complement strand
TGAGCCACGCGAGCCGCATCCGCTGCCCGTTCCTCGTCTGCGTCAGCGACCGCGAGAATCTGATGGACCCCGCGATCGCGGCGCGGGCGGCGCAGATCGCGCCGCAGGGGGAGGCCATCCACTACGCGGCCGACCACTTCGAGGTGTATCACCCGCCGATCGTCGAGCAGGTGGTGGGGGATCAGGTCCGGTTCCTGCGCCGCGTGCTGCTCGACGAGGCGGCGCCGAGTCGCCCGTCTCAGATCGCCGTCTCGTCCACGTAGCACCAGCGCCAGGTCTCACCGGGCTCCAGGGAACGCACGATCGGATGCGCGGTCGCGAAGAAGTGCGCCGTCGCGTGGCGGTTGCGCGACGAATCGCAGCACCCGACGTACCCGCACGAGAGACAGGCGCGTAGGTGGACCCAGCGATGCCCGAGCCGGGCGCACTCCTCGCAGCGCGGCGAGCGCGGGGGGACATCGAGCACCAGCCCCAGATGCCCGCAATCCACGGCGGTCTCGGCGGCGGCGACCCGCAGCTCCGACGGCGCCCGCAAGGTGAGCGCCGCCGCGAGCGCGCCCAGGACGGCGAGGAGGAAGGACAGGACGCAGACGCGGCGGAATGCCGCGACGAACGTGCGCTCCGACGCCCGCACGACCGCCGCCCGCTCGGACGCTGTCGCGGCGGCCGGGATCGCGACGTCGCCGAGGCCCGATTGCTGCGCGAGCACGGCCGCGCGGACCCCGGGCGAGATCGCCTCGGCATCGAGCTCCGCAGCGAGACGTCCGGCGAACGTCCCGCGCACCACCAGCCCGGCGATGGCGACGGCGAGCAGTCCGGACACCCGTGCCACCGTGTTGTTGACCCCCGACGCCACCCCGACGTCCTTCTCGTCGACCGCGCCCATCACCGCGCTCGTGAGCGGCGCGACGGTGATCGCCATCCCGAGCCCGATCACGAGCATCGCGGGGAAGAGGGTCGTCCAGTACGACCCGCCGACGGCCGCTGCCGCCGTGAGGAGGAAGCCGGCGGCGGCCACGAGCGGGCCCACGACCATCGGGATCCGTGGCCCGAGGCGATCGGCGACGCCCCCCGCGAACCGCGACAGGAACCCGACGGCCAGCGCGAACGGCAGGAACGCGCCACCCGTCGCCGCGGCGGAGTAACCCTGCACGCGTACGAGGTCGAAGGGCAGTACGAAGAAGACGCTCGAGAGCGCGAGATACAGGAGGAGCGTCAGCACGTTCGTTCCGAGAAACGTGCGCGAGCGGAACAGCCGCGGTGGCACCATCGGAGCGGGGGTGTGGGCCTCGTGCCACGCGAACGCCACCAGGAGCCCGAGTCCGCCCGCGAGCGCGAGCGGCGCGAAGGAGAAGAGTCCGAAGACCGTCGCCCCGAGCCCCGCGGTGCCGAGCACGAGCCCCCACCAGTCGATCCGCGCGCGCCGCCCGCCGACGCGGACGTCCGGCATGCGGGCCACCGCGCCGATCAGCGTCACGAGCGTCAGGGGAATCACCACGAAGAAGGCCGCACGCCAGGACACGGCGTCCACCAACACGCCTCCGACGAGGGGACCTGCCACCCCCGTCAGCGACGACGCCGCCGACCACGTGCCGATCGCACGGCCGCGCTCGGCCTTCGGGAACGCGGCGCTCAGGAGCGCGAGGCTGTTCGGCACCAGCAAGGCCGCACCGAGCCCCTGCAGCGCGCGCGCCACGATGAGCTGCGTGCCGCTGCCGACGAAGCCCGCGAACGTGGACGCGGCCGCGAGGATGCCGACGCCGAGCGCGAAGACGGGTCGCCGGCCCCAGCGATCGCCGGCCGATCCTGCCGCCAGCGTGAGCGCGGCGAGGAAGAGCGTGTAGACGCTCGCGATCCACTGCATCTCCTCGAGGGAGGCGCCGACACCCTGCTGGATCGCCGGCAGCGCGACGTTGATCGCGGAGCCCTCGACGAACGCGGTGCTCGAGCCGAGGATGGTGATCCCCAGCACCCAGCGCTGCGCGTGCGAGGCACACCCGGGCGTGTTGGGCGCACCGCGCAGGATGCCCTGATCACAGGGCGGCGGCGCGACACCCGGCATGCGTATCCGCGGCCCGCGGCCGCGTCAGACCCATCGCGGGATCGGGCCTCGCTGGGGCGTCGTGTTGCCGCCCAGGTCGAGCGAGACCTCGTCCACGTAGCACCAGCCCCACCCCTCCGGAGGGTCGTAGCCCTCGATGATGGGATGGCGGGTCGCGTGAAAGTGCTTCGTGGCGTGCTTGTTCGGCGAGCTGTCGCAGCAGCCGACGTGGCCGCACGTCCGGCAGAGCCGCAGATGCACCCAGGGCGACCCCGTCTTCAGGCATTCCTCGCACCCGAGCGCGCTCGGGCGCACGGTCTGAATCGTCGCGATGTGCTGGCAGTCGTCGGCCATCATCGTCTCCCGCCGGCCGCCGCGAGGCCGGCTCGTGCTCGTTCGTCGGCGAAACAGAGATGCAACGCGGCGACCACCTGCGCACCCTCGCCGACGGCGGCGGCGACGCGCTTCGTGGACCCGGCCCGCACGTCGCCGATCGCGAACACGCCGTCCCGGCTCGTGAGGAGCGCAGGGTGCCCGTGTCCGAGGTCCGCACCCGTGCGCACGAAGCCCTTGTCGTCGAGCTCGACATCGGAGCGCGACAGCCAGTCCGTGTTCGGGTCCGCGCCGCAGAACGAGAACAGATGGCGGATCGGGCGAACCGTCTCCTTGCCGTTCGCCAGCGAGCGCCAGCGCACCGCCTGGAGGATGCCGTCGCGCCCCTCGAGCGCCGACACCTCGCTCCGCGTCACCACCTCGACATTGGGCAGCGACGCGATGCGCTCGACGAGGTAGCTCGACATCTTCGCCGCCAGGCTCGGCCCGCGCACGAGCACCCACACCTTGGCGGCATGGGTCGCCAGATACACGACCGCCTGACCCGCCGAGTTGCCCGCCCCCACCAGCGCCACCTCCTGCCCGAGGCACAGCTTCGCCTCGACGGGCGACGCCCAGTAGTGGACGCTCGATGCGTCGTACTTCTCGAGATCGGCGACCGGGAGGTGCCGGTACTTGGCGCCGCTGGCGATGATGATCGCCCGCGTGCGCACGCGCTCGCCGTCCTTCAGGTGCACCTGGAACCGGGCGCCGTCCGGCGCGCCGCCGACGCACTCGAGCCGCACCACCTGGCTCGGGATGACCATCTCGGCCCCGAACTTCTGCGCCTGGTTGAACGCGCGCGCCATGAGCGCCATCCCGGTGATGCCGGTCGGGAATCCCAGGTAGTTCTCGATCCGCGCCGACGCGCCCGCCTGGCCGCCGAACGCGCGGCAGTCGAGCACGATCACCGAGAGCCCCTCGGACGCGGCGTAGACGGCGGCGGCCAGGCCCGCGGGCCCGGCGCCGACGATCGCGACGTCCTGAACCTTCGTCGGGTCGATCGGTCGGACGAGGCCGAGGCAGCGCGCCAGCTCGTCCTCGGTGGGGTTCTGCAGCATCTGCCCGCCCGGGCAGACGACGATCGGCAGCTTCGACGGGTCGACGTGGAAGCGCTCGATGAGCGTCGTGGCGTCCGGGTCGGTGTCGGGGTCGAGCGACTGGTACGGATGGCCGTTCCGCCTGAGGAAGTCGACGAGACGGAGCACGTTCCCGTCCCACGCGTGGCCGACGATCGTCGGGCCGGCGATGCCGGTCTCGAAGAGGCCGACGCGGCGGAGGATGAGCGCGCGCATGATGCGCTCCCCCAGGTCCGCCTCCGAGACGAGCACGTCGCGGAGGCGCGGCGTGGAGATGATCAGCGCGTCGACCGGCGTGACCGCGCGCGCGTCCACGAGCGCGGGACGGCCCGAGAGCTGCGCAAGCTCGCCCATGAACGATCCCGCGTGGTGCGTGACGATCGGCTGGTCGCGCCCGAGCGCGTTGTGCTGCGTGACGGCGACCTCGCCGGCGAGGATCACGAACATCCCCGGGCTGACCTCCCCCGTCGACACGAGGCGGTCGCCCGCGGCGTAGGTGCGCGTCTCCCCGAAGCGTCCCAGGCGGTCGACCTCCGCCTGCTCGAGGGTCGGGAACATCTGCGCGAAGCGCGTCTCGATGACGGAAGCCGGGGGCGGCGGCACGCTCGGTGCGTAATCCCGGCCCCGGGCGAATGCAACCCACTCGCCTTCGCGCTATGGAGCGCCAATGAACATCTTCCGCCGGATACTCGTCCCCCACGACTTCTCGGACGCCGCGGCGCACGCGTTCCGCGTGGCGATCGCGCTCGCGCGCGAGCACCGGGGGCGCCTGACGGTGCTCCACGTCGTGACGCCGTATCAGCCGGTGACCCAGCTCCCCGAGGTCAGCGGATGGATCTCGGACGCGGAGATCGTCGCTGGGACGAAGCGGAGCCTCGACGAGCTGGTGCGGCGCGAGCTCCGCGGCCGCGGCGCTCCCGCCGCGCGCTTCGACGTCCAGCTCGGCGATCCCACCACGCGCATCGTCGCGGCCGCGAAGAACGCGGACCTGATCGTCATGGCGACGGAGGGTCGCACCGGCCTCTCGCACCTGCTGATTGGGAGCGTCGCCGAGAAGGTGGTGCGCCACTCGCCGGTGCCGGTGCTGACCGTGCGGCCGCCGGCCGCGCGGAAGGTCCGGCGCGAGCGGCGCTAGGCGGCGTCGGGAGCGAGCAGCACGGCGGCGCCGCGGACGGCGTCGTGCTTCAGCGCGATCAACGCCTCGGGCGCCCGCTCGAAGGCGAAGGGCTCGGCGCGCGTGCGCACGCGCCCGGGCGCCTCCGCGAGGAACTCGCGCGCGTCCGCGCGGGTGTTGTTCGTGACGCTCAGCACGACGCGCTCCCCGTAGATCGCTCCGTAGGGGAACGACGGGACGTCGCTCATGTGGATGCCGCCGAGGACGAGGGTACCGCCCTTGTCGAGCGCGGCCAGCGCCGCGGGGACGATCTCGCCCGCGGGCGCGAACACGACCGCGGCGTCCAACGGAACCGGCGGCCGCTCGAACGTGCCGCCGACCCATCGCGCGCCGAGCTCGCTCGCCAGCGCCTGGTGCCGCGCGCGGTCGCGTGTCGCGACGTAGACGTCGGCGCCGCGTGCGCGGGCGAGCTGGATCGCGACGTGGCCGGCGGCGCCGAAGCCGTAGATGCCGAGCCGCGCGCCACTCCACTCGCGGATGCCGGTGCGGCGGAGGCACCGAAAGCCGATGATGCCCGCGCAGAGGAGCGGCGCCGCCTCGAGGTCCGCGAAGCCCTCCGGCAGCCGGTGCACGAACGCCGCGGGCGCCACGACGTGCTCCGCGAAGCCGCCGTCGACCGTCCAGCCCGTGAGCTCCGGCGCGTCGCAGAGGTTCTCGCGATCTGCACGACAGAAGCGACACGCGCCGCAGGTGCGGTGGACCCACGAGACGCCGACCCGCGCGCCGACGAGCCCCGCGTCCACGCCGGCGCCGGCAGCGTCGACGACGCCGACGACCTGATGGCCGGGGATCACGCCCGGGCGGCGCACCGGGAGGTCGCCCTCGGCGACGTGCAGGTCGGTCCGGCAGACGCCGCACGCGCGCACCCGGACGCGCACGTCGCCGTCGCGCGGCTCGGGCACGGGACGGTCGACGAGCCGGAGCGGCCGCTCCGAGACGGGGCGCGGGACGTCGACGGACCAGGCGCGCATCAGGACGCCTCGCCGCGCAGTCGGTCGATCAGCACCTCGCCGAGCGGCTCCGGATGCTTCACCGCGAGGCTCTCCGCCCATTCGCGGTGAAAGTCCCGGTCCAGGCTACGATGGACCAGCGCGGTGATCAGCATCGTGATCGCCGCCCCGCACGTGGCCAGCGCCATGTCCTTCTGCGCGTCCCAGGGATCGCCCTGCGTGCCGAGGTACGCCACGCCGAGGTCGCCGCCGAACGCCGCCGCCGCGCCCCACTCGATCAGCTCGTAGACCATCGACGTCGACATGACGAGGTCGAGCGGCAGCATGTAGCCCCAGAAGCCGCGCGCGTCCGCGATGCGGACGAAGAGCTCGCGCATCGGATACGCGACGAGCAGCCCGTACGCGAAGTGTACGACGCGGTCGTAGTGGTTGCGATCCAGGCCGAAGACGTCGTTCGGCGAGGTGCCGAACACCGCACGGAACCAGTCGTCGTAGGGCACCTCGGAGTACGTGTAGTGGGCGCCGACCTCATGCAGCACGAGGAACGCGAACAGCATCGTGTAGGAGAGCTTCGAGAGCGGGAATCGCCGCCACGTGGCGACCAGCACCGCGACCGCGCCGGCCGCGAGCGCGTTCTCGAGCAGCCAGTCGCCGCGGTGGAGCGGCGCGATGCCGAGCGCGACGGCGATGAGGAGGAAGAGGGCCAGCAGCGTGGCCGGGTATCGTGGCGAGCGCGGCCGGATGCGGGATTTCTTCGTCGGTCTCCGCGCTGCGCTCACGGCCGGAGCGCGATCTTCACCACGCCGTCCTTGCGCTGACGGAAGAGGTCGTACCCCGCGGGCGTCTGGCCGAGCTTCATCTGGTGCGTGAAGAGGGGCCGGAGGTCGACGCGGTTGTAGCGCGCGAGGTCCATCATGCGCCGCAGACGGTCCTGTCCGGAGGGGCAGAGCGTCGTTACGAGCCGCCGGTGGAGAAACGTGCCGTCGGTGGGGATGGAGACCGCGGGGAACGCGCCGTAGACGCCCACGCTCGAGACCGTGCCGCCCCAGCGCGTGACCCGCATCGCGCCCTCGAGCGTCGCCTGGTGGCCGAGGGCCTCGACGGCGACGTCCACGCCCTTGCCGCCGGTGAGGGCGAGGATCTCGTCCACCGCGCGGGCCGGTTCGACCACCCGGTCCGCCCCGAGCTTCTTCGAGATCGCGACGCGCGACGGGATCGATTCGACCGTGACGATGAGCCCCGCGCCGCGGGCGCGGGCCGCCGCCGTGACGCAGAGGCCGACGGGGCCCTGCGCGAAGACCGCCACCGAGTCGCCGAAGCGCAGGCCCGCGTTCTCGATCGCCGCGAAGCCCGTCGACATGATGTCGGTCGCGAACAGCGCGCCCTCGTCGTCGAGCTCGTCGGGAATCTTCGCCATGTTCAACTCGGCGTTCTGCACCATGTAGTACTCGCCCTGGCAGCCGAAGAGCAGGTTGAAGGGCGCGGCGTAGGTCTCGCAGACCTGCAGGTTGCCCTCCTGGCAGCGCGCGCAGTGGCCGCAGCCGAACAGGCACGACGCGACGACGCGGTCACCCTGCTTGAAGCTCGTCACCCCCTCGCCCGCGTCGACCACCTCGGCGACGGCCTCGTGCCCCATCGGCGTGCCGGGCGGGACCGGCAGCTCGTCGACGATGTGGATGTCGCTGCCGCAGATCGTCGAGAGCCGCATCTTCACCAGCGCCTGGCCGGGGCCGGGCGTCGCGAGCGGGAGCTTCTGCATCTCGACCTTCCTGGTGTCGGTCTTCACGCAAACGAGGGTGTCGGCCATGCCTCGGCGTACAACTCCTCGATGCGTCGGGGCAAGCGCCCCGCGCGCCGCCCTCACTCGATGCCGGGAACGGTGCCGAACGGGGAACGGCGCGCGCTCTTCGCGAACCGGCCGAGCTTCTTCGTCATCGACTTGAGGCTCGCCGTCTGGGCCTCGTCCGCCAGCGGCGCGATCAGCGCCGGGCCGCCGGCGGAGGCGTTCTGCAGCGCCTGGCCGACGCGCGAGAGGTCGTCCGCGTCCGCGCCGAGGCCCGTGAGCAGCGCGGCGAGGTCGGACGGCACATCACCCGGGGCGACGCTGGCCTGCAGGGCGGCCACCTCCTCGGGCGTCGTGTTCACCTCGGCGGCGCCGGTCGACGTGAGCGCCGCGACCGCCTTGGCGCGCAGCTTGGGAACGGGTCGCAGCGCCTTGGCCGCGCGGCCGGCGAACGACCCGGCCGCTTTCGCGAGCTTGCGCGCCGCGGCGAGGTCGTGCGCCCGGAGCGCGCCGCGCGAGCGCGCCAGCGCCTTCGTCGACGCCAGCGCCTGCGCGAACCCCTTTCCCTGAGCCGTGAGGAGCGCGTCGAGCGCGGCGGCGGCGCTCGGGTCGAGGCCCGTACCTGCGGCGAGCGCGGGCAGCGATCCGTTCCCGGCCACGACGTTCGACTGATACGCGGGGTCGACCGCATGCGCGTCGAGTGCGAGCCCGACGGCGGCGCGCAGGCCGTTGACGGCCGCGAGTTCCAGCAGCACGGAGTCGACGGGACCCGGCGCGGCGAGGGCGACGCGTCCCTGCCCGCTCCTGCCGCCGCGCGATCCCGCGACCTGATTGATCATGTTGATGAAGTTCTGGAACGGATTGTCGTCCGGATTGTCCTGCTGCCTGGGTGTGACGCACCGGCTGCCCTGGCACGTGCTTCCGTCCGGACAGCACACGCGCCGCGAGCCCACGCCGCACGCCTGCCCCTCGTCGCACACGCAGACCTGCCCCTCGTAGTGCGTGCCCGGCGGACACGGCGGCTTACAGAAGCCCTCGACGCACTCGTCCTCTCCCTGGCAGCACGTGTTTCCGCACGGAAGGCTGCAGAGGCACTCGGGGAAGTGCTCGCCGCAGAGCGCGCCTGCCTCGCAGCACCAGCCGATGTTGCCCGGCTTCTCCGCGGGTTGCCCGCAGGTGAGGCTACCCGTCACCATGACGAACTCCTCGCAGAATTTGGGATAATTCGGGTCGCCGCCGTGCGCCGTCGTGCACATCGCCGCCGTGTCCTCGCAGACGGCCAAGTCGCTGCCCGCGTTCATGCAGCGCTTCCACGAGGCCCCGCAGGCAGCGGCGCAGATGCGCGTGTTGCAGCACTCGAAGTTGTTCGGCACGCAGACGGTCGCCACGCCGCCGTCTACCGTCTGGTCGCACCTCTTCGGCGTCGCGCCGGAGCAGGTGACTGCGCGCGCCGGCGCGGGCACGGCCAGCAACGCCAAGATCAGCGCGACGGCGATCGCCGCGAGCGCGCCGCGCTTCGTCGAAACGGGGCGGGCCCTGCGAGACCCGCGATCGGCCGAACGTGCACTGTTCGTGTGCTCGCTCACCTTGGATGACCAGCTACCAAGAAGGGGCGCTTCCTGTCCAACCGCCCCGGGAAAACGCGCCCTATCCGACGCGCCATCGTGGCCGGAAACCCCGGCCGCCACCGGAAGAAACCCGTTGACGCCCGCGGCGCCGCTTGGTCGACCGCGAGGCCGTCGACGGATCATCGCCGTCTGGAAAGCGTCCCGGCTCTCACTCGTGGGCCGTGGAGAAGTCCGCGATCAGCCGGACGTACTCTTCCATTGCGGGGAACTGCGGATAGCTGTGGCGGGCGCCCGTCCTGGCCCAGGGCAGTGCTTCGCTCGTATACGTCTCGACGAACGGCGTGAACCAGCTCGGGTCGTCGAGCGCACCCGCTCGAACGTTGACGAAGCCCTGCTCGGGCACGACACGCGTGAACACCCAGCTCTTGCACCAGTCGCAGTGATGGTGGCGCACCTGCTCGCCGTGCAGTCCACCGATCACGGGCTCGCCCGCGATCAGCTCGAAGCCGTCGGTCGGCAGCATGACGGTCGTCGAGAAGGCACTGGCCGACATGCGCTGGCAGCCGGTGCAGTGGCAGGCCATCGTCAGCAGCGGCGCCTTGCCGACACGGAAGCGTATCCTGCCGCAACGGCACCCGCCCTCCATCGGCAGGGTCCATTTGGCCATCGCGCTCGTTCTTGCCCGGCACAGGGAGTCGGCACAAGCCGGCGGGGCGAGATCAACGAACCGCCGGCTGCCGGCAGAACGGCAGCGCCGCGGCGCAAACGGCCGCCATGACCAGGAACCCGTCCGCCCCGAGGCGCGCGTACAACGCGCCCGCGACGATCGAGAACAGCGCCGTCACGGCCGTCGCGCCGACGGCATAGAACGACTGCGCGGTCGCGGCGAGGTGCGGGGGAACCGTCGCCGCGATCGCCCGCATGCAGGCGAGGTGGAGCAGCGCGAAGGTCACGCCGTGCAGCGGCTGGGTGATCGCCAATGCCGCGAGCGACGTCGAGCGGGCGACGACCGTCCAGCGCACGACGCCAGCGAGCACGGCCAGCGCCATCGCACGGTATGGCCCGACATGCCGGAGCAGCGCCGGGCCGATCACCATGAACATGAGCACTTCGGCGACGACGGACTCCGACCAGAGCACGCTGCCCGCCCCCGGCCCGATCCCCGCGGCGAGCCAGCGCATCATCGAGAACGTGTCGTGCATGGCGTGGCTACCGAGCACGAGCGCCGCGACCACGATGAGCCGCCGGAATGCGCGCAGGCGCAGCAGCAGTCGAACGCCGCCGACCGGCGACCGCTCTTCCGGCGTCGCGCGCCCCGTCGCGTCGAGCGGGGGCACGAGCGGCACGAGAAAGCCCGCCAGTCCGAGCAGCGTGGCGTGCATCCAGACGATCGTGTCGAGCGGGGCCGTGAGGAGAACCCGGCCGGCCATCAGCGATCCGAGCACGAACGCGGCCGATGCGGCCCCGCGTACCCAGCCGTACTCGAATCCACGATGGTCACTCCGGGGAATGGCCGCCTCGACGGCGAGCGCATCGGCGAGCGTCGTCGTAGGTGCGATCACGACGGCATGCGCGACGCTCACGACGAGGAACGCGCCGAAGCCCTCGGCGTACAGCAGGGAAACGCCGACGGCGGTCGACGCGAAGATGCAGACCGCCAGCACCGTGCGCAACGCGCCGGACAGATCGGCGACCCGCCCAGCGACCGGCGCCGAGAGAAGACGTGCCGCGGTGCCGAGGCCGAAGAATACCCCGATCTGCTCCGGGGTGAGCCCGCGCGACTCCAGGAAGCGCGGCAGGAACGGCGAGCTGACGCCGAACGCGGCGTACATGACGGCGTAGAGCGCCACGAACCGCGCCAGCGGAGCCGCCACGATCCGAGCCTGTCACAGGCGCGGGTGGAGGCAACGTACCCGAGCGCACGTCGTTGGTCTCGACCTGATTTCCCGGTAAAGAGGCGCTTCGGAATCCCCACACGAGACGGGAGGAGGACGGGCGATGCGGGCCAGCGAGTCTGGCGAGGGGACTTCGGGCACGTGCTGCGACGCAGGTGGGCCCTCGGCTTGAGCCGCGTGCCATCGCCTCGTGCCTGGGCGCTCGCGGCACTGCTGCTCCCCACGGTGGCGGCGGCCGCCGATGCGCTCGAGACCCGCGCCAATCAGATCACGCAGCAGATCGCGACGACGTTCGTGCGCTCCTACCCCCTGATCGCGGCCTCGGCGGGCGTCGCCTATCGGTTCGACCCGGTCACCGGCAACTTCCAGCGCGAGGCGGCGATCGCGGGGCAGGTGTTCCTGGAACGGTCGGCGACGATCGGCCGCGGCCGCTGGAACCTCGGGGTGAGCTACCAGCGCGTCCCGCTCGCGTCGCTCGAGGGGCAGGATACCGACTCTTTGTCGGACCCGGTGCCGCTGGCCCTCGTCGACGACACGGGCCAGGTGGTCGGCCAGGCCACGCTCGATCGG
>Ga0111538_10012043_pt1 | contig 11432 bp, 13 predicted proteins | sample SoiMethybrSBSTD1_FD_79669 | JGI IMG/M metagenome (GOLD analysis project Ga0111538, IMG submission 79669) | Bulk soil microbial communities from a Populus tree surrounding site in Tennessee, USA - Soil MetaG P. TD hybrid SBSTD1 (version 2)... | ecosystem: Environmental > Terrestrial > Soil >... | reverse complement strand
TTGGCCAATCCAAAATCGGTCAGGCGCGGTTTTCCGTCCGTGCCGATGAGCACATTGGACGGCTTAAGGTCGCGGTGGAGCACGCCATGTTCATGCGCGTAATGAATGGCTTGGGCCACATCGTTGACGCACTCGGCAGCCCGTCGGGCGGGCCACGGTCCATCGCGGATAATTTGCGCAAGATTCCGGCCCTCAACGAAGTCCATGGAGAAGTAGAGCAGCCCATCGTGCTCGCCTACTTCGTGGATAGCCACGATGCCGGGGTGTTGCAGCGCCGCAGTGGCGCGAGCCTCAACGCGGAAGCGTTGCATCTCGGCGGCGCTGGCGAACTGCCCGCTCACGATCATTTTCACTGCCACGATGCGGCCAAGACTCACTTGTCGCGCCTTCCACACGACCCCCATGCCGCCGCGGGCGATTTCTTCGATCAACTCGTAATCGCCGACGCGGGAGAACGGTGGCGTGGTGTCACGACCATGGGAGGAAAGCCCTTGCTCCAACAGGCAGGCCGGGCAAAAGCCCTCTTTGGCGAAGACGGCGAGCTTCGCTCCGCATTTGGCACAGCGCAGGACTTCAGGTGTGGACATAAGTCCGCTGGTTCAACTCTCTATCGCTACAGCAACTGAAGAAAATTGTTACGTCCGCAGCGCGGCTACGAGATGGCGCAATTCCTCATCCACAGCCGCCGGAGATTCGACGGTCCGCGCCACTTCAGCCCGCAACAGTTCGCGATACGCATCTCGCAAGCGATGCATGGCCACCCGAACGGAGCCCGCGCTCATGCCCAGCCGCCCGGCAACCTCCTCGTATCCTTCAGTGATAGTGTCGCCACAGACATAAGGCTTGAGCGCGTCGAAAAGCAGCGCCTTGTCGTGAGCCAGATATTCCTGCCGCAGGCGCTCCAGAACAATTGCCAGCAGTGTGACGGCCCAACGCTTTTCATAAATCCGTTCCGGCGTGAGCCCATCGATTGGCTCCATCAGATAGCGGCCATCCGCGTCCTGTTCGTTCAATGAGAAAGCCACGCCGCCGCCGCCCCGCTTCGCCGCTCGCGCTTTTTCCCATTCGTTGATCAGGAAATTCTTGAGGGAACTGAGGAGAAATGTACGAAAACGTCCGCGCTCGGGGTCAGCGAGGCTGAGAGCCTTGCGCTCAAGCAAGCGCGCGAAGAACGCCTGCGTGAGATCCTGTGCATCTTCAGCGGTTCGCCCTTGCCGCCGCACATAAGCATATAACGGATACCAGTAGGTGCGACACAGGTTCTCGAGAGCCTGTGCGGAATCCGGCGAGTCGTAGTCGGCGGCCAGCAGCACCTGGCTCCAGTGCGTGGTGAAAAACGCTTGCGGGTTCCGCGACCCTGTTTCGTGGGTTGACATAGGTGCTCGGGTCCAGTGCGATGATACCATTGGACTCGGCAGGGAAGCGACAAAAAAAGGGCGGAGCTACGCCGATTCGATTTCCTCGGGCTTTAATTAAGCTCTGGTTGCCGAACTCAAGAAGGGGTCGCTGGAAAAGGCGTCACGGCTGTGGAGATGGCAGCCATGCACTGGCTCACGCCGAAGCTGGTTGCGCAGATCGCATTCACCGAATGGACACGAGACGGCTCACTGCGGCATTCCAAGTTTATCGCGCTAAGGGATGATAAAGAGCCGAACGAGGTTGAGCGGGAGTAGCTACCAGAGACGCAGACGGAATACCTCATGCGATTCGATTGTTAAATGCCAATATTCAAGGAGTTCGTCTGTGATGATGAAGGGGCCAGTCACCGTGGACCAATTCGAATTGGAAAGCGCCGATGAACTTTCAAGTATGCCTGCTAAGTCAGCCGGCCACTGGATATACAAGTTCGGGATGCCAGGTGCCGGATAGGGGTCGAAGGTCTGGTTGAGAATCGGCCAGTAAAGCTGGTGAACCAAATCGGGACTATCAACAAACGGGTTGCGATTGTGCTGAATGGCTTCAACGCGGTCGTTGCGCCCGCGCTCGGCCTCGTCCACCGGGTCCCACTCGTGCCAGAGCAGGAGCGTGCGTAGCCTTCCCATGAAGTTGGTTTCACTGCTGATGCGCTGGACGTTGTCGAGAACGACAAGGTTCGGTTCGGTGCCGCTCGTACCCTCATACCGCAAATCCATGTAGAAAATGGTTCGCGCAATGTCGCCCCTCACTGAATCCGGCGGACTCCACGAGTCAAAGTCGGTGGAGCATTGCGGAGCCTCCGGGTGCGCAGGAAACCGGTAACTCGTGTGACCGGTTTGGGAAATGTCGAAGTACTTGTTTCCTCGGGCGCTGTTCACGTCCTCATCCTCTGGCCGAAGATTATGAAGGTCGCTATACGCCGGGTGATGGGCGTCGATGCCGTAGGAGTTCGGCCAAAGATGCTCGCGGTTCCAACCGCCGGTAATGGCAAAGTTCGTCTTCGCTTCGGAGCGTTGCGCGTAAATCAGAATCACGTTGTTCGTGTTCGCGGGGTCCTGGTCGATGATCTTCAACGCATCGGACGTATCGAAGCTGCTGCTGCTATAGGGAATGACGACGTGACCGCTGGCGACTGTCGCCGCCAATTGCGTCCGGAGCTGGACTCTCGCCTTCCACAGAGGAGAATCGTAATAGGTCGTCGTTGGCGGTGGTAGTTCATCAATGCCTGCTGCGTCTACGGACGCACACAGGAACAAGGCTGCTACGAGAGTGAGGATACGGCTCGACACTGGTGCTTCGGCGCAGTGTGTACGTTCGTTGCTCGCCAGGGCAAGACTTAACGAAGGCATGATTTCGCCCGCGCTGGCCCGGTGCCGTCGTTACCCGTTAGTGGCTAGTTATGCGATTCTGGTGGGGTGGCGTTGGGTGCGTGCGCAGGCGCGAAGGATAAGCAAACAAGCTGATCGGAACCGAAATGCTTTTTGTTCTCAGCGTGCTTTTCCAAACCCGGCTCAATGCCGACGATGAATTGCCGCATATCAAGTGTGAGTTTGGACAGGTTCATAGATGTGCCAGCGCTCCTGAGAAAGATTTCACCAATTCTTTCCACGACAGGTGGTTGCTGCAAATCGATGGTCGGCCCAAATGATGCATGATCCGGGTACATCGTGCCCGCGTTAAGAGTCCAGGCCGTGAAGAAGCCTCCCGTAACGCTTGGTGGCCCGAACCACGTAATAGTTCCAAAAGCGGACTCGCAGGCGCGGGCAATCGCATCGATTTCTCTATTCAAGTGCTGGACAGTGTGACGCAGTTCCTTAACGCTTTCCGTCCGGCGCATAAATAGGTCGAATTCAGTATTGTGCACTATGCCGGGAGTGGCGTTTAAGACCTCCCGAAAGCGATGCGCGGAATCGATCACCGCGTACGCATCTGTTAACGCGCGAACCGCGCGATCCCCCAAGGGTTCATCATTCCTCTTTTTCATCAACTCTATAAGCACGTTTTCAAGTCGGAGAAAAGCAATGCCTGCCATTTCTGCCGAAAGTCGGAACGCGTCGAGGTAAAGAATCTGTCGTCGCGGTACGTCAATGGGCAGGCGGCGAAACGGTGACTCGCTTGAGATCATCTACCGGCATATATTATTCAACGCTTACCGCTTGAACAACGATTTCCCTTGCCCATACAGTGCCCCGTCCAAGTAGCGTTTGGCCGTGAGTCCTGAGGATCGCGCCAAAGCCATCGTTGAACACTTCGCAGCGTCACTGCCGCCCGCTGTCCGGCCCGAACTGGAACGCGCAGTCACCAGCGCAATCAAGCGAGCACTGGGGCAGCAGTTGGCAGAACTTGAAGCCTGGGCAGAGGCATCGGCTGAGCACGCCCATGGCCGGGGCAAGAGCGGCAAGGGGCAGGACGTTGCTGCCATACGGGTACACGACGATTGGGCGAGACGGTTCAGGAGGATGCGGAACGGGGAGATTGTGCCGCAGCGGCCCAAGCCGCCCCGTGCTAGGTTGCTGCATGAGGGAGCAGGACAGGATCAACGCGGAGATTTACAAGGCCATTGAGAAGTTGAGCGGCGACATTCATATGCTGGCCATCATCGGTTCTATTGGCGACACGTTGCCAGACAGGGACATTCTCTTGGAACTGGAAGCATGGAATGCTGCGTATCCAAAAGAGGCGATTACACCGGCCCGGTACGAGTACAAGGAATTGCTGCGGGATGCCGTCACCGTACATAAATTCGGGCTGGGATGAGCAGTACGCGCCGGGGAAGGGGCGGGAGCGGCCCATGTCAGGAGGAAGCCATTGAAAGTAATTTGAAAAAAACAGCCAGCACGAAAATCACCACGATAATGACAACGACGATAAGCAGCCTCATCCAGTTCGTTTTTCGCTTCATCGCTTCTTCTTCTTAGGCTTCTTTCGGTCGTCCCTGAAATACTCGGCACACTCCACGCACTGCCAGCGCAGCCGTTGGCCGTGTATGCACACGTCGAGGGTTTTCCATCGCTCGCCAGTGAACACAAGACGGCTGGTCAGGTTGCCGCGACCGCTGCCGGGCGGGAGGGCTTTGGCTTCGAGGGAGACTTTCACGGCCATCGTGTGAATAACTCATTGTTGACCGCGAGCGTGACAATCAATTAAAGCACTCCAGTCCATAGCGAGGTGGTTCACATAACAGGGCACAGTTAAAAGGAAAATTATGATTAAAACCAAACCCAAACAAAGTTACCGGACCCTAAAACCAGCACGCCGCGGAAGCCTCGTGGCAATCCTCGTTCTAACGCTTTTTTCGATTGCGACCGAATTCGCGCGCGCACAGGTGTTTGGCAATCAATTCATTTATTTCACGTCTGAGGTCACGGCTGCGCCTAACGCCTCGATCACGCTAAAGTGGCTGCCGGTGCCAGCATCTTCAGGTTGGTTTCGCGTATCTCGAAAGGCTAGAGGAGATGACATTAGTAACTTTTCGATCATCTTCGCCACTGCCAATATGCCCGGGAGTGTCACGGAATGGACTGACACAGACGTCGACGCTGGCGACAGTTTTGACTACAGAGTAGAGCGGGCACCCGGGTTTATCGGGCACAATCCAGCGGGAATCGAGTTGCCGCTTGTCGAATCTCGCGGCACCGCTTTGATAATCGTTGAGGCCCAGCATGCTGAACCACTGCGCAATCTCTTAAACAGATTTGAATCGGATCTCGGCGGTGATGGCTGGACCGTGATCCGCGAAGGGTTTGACACCGCAGTCTCCTATATCCCTGCTGCGACGTACAAAGACCAAGTCCGTCAGCTGAAGAGTCGTATCGAAGCACATAACCCGACAACAGTGATTTTGATTGGGCGCTTGCCAATCGCCCGTTCGGGCATGTACGCCCGAGATGGTCATTTTAGCACAACTGACCCATCTCAGCCAAACCATGAAGGTGCCTGGGCCGCAGACACTTTTTATGTGACTCCGTCGGAGCCATGGTCTGACAATCTCGAAAACGTCAATTCGCCGTTTCCCGAAAACCAGAACAGGCCAAATGACGGTAAGTGGGATCAGGAAGCCGCGACCGATGTCATACGCGAGATTGGCCGCATCGATCTGCACAATATGTTCGGGTTTTCATCGCAAACAACCGAACCAGGCAGTGCACGGGAGCTTTTGGCCAAGTATTTTGATAAGAACCACCGTTTTCGCCATGGATTGAGATCCTATAGTCGCCAAGGGCTGATTGATATGGTCTTCAATCCAACTTCGGAACAATCCCAAGTGAGTACACGCTCCTCTTTCGCCGCAATGTTCGGGACTGGGGCCGAAGATGTCGTCGCCGCGAGTTACTTTCCAAGTCTGGTAGCGGACGACTACCTTTGGGCTTGCGCGGCGCATTGTGGCTCCTTCACAGAAATGCACAGCTGCGGCACAGATGGTAGAGGTGTAGGTTCTTCTACTACCGAGTACTACAATTCCCCATATCAACCCTATCAGGGCACTTTTGCTACCGACGAGATCCGTGTCCCTTTCACAATGCTGTCGGGAAGCTACTTTGGGGATTGGGAGAATCCGAGCGGGCTCCCAAACAATCCGAGCGGGCTCCCAAACAATTTTTTGCGGGCACCATTGTGCAATTCTGAGACGCTCGTTTCGATTTGGATGGGCGAAATAATCAACCAGAATGCGGAAGCCTACATCGCTGAAATGGCTCTCGGCGAAACGGTAGGCTACGCGGTGCGAAAGTCCCATCTAGTCAGGAGATGGGTGCCTTCCAACCCCATAAATTCTATACACGTATCAATCATGGGCGACCCAACCTTGCGCCTCCACGTCGTTAAACCACCGAGCAATGTGACGGCGCAGTCGTCCGGCGGCGGGGTTCAACTTACCTGGACTCCAACACCACCTCCAGAGACCGTGGCTGGCTATCACGTCTATCGAGGTGCTTCGCATCGCGGACCTTTCCAGCGCGTCAGTGGCAACAGCCTGATTACCGGATCGAGCTTTACCGACGCCACGCCAAGTTCGACCGAAAAAATTTACATGGTGCGCGCCATCAAACGGGAAGTAACCCCCAGCGGGACGTACACTAACGCCAGCCAGGGTGCGTATCCTGCACTTAAGCTAAGCGCCGTCAGCGTTACCCCCACGACGTTTCAATACAGCATTTCTGGAGGTGTCGGGCAGGAAGTTCGGGTTGAAAGCGCCACCTCCGTCAACGCGACGACATGGACCACAATCGCGACGGTAACACTCACCATCGGTTCGACCACACTCACCCATAACACCACGGACCCGCAGCGATTCTATCGCCTGGCCAGTGATCAAGTCCCGTTCTGGTCGGACAATACTATCGGCTTTGTGCGCCGGACTGCCCCGGTCGGCTGGTCGATGATCGCAAACCAGTTCAACCGCGGAAATAACGCGATTGAAGTCATTTTACCTTCCCCGCCTGAAGGAACGCGGTTGCAAAAGTACAACGACAGTCCGGGAGGTTACTGGATCGTGGAGTTTGCAGATGGCGAATGGGGAGGAAACCTTCCATTAACATTCGGTCCAGGCGACGGCGGCAACATTTTTAATCCAACAGCCGCGCCGATGACAGTCACATTCATGGGAGATGTCCCGCAAGGCACTCTCTCCACTGCGATCCCTGCAGGATGGTCCATCAAGAGTTCAAAGGTTCCGCAAGCTGGTCGACTCGACACTGATCTTGGTTATCCCGTGTCTGAAGGAGATAAAATCCAACAACAAAATCCCAGCACCGGTGGATTTATCATCAATGAATATGTGGATGGTGAATGGGGAGGATCAACACCGGGAGGCCCGATCATCAGCGTCGGAGAATCGTTCTGGATTCAAACCTCGTCGCCGAAGACTTGGACACGCAAGTTCAACGTAACGCCTTAACGAAAGCTCATTAGAGAGTCTATATCACTTACAGGTTTGACACCCGCTGGCTTCGGCTGGCGGGTTTTTGTTTGCCTAGAGTTATGGGCAGGAGCAGTCTCGGCTCACCTTACAGCCTGTTATCACTGGACGACGTTATGAGTGAAGAACGCAAACGCACGATTTTGGTAGTGGATCATGATGAAGCCATGGCTCAGTGCATTGAGGCAATCCTGCGCCAGGCAGGATTCACGGTCGAACTCGCTGCGAGCGGGAGCGAGGCACTTCGCCCGCTAGGAGACACACGGATTGATTTGGTCATCGTGGATCAAGCGACTGTGCAACGCGATGCGTTCACGCGACTGTTGGAGATGCGAAAGAACCCTGCGAAAATGCGCGTGCTGGTGACTTGCGCAGGTGGCCGGGAAGCGGAGTTGGCCAAAGTGCTACCCACCGTGGAAGAGCTGCGAGCCGATGCAACGCTGCCAAAGCCCTTCAGAGAATCAGAGCTTCTCGCCGCCGTTCGAACGGTCCTCAGTTAAGATTCCGGCCCTTCGGATACCGTCGTGTTACGATAACCTTCCCGGATTTCCGCGACGTTATTTGCGTTGTCGAATTCTATGTTGCGCCGGGCCGATCCTTCGCCGGAATCGGCTCTTTTCATTTCTGCCGGGCTTGGCTACCGTGCCCCCATGTCCCTCTCCCTCGCTGACATCGCCCACCTTGAAGCCGCCGAAGGCTGGCTGGAGCGGAAACAGTGGGCCAACTGTTTCGACGAACTGGAGCGAATGGACTACAACAACCGGGACGACGCGAGGGAGAAGGCGCTGCGCTGGAGACTCTACAACCAGTCCAGGCAGCACGTACCGGCCGCAAATGTTACGCGAGGAATTCAGCGCCGCTGGCCGAACGAGCCAGCCGGTTATGTTTGGCGGTCTATCTCGCTCAACAAACTGGGCTGCACTGACGAAGCGTACGACGAGCTTGCGCGGGTCGTGGACAAGTTTGACGGCCTGGCAGTTGTACCGCTGTTACTCGCGGTCTATGCCTGCCAGTTGCAGCGTTACGAGGCAACACGTTCCTGGTTGGAACGGGCATTTGCCACGCCGGACAGCAAGGAAGCTAAGCTACTAGCCCTGCAATGGCCGGAACTGGAGCCCTTCTGGTGTAAGATAGGGGAGATTTGACTTGCGCTGAGGTAATCGGGCTGCGCTAGAACTCATCCGGGAAAACATCCCGTAATCGTACCTTCAATCTGCTCAGGATGATTTCCAACTTATTGAGAGTGAGGTGGTGCTCGCCGCGCTCGATACGATGGAGGGTTGTGTAGGAGACGCCAACCCGCTTCGAGAATTCTGCGTACGATAGTTGGCCCCGTTTCTTCTTCAGGAATTTAGCAAGCTGGCGGTCCAGGTTCCGGCGCATGGCGCACAGTCGCAAAATAATCATCACGTATGCGTGATGATTTTGCTTTACAAGGGATTCAGCTTGTGGCGCACTAAAACCTGACGCTTCCGGGGATCTATTCGGGCCGAAAATGGTTCTACGGTTATGTACGGATTGACGAAATTCCTTTAAGAGTTCAAAAAGTTACCCTCTTACATGAGCCACCAAAAGTGTCTGCACATGCGGTGATCTCTTGTCAGGGAATTGGGGTAGGCACGTGAGGGAAACGGGGACGTGTGGAAAAAGGATGTTGCACGGCAAGGCAAAATGCCTTGGCTGCGCAGCGCCCGGCATTGAAATTCACGTGCGAATGCGATTCCGAGCTGGATGATGGCACAGGAAGTGCGTCGCGAATCAGGAGGAGAAATCGTGAAGAGTCGTCTCGATCGAGTGAAGGATTGGCCTGATTTGGCCAAAGCAGGAAAGTATCAGCTCAAAGCAGTGGCGAAACTTTGCAGAACTTCAGAGCGGCATCTGCGTCGGTATCTCTGGGAGAAGTTTGGAAAGGTACCCAAGCATGTGTTTGATGAATGGCGTGCGTCCGATGCCGAACGGGAGTTGGACCGGGGCGAGTCGGGCAAAGCAGCAGCGGTTGTGGCGCACTACGCACACCAATCCAGTTTTGCCCGGTCATTCAAGCGAGTGACCGGGTCAACGCCAGGAAGCTATTGTGTAAGTCTGTCAATGTCCGCTTTAGCTAAAGAAGTCCGCAAAAGCTAAACAATGTCCGGTTTAGCTAAACGCTTTCGCTTGTAGCTGCGCACGTTCGGGCGCGAGCATCTTCGTATCACCCAGCGAAGTCTGTGATCTCGCGTGTAAATAACGAAAGGTGCAGCTATGAAACTCTTCGGGGCGGTCTTCATTTCTCTTGGCCTGGCGTTTTCGGTGCAAGGAGCGGAACCAACGATCATTGATAAGGGTCCGCATCACCGGACGTTCGAGAAGGTGGTCGAACGAACGCTCCCGGATGGGACCGTAACGACGGAGAAGGAGCGTTACGTCGAACTAGCTACCGGCCTGCACTACTTCAAAGACAATGAGTGGGTCGAAAGCAAAGAGGAGATCGAGATCATCAACGGCTCGGCGGTCGCGCGGCAGGGGCCGCACCAGGTGATCTGGAACGCGAATGCCAATTCGCCGGGCGCGGTTGATCTCCTTGCGCCGGATGGGAAGCGGTTCCAAACCCACGTGCTCGGCGTCGCGTACACGGACCGGGCCAGCGGACGATCGTTCATGATTGCCGACATCAAGGACTCGGTCGGCGTGGTGGTCGGGGCCAACCAGGTGATTTATCCGGATGCGTTTGACGGGCTGCGCGCCTCGATCCGGTACACGTACACGCGCGCGGGGCTGGAACAGGACATCTTGCTGGAGGAAGCGCCGAGGCCACCGCAGGAGTATGATGCGGCACTGGACCCGGCTACGACGCGGCTGGAACTTTACACCGAGTTCATCGAACCACCTGCTCCGACCATCAAGGTGCAGACGCGGGAGCAGGAAGCCGATGTGCAGCGCCGGCAGGCCATGGCGTTTCCCGACGTGACGGATGATTCGTTGGATTTCGGCGGCATGCACGTTGGCAGCGGTCACGCCTTCCTCACCGCGGATGAGCAGGTGCGGACGATCGTGCAAAAAGAGTGGGTGCAGCTCGAAGGCAGGCAGTTCCTGATTGAAAGCGTCGAACTGCCGCAGATCACACCCCTACTGGATACTTTGCCGGTGACTGCCGCGTTGAAGCCGGAGGAGCGGGCGGCTCGCATGGCCAAAGCCGGAACGAGGCGGAACGGAAATGGACAGGTTGTGCGCGTGTTCCCGCACGCTCCAGCCAAACGTGTTTCCTCGGGAACGATGACGCTGGCAGCAGCCTCTCCGGTGAAAAGAGCGCTCGTCGTCGATTACACCACACTCAACAGCAGCCTTACCAATTACACGTTCATGTGTGTAGAGACGTATCTGATTTCAGGCGCGGTCAATCTGTATGGCTCGAACGTGGTCGAGGGAGGGACGGTAATCAAATACACACCCAACGCGAGCGCGAAGATCGATGTGAAGGGAACGCTCTGGTTCGACACGGATCTGTACCGGCCTGTCGTCTTCACGGCTCGCACCGACGGAACTATGGGACAGTCGATCGCGTCGGGCACGCTCGCAGGCGCGGATATCGCGTTGCGTTTCGACTACAACACGTCAGGGCAGCTTGCCTCGGTGACGAACGTCAAGGTGCTCTACGCGAACAAGGCTTTCGAGTTTGCCGGCGGCGTCGGCCACGAGGTGCGTCACGCGCAACTGGTCAATTGCGGGACGGCGGCGCGTGTGGATGGCGGGCAGGTTTGGATGCGCAATATCATGGGCTGGAACTTGACCAACGCGCTGACCGGCGCAGCCGCCAACACCTCTACCGGTCGGTGGGAACATGCCACTTTTGATCAAGTCACGAACCTCGTCACGACGGCGACGGCGGCATTCACGAACTGCCTGCTGACCACCGTGATCAGCACCAATGGATTGGCAGGAGCCAACAACACCGTTCTGACCAGTTCCAATGGCGTTTATAAGGCTGTCGGCAACGGGTTCCACTATCTGGCGGACAGCAGCGCGTATCGGGACATCGGGACCACGAACATCAATTCCGGGCTGCTGAGCGAATTGCGGTTGCGGACGACGTATGCGCCAGTGGCGCTGAGTGACATCAGCA
>Ga0111538_10012042_pt1 | contig 11434 bp, 12 predicted proteins | sample SoiMethybrSBSTD1_FD_79669 | JGI IMG/M metagenome (GOLD analysis project Ga0111538, IMG submission 79669) | Bulk soil microbial communities from a Populus tree surrounding site in Tennessee, USA - Soil MetaG P. TD hybrid SBSTD1 (version 2)... | ecosystem: Environmental > Terrestrial > Soil >... | reverse complement strand
GATCATCGATCATCTCGTCGAGCGCGATCAGAAGGTCGTGCTGCCGGCGATCTCGGCGCCGCCGCTGACGTGGAAGTCGGCCGAAGCGCTGTGCGAGCACGTGCTCAAGAACGAGCGCGAGGTGACGGCGTCGATCAACGTGCTCTACGCGATGGCCGAGAAGGCCAAGGATCGCCCGGGCGTCGTGATGCTGCAGTGGTTCGTCACCGAGCAGATGGAAGAAGAGGCCGCCGCCCGCGCCGTGCTCGGGCGCATCCGCCTCGCCGGCAACACCGGTGTGGGCCTGCTGATGATCGACCAGGAGCTCGCCGGCGGATCGGTGCCCGGCATGCCGCCATCACCGACCGACGCCGCGAATTAGATCTGATTGACTCCACAGAAATGGACCGTTGCCGATGGGCCGCTGACTGAGGCGGCCCTTCGCGCGAAGCTCGAGGCGCTCGGCTATCGCGTGGCGAAATACGTCTACGAACCCGGCACGGTCTTTCCCGATCACAAGCATGACGTCGACAAGATCGATGCGGTGCTCTCCGGCCGCTTCCGCCTCGTCGTCCGCGGCCACATGAAAGTGCTCGGGCCCGGTGAGTGGATCGAAATCCCGCGTGGCACCATTCACAACGCGTCGGTGATGGGCGACGAACCCGTCGTCAGCCTTGATGCCGTGAAGCTATGAAGATCGCCATCTTTGGTTCGGGCGGCGTGGGCGGTTATTTCGGCGGCAAGCTCGCCGCGGCAGGCGAAGACGTCACCTTCCTCGCGCGTGGCGCCCATCTCGCGGCGATGCAGAGCGAAGGACTGCACATCACGAGTCCGCTTGGCGACGTGCATTTGCCGAAAGTGCAGGCGGCCGATCGTCCGCAAGCCATTGGACCGGTCGATGTCGTGCTGTTCACGGTGAAGATGTACGACGTCGATGCGTCCGCGGCGACGCTGGCGCCGCTGATCGGTCCTGACACGGTGGTGATCACGCTGCAGAACGGCGTCGACGCGATGGACATGGTGGCGAGGCATGTTGGCAGCGATCATGTCGCCGGCGGCGCCGCGTACATCGTCGTGGTGGTGGACAGGCCCGGACACCTGCGTCACACCGCCGCGCAACAGCTGGTGTTCGGCGAGCGCGACAGCCGGCGGTCGGATCGCCTGGCCGCATTCGAGCAGGCGGGCATCCGCGCCGGCTTCCAGGCGAAGGCGAGCACCGATGTTCAGGCGGATCTGTGGACGAAGTTCGTCCGCCTCGCGACCTGGAGCGGCATGACCACCGTCACGCGATCGCCGATGGGAATCATCCGCGATACGCCGGCCACCTACGAACTGATGATCGCGGCGATAGAAGAGGTGATCGCCGTTGGCAAGGCCAAGGGGGTGAGATTCCCGGCCGACCTGATGGAAAGCACGATCAACCAGATCAGGAACTTCCCGGCCGCCTCAAAGTCGTCGATGCTCGAGGACTTCGAGCGGGGCCGCCGGCTCGAGCTGCCCTGGCTCAGCGGCGCAGTGGTGCGCATCGGCAAGGAAGTCGGCGTGCCGACGCCGATCCACCAGTTCATCACCGCGATCCTGACGCCGTTCGTCAATGGATCCAAGTAGCCGCTGATACGATCCGGTAAGGCGCGGCAAACTTCATGGCAGAAGACCATCGGCTTCGCGAACTGATGCGGGAGTATCAGTCGGGCCGCTTCGAGGCGTTCGACGAGATCTATGCGTCGCTCGCGCCGGCCCTGCGCCGCTACCTGCTGTCGCAGTGCCGTGACGCGGCGAAGGCCGACGACCTGGTCCAGGAGACGTTTCTGCAGATGCACCGAGCCCGGCACACCTACGATTCGTCCTATCCGCTGATGCCGTGGGCGATGGCGATCGCGCGACACGTGTGGCTGATGGATCGCCGCACGCTGTCGCGGCGGCCGTGGGCGCCCGATGACGTGACGGCAATGGAGCTGCCGGTGAAAGGAGAGGCGGCGTCGTTTGTCGAGCGGTCGGAGGTGAGGCGCGCGCTGGGTCAGGTCGCGCCGGCGAGACGCCACGCGGTGATTCAGCATCACTTGCTGGGTTTCAGCTTCAAGGAAATCGCCGAGCGTGCAGGGATCGCCGAGACGGCGGCCAAGTTGCGATCGAGCCGCGGCATGGCTCAACTGCGCTCGCTCCTAAAGGGGAAGAGCAAATGACGATCGCGCCGGTGGAGCTTCGCGCGCGACTCGCCTCCGACTATCGGCCGGTGCGCGCGCTGCGATCGCCGTGGGCGCGCGCGCTGTCGATCCTGCCGCTTGCGATCGTTGCGCTGATCGCGGCGCCGGTGGCCTTCGATGTGCGGCCTGAAGCGAATCTCGGCTGGCTCGGCGTGTGGGGACTGTCGATTGCGCAGTCGCTGATCGGTGTCCTCGTCAGTGGTGCGGCGCTTCGCGAATCGATTCCCGGGCGCGATTGGAGCCGCGTCGCGATCGCCGTGTGGCTCGTGATACCGATCGCCGCGATCGTTGCGATCACGATGTTGAGTTGGCAGGCGAGTCCCGTATCCCTTCGCAACCAGTGGTGGCTCGTCGGCGGAATTTGTTTCGCCGGTTCGGCGGCGACGGCGCTGCCCGTCGTCGCGATGGCGAGCATCCTGGCGTCGCGCGCGTATCCGACACGGCCGCTGATCGCCGGTTCATTGCTCGGACTAGGGGCAGGCCTGATGGCCGATGCCGGCTGGCGCATCTTCTGTCACTTCAGCGAGCCGGCGCATGTGTTGTCCGCGCACCTGGCCGCCGTGATCATGTCAACGATCATCGGCGCGATGGCGGCCGTGCGGTTCAGCGGCTTACGCGGGGAAAAACACGCGTTGCACGAACCAGTAGGTGCCGGCGGCGATCACGGCGATCGATCCAAGTAGCGCGATTTGCCGCGCCAGCGGCGCGCTGTTCCTGCGCACGAGCGCCAGCGCGCCCGCAACAACGGAAACAATCAGCAGCTGTCCGATCTCGACGCCGAGATTGAACGCAAACAGCGACCATCCAAGCGCCGCCTGCGGCAAGCCAAATTCCTTCAAGACGTATGCGAAACCGAAGCCATGAATCAGGCCGAAGGCCACCGCCAACCACGGCCGCAGATCGGTTTCGGATCCCAGGGCCGCAGAAGGCGCAGAAAGCCCTGATCTCTTCCCGGATCTCAAGACCAGGAGGTTGTCCGCGCCGACGACAATGATGGTCAGGGCGATGAGCGGCTCGATGAATCGCGACGGCGGCGACAGGATATCGAGCGCGGCGAGCGAGAGCGTGATGCTATGGCCGATCGTGAACGAGGTCACGATCAACGCGAGGCGCGCGAAGGTTCCGCCGAGAAGCAACAGTCCGATCAGGAAGAGGATGTGGTCGGGCCCGATCAGGATGTGCTCGATGCCGGAGACGACGAACGTCTTCACCACGGCCCATCGTCCCTGCGTGCTCCCGGAGTAATACGACGCGTCCTGGTGAGACACGTCGAGGATCGCCTGCAGCTTCAGCGCCGAGTCTTCATAGATGTTGATGAAGGTCTGGTGAATCGGATCGTACGGGAACACGTAAGCGTGGATGCCAACGTGCCCTGGCTGGGCAGCGTTGAGCGTGAATGCGAGCCGAAGGCTTTGTCGATCGGCCACGACGTCAATCGCCCCCCAGGTGATCGTTGCTGGACGGCCGTCGAGCGTCAGGCTGAGGCGCGGGCCGAGCAGGGCCACCAGCGCATCGCGATATCGAGCCGCCGTGGCTGGATCGAGGAGTGAGTCCGCATTCGCGACGCCCAGATCATGCGCGGCGTCGAGATCGTGGACGACGAGCGTGCCGGTCACGCCGCTCGCATCGAGATGCAGATCGAGATAGCTGAACGGCGCCGGATGCGCGGCCGCAACGGCCGCGATCAACGAGAAGGCGAGGACGCAGAAAACGGTTCGAAACCGCATCAGGCTGTTCTTAAGACGACGCGGGACGCGGCCCAGATCCAAGCCATGCAAATCAGGGCGGTCAGGAAGACATCGCTCGGCCAGTGAAGGCCGAGGGCGATGCGGGCGAGGCAGCCGAGAATCACCATGCCGAAGCCGATCGACATCACGGCCACGCGCATCGGCGATTGGCGGCGTACGAGCGCGAGGACGCCGAGGCCGCCAAACGTCACCGCGAAGAAGGTAAGCGTGGTCGACGGGAACGAGAATCCCGATGGACTGCCGATCACGGTGATGAGCTCGCGCGACGGTCGCGGCCGCTTGAAAATCGCCTTCGTGAATTCCGCGCCGTATTGCTCCAGGAGGAGAAATGCGGCGATCAGTGCGAAGCCGCGCCATCCGCCGACGAACAACGACGCGGTCAGTACGATCGCCATCACGTAATACTTGCCGGGTGCAGGCGCGAGCCGGCTCACCGGGGTCGCCCACCATTCGGGATTCGGAGAGACCGACTGGACCATTCGCGTCGCCGCCACGTCACCTGCGAAATATGGTTCCATCGCGACGGCACTGCCAATCAGCACGGTGACCGCGGCGGCGATCAGGAACGGGACTAACGGGGAGCGCATGCCGCTTCACTGTAACGCAGTCGTGCTCTCCATCAGCGCGCGCAACCCCGCGAGGTCACGGCTGGGCAGCAGCGAATAGATCACGCGACGGCCCTCACCGTAGACCAGCGCGCGGGCGCGCTGCCGCTCAATCAATGCGAGCATCACGTCGGCGTCCGGGACGAGCGCCTCGTTTTCGAGCCGCTCTCGTGCACGCGCCTTGGTGATGGTGCCGGCAAGAAAGGCGCGAGCCACGTCGCTGACCACCGGCAGCAGTTCCCGCTGCAGATCTTCGACGCGTACCAGGACTGCGGCATCCACTGCGTTCACGTCGGCAGCGGGGAAGAGTGTCTCGCGATAAAGCGCGGCGCGCCGCTCCGCGGGAAGTGCCAGATCGGACGCCACTTCCGCCGCACCCTCGGTCAGCAGCAGATGCCGGCCGAAGACCGGCGTCAGGCGAAGCTCCAGCCATTGCCGCGACTCGAACAGCTGATCGATCCGCACATGCTGCACGTGATGCCCCGGATAGCCTTCGTGGCAGGCGAGCCGCAGCGCCCGTGAGACATCGAGCGGCACTTCCTGGTTGATCCAGATCTGCGTGCGGAAGTCGCCCGTATGATCCGCGAAGCCGTCCCATCCCAGATGCTGCGCGAACGTCGAGAAGCCGATCGTGACGCTCGCGTGAGCCGGCATTGGAAACACCGGCGCGGAGACGTCCTTGCACGCCGAGAGCGCGGCCTCGAACACTTCGTGTTCCTTGTCCTCGGGCACCCTGATGCGCCGGCGCAAATCATTCACGCGCTGGGCCAACGTGTCCTTGCCGGGCAGCAGCCCGGCGATCTCGGCGAGCGTTCGCTGGACGGCGGATGCGTCGAACGGCGGCAACTCGAGCGCGAATTCCTCCTTCAGCTGTTCGTCAACGCTGGCCTTGCGGCCGAGTTGCTGGTCCGCGGCAAATCGAAGGGCGTTCAGCTGCAGGGTCAGATATCGCAGTCGTCCCTTCTCATCCGCCGAGGACAGACCGTCGCCGGCGCGGGCGGCTTCGTCGAGCAGCGCCGCGATGTCGGCGGCCACTTGCTTGGCGGGCCCGCGCGGACCGGGCTCCAACCGCCCGGGGCCGAGCCAGGCGTCGACGAGAGATGGATCGTGCTGGTTCAGTCGCAGGGTGGCTTGTACGTATCTACCGGCAATGGCATCAAGAGACGACGCTCCAGGTGGCGCACACGCCGCCAGGAGCGCGGCCAGGAGAACGGTCGTTCGCGTACGGGCTGTTGACATCCGCGTATCGGTAAGGCTGAATGCGTATTCCACCACAGGAGGCACCATGCGTCGGGTTGTTTTCACTCTTTGCGCCCTCTTTGCCGCCGCGGCGTGCAACCAGCCGGCGGCGCCGCCGGCCGCGAGCACCGCGCCGGCCGCCAAGAAACTCGGCATCCGCCCGCACGGCGACACCGAGATTCAGCCGGACATGAGCCAGGTGCCGCCGGATCTGCAGAAGGTCTACGCGCACATCGACGAGAACATCGATGCGCACGTCGAGAACCTGCAGAAGTGGATTCGCCAGCCGAGCATCTCGAACTCGGGTGAAGGCATTCCCGAATCGGCGGAGATGGTCAAGGGCTTCTTCGACGAGCTGGGCTGCCAGCAGACGCGCGTCTACGACGTCGGCGTCACCGAGTACGGATCGCCCGGCAATCCCGTGGTCTACGCGAAGTGCGACGAGGGCGCGGAGAAGACGGTGTTGATCTACTGGATGTACGACACGATGCCGATCACGCAGCCCGACGCGTGGACGTCGCCGCCGTTCGAGGCGCGCCTCGTCGAGCAGGCGCCGTACAAGAAAGTGCTGATTGGCCGCGGCGCCACGAATTCCAAGGGCCCGCAGATGGCGCAGCTGAATGCCTTCCGCGCAATCAAGGCGGTGCACGGCAAGCTGCCGGTGAACCTGATCTTTGTCGCGGAAGGCGATGAAGAGCGCATGGACATCGGCCTTCGCAAGTTCGTCAAGGATCATCCGGAGCTGATCGCCGGTGCCGACGCGATGTATCGCTTCGGCGGTCAGGCGAACAGCGGCAGCGGCGGTTACGGCGGCGGCTCGGAAGGCTGCGTCTATGTTGAGCTGACGACGAGCGGCACGAAGTGGGGACGCGGGCCGACCGTGTCCGACATCCACGGCGCCAACAAGCGCGGCGTCGACAGCCCGGCGTGGCGCCACATCAAGATGCTCGCGTCGCTCGTTTCAGACGACGGCAACACGCCGAAGATCGACGGCTTCTTCGAAGGCATCCAGAAGCTCACGCCGCAGCAGGAGGCGGATCTGCAGCGCCGCGCGAAGAACATGGATCTGAAGGTCGCCGCCGACAACCTCGGCGTCGCGCGTTTCATGTCCGACAACCCGTACGAGATCCTCAAGATCCAGAACTTCGGCACGTCGTTCAATCTCGATGGCATCTGGGGCGGCAACATGTTCGCGGGCGGCGCGGGCGCGACGCTGCCGAACAAGATCACCTCGAAGCACAACTTCCGTTACGTCCCGAACATGCACGGACCGGACATCGTCAAGAAGCTGCGCGCGCAGCTCGACAAGAACGGCTACGCCGATGTCGAAGTGAAACTGATCGGCGACGTGCCGTGGGCGAAGATGAATTCCGACAACGCCATCGGCCAGGCGCTGAAGCGCACCTATGAAGTGATGAACATCCCGCATGGTGAGCTCAACAAGGAATTCGAGATCGGCGGCGCCGGCGCGGCGGCGGGCGGCTACTGGCCGGCTTATATGTTCGGCAACGGCGAGCTCGGCGAAGACATCGTGCCCTCGCTGCCCGGCATTCCGATCGCGGCGGGCGGCGCCGGCGTCGGCGGCCGCGCCCATGCGGCCAACGAGTACTATGTGATCGAAGGCGCCGGCAAGGTATACGGCCTGGCGGGAGCGGAGAAGGCGGTCGCCACCGTGATGTATGCGTTCGCGGGCAGGATTCCTCCCGCGCCCGCGAAGCCGGCCAATACGAAAACGAATTAATGATTTCCGTTCAGGACCTCGCCAAGCAGTATCAGGTTGGCGATCACGTGGTGCATGCCCTGCGGGGCATCACCATGTCCGTTGCGCCGGCCGAGTTCGTGACGATCGTCGGGCCTTCCGGCTCGGGCAAGTCGACGTTCATGCACATCCTCGGCTGCCTCGATCGGCCGACGAACGGGAAGTACGTGTTGAACGGCCGCGACGTCTCGACGCTGCCGGCCGACGAGCTCGCGCGCGTCAGAAACGAGACGATCGGCTTCGTGTTTCAAGGCTTCAACCTGCTCGCGCGCACATCTGCCGTTGAAAACGTGGAGCTGCCGCTGCTCTACACGCGCAAGGGTGTGGTGAAGGCGAGCGAACGCCGCGATCGCGCCATGGCCGCGCTCGACGCCGTCGGCCTGACCGATCGCGCAGAGCATCATCCCAATCAACTGTCTGGCGGACAGCAACAACGCGTCGCGATCGCGCGCGCGCTGGTGACCGAGCCGTCGCTGTTGCTCGCGGATGAACCGACCGGCAATCTCGACAGCGCGACGAGCCACGAAGTGATGGAGATCTTCGCGGACCTGTGCGCGAAGCGAGGCATCACGATCGTGGTGATCACGCACGAGCGCGATATCGCCGCCTATGGAACGCGCACCGTGGACTTCAAGGACGGCGTGATTGTGTCCGATCGCGCGAATGACCGGCGCGCGGCGGTGAATCAATGAGACGCCTTCTTCGACATCCGATGGTCGATGTCGCCATCAAGGCGCTCGGCCGCAATCGCCTGCAGACCGGCCTGACGATGCTCGGCATTACCGTTGGCGTGGCGACTGTGCTGGCGATGATGGCGGTCGGCGCCGGGGCGCAGCGATCGATCGAACAGCAGGTGCGCGCGGCTGGTCTCAACCAGATCACGATTCGCGCCGGCAACTGGCGGCCGAAGCAGGCCGAAAGCGACGAACCGATCGCTCACCAGGGCGATGCCCGCGAATCGCTGACGCACCCGCTCGACCGAATCAAAGACGATGTGATCAAGACCGCCTTCCATCCGGAAGACGATCCGATGGAGAAGCACGATCATCCCACGGCGCGGCAGCGCCTCGGCGATCTCGAGGCTGGTCTCGGTTCCGCGGCGACAATGACGTTCGACGATGCGGACGCGATTCGGAAGATGGACGGCGTCGGCTACGTCGCCGGCGGCATCCACGAAAACGCGCGCGTGCATTTCGGCGATAAACGCTGGTTTACGCGCATGCACGGCACCGACGTGATGATGCCGTCGATCAAGCGCGCGTGGACGTTCACCGGCGGGAGATTCTTCACCGAGCGCGAGCAGGAGCGCGCCGCGCAGGTCATCGTGCTTGGCCAGGTGGTGGCCGGCCGCCTCTTTGGTGAAGGCGCCAATCCGATCGGGCAAACCGTCACGCTCTGGAACCAGCCCTTCGAAGTGGTCGGCGTCGTCACCAGCGCCACGTGGGTGGTGCAGCCGGCGCCCGGCGACGATCAGTTCGACGCCGTCTACATGCCGTACACGACGACGCAGCGGTTGCTCAACCTGTCCAAGTTGAACGACATCACGGTGACGGCGGAATCGTCCGGTGATGTGTCCAGGCTGTCGCGTGAAATCACGAAGTTGCTGCGCGTGCGGCACGGCATCGGCGACAAGGATCCCGACGACTTCACGATCATCACGCAAGCGGCGAAAGCGTTGACGACCGGCGGCCTGCCGCCCGGCGTGGCGCGGGCGGTGGCGGCTAACGTCGCCGAGCTCGAGAAAGTCACGCTCGAACAACTGGCGCTCACGATGGAGCGGGCGAGCAGGACGATGACCTGGCTGCTGGCGGCGGTTGCGGCGGTGTCGCTGCTGGTCGGCGGCATCGGCATCATGAACATCACGCTGCTGTCGGTGACCGAGCGCACGAAAGAGATCGGACTTCGAATGGCGGTCGGCGCGCGCGGCAAGGACGTGATGCGCCAGTTCCTGTTCGAGGCCGTCGTGATCAGCGCCCTTGGCGGCCTGCTCGGCATCATCGTCGGCGTGATCGCCTCGGCCGGCATCGCCCGGTCGTTGCAATGGGCGACCGTCGTTTCACCGGGATCGGTGCTGCTTGCGTTCGGCGTGGCGACAGCGGTCGGTGTGTTCTTCGGCTGGTATCCGGCGCGACAGGCGTCCCGTCTCGACCCGATTGTGGCCTTGCGCAGAGAATAGCAAGACCCAAGACCCAAGACCCAAGACTCAAGACGATGCTTCGTTTCATCTATGTCAGTGCGCAGATCGCGTTGCGCGCGCTCAGTCGCAATCGCCTGCGCACGACGCTGACCATGCTCGGAGTGATCATCGGCGTCGCCGCTGTGATCGCCATGGTCGCGCTCGGCTCTGGCGCACGCGGATCCGTCGCGACGTCCTTGAAATCGGCGGGCACCAACATCATCCAGGTAAGCGCCGGCAACTTCACGCGCGGCGGCGAGAGCATGAACATCGCCAGCGGACTGGGCAGCGCGACCACGCTGACGCTCGAGGATGCCGACGAGATCCGAAAGATTACGGGCGTGCAGCATGTATCCGCCGGTGTCAGGAATCGCGCGTTCGTGAAATCGGCGCACCGCCAGTTCTTCACGCAGATTCGTGGCGTCGAGCCGGCGCTGGCGGAGATCCACGGCTGGGAATGGCTGGGCGGGAAGTTTGCCGGCGGCGCCGATTCAGCGGTGATGGGCCGCGCGGCCGCGCGTGAATTGTTCGGCGAAGGGTTCGATCCGGTGGGTGAGAACGTCACGATCGGCGATCGCGCATTCACGGTGACCGGTTATTTCCGCACCAGCGATCCCGACATGGACGAAGGCGTGTTCGTGCCGCTCGCCGCGGGACAGGCGATGCTCAATGCGCGTCACCTGCAGACGATCACGTTATCGATCGAACAGGCCGGTGAGGCGAGCCGCATCGCCGAAGCGATCACGACGTTGTTACGCGATCGACATGGCAGGGGCCGCCAATCCACGGCGCGCGCCAGCGGCCTGGGCGGCAATCAGTTGCCGACCTCTGGTGCGAGCAGTGTGGACGACTTCACGGTGAAGACGCAGGCCGCGGCGAACGTGACGAAGGGCCTGTACACCTCGGTGGCGGCGTTCGCGCTCGCCAACATGCCGAAGCTCGACGAAATCACGCTGCAGGAAATGTCGAGCACGCTGAGCCGCGCCGGATCGACGATGACGGCGCTGCTCGGCAGCATCGCCGCGATCTCGCTCATCGTCGGCGGCATTGGCATCATGAACATCATGCTGGTGTCGGTGACCGAGCGCACGCAGGAGATCGGCTTGCGCCTCGCAGTCGGCGCGCGCCGCCGCGATGTGATGGTGCAATTCCTGGTCGAGGCGATGGTGATGAGCCTTCTCGGCGGCGTCATAGGCGTCGCGTTCGGACTCGTGGCGTCGCGGGCCCTGACCGCGATGTTCGATTGGCCGACCGAGATCTCCGTCTTCACGCTGGCGTCGGCCTTTGGCATTGCCGCCGCGGTCGGCATCCTGTTCGGGTACTATCCGGCACGACGCGCGTCGCGACTCGATCCGATCGACTCGCTGCGATATGAATAAGCCCGGACATCGAGAGCTCAAGGCCAAGTTCGTCTCCCACCTGCGTACCAACGTGGCCATCGCGGCGGGGTTGCTGAGCGTGTCGCTCGCGATCGGCGTGGTCGGCTATCACTGGCTCGCGCCGCTGGGCTGGGTCGACGCGTTCGTGAATGCGGCGATGCTGCTGGGCGGCATGGGGCCGGTCGATCCGCTGACCAACGACGGCGCCAAGCTGTTCGCGGGCGCGTATGCGCTGTATTGCGGTGTGGTGTTCATCGCGACGGCAGGACTGGTGCTGGCCCCCGTCGGCTCGCACATCCTGCACCGCTTCCATCTCGATAAGGACAGGTAGTCAGGTAGTCAGGT
>Ga0111538_10012038_pt1 | contig 11435 bp, 10 predicted proteins | sample SoiMethybrSBSTD1_FD_79669 | JGI IMG/M metagenome (GOLD analysis project Ga0111538, IMG submission 79669) | Bulk soil microbial communities from a Populus tree surrounding site in Tennessee, USA - Soil MetaG P. TD hybrid SBSTD1 (version 2)... | ecosystem: Environmental > Terrestrial > Soil >... | reverse complement strand
CTCGGAGGCCTGCTGATGGCCCTCTCCAGCGACCATAATGGGAACCCTGCGACAAACAGGGCTCCCGCATGACGCGCGACAGATCGCTCGAGGCCACGGTCCTGCTGCAAGACATCCTGGTCGTGCTGGCGGCGATGATGCTGTCGCGAGGCGCGCACGCGCTGCTGGTCAACTTGGTTCCCACGCTCAAGCCGCCCGTGGCCGCCGGGGACTACGCGCACCTGCTCCTGGTCTTCCTCCCCACCTGGATCTTCGCGGCCGACCGTCTCGGCATTCACCGGCTGCGGACGCTGACCGGCGGGAAGCTGGAGATCGCCCGCCGCGTGATCCTGACGCAGGCGTGGGGCATCGCCGCGATCGGGCTGATCCTGACGTTCGCCCAGGTGTCGCTCAATCGTTCGTTGATCATCGTCTTCCTGGCGCTGTCCACCAGCATGCTGCTGCTGGCGAAGGCGCTGCAGGCGCCCTGGCTCGAGCGCCGGCGCGGTCACTCGCGGGTCCTGCTGATCGGCGACGCGCCCGCCGCGGTGGCGGGCGAGTTCGAGCGGCTGCGCGGGCGCCATGTCGAGATCTGGACCGGCGACGACCCCGCCGGACTCAAGGCACGCTTCCGCACCGGCGCCGTCGACGAGGTCGTGCTGTCCGGACGCCTGCCGCCCGACAAGCTGGCCGCGTTCGTCGGCGCGTGCGCCGAGGCCGGTCTGCCCGTCTTCATTCCAGTACCGCTGGAGCCGCAGGCGCTCCCCCTGCCCGCGCCGGAGGTCGAGACCGTCGGCAACAGCGACTATGTGGTCTACCAGCCGCGCAAGCTCGACTCCGGCGTGCTGGCGGCGAAGGCGATCGTGGATCGCGTGCTGGCCATGGTGCTGATCATCCTGTTCGCACCGATCATGCTGCTGGTCGCGCTGGCCGTCGTGATCAGCGTGGGGCGGCCGGTGCTGTTCGTGCAGCGCCGCGCCGGCCTCTACGGGCATCCGTTTCCGATGCTGAAGTTCCGCACCATGCACGCGGGCGCCGATGCGAAGCGCGCCGCGCTCGGCGCGCTGAACGAGATGGACGGCCCGGTCTTCAAGATGCGCGACGATCCGCGCGTCACGGCGCTGGGACGGATCCTGCGCCGCACCAGCCTCGACGAGCTGCCGCAGCTGTTCAACGTGCTGGCCGGCCAGATGAGCATCGTCGGGCCGCGGCCGCTGCCGCTCGACGAGACCCAGGCGCTGACCGGCCGTCACCGCCGCCGCCTGTCGCTCCGCCCGGGGCTGACGTGCCTGTGGCAGGTGAGCGGGCGCAGCGATCTGACGTTCGCGGAGTGGATGGCGCTGGACCTGGAATACGTCGACAGCTGGACGCTGTGGCTGGACGTCGCGATCCTGCTTCGCACCATCCCGGCGATCGTCAGCCGGCGCGGCGCGCGCTAGACGCTCCGCTCGCTCCACTCTTCGACGGGGGCGGGAGGGTCGGTTGTTCGGTCGGCCTCCGCAGCAAGGCTTCGCTTCACTCCGCGCGGAAGGCCATCGGAGGCGCTTCTGCTCTGCGTGGAAGGCGGTCGAAGCGGAGCCGAGGTGCAACGCGAGTGCGGCGGGGGACGGGGAGCCCCTCGGCCGGAGCTTGGCGGCCGCATTGGATCGTTGCGGCCGCCGAAATTCCAAGCCCTGCTGCGGAGGACGAGGGGCTCCCCGTCCCCCGCCGCCCCACAGTGAAACCGAGCGGAGCACTCAAAACTGGCTGCCGAAGAGTTTACTTGCGCAGGGGGCCATCTTTGGTGTGTTGTCCACCGACCACACCCACGAAAGGGAGAGACTTCATGCGGATTTTCACTGCGGCTATCGGATTGATCGGGGTCCTCGTTTCACAGGCCGCCATGGCCCAGGAGACCGCCCCCCCACCCGCCGACGGTACGACGCCGGCCGCGACCACGCCTCCGCCGGCCGAGACGTCGCCGCCGCCCGGGGTCGCCGCGCCGGGCAGAACCGGCAACGGCCCAACGCCTTTCGGCGAGATCGGGCCCAGCGGACCCTCCGTCTGGGGCGTCCTCGCCTGGGGCGGCTACGGGGCCGGCGCGCGCTACATGATCCCCGTTCCCATCACGCAGATCCTGACGCGCACGAAGTTTCGCGACTACTGGGCGGTGGAGTTCGGCGCCGACATCCTTCGCATCAACTACGACTACGGTCTCGGCACCGGCGCCTACAGCTACAGCTGGACCGAGGTCGTCCCGGTCGTCGGCATGATGTGGCAGGTCTGGTTCAACGAAAACTTCGCCGCCTACCCCAAGGTCGAGCTCGGGTATGCGTTCGGCTGGTACTCCGATACGCAGGGCACGACGACTGGCCTGTCGGGCGGAAATCACTTCTACCCCAGTGGCACCGTGGGCATCCTTTACAAGCTGGGCAGCGGCCTCACCCTCCGCGCGGAGGCCGGCAACATCGGCGTCAAGGGCGGTATCGCCTGGCTGTTCTAGTCGCTCCGCGAGAGCGGCTAGATTCGATCCTCGCGCCGCAGAACGCGTAGCGCGTACAAGCAGCAGGCGAGCAGCGCCGCCTCCGTGACGACGGTGGCGGTGGCGGCGCCGACGGCACCCAGACGGCGATCGAGCAACAGGTTCGCGGCGGCGTTGAGCACCACCATCGCCGCCGCGAAGGCGAGGTTCAGCCCGCCCCGATCGCGCGCCACGAAGAAGTGCAACACGCCGCAGTTCAGGAACACCAGCGGCACCGCGAGCGCCAGCACCCGCAGCGCGGGGACGGCGCGCGCGAACTCCGGTCCAAACATCATCGCCACGATCGAATCCGCGGCCCCCGCCAGCACCGCTGCCGCCAGCAGACCGCCCGCCACCAGCAGGCCGGCCAGCGCGCGCTCGACGCGCACCAGCCCTGCCTTGGAATCGTTGAACGCGCGGGCGAGCTGCGGAAACGTCGCCGTCATCAGCAGCACCGGGAGCTGCTTGACCACCTCCACGATCTGACCGGCGGCGCGGTAAGCGCCGACCTCGGCGTCGGACGACAGCGGCCGCAGCAGCAGCACGTCGGCGCGCGCGTAGATCAGCGTGCAGGCGCCAGCAAGGTAGAACGGCGCCGCCTCGCGCAGCATGCGGCGCGCCAGCGTCCAGTCCGCCGGCCCCGCCCAGGGACCATAGTTGCGGCCCAGCAGCAGAAAGCCGTAGAGCGCGCCCGCCAGCGTCCCCGCCAGGATCCCCAGCGCCAGCGCCGCGATGCCGCCGGCGCCGGCCAGCAGGCCCGCGATGCCGCCGCCCATCCCGAGCAGCGCGATCGCGGTGTTCAGCTTGCCCTCGTCGCCGAGCCGCTCGTGCGCGCGGAACACGGCGCGCGCGTGATCGCACAGTCCGCGGGCGAGCGCCGCCACGCCCAGCGCCAGCACCGCCACCGCGAGCGCGCGGTTGTCGACGGCCAGAGCCACGCCGCCGAACGCCAGCATGACCGGCAGCGACGCCCCGAGGCGCAGGCGCAGACCCGTTCCCAGCACCGGGCCGCTGCTCTCGGGGTTACGGGCCAGCGCGCGTGTCGTCCAGATCGTCAGCCCGAGATCGGTCGCGAACGCCAGCACGACCGCCAGGCTCGACGCGAAGGCGAAGCGGCCGAACACCTCGGCGCCGAGCAAGCGCCCCGCGATCACCACCATCGCGAGCTGTGCGCCCTTCTCGACGGCGAACGCCGTCCCTTTCGCGAACATGTTCGCGATCACCCGGCGGGGTGCGGCGATCGCGGTCATGACGGGAGGGTGTCCCGCGCGCGGCGCGTGTCGTCGACCCAGGCGGCGAAGCGCCGCTCGAACTCGTCGCGGTCGAAGCGCCGGGCCAGCGCCCGCAGGCGGGCGGGCTCGAACAGTCGCTGCTCCAGGCGATCGAGCGCCGCCGCCAGCGACGCCGGCGTCGCCTCGCCGAACACCGCGCCGCCCTCGCCGTCCCGGATCGTGTCGGTGACGCCCCCCTCCGCGAACGCGACCACTGGCCGCCCGGCCGCCAGCGCCTCGACCGGGACGATGCCGAAGTCGTCGATGGCGGGATGGATCACGCCGTCGCACGCGGTGTACAGGCGCTCCAGCTCGTCGTCGTCGACGCGCCCCCGCAGCTCCACGTTCGGCGGGGCCAGGCCCGCCAGCCGATCGCGGTCCGGCCCGTCGCCGACGACGACCAGACGCCCGCGCCGGCCGGCCATCGCGCGCACCGCCAGCTCGACGCGCTTGTAGGGGACCAGCGCCGACACGCACAGGTACGTCGGCGCGCCGCCCGGCCCGTTCGACGGATCCGGAATGCGCGCAAAGCGCCGCGTGTCGACCGGCGGCTCGATGACCACCGAGTCGCGGCCATAGTAGCGCTGGATGCGCGCCCGGGTGTACGTGCTGTTGGCGGCGAGCGCGACGGCGCGGTCCGTGACCGCGACGTCCCAGCGCCGCAGGTAGCCCGCCAGCAGCGCGAACGCCTTCCGTCCCAGCGCGCCGCCCGGCACGTGCGGCGCGTACGCCCCTTCCGCCTCCCACACGTAGCGCATCGGCGAATGCACATACGACACGCACAGCGCGCCGACGCGCGGGCGCGCGCCCTTCGCGACCGCGTGGCTGCTGGAGATCACCAGGTCGTAGTCGTCGAGCCGGAACGATTCGATCGCGGCCGGGAACAGCGGCAGCAACATGCGAAAGCCCGCCCGCCCGAGCGGCAGCGCGCGCGCCAGCCGGTCGACGAACGATGCGGTCACGGCGTGCGACGTGATCTCGGGGGACAGATTTCGGCCGTCGTAGCGAAGCGTGTAGACGTGCGCCTGCGGGTAGAGGCGGCACAGCGACTCGAGCACGCGCTCGCCGCCCCGCATCGAGACCAGCCAGTCGTGAACGATGGCGACGCGCGGCTCCGACATGATCATGGCCTCGGCGCGTCGAGGCGCCCGTACGGCCCCAGCAGCCGGCTGGCGTTGTCCCGGGCGGCGCGCGCCACCGGCAATTCGGGGAACAGCAGCAGCGCGCGCTCCGCGTCCGCCGTCGCGCCGCGCAGATCGAGCAGCACGCCGGTGAGCTGCGCCGCCGCCCGCGTCCCCAGGGCGTGCGGCGAATAGGGCTCCAGCGCGAGGGCGCGGCTGGGCGCCTGGTAGGCCTCCCAGCCGCGGTCGGCCTGCAGCGCGACCTGGGCGGTGCGCAGGGCGATATCGAAGCGCGCGCCGTCGAGCCGGGGCGCGCGCCCCGCGCGGTCGAGAGACGCCAGCGCCGCCACGGCATCCGGCGCGTGCACGCCGCCGGACGCGAGCGCCGCACGCGCCTGGCCTCGCCAGTACGACGACGCGAGGACACCGTACGAAAGCATCGCGGCGCCCGCGACCAGCACCAGCGCGGCGGCTGCGGCCGCGACACCCGCGACACGACCGCGGGCGGCCCGCCACGCCGTGGGCACACCCGCGGCCGCCGGCGCCAGCGCGTCGAGCACGCCCAGCGAGACGCCGAACAGCAGCAGCGTCCCGGGCATCGCCAGCGGGAAGGCCGTCAGCCCGCACCCGAAGCACGCCGCGACGCCGCCCGCCCCTGCGGCCGCCGCGTCGGTGTCCGTCACCAGGGCGCCGGTGACCGCACCCGCGCGTGCCGCGCGGGCGGTGGCCAGCGCCGACGCGATCGCGGTGACGAACATCGCGACGAAAGCGGCCGCGCCCAGCGGTCCGGTCTCCGCCAGCCGCTCCAGCAGCTCGTTGTGCGGCCGGCGCGGAATCATCGTGGCGGACATGACGCCGTCCGCGGCCGCATCAGGCCCGGCGTGTTGCGGAAACAGCACCGGGAAATTTCCCGGTCCGACGCCGGACAGCGGATGCTCGCGATACACGGCGAGCGTCCGCCGCCATAGCCCGAGACGCGTGCGGGCCACCGACGATGCAGGATCGAACGCGTCGAGGACGACGCGCGAGCCGGTCTCGAAGCGTTTGGTGTCGTACGCGTCGCGCGCGCGCCAGCGCCCCGGAAGCAGCGCCGCCGCCAGGACCGCGGCGGCGATCGGGATCAGCACGAGACGCGTCGCGCGCGGCAAGGCCGGCCGCCGCACGGCGACGAACGCGACGATGCCCAGCGCGCCGCCGATCCAGGCGCCGCGCGCGCGCGTGGCCGCCAGATACAGCAGTTGCGCGAGGAACAGGCCAACCATCAGCCAGGGCCGGAGTGTGCCGCTGCCGCCAGCTGCCCCGTCCGCGATGCGCCGCCAGGGAAGTCCCTGGGACGCCAGCACCGCGCACCCGAACGGCAGCGCCATCGCCACCGCCTCGGCGGCCATGTTGCGGTTCCCGAACGTCGAGCCCGGGACGCTGATGACCGGGAGCGCGAACGGCAGCAGCTCCACGTGCTGCAGCAAGCCCAGCAGCGACACGATCCCCGCGGCGGCGTGAACGCTGTCGAACAGCCGGCGCCGCCATTGCGGATCGCGCACCGCCTGCGCGGCCGCGGCGGCCAGGCCGATCGTCGCCAGCAGGCGGACGATCTCGGCGAGCGCGTACGGCGCGCCCGGTGGCCGGCGCCCCGCCGCGATCACGGCCGCCAGGGCGCTGGTCAACACGACCGCGGCCAGCGCAGCCCGCATGGACGGGCTCCCCGGCTGCCGATCGCCCCGCGCCCACGCCAGCAGCCAGCCGGCCAGGCCCAGCCCGCCCGCCAGCAGCACCAGCGCCAGCTTCGGATCGGCGAACGGCGACTCCGACACCGGAAGGTAAAACAGGGGCACAGCCAGCGCCGCCGCGACGATCGCCGCGGGGCCGACCGCCTTGATCATTGCCGAGCGTCCGCGGCGCCCCAGCGCTCCCGCAGCGAACGCAACCGCCCCGCGAACTTGTCCAGCACGCGCCGCCGGTGGTCGGAGAGGTGCAGCTTCAGGATGCCGGGATCCAGCACCAAGTCCGGGCGCGGCGCGCTGGCGGCGCGGCGTCCGAGGTGGAAGCGCCACCCGATCGACAGCAGCCGTTCGATCTCGTCGCCCAGCGACCAGCGCAGGGCGCCCTCCGCCACGCGCTGCAGGGGCGACGACGTCAGCGTCGCGCCGGGTGGCCGCGGCAGATAGGCCGGATAAAACGCGCGGACCCAGGCCTCGTTCGCGCGGACGAACGCATCGAACGTGTCCAGGCCCGCGATCGGCACCAGCGAGATCGCCTGATGCGCGGTGAACAGGTCGTGGTGATAGGCGATGCGCAGGTGGTTCTCGTCGACCAGGTAGTTCGGGCACACGATGCCGCGGCGGCGCGTGAGCGTGCTGGCGAGGTACAGCATCGTGTACGCCGTGTACGCCCGCCCCGCGGTCGCCACCACGAAGAGATCGATGTCGTCGCCGCCCCGCGCGTTCTTGTGCGCCGTCCCGCCCGAAAGCGCCAGCATCCGCACGAACGGCAGGCTCGCGAGCGCGCCGATCACGCCGTGGTGGCGTTCCAGCAGCTCGGCCGTGCGCCGAACACCGTCCTCGCGCCGCGCGACCAGCTCCTCGCGGCCGCTCAGCGTGATGATGCCGTGTGCGTCCACCGTCACCAGGTCGGACAGCGGCGCCGCGCTGACACGGGCGCGGACGTCGGCGGGCGACATCTGCGCGCCCAGGCAGGTCCGCGCGACTTCCTCGATGCTGATTGGCGCATCGAACAGGTCCGCATACACGACCGTCGCCAGGATCGACCAGTCCGGATCCTCCCCCCCGACCTTCACTCCCCCCTCTCCGTTCCCTCCCGCTGACGCTGACGCTGACGCTGACGTGATCGTGGACGTAGACGTGGACGTAGACGTGGACGTAGACGCCCCGTTCCGCCCCGCCCGCACCCGCGCGACCCAGTGCGACCGCGCCGCCACCGTCTCTCTCGCGAACCGCCACAACGTCTCGGCGCTCGCTTCCCAGCTGAAGGTCGCCGCCCGGGCCAGCCCGCGCGCGCGCGCCGCCGCACGCGCGACGGGGTTGCCGACGAAGTCGGCGACCGCGTCGGCCAGCGCCAGCTCGTCGCCGAGCGGCACCAGCACGGCCGCCCCGCCGCTCACCTCGCGCAGCGCGGGCACGTCGGTGGCGACCACCGGGGTTCCGCACGCCATCGCCTCAACCACCGGCAGCCCGAAGCCCTCGAAGTGGGACGGATAGGCCAGCACCTCCGCGCCGCCGTAGAGCGCGACCAGATCGTTCTCGGGGACGTAGCCGAGCGTGTGCAGCCGCCCGCTCGCGAGCCGCGTGGCGATCTCCGCCCGCAGCTCGCGATCGCGCCAGCCGCGCCCGCCGATCACGACCAGATCCAGGTCGGCCGTCGGCGTGCCCGCGCGCGCGCGCAGCCGATCGAACGCCCGCAGCAACGTGGGCAGGTTCTTGCGCGGCTCGAGCGTCCCGACCGACACCACGTAGGGGCGGTTGAGCCCGTAGACCCCCCGCACGCGCGCGATCTCGGACTCGGGCGGAACGCCGCACGCCGGGTGCGGTGCTCCCGGCAGCATCAGCACGCGATGCTCGGGAACCCCCAGCAGATCGGTGATGTCCCGGCTGGACGCCGCGGAGACCGTCCCCACGGCCGCCGCCCGTCGCACGATCAGCGGCAGCAGCGGGCGCTGGAGCGCCAGCTTGCCCAGGTTGAAGAACTCCGGCGTGCGGATGATGGCCAGGTCGTGGACCACGTTGACGAACGGACAGACGACGTTCAGCGGCGCCAGGTAGTTCGGAAACATCGCAAAATCCGCGCCGTTTTCCGTGATCATGCGGTTGACATCCCGCTGCATCCAGATCGCGCGCACCGGGACGCCGCCGACCCGCAGCTGATCGCGCCAGCGGTCGTAGAGCTCGGGCGCGGGCTTTCCGTTGCTGATCAGCACGACCTCGTCGCTCGCCGATCGCGTCGCGAGCAGGGCATCCACGAAGTGCTCCGTGTAGTAACCGATGCCGGTCCTCTCGGCGGAGCAGGTGCTGACCTCGACGGCGAGCCTCATGGCAGCGGAAACATACCAACAGCGGGCGGCGGCGGTATCGGGGGACCACCGATTGGGGTTACGGGTTGCGGTCGTCGCCCGCGGGGCGGTTCTCAAGCGGCGTTCCGGCTTCGATTCGCAGCGGCGCGCGCTCAGCCTTGCGCGGCTTGGCGGCGTCGGCGCACAGGCGCGACAGGTCGGGGCTTAGTCGATCCCAGAGCCCCTTGCCGACGTCGGCGACCAGCGTGCGGCGCTCGCCCGCAAATGTGGTCGACGCGGCGCGCAGGCCGGTGACGCCGCTGCGCACGTAGACGGTCGCGCTGGCCTGGTCGCCCTCGCCGACGTATTCGCCGTCGACATAGGCCACCAGGTTGAGGGTCACGGCCATCTCGCGGTACTGCTCGGCGCTATCGACCGGGCGCAGGTTGGTGATCACCTTGAGCCCCTTCGCGCGCAGCGAGCTCACCACCTGCTGCTGCACGCGATGCCCCCCCTCGCCCGCGAACGTGAAGACGACGAACTTCCCCTGGGGCGCGGGCAGCGCCGGCTCCTTCTCCTTCTCCTTCGCCTGCGATCTCGCTGCTTGCTTGCCGCCCGCGGTGCCGTTGCCGGCCGCGCGCGGTTTGCGCTTGGCGGCCGCCGGCGCCGGATCCGCCGCCAGCGCGACGGCGAGCGTCACCGACATCGCGGCCGGGACCCAAAGATGACGCCAGGGGCGCACGAACGCCGTATCGTATCCCAGGGGGTCAGCCCATGGATCGTCCTTCTCCCGAAGTGCTGGCGGCCGTCGTCGCGGCCGAGATCATCGAAGCGCACAGTCCAGACATCAGCAACGCGCTCCGCGAGCCGCTCGCGGACCGCATCGAGGTGGCGCTGCGCCGCATCGCACGCCAGGAGCGCGAGGCGTGCATCGCGCTCTGTCTCGAGCGTCAGGCGATGTGGGAAGCGACCGAGGCCCGATCGACAATCGCGGCTGGGCTGCGCGCCGAGGCCCGCAGCCGCTGCAACGAGGCCGCCGTCATCGCCGACGCGCTCCGCGCCGCGGGCCCCCCGCGACCGTCTGGTGACCTAACGTAGCGCGAGCGCGAAGACCGGCGTGCGCGCGACGACCTCGAACGCAAAGCGGCGATAGAGATCCAGCGCCCGTTCGTTTTTGGCTTCGACGCTGAGATCGATATCGCCCGCGCCACCTTCGCGGAGCAGGCGCAGCGCCTCCGCCAGCAGCCGGGGCCCGAGACCGCGACCGCGGTAGGTCGGCAGGCGCCCGAGAGTGCGAACCTCGCCCCGGCTCCCGCCGCTCGCGCCGTGCAGCGCGATCTGGACCAGGCCGGCCAGGCGACCGCCGTCCAGCAAGACGTGCCAGCGGGAGGCCCCCGACACCACCGCCTCACGAAAGTCTTCGAGCGGCCTCAGGTTGGTGGAGGGCGCGTCGCGGAAGATCTCCACCAGCGCGGCGTGGGCCTCATCCACCCGCGCGCCGTCCAGCGCCGCCCACGACCAGCCCGCCGGCAGCGGCTCGGGCGATGCGGGGGCCGGCGCAGATCCGGGCCGGCGCATCTCGAACGTGTCGTAGGCGTGGGCGAGGCCGGCGTCGCGCAGCGCCTGTTCGGCGCCGTCGGCGGGCATCAGGGCGGGCGGCAAGGCGACGTGCAAGGCGCGACGCTCGCCCGCGCGCGCGAACGCGACCGCCGGCTCGATCACCAGCCGGGCGAACGGCGCCGCCGCTATCGGCGCACGCACGCCCAGGGTCTCCAGGCTGGCGGCGTCGGCGCCGTTGCGCGCGCGATCGACCACCGTCGCGACCAGCGTCGGCCCCGCGTCGTCACCGATCACGATCACGCCGGCCGGATCGCTGGTCAACTCCAGCAGCAGGAAGCGCGTCAGGGCCGCGTCGTAGAGGCCGCCGTGCGCAACGCAGAACGCCACGATCGCGTCCGCGTCGCCAGAGACGAACGGCATCCGGCGCAGCGAATCGGAAGCCGGCGACGACGTCACGGCCGAGATGTTACGGCGCGAGCAGCGTGCAGTCGATCTCGTTGTCGCGCGGCATCGAGCAGGTATGGCCGCTTGTGCAGAGCGTCCCCATCGCGCACGCGCACGTGACCGACGCGCCGCAAGCGCCCGGGCGCGCCACGCAGCTCCACCCCGGGATCATCACGCAGCACGCGCCGGCCAGCTCGTAGCCGTCGGGGCAGGTGCCGCCGTCGCCGGGACAGTTCTGCGCGCCGCCCAAGGTCTGCGTGCGCACGCAGACCTGGCTCGTGGCGCAGCTCGCGTCGCCGCAGGTGACGCCGCCGTCGCCTCCCCCATCGCTGGATCCCGCGGGACTGGACGAACATCCAGCTCCGAACGCCATCAACATCACCACAACACGGACACCGAGAGCTCGCATCGTGGCGCCGGCATAGGCAAGCGCCGTGCCGCCGCGCACGGCGGCGACGCCGCTGCACCGCGGGGGCGATCATCTCAGAAGTCTGAGGACCGCCCGACGCGCCGGTCGTGGCCCGTCACGCCGCGCGAAAACGCGATACATGCGCGCG
>Ga0111538_10012037_pt1 | contig 11435 bp, 9 predicted proteins | sample SoiMethybrSBSTD1_FD_79669 | JGI IMG/M metagenome (GOLD analysis project Ga0111538, IMG submission 79669) | Bulk soil microbial communities from a Populus tree surrounding site in Tennessee, USA - Soil MetaG P. TD hybrid SBSTD1 (version 2)... | ecosystem: Environmental > Terrestrial > Soil > Tree... | reverse complement strand
TCCAATTAAGTTGATTGAGGGAAATAATTGGGGTCAGACTCCAATTAAGTTAATCGCGCAGTTTTCTTCTGAAAACGCCTGATTAACTTAATTGGAGTCTGACCCCAATTATTTCCCTCAATCAACTTAATTGGAGTCTGACCCCGTTTATTTCCCCGCTCATTTCCCCGTGAGCTTGTCCTGCACCCTCTTGTCAAAACGGTTGACGTTCACGACCACGCGCTCGTGCGTGCCCTCGCCGATCAGCTCGCGCTCGTCCTCGGCACGCACCTTGAGGTAGACGGTGCGGCCCTCGACGCGCACGACCTCGGCCGTGGCGCGCACGCGCATGCCCACGGGCGTCGCGGCCACGTGCGTGATGTCCAGGTGCGTGCCCAGGCTTTGGTGCTCCTCGGGCAGCGACTGCTCGATCGCGGCCAGCGCCGCGGCCTCGATCAGGTTGATCATCACCGGCGTGGCCAGCACGCGGATACGGCCGCTGCCGATGCGGGGCGCGGTGTGCTGCTCGCCCACCACGAGGTCGGCGGTACCCTTGAGACCGGCAGGAAGGGAGAGGACGAGGGCCATCGCGACAGTGTATAAGACTCACGCATGACGCCCGCCGAATCCCGACTCGAAGCCAGCGCGGACAGCCTCGCGCTGGACGCCGCGCGGCGTGCGCTGGAGGACATGAGCCGCCGCGCGCGGATGCTGATCGACACGGCCAACGACGCCGTGGTCACCATCGACAGCGACAGCGTGATCATCGACTGGAACCGTACCGCCGAGCGCATGTTCGGCTGGCCGCGCGAGGAGGCGGTGGGGCGCGTCATCACCGATCTCATCGTGCCGCCGCAGCACCGCGAGGCGCACCACCGCGGCATGCAGCGCTTCCTCTCCAACCGCACCCCGGGCATCCTCAACCGCCGCGTCGAGATCACGGCACTCACCCGCGACGGGCGCGAGCTCGACATCGAGCTGTCGGTGTGGCCCGTGGAAGCGGGCACGACGTATACCTTCAGCGCGTTCATCCGCGACATCTCCGAGCGGCGCGGCGCCGAGGCGGCGCTGCGGGCGAGCGAGGAGAAGTACCGCCTCGTGGTCGAGAACGCCAACGAGGGCATCGTCGTGAGCCAGGACGGGATGCTCAAGTACGCGAACCCGCGCGCGCTCGCCCTCACCGACCGCACGCTCGAGGATGCGATGAGCACGCCGTTCATCGAGATGGTCCATCCCGAGGACCGGGCACGCGTCTACGGCAACTACCTGCGGCGGATGCGCGGCGAGTACGTGGAGCCCGTGTATGTGTTCCGGGCGGTGACTGCGAAGGGCGTGGTGCGCTCGCTGCAGATCGCCGCGGTCGCGATCGAGTGGGAGGGGCGCCCGGCCACGCTCAACTTCCTCACCGACGTCACCAGCCAGGTCGCCCTGCAGGCGAGCCTCGCCGAGACACTCGGGGAGCGCGAGGCGATCCTCGAGACCACGGCGGTTGGGATCATGTTCATCCAGAAGGGCCGCATCAAGTGGATCAACGACGCGCTCGAGCAATCGATGCTCGGCTGGGGCGACGGCGAGATCATCGGCAAGACCGGCGAGGTCGCCTTCGCCGACCATGCCGACTGGTCGCGCTTCCTGAAGGACTGCATTCCGGCGCTCGAGAACACCGGCACCTACTCGGGCGACTGGTACGTGACCCGCAAGGACGGCTCGGGCTGGTGGTGCCACATGTCGGCCAAGGCCCTCAAGCCCTCGGACCTGGGGGCCGGCACGATGTGGTTCTTCCTCGACATCTCGGCGCGCAAGCGCGCGGAGGAGGAGGTGCGCCGCGCGCTCATGCGCGAGCGCGAGCTCTCCGAGCTAAAGACCCGCTTCATGTCGATCACGTCGCACGAGTTCAAGACGCCGCTCGCGGCGATCCTGTCCTCGGTCGAGCTGCTCGAGGACTTCGGCGACCTGCCGGAAGTCGAGCGCCGTGAGCTGATCCGCATCGTGAAGGGCGCGGTGGGGAAGATGACCGCGATGATCGACCAGGTCATGCTCATCGGGCGCGCCGAATCGGACAAGCTGGATTTCCGCCCCGCGCCGGCCGACCCCGCCGCCCTGGCGACGCAGATCGCGCGCGAGACCGAGCACGCCCTGGAGCGCCGCTGCCCGGTGCACCTGCGGATGAAGGGCGTGCCGGGGGAGCGCATGCTCGACGCGCAGCTCATCTCGCACGTGCTGGTGAACCTGCTCTCCAACGCGATCAAGTATTCCCCCGCGGGGTCCCCGGTCGACCTCGAGCTCGAATCGCGCGCCGCCTCGCTCACCTTCCTGGTCATCGACCGCGGCATCGGCATCCCGCCCGAGGACCACCCGCGCCTGTTCGAGAGCTTCCACCGCGCGCGCAACGTGGGCAACGTCGAGGGTACCGGCCTCGGACTCACGATCGTGCGCCAATGCATCCAGCTGCACGGCGGCACCGTCGACTTCGAGAGTGTCCCCGGCAAGGGCTCGGTGTTCATCGTCTGCGTGCCCGTGGAGCCGGTGCCGTGAGCGCGACCGCCGCGCCGCGGCGCATCCTCATCGTCGACGACGACGCGGCGCTGCTGCGGCTGCTGTCGCTGAGGTTGCAGAAGGAGGGCTTCACGGTCACGGAGGCCGCGAGCGGCGAGGAGGCGCTGGGCAAGCTCGCCGCCTCGCTTCCCGACCTCGTCATCACCGACATGCGCATGGGCGGCATGGACGGGCTCGCGCTCTTCGAGGCGGTGAACCGCCGCCACCCGGCACTGCCCGTGATCATCCTCACCGCGCACGGCAACATTCCGGACGCCGTGCTCGCCACGCGCAAGGGCGTCTTCAGCTACCTCACCAAGCCGTTCGAGGCGCGCGCCCTGATGATCGAGGTCGAACGCGCGCTCGAGCTTGCCGCCCCGCCGGGCGAGGGCGAAGAGGACTGGCGCCTGGGGATCGTGACGCGCAGCCCGGTGCTCGAGCGCGTGCTCGCCGAGGCGCGCATGGTGGCGCGCAGCGACGCCGCCGTGCTGATCTCGGGTGAGAGCGGCACCGGCAAGGAGCTGCTTGCGCGCGCGATCCACGAGGCGAGCGGCCGGCGCGACGCCCCTTTCGTGGCGATCAACTGCGGCGCCATCCCGGAAGCGCTGCTGGAAAGCGAGCTCTTCGGGCACGTGAAGGGCTCGTTCACCGGAGCCCTGCGCGACCACAAGGGCCTGTTCCAGTCGGCCGACGGGGGCACGCTCTTCCTCGACGAGATCGGGGACATGCCGCTCGCGCTGCAGGTGAAGCTCCTGCGCGTGCTGCAGGAGCGCGAGGTGCGGCCGGTGGGCTCGACGCAGGCGGTCAAGGTCAACGTGCGCGTGATCTCGGCCACGCACCGGGAGCTGCGCGCCGAGACGACCGCGGGCCGCTTCCGCGAGGACCTCTACTACCGCCTCAACGTCGTGGGCCTCGTGCTGCCGCCGCTCGCCGCCCGGCGCGAGGACATCCCGCTGCTCGCCACGCACTTCCTCGCCCTGCTCGCGGCGCGCTACGGCAAGGCCACCGGCACGTTCGCCCCGGAGGCGATGCAGCGGCTCGTGGCCGGCGCGTGGAAGGGCAACGTGCGCGAGCTGCAGAACGTGGTGGAGAAGTGCGTGGCGCTGTGCCCGACGCCCATGATCCCCGCCGCCCTGGTCGAGCGCGCGATGGAAGGCCCGATGGACGACATGGCGTCGTTCGACGAGGCACGCCGCGCGTTCGAGCTCGAATACCTCACGCAACTCCTGCGCGTGACCAGCGGAAACGTGACCCAGGCCGCGCGCCTGGCCAAGCGCAACCGCAGCGACTTCTACTCCCTCCTCGGCCGCCACCAGCTCGACCCGGCCTCCTTCAAGTAGCTGTTGGCGTTCGCGGACACCCCTGAATGCCTTGTGCATCAGGGATTTGGGCGCGCGGCCGCCCGCCCCTGTTGGCGTTCGCCAACAGTCCCCTGCCACGGCGACTCTGGAGTTTTTTCGCTAAACCATTGATCTGGCGCAACAAATGCGGGTTGGCACGCCCGTTGCGATAGGACTGCCGTCCAACGCAAACAACACGGAGCCGCAGATGAACACGCAGAACCCGCAGGAAGCCTTCTTCACCTGGCTCGGCCAGGCGCTCGCCCGCGCGATCGCCGCGGTGCGCGGCCCGGACCGCGAGATGCAGTACCTCGCCGGTGCCGTCGACCACGCGGACCTCGAGCGCCGCCTGCGCGTGCTGCAGCGGTCCGGCTCGCCGATCTCGCAACTCACGTACTAACCCACGACCCCACAAGGAACAACGCACATGACGCCCCAGCAGATCACCCTCGTCCAGGACAGCTTCCGCAAGGTCATGCCGATCGCGGACACCGCCGCCACGATGTTCTACGCCCGCCTCTTCGAGCTCGACCCGTCGCTGCGCCAGCTGTTCAAGGGCGACATGAAGAAGCAGGGGATGATGCTCATGAGCATGATCGCGAGCGCGGTGCGCGGGCTCACCGACGCGAACGCGCTGATCCCGGTGCTCACGGCGCTCGGTCGTCGCCACGGCGGCTACGGCGTGGTCGACGGGCACTACACGACGGTAGCCGAAGCGCTGCTCTGGACCCTCGAGAAGGGCCTGGGCGACGAGTTCACCGCCGAGGCGCGCGAGGCCTGGATCGCCGCGTACTCGATGATGTCCTCGGTGATGCAGCAGGGCGCCCGCGAGATGCCGGTCCGCGCCGCCGCCTAGTCGCGCTCCTCCCGCGTGGGCGCCCGCCGACAGGCGAGCGCCTACGCGCGCACGCGGCGGGGCACACCGCCGCGGCGCTGAACTTCGATATCGGCGCGTCATCGTACTTCCACGCCCCTGCGGAAGACGCGCGATGATCGATACCAGCCTGGCGTCCTTCGAACGCGACGTCCTCGAGACGTCGATGGAAGTCCCCGTGCTGCTCGATTTCTGGGCGCCGTGGTGCGAGCCCTGCTGCGCGATGTCGCCGGTCCTGGAGCGCCTCGAGCGCGAGTTCGGCGGGCGCTTCCGCCTCGTGAACGCGAACGCGGACGACAACGAGGAGCTGCTCGCCTCCTTCGGCCTCGAGACGATCCCCCACGTGATCGCGTTCGTCGGCGGCAACCCTGTGGCGCAGTTCGCCGGCGCGCAACCCGAGCCTTTCCTGCGCGCCTTCATCGAGCGGCTCATCCCCGACCCTGCCGGCCTCGAGCACCGCTGCGCGCGCAACGCGATGACCTTGGGACAGAACGCGATCGCGGAGGCGCACCTGCGCACGGCGATCGCGCTCGATCCGGCCAACGACGGCGCGCGCCTCGACATGATCGGCCTGCTCCTCGGGCGCGGCCAGGTCGCGGGCGCGCGCGCGCACTTCAGCGTCCTCTCGGGCAAGGCCCCGTCGTGCACGGCCTATGGCATCACCCGCGACCGCCTCGAGACGGCGGAGCTCGCGACCCTGCTGCCGCCCGCCGAAGCGCTCGAGGATCGCATCGCGGCCGATGCCGACGACCTGCAGGCCCGCGCCGAGCTCGCCGAGCTGCTGATCGCGCGCGGGGAGCTCGAGTCCGCCATGGACCACCTGCTCGAAATCGCGCGGCGCGACCGCAAATTCCGGGAAGACATCGGGCGGCGCAGGCTGCTCGAGGTTTTCGAGATGGCGGCCGACCGGCCGGAGCTGGTCGCGGAATACCGGCAGCGCCTGTCGACCGTGATTTTCTGATAGTTGGAGCCGGAAATAATTGGGGTCAGACTCCAATCAAGTTGTCTCGGAGATAATCGGGGTCAGACTCCAATTAAGTTAATCGCGCAGGTTTTCTGCTGAAAACCGCCTGATTAACTTAATTGGAGTCTGACCCCGATTATCGATCCACCAACTTGATTGGAGTCTGACCCCGATTATTTCCCTTCCCACCGCCTCGCTCGAACGCACCGGCGCCGGCACCCCCTACTCTCCCGAATTCCAGGACGTCTATCACTCCGCGCACGGCGGCCTCGCGCAGGCGCGGCACGTGTTCCTCGCGGGCAACGGGCTGCCGGGACGCTGGGAGGGGCGCGATGCGTTCGTGGTGCTCGAGACCGGGTTCGGCCTGGGGCTCAACTTCCTCGCGACCTGGGACGCGTGGCGCCGCGATGCCGCGAGGCCCCGGCGGCTGCACTTCGTCTCGGTGGAATCGCGCCCTTTCCGCGGCGAGGATCTCGCTACGGCGCTCCGCCCGTTCGAGGAGCTGGCCCCGCTCGCCGATGAGCTCACCCGCGCGTGGCCCGAGCCGCTCGCGGGATTCCACCGCCTGCCCTTCAGCTCGGGCCGGGTGATCCTCACCCTGCTGCTCGGCGACGCGCACGAGACGCTGCCGCAACTCGAAGCGCGCGCCGACGCGTTCTACCTCGACGGCTTTGCGCCCGCGCGCAATCCCGGGCTCTGGTCCCCGGCGGTGGTGCGCGAGGTGGCGCGCCTGGCCGCGCCGGGCGCGACGCTCGCCACCTGGACCGTCGCCGGCGGCGTGCGCGCGGCCCTCGCGGATGCGGGCTTCCGCGTCGAGAAGCGGCCCGGCTTCGCCGCCAAGCGCGAGATGCTGGTGGGCGCGCGCGAGGGCGGGGGGGCGAAGCCGCCCGTGCAACGGCACGCGGTCGTGGTCGGTGCCGGCCTCGCGGGCACGCTCACCGCCGAGCGCCTCGCGGCACGCGACTGGCGTGTCGACCTGCTCGACGCACGTCCCGCGCGAAGCGCCGCCGCCGTGGGCCTGGTGCGGCCGATCGCCAACGTTCGCGATGCCGTCAACGCGCGCCTGTCGCGCAGCGCGTTCCTCTATGCGCTGCAGCACTACGGCGGCCTCGAGCGCGAGGGCTACGCCCTGCAGTGGAATCCCTGCGGCGTGCTGCAGGTCGCCGCCGACGACGAGGAAGCGCGCCGCTTCGAGGCGATCGCGACCTCCCAGGGCTATCCCGCCGGCTTCCTCGCGTACGTGGACGCGGCGCGGGCGCGCGAGATCGCCGCGCGCGAGATCCGGCGCGGCGGCTGGTGGTTTCCCCGTGGCGCGCTGGTCTCGCCCGACAGCCTCGCCATGGCGAGCCTCGCCCGGGCGGGCGCGCGCGTCGAGCGCGCGATGGACCGCCAGGTCGAGCGCATCGAGCGCGAGGGGCGGTCGTGGCGCGCGCTCGACGCCGACGGGCGCGTGATCGCGGAAGCGCCGATCCTCGTCCTCGCCAATGCCGCCGACGCGCAGCGACTGCTTCCCCAGGCGCGGCTCTCGCTCTCGGCAGTCCGCGGCCAGGTGACCTACCTGCCGGCGGGCCTGCGCTCACGCCTCGAGGTCGTCGTAAGCGGCTCCGGCTACGTGGCGCCGCTGCCGGATGGAGGACTCTGCATCGGGGCGACCTACGGCCACGACGATCCCGACGCCACGGTACGGATCGCGGACCATCGCCAGAACCTCGAGCGCGCCGAGGCGATGCTCCCCGGCTTCTCGCAGGGGCTGGACGCGGCGGCGTTCACCGGCTGGACCGGCTACCGCGCCACGGTTCCCGATCGCCTGCCGATCTTCGGCGCCACCGCCATCGAGGGCGTGCACACCGCCACCGGGCTGGGATCGCGCGGCCTGTTGTGGGGCCCTCTGGGCGCGGAGCTCCTCGCCTGCCAGCTCGAGGGCGAGCCGCTGCCGTTGCCCTCCGGCCTCGCGGGCGCGATCTCGCCCCGGCGGTTCCTGTCCTGAGCGCTTAATATCGGCGCATGCGCCCCGACCCCGCCTCGCTGCACCTCTTCGTACGCATCGCCGAGACGCGCAGCATCACCAAGGCGGCGCAGGCCTGCCACATCGCGCTCGCCGCCGCGAGCCGGCGCGTGACCCAGCTCGAGGACCAGTTCAACGTGCAGCTTCTCTACCGCAATGCGCGCGGCGTCGAGCTCACGCCCGCGGGCAACGCGTTGCTGCAGCACGCGCGCATCGTCCTTTCGCAGATGGAAGAGATGCAGGGCGAGATCACCGGCTACGCCAAGGGCGCCAAGGGCACGGTGCGCATCCAGGCCAACGCCTCCGCACTCGCCCAATACCTGCCCGACGACCTCGCCACCTTCGCGGCCGCCCATCCGGCGATCAAGGTGTCGCTCAGCGAGGAACGCAGCGGCGCGATCGTCCAGGCGCTGCAGTCCGGCGCGGCCGACGTGGGCATCGTCATGGAGGGCGCCGAGGCGAGCGGCCTGGAATACCTCGACTACCGCGCCGACACCCTGGGAGCCGTCGTCCCGCGCAAGAGCCGGATCAAGGCGAAGAGCGTCGCGTTCACCGAGCTGCTCGACCACGACTTCGTGGGCCTCGAGAGCAACACGGTGATCTCGCAGATCATGCTCGAGCAGGCGAGCCGGGCGGGCAAGCCGCTCAAGCTGCGCGTCCAGGTGAAGAGCTTCGACGTGGTGGCGAAGATGATCCAGGCGGGGCTGGGTATCGGCATCCTGCCCGAGGCGGCCGCCCGCGCCTTCGCCGCCCCCATGGGACTGCGGCTGGTGAAGCTCACCGACCCGTGGGCGACGCGAAAGATGTACGTCTGCGTCCGGAGCAAGGCCTCCCTTCCTGCACCGGCGAAGCTGCTGGTCGAGCACCTGGCAAAGAAGCAATGAGGAACCAGGGAGCTCAGCTCACCTTGTAGCGGCGCAGGGCTTCCTCGCAATCGCGCAGCGCCTGCTCGCGCTCGCGCACCTCCCGCTCGTCCATCACGCCCAGCTTCTCGGCGCGTGCTGTCTCGACGAAGCGCAGGGCATCCGCCAGGTGCGGCTGCGCCTCGCGCAGCATTGCCACGCGTCTGGCGGCGAGCTCGCCCGGCGACTGCGCCGAGGCGAGCAGCGCGGTGCCGAGGGCGAACTGCACCTGGGCGCGGAGGTTGCGGGCTCCCCTGGAGTCGCGGCTTTCCGCGGGCTGCTTCGCGTCGAACGCGAGGGACTCGCGCGCCTCGGCGACGGCGCGGGTGGCGTCGCCCGCTTGCCGCGCCACGATCGACGAAAGCGCGAGCACCGACATGGCGGTGTGCGCGATGTCCGCATTGTCGGGCTCGCTGGCCAGGGCGGAGCGCATGGCTGCGCGCGCCTGCGCCGCCGCGGCATCGGCCTCGCGCAACTGCCCGGCCAGCAGGCGGTCGTTCGCAAGCCCGGCGAGGTTCTCGACTTCGGTCGAGCGGTAGCGCTGGTCGTTCGGGTATTCGCGGCGCAGCTCCCCCAGCAGGTCGAGGGCCTTGCGGCGGTACGCGGCGGCGCGCAACGCGCTCTCGCGCGTCCAGCGATCGCCGGTGAGAATCTCGGCGGCGGTGCGATAGCTCGCAGCCAGGTTGCCGCGGACGATGCGGTCGCCCGGCGCCTGCCTTGCGAGCACCTCCAGCATGGCGACCGACTTCTCCGACAGCGCCTCCACCTCGGGCGACTGGCCGACGAGAATCATGATCATTTGCGCCTGCGCGGCCATCGCGCCGGGCACACGCACCTTGTCGCGCAGGTCCGCGCCGGGAAGCGCTGCCACCCGCTCGGCCAGCTCCACCGTGGCGGCGCTCTCCGGCCGCCAGCGTGGATCGACCCGTTCCGCGTAGACACGCGCGAGCTGGAAGCTCAGGATCACGTGCTCGCGCAGCGCCGCGAGATCCGCGGGGCGGGCGCGCTCGACCTCGAGCAGCAGCGCCTTGCTCTTCTCGTAGTTGCCAGCCGCGGCGTTGAGGTCCCCCAGGTTCGAGGCGCCCGGCTGCCCCTGGACGGTGGCGATTCGGCGGTAGGCGGCGGCCAGCTCGAACTGCAGGCCCGGATCGGCGCCCGCCTCGGCCGCGAGCGCATCGAGGTACTCGAGCGAGGTCTTCATGAGGATCGCGCGCGCCTTGAGCGCTCCCGGAACCTCGGAGAGCTCCCCGTGCACGTCGAAGATGAAGGTGTTGGCGAGCTTGCGCACGCTGTCGAAGTGCTTCTGGGCCCGCGCCCTTTCCGCCACCGCGACGCGACGCTCGCGCTCGGCCATCACCAGCCCGATGGCGAGCGCGGCGACGACCGTGGCCGCCGCCGCGATCGCAAGCCGGTTGCGGCGCAGGAAGCGTCCTGCGAGGTAGCGCCACGTGCCCGCGCGCGCGCGCACCGGCCGATGCTCCAGGAAGCGCCGGATGTCGTCGTCGAACGCCTCCACCGTGGGATAGCGCTCCGCGGGATCGCGCCGCAGCGCCTTCAGCAGGATCGCGTCGAGGTCGCCCGAGAGCGCGGGCGCGAGGCCGGAAGGCAGCGCCACGTCCTCAGTGGCGAGGGCATGCTCCGTGAGCGGGCGGGACTCCCGCACGGCGCGGTAGGGCGAAGCGCCGGCGAGCAGCTCGTGCAGCACGACGCCCAGCGAGTACACGTCCGTGGCCGTGGTGATGGTGCCTTCGACCACCTGCTCGGGCGCTGCGTAGCGCATGGTAAGCACGCGCCCGCCGATGCGGGTGAGGTCGCGGGCCCCATGCTCGCCTTCCTCGCCCCCCTCGAGCAGCCGCGCGATGCCGAAGTCGAGCAGCTTCACCTGCCCCTCGCCGTCGATGAGGATGTTGGCGGGTTTCAGGTCGCGGTGCACGACCAGGTGGCGGTGCGCGTGGGCAACCGCCGCGAGGATCTGGCGGAAGAGCGCCAGCCGCGCCGCGATCGAAAGGCCCGCTCGCGCCACGTGGGCATCGAGGGTGTCGCCCTCGACGTGCTCGAGCGCGAGGTACGGCTGCCCCGAATCGTCCGCCCCCGCGTCGTACAGGCGCGCGATGTTCGGGTGCACGAGCCGCGCGAGGATGTCGCGCTCGCGCCGGAAGCGCGCGGCGCGGATGTCGCCGGCGCCGAGCACGGTCGGCAGTTTCAGCGCGACCTGCCGGTCGACCCGGCCGTCGACCTGCGCCGCGAGCCACACTTCGCCCATGCCTCCGCGGCCCAGCCGGCGCAGCAGGCGGAAGGGACCCACTGCCTGGCCTTCGGCGAAGCTCGCGGGCGAGGGCGCCAGCTTGGGCACCGTCTCGAGCTCGCGCGCTCGCTCGGCCCCCTCGTGGATGCGCACCATGCGCTCCAGCAACGGCAGCAGGTCGGCCTGGTCGCCGTGCAGCCCCTGCATCCACGCCGCTCGCCGGTCGCTCGCGAGCTCGAGCGCCCGCTCGAACAGTGGCTTGAGGCGCTCCCAGTCCCGAGGCGTGATCTTCACTGCCGGCATGAACGGAATTCTGCCGTGATATCCGGATCCGGGAGCAGGCTCGTGGCTCCGAAGGCCGCTGGCGAGCCTTCGCATTCCGCGAAGGCTCGATTGCCCAAATACTGATTCCGCACTGCAGCACGGGAATGTTTCCATCGGGTCGAATCCGCTAGCTACAGCGGACCATCGACCATGGAGACCGGAAAGAAATGACCACGCGCGAGCTGGAAGTGCAGAGGATCAAGAAGGACTGGGCCGAGAACCCCCGCTGGAAGGGGATCAAGCGCGGGTACACCGCCGAAGACGTCT
>Ga0111538_10012035_pt1 | contig 11436 bp, 6 predicted proteins | sample SoiMethybrSBSTD1_FD_79669 | JGI IMG/M metagenome (GOLD analysis project Ga0111538, IMG submission 79669) | Bulk soil microbial communities from a Populus tree surrounding site in Tennessee, USA - Soil MetaG P. TD hybrid SBSTD1 (version 2)... | ecosystem: Environmental > Terrestrial > Soil > Tree... | reverse complement strand
TATAACGATGATTCAACTGCTAAAATCACCGCTCGAAATTCTCTTCCAGCTGTACGTGCCGGATTGGAATGAACTTAATATCGAAACGATCATGATATTCTTATCTGCCATGGTCGGTGGGATATTGGTCGCGGCGTTGCATCCAGCTTTCGCAATGTGGCGGTTAACCATACGTTCCATGCTAAACTTCGGGAAAGTCTTTGCCGACGGCAGGAACTTTACCACAATTACGTCGGTGCTACAGTTCGTTATCGCAGTGGTCTTGATCGTGTGGTTGGGTGCAGTCATTAGTCAGATTAAACTGGTACTTAACAACTCCTGGGGTTTACACAGGGACGGAGTGGCTGTGATCGAATTGCCTGTAAATGATTCAATCGTTGGTAGAATAAACGAAGTAGAACAATTTAAGGCCGAACTTCTTGAAACAGCTGGCGTCGAGGATGTAACAACTAGCCGAACCGTTGCGGGCGATCTGATCAGGAACAGAATAGGCTTTAGGTCACTCGACGCGAGAAGCTTATACGTGGTCCCGAAAAGCGATGGTGGCGTTGACGAGAGATTCATAACATTCTATAGGCTGAAACTACTTGCAGGTCGCAACTTCCTCCCAGATAACCCTGCGGACCGGAGCAATGTTATTATTAGCCGTGAAGCTGCGCGGTGTATGGGCTGGACACCCGAAGAGGCTATTGGCAAGAGTGTGTTGGTTGAAAAACATCAATGGCGCCCGTTCGGGACAAAGTCTGAGGTGATAGGTGTTATCGACGATCATCGATACAGTCCACTGTACAAACAAACAACGGTGGCAAGCGCTAATCGCGGAACACTATTGACATATCGGAACTATCTTTTTCCGAAGAACGAACAGGCAAGGATGTCATTGCGATTGAATAATGGAACCGATCAATTGATAGAAACAATCAGGGAGAAATTTCAACGCATCTATCCTGGGCAACTTTTTCACTGGTATTTTCTTGATGACCACATGAATGCGCACTATCAGAGCGAACAAATCGCGAGAAATCAAATCACCCTCTTCACTTCAATTGCAATTGGTATTGCTTGCCTCGGGCTTTTGGGAGTAATCTCAAACAAAGCAGTTTCAAAAACGAAAGAGATCGGCATAAGAAAGGTTTTGGGAGCACATTTCTATCAGATCAGTCAAATCCTATTGAGCCCAACCCTGCGACAGATCGGGCTGGCAATCTTGATTGGCCTGCCGCTGGCTTACATATTGTCTCAGTCATATCTTGAAAAATTTTCAGAACGTGTCACGCTTCAATGGTGGCACTTTACTCTTCCTGTCGTCTTATTGGTGTTTTTGATGTTGATTTCAGTTGCGTCAGTTATCTGGAGGACGATAACGAGAAATCCTGTTGAGGCATTGAAATATGAATAATAAATCGACTGTGTTTCAACTTGAAACACCTGGTTCGTTTCAAGATGGTACAACTGCGGGGAATAGGCCTCATTTCCGACCATTCTAAGTGCATCAGATTATTGGTACCTTATTTGGCATTCGTTGATTGATCAATAATGTGAAGCCAAACTCGGGTTTGATATGATCCTTAACTATTTCAAGCATGCGCTCCGCTTAATGGCCCGTAATCCATTCTTCGCTGGCATTAATGTGCTCGGGCTTTCGGTTGGCTTTGCCGTATTCTTTGTGCTTTGGCCCTTTACGGTATCTGAATTTCGGAGCGACAGATTCATCAAGGATCACGAACGCATCTCACGAATTCTCTTAGACTGGAACTGGTCGGAGGATGGTGGAAAAAGCTGGGGACATCTTATACTTAGCTACCAATTGACGCATATTGGTAATGAATTACATCAGCAAAACCTCATAGAAGAATTCACGCGGCTGAGAGTGCAACAAAATTTCGGCGAAATCTCAACACCGGGACTCAAAGCAAATCTAATTGTTACAGTCGAACGTGGACCTGACAATCTATATACGATCCGCGAGGAAAAAGCTATTTGTGCTGACAAAAATATTTTTGATTTTTTCAATCTCGATTTTGTCGTTGGCGATCGCACTACGGCGCTGGAAAAAGCTGAGTCCGTGACCATCTCTGAGCAAAACGCGATGCGCATATTTGGCCGGCTTCCCGAGACCGGCGAATGGATTAAAGTAAACGACCAAAACTTCATGGTGAGTGGGATTTTTCGCGACTTGCCGTCGAACTCGCACCTCCAGTTTGATATGGTCTTCTCCAATGCAAAATCTCTTGCCAACTGGAATCAACCTGCGACCGGTATGCCGTGGGCCTTTCAATATTGTAAAATGAAACACCAAGACGATGACTTGACGGCGATCCTCACAAAAAATTATGATCACCTCATGGGCTGGTATGAAAAAGAAAATCCTCATATAAAATGCAAATTGTTTTCCCAACCTCTTACAGAAATTGTATTCAGCGAAAACTATAATAATGACACTTTCCAAAACAAGTCGAAGTTTTCGCTCACAGTATTAGCCTCAGTGTCAATATCTATTCTGCTAATGGCGTGGATGAATTACGTGAACCTTACCATCTCCCAGACAAAGACGCGATTCAAGGAAATTGCCGCGCGAAAAGTGTCGGGCGCTTTGACAAAAGACCTTTTCATTCAGTTTGCTGCGCAAGCAACAGTGGTGAATTTAATCGCTGCTGCTCTGGGCACGACCCTTATTCAATTGATAAGGCAACCATTCTTCGAGTTATTCAGAATCAGGGTCATATCCTTCGCAGACCTGGATGACGACACGTTGGTATTCTTTTTCATACTGTTCATCTCCGGCATATTCATTACTTCTTTTTATCCTGCCTTTGTTGCACACCGGTTTTCAGCTCGACAGCTCTTAGGCCAAAGGATTATTGGTCAAAAACGATTTATCTCTTCATCATTGACGACTGTGCAGTATACTATTGCTCTCGTCCTTATTGCGCTCATTTTTATCAGTTCATCCCAACTCCATTTTATTCTCTCAAAAGATCTTGGAATCAACAAGGAAAACGTTGTGATCGTTGAAGCACCGCTTGTTGGGTTACAGGAAAACGTCAATGAACGCATGTCAGCGTTTGCAAAACAAGTCGAATTGCTTACTCAGCCGATAGCAATATCGTTGAGCGGTAGAGTGGTGGGAGACGATCCTTACAATGCTGAATTAAGAAGGCCAGGTGACCAGGTATTCTATGCTTTTGATTCTTATGGTGGCGTTGATGAAAAATTTGTTGAACTCTATGGTCTGAAAATTATCGCCGGCCGGAATTTTCAGACGGGCGAAAAGGGCAACAGCATAATGCTTAGCAAATTAGCGGTAAAACGCTTAGGATTTCATTCCCCGGAGGAAGCAATAGGGACAATTGTGGTTCCAGCTTCTTCTCCGGAACCGCAGATTAAAATCATTGCCGTATTTGATGATTTTCGCGCCAATCCTTTTTTCGCTGCGAAAGGTAGTACAGAGGCGGCACCAGGTCGGGGGGTGGGTTTCTCAAATATTTCAAACGGCCCGGCTTTTTTACAGCCGCAACGCGTTTCTGTAAAACTCAAAGAAGGCCAACTCCAGGAGTTTATCACTATCACCGCAAAACTTTATGAAGATATGTTTCCAGGCAATTTATTCAACTGGTATTTCCTGGATAAGCACATCAACCGTCATTACGAGCAACAGCAGGTTATCCGTAACCAGATCTCCTTTTTTACATTCCTCGCGGTTGCAGTCGCCTGTCTTGGATTGTTGGGTATGATCACAAATCGTGTGGCGGACAAACTAAAGGAGATCAGCATACGAAGGATCCTTGGGGCCAGGCATCTTCACATCTCTTCGGTGCTGTTGGATACAACGTTTAAGCAAATCGCGATCGCGATGGCTCTTGGCTTTCCCATTGCCTGGAAGTTAGCAAATGAATATCTGCAGCGGTACACCGAAAGGATCGCCCTTCATTGGTGGCATTTTTCATTGCCGTTAGCTATACTGTTGCTGATAATGTTTGTGACTATTGCAACTGTCTTGTGGAATGCTGCAAGAAGTAATCCAGTAGAAGCATTGAAGCATGAATAATAAACTGCGGTTGTGCGATGAGACTTGTTTTAAAATGAAACGCGCGTATTGTTTCAAATTGAAACAGCAGCTCGTCTTTGCAGGAACAAATGGTCAATCTGAGAGTCTAATGAGGCACTTTTTGAATTGGAATCGTATTGGCTTCGGATATCATTAAGCCGATTCCCTTCCGCAAAGGGACGGCAACGTAAACTGTTGACGTTTTCCCCATGAATAACATTGATCAAAATAACGTAAATTTATTAACCGACCTCGCGCCCATGAAGAAGTACTCCGGAGCCATTCTTATTGTCGACGACGACGAGCACGTCCTGCTCACATCGAAAATGATCCTGAAAAACTATTTCGACAACATTGAGACATTGTCGTCTCCGAAAACGCTTGAGTCGTGCCTGAAGCAGACCGACTACGACGTTGTTTTGTTGGATATGAATTTCAAAGCCGGCGTTACATCGGGCAACGAAGGTATCTTCTGGATGACTCGCATTCAACAGATCTCCCCGCAGACTCAGGTCGTCATGCAGACAGCATACAGCGACATCGAACTCGCCGTTAAGTCCATAAAAGAAGGTGCCGTAGACTTCCTTCCAAAACCTTGGGATAAAGAAAAGTTGATTGCTTCTGTCATCAACGCCTACCGGCAGGCCAGGGCACGAAAGGAAAACAGGGAGTTGAAATCAAAGCACAAAGCCCTTCAACATCATCTTAATCAAAACAACCACGCGTTTATTGCTTCTTCTCCTGCGATGGAAAACGTCCTTCACGCAATTCAACAGGTAGCGGCTACCGATGCAAATGTTTTACTTCTGGGTGAAAATGGAACGGGAAAGGAGGTTGTCGCAAGAGCTATACACAACAGTTCCAATAGGGCAGAGGAGCCTTTTATTTCTGTAGACCTTGGATCAGTCCCTGCCACGCTATTTGAATCGGAAATGTTTGGACATGAGAAAGGTTCGTTCACCGATGCGAAGGACACGCGTATCGGTAAGTTTGAACTGGCAAATAAAGGAACGCTGTTCCTCGATGAAGTCGGCAACTTATCTCCAGACCTCCAGGTCAAACTATTGTCAGTATTACAGACTAGAACGTTGAGCCGGGTCGGGTCCAGCAAACTTGTCCAACTGGACGTGAGGATTATTTGTGCGACAAACTCTCCCATATATGATATGGTTCGAAGTGGCGCTTTTCGACAAGATCTCTTTTATAGAATGAAAACCGTAGAGATAAAGTTGCCGCCGTTACGTGAACGAAAAGAAGATATACCGTTGCTTGTGAATCATTATCTGGATGAATTCTCGAAGAGATATAGCAAAAGTGTTAGTATCGGTGGTTCATTAATGCACCAGTTATCCAATTATATGTGGCCGGGAAATATTCGTGAGCTTCAGCATTCAGTGGAGCGTGCAGTTATCCTAAGCAGAAGTAGCGAGCTGCAACCCGAAGATTTCCAGCTGATGCAGGTTGAAAATAAAGACCCGGAAATCAAGACACTGAATCTTTCCGACGTGGAAAAGGATGTGATCCGGCATGCGCTGAAAAAATACAACGGTAATCTTACCCGTGCATCCGAGGAGCTGGGAATTGGAAGAACAACTTTGTATCGAAAGATCGAAGAATACGGGCTAAGTGAATAGATCCACCCACTCTTGTAACACCACTGTTTCGATATGGTGATCAAGTCGAAAATATCAGTACCCTTGAAACCGAAGAACCTCCTCAGAAAAACCTTTCGCACAAAAGTTGCGTTTCGTCTTGGCGGCACTTGTATACTCGGTTGTCTCACGGGTTATTTGATTTTCGATTCACCTTATTGGATGGCGGGGATGTGGACTGCTCTTGGGACTGCTGCGCTATTTTATGAGACTGTCAGATTCGTAGAGCAGTCGGAGCGCAAGCTCACAGCATTCCTTCAGTCGTTGAAACAGAATGATTTTTCGGTCACATTTTCTGAAAACGAAAAATCTCACGACTACGACCTTCATCATGCATTCAATCAACTGAATGATACGTTCAGGAATCTGCGATCTGAAAAGGAGTCGCAGCACCAACTGTTACAAGTTATCGTTGAGCATGCAGCCGTACCGTTGGTCTGCTTCGAGGAGGAAAACGATGAAGTTTACCTCATCAATGATGCTGCGAAGAATCTTTTTCAGATCCCGTTTTTAAAAAAGATCGATTCCCTTTGGAGAGTGGACCGCGGATTGCCGGAATTCCTCAAAGTGGTTCAGGACGGAGAGAAATCGTCATTCCGTATCGTTCAACAAGGAAAAACGATGCACTTGTCTGTGATTTCCAGGCATTTGAAGTTTAGAGACAAGAACCTGAAATTGATCGCATTGACAGACGTGAGCAGCGAGTTAGCCGCTAAGGAAGCCGAGGCATGGCAAAAGCTCTTACGTGTATTGACCCACGAAATCTCGAATTCAGCTATACCACTTTCGACTTTATCATCCTACATCTTCGAGATGGTTTCTAAATCTGAATCTGACAACCGGAAGCTGACGGATGAAGAAAGAACAGATATGCTTGACAGCCTTCGAACGATCGATCAACGCAGCAAATCGCTGAAAGAATTTGTTCAGAATTTCAGGAGTGTCAATCAAATTCCTGAGCCTGTTATGACGAAGATCCCGGTCGGTGAAATAATTGGTGAGGTCACCCATTTATTCGCAGCCGAACTAAACAAGCACAACATAGTGCTGCACACAGAGAATGGACATGCGGTGCATAACATCTACGCTGACAAAAATCTTACGATGCAAGTCCTTATCAACCTGATGAAAAATGCTATCGAAGCGATGTCGAATTATAAAGAGGGGAAAGACATACGTATTAATGTCGGCAACGAAGGCAATCGGTACGTTAACATCAATATTTCCGATACTGGTTGCGGAATAGCCCCTGAAGATATCGATCAGATCTTTGTTCCTTTTTATTCAACAAAGAAGGGAGGATCAGGGATTGGCCTAAGCATATCTCAGCAGATCATGCAAAAGCAGAAGGGAAACATAATGGTGAGGTCGTCTCCAGGAAGGGGTAGTGTGTTTACCCTGAATTTTACGTGTTAGGGGAGGGGCGTTACCCGTAAACCGCTTTGCCCGCCGAAGTGGAGCGAAGGCGGGTTATCCGTTATCCGTAATGAAGCTGAGTTTGTTGTGCATTGTAAAAGGTGACTTTGGGATGAAAGTTTTGTGCTTCGATTTTTTTTCACCGCCCACCTTCGCTAAAGCTACGTCGGGCAATGCAGAGACGCAATGACGCAAAGGAACCGCAGTGTTTTTTCGTGGCTTGTCGTAGTATTTCACTCAACCTACACTCTTCTGCCCACGATTGACGGATACCAATTTCCCTGGTTACTATTCCAAAATCCGAAGTATTATATCGATAAAACGGATTCAATGACCTTTCTGAAAGATCTGTGCCGCCTGTTGTGTTTGATGAATCCCCTTGGTCATAAATTCTAAACTACAATTATATGCTAGGCGGAGGTTTCATGGGCCAAGCGCATCAAACGAACAAACAAAACCGTGAGATGCTTAAAAAGCACAAGAAAGATCAAAAGCAATTTCTTAGTGGTGCAGAAAATGTTGATAGCGTAGATAGAAAGAATGTTCAGTCTTCGCTAACGCTAGAACAGCAAACTCTTATCAAGCGAGAGCTCGAAGCAAAGAAACGAAGGGAAAAGACTCTTAGCTATATAATCCCCATCGCCGCGATAGCCCTGGCCGCGCTGTTAGTATATTTCTTAATGTATTGATTTCCGTAATCGTCAATCGTTGTCATTATGGACATCGTGAGTTGGATATTGGAATTTTCCCAACCCCACACTCACACCCACGATTAACGGATAACGGATAGCGGATAACGGCTAAAGAATGGCTTCCTTCGGCTCAGCCTTACCAATCCAGAAGTTACCATACCCCTCACCGACCTGAATAGTAAGCAACTGCAGGGCTAACATCTCCAGGATAGCAAGGAAATTAAATATGACGCCGATACGCGTAGGAAATTCCTGAACGAGATCCGTGAACGAAAGTCTTTGCTTGTCTGTAAGAGAATCAAGCACGTACTTCTTTTGACCTTCAACCGTGTATGGATATTGGATAATTTGGTGAACAGGTTTATTTTTTTCCGCTTCCTGACGTTTCAAAATCTTTTCGAAAACTGTCATCAGCTTGTATATCGTCACGTCCTGAAGTTCGGCCTCGACGTTCGTACTTTCTGCAAGAACCTTCAACTCCTTCATCAGATTGCCTCGCTTTTCCTTCATCAGTTCGACCTCTTCCATTTTATGGAAGTTGTCTATGACAGACTTGTATTTCTTGTACTCAAGAAGGTGGCGAACGAGCTCTTCACGAGGGTCTATCTCATTCCCCTGCTCATCCAGTTGTGGTCGTGGTAACAACATCTTGGATTTGATGCGCATCAGGGTCGCAGCCACGAGAATAAACTCGCTGGCTAACTCCATGTTGAGCTCCTCCATTTGATGGATATAGTCCAAGAAATCGTTTGTGATCTTGGAAATCGGGATGTCGTAAATATCGAGCTCATCACGCTCTATGAAAAACAACAAAAGGTCGAAAGGACCTTCAAATAGCGGTAATTTTACCTCAAAGCTCTCCTGTGGTGTTATCATCGGGCACAAATTTATTTATAATCCCCAAAAAAAAGCGGGCATTCCGGAAATAACTACCTTTGTTGCTTATTTGGAGTTGAAAAGCAGCTTAGAACACTTACCTTCAACTCCTTGTTAATGAACAAAAAACGACATGCTCATTACAGCCGGTAAATTATTATCTGAAATCAATGGCCCGGACGATATCAAAAAGCTGGATCAGGCTCAACTGGTGCAGCTATGCGACGAGTTGCGCCAGTTTATTATCGATAATGTTTCCGTTTACGGAGGCCATTTCGGCGCTAGTCTTGGGGTTGTTGAACTGACAGTCGCCCTACACTACGTCTTCAAAACCCCTTACGATCAGTTGGTTTGGGACGTCGGCCACCAGGCCTACGGACACAAAATCCTCACAGGAAGACGCGACGAGTTTCATACGAACAGGCTGTACGGTGGACTTTCCGGGTTCCCGAAAAGAAAAGAAAGCGAATACGATACGTTTGGTGTTGGACATTCATCCACATCTATTTCAGCCGCATTAGGAATGGCTGTTGCGTCCCGTTATCAAAATATCGAAGACAAACAACATATCGCTGTAATTGGCGATGGTGCTCTAACAGGCGGGATGGCATTCGAGGGATTGAATCACGCGGGGGTTTCCGATACTAATCTCCTTATCGTCCTTAATGACAATTGTATGGCCATCGACCCGAATGTGGGTGCGATGAAGGATTACCTTACAGATATAACAACTAGTAAAGCGTACAACAGGCTCAAGGATGAAGCTTGGAACTTGTTAGGCAAACTTTCAATGTTCGGAAAGAGCGCGCAGGAGATTGCATCGAAAGTTGAGTCGGGTATCAAGGCCACATTGTTGAGCCAAAGTAATCTTTTTGAGTCCTTGAACCTCCGTTACTTTGGCCCGGTAGACGGTCACGATGTCAATCACCTCGTTACAGTTCTAAATGATCTAAAGAATATCAAGGGACCCAAGATACTGCATTGCATAACTGTAAAAGGAAAAGGATACGGTCCTTCCGAAAAAGGCAACGCTACTACGTGGCATGCACCCGGCACGTTTGACAAGATAACGGGTGAGATACATAAGAAGATATTCACCAACCCGCAGCCGCCGAAGTATCAAGACGTCTTTGGTCACACTTTAGTTGAACTAGCTAAGCAGAACGATAAGATCATAGGGATCACACCGGCGATGCCATCGGGCTCTTCAATGAACATCATGATGAAAGAAATGCCCGAGCGGGCGATTGATGTTGGAATTGCAGAGCAGCATGCCGTTACGTTTTCTGCCGGACTAGCGACCCAAGGCCTAATTCCTTTTTGTAATATCTACAGCACGTTTATGCAACGCGCTTATGACCAGGTGATTCATGACGTCTGCATTCAGAACTTGCCAGTAAATTTCTGCCTTGACAGAGCCGGCTTTGCGGGAGCAGACGGACCTACACATCATGGCGCCTATGATATTGCTTATTTCCGTTGCCTCCCAAATATGATTGTCGCTGCTCCAATGAATGAGTCGGAGCTCAGAAATCTGATGTACACTGCGCAGCTCCCGAGAACGGAGAGGGCATTTTCCATTCGTTATCCGCGGGGTCAGGGTGTTATGGCTGACTGGAGAACTCCAATGGAAGAGATCCAAATCGGATCAGGTCGAAAGATCCGGGAAGGTGAGGAACTTGCCATCCTTACTATTGGGCACGTTGGAAATTATGCCGTGGAAGTTTGTGAACGGTTGGCCAAGCTGAACATTGAAGTTGGACATTTTGATATGCGTTTTGCGAAGCCCCTGGATGAACAGTTGCTTCATGAAATATTTTCTCAGTACAAGAAGATCCTGACAGTCGAAGATGGATCTATACAGGGAGGATTCGGAAGTGCTATTATAGAATTCATGGCCGACCATAACTATCACGCAGAAATAAGACGATTGGGTATTCCCGACCGGATTGTAGAACATGGTGAGCAACTCGAACTACATAAGGAATGTGGTTTTGATCCTGATGGAATTGAACAAGCTGTGGTGGCGATGTTGGAGTCAGTTTCGAAAATCTAATGACCGATCTTTTTTTCGAGCAACGCGGCAAGGGAAGTAATGTCATTTTAATCCATGGCTTTCCCATGCATCACAAAGTATGGGACTCGTTCAGTGCCCGGTTTACAAATTCATACAAAGTAATTACTCCCGACCTTCCTGGTTTTGGAAAAAGCCCCCCGCTTTCTCCTGGATTTTCTCTGGCTCAGGTAGCCGATCAGCTGATACAATTTATGCTCGATAAGTCATTCGGCGATAGTGTTCTAATTGGGCATTCACTTGGTGGTTATGTTGCCCTTGCAATGGCAGAAAAGAGACCGGATCTTTTCAGGGGACTAGGTCTATTTCACTCTACTGCATACGCTGATTCAGAAGAAAAGAAAACTTCGCGGAACAAAGCCGTCGAATTTGTAAACAAGAATGGTGCTAAGGCTTTTGCCACTAACTTTATCACACCCCTTTTTTCAGATCCGCATCATGGGGCAATTGAAAAAGTCAAAAGTATCGCAGCCGAATCCAAGGAAGGAGCAGTAATCGGTTACACGTTAGCGATGAGAGATCGGCCGGATCAAACCAAAACATTGAAAAGTTTTAAAAAACCTACGCTGTTTCTAGCGGGGGAGAAGGATCCTGGAATTCCAGTAGACTCAATTCATCGACAAGCAGCGGAATGCCAAAAACCTGAAATTCATGTGCTTTCCAATGTTGCTCACATGG
>Ga0111538_10012034_pt1 | contig 11436 bp, 7 predicted proteins | sample SoiMethybrSBSTD1_FD_79669 | JGI IMG/M metagenome (GOLD analysis project Ga0111538, IMG submission 79669) | Bulk soil microbial communities from a Populus tree surrounding site in Tennessee, USA - Soil MetaG P. TD hybrid SBSTD1 (version 2)... | ecosystem: Environmental > Terrestrial > Soil > Tree... | reverse complement strand
GCCTTGGCGTGCACGCCCCGCCGCCTCTTCTTGCCCGCGTCGGCCCGCGCCGCGAGCGCCTGCAGCCGGCGAATGATCTCGGCGGCGCGCCGCACCCAGCGCTCCTCGTCGCAGAAACGCCGCTCGACCGGCGTCAGCGGAAAGCGAAACCCGTGCTCGCCGAACTCCCGGCGGAATTCCTCGCACAGGGTCTCCGGGTCCGCGCCGCGCAGATCGTTGTAAAATAGCTCGAACTGGGTTTCGAGCGCCTGCGCTTCCTTGATCTCGGCAATCGTGGCGTCGGGCGCGTAGGGTTCGAAGGGATTCGGTTCCGACGCCTTCAGCGGACCCAGATCGCGAAACAGAAAACCGCTCGGGAGCCGGCGCTCCAGCAGGTACTTCGCCACGTTGGAACCGGCGGTGAAACCGTGACAGTGGCGCAGAATCGGCTCGATCGCTTCCGAAGCGTGCTCGACCAGCCCCTCCAGGGTATCCCTGACGTCGCCGTCGAACACGAAGCTCAGGACCAACGCCTTCGTGGCGAAGTCGGCCGGCGAGCGCAGCGCGGGCGGCGCGCCCGCCGGAGGGTTCTTTTCCCCCGGCGAGAACAGCATCCAGCGCAAGTTGTGAATGCCGAAGGCTCCGGCGTAAGGAGAGCGATCCGCCACGTCCTGAGCCGCGAGCAGCTGCCGCAGCTCGGCTTCGTCGCCGACGACGCCGAGCAGCACCGTGAACTCCTGGAGGCGGAGCCCGCCCTCGGCGATCCAATCCATCACGCCGCGAAATCCCTGCTCGGTGAGCCAGGCGTGCGAGGCGCCGAGCACGCGCCGTGCGTCCACTATCCTCTCGACGATGTTCACGAGAACAGCCCTCCGGCGCGAGCCACGGCAGGCCCGTTCGATCCGCGCGCCTCCGTGCGCTGCTCGGGCCCAGCGCCGGCGAGCAGGTCGAGCGCGCGGAGCCCGGGCATGAAGTAGTACTGCCCGCCGCGACAGGTCACGAACTGCGGGATGTCGAGCAGCAGGATCGGCGGCTTGGTGCCGTCGCCCTCGATCAGCATGCGGCGCGGGCCGAGCCCGGACGTCGCGATCGGATCGCGGGCATCGCTCAGACGGGGCGCGTCTTCCGGACCGCTGGTCGGGCCGTTGATCCAAGACTTTTGCAGGAATTCGAACTGATTCTCGATGCTGGCATTCATTGCCACGAAGTACATGCCGCGGCGCCCGCCCTTGCTCGAGCGCGTGTCGTACGGCATGCCGCGCCGGATCAGCCGGTGCTTCCCCATGTCCAGCTTGCGGGGATTGGAGCGCCGGATGTGCGAGCCGATCGGACAGCGCGCGCCGCCCACATCGTCGTCGTAGTGGAAATCCATGACGTTGCCCGGCGCAGCGAGGGCATCGCCATTCGGCTTTCTGCCGAACATCTTGGACGCCACGTCTTCTCCCGGGTTGCGAGCGCGCTGGCGCGCGATGTACGCCTCGAACGCCTCGACGTGCTGCTCGAGATCCCGGAACACCGCGAAGGTACCGTTCCGAAACAGGGCCTGGAGCTCCGGCGGCAACTCGGACAGCGGGTTCTCGCCGCGCTCGTTGGGATGACCGAGGATGAATTCGCCTTCGGCGATGGGAACCCATTCGCCCCCGGCGACTCGCTTGCCGTTGCCACGCAGCTCCCGAAAGTTGGTCCCCCGGATCGCCGGGTTCGCGATGCCGTCTCGAAACCCAAAGTGCTCGAAGCGATTCTGCGCCGCGTCTTCCAGAGCCTCGCCGAAAAGCGCCTTGCCCACGCCGAAGTCCAGTCCCCCTGCCTCGCCTTCGAGCTTCTCGATGCCGTCTTCCAACGCGCCCTGCGTCGCCCCGTGGATCGAGATCCAGACGTCGCGCGCCATCCACTCGTCCCACGGCACTTCTCTCGACTCTGGCAAGTCGCCGAGTGCCTGGGAACGCGCCTTCATCCCCTGGTAAAAAGCCGCGAACGCCACGGAGATGGGCGCGGCAGGAGGAGCGTGAAGCTTGGCCAGCCCCTGGTAGCTGAAGCCGACGTTGAACACGGGCTCCGAGCCGTTCCGATCGAACTGCTTCGTTGCATCGGCGATCAGCGGACGCAGCCCGCGCAGAAACTGCTTGAAGTCTGCGACGCGGTCGTCGGCAATAGTGGCGAACAGGTGGACCACGCGGGGAAACTTGTACGCGTGCAGGATATTGCCCTGAATGTCCGGCCAATCGAGATCCATTGTCCGCGTCCTCCTCAATCGGTGGCTTTAAATCGGTGGAGCTTTGCGCGTCGGGTTTCCCCAGAGCCGCTGCACGAAGTACTCATAGGCGTCGGCGAAGGCCGAGCCGTTCTCGGCGGACCACGCCGCCGCGATCATCCGATCGAGCGTCGCGCGAAATCTGAGCGACCTGCGGACGCCGGTCGCCGTGTCCCCGTAGCCCTCGAAGAACATGTCGACGTCACGGCGATAGCTGCGGATGAAACGGTCGAGGTTTTTGTAGTCTTTCGCCGGCTTCCAGTCTTCGCAGCCCTCCCACAGCCGGTCCATCTTGTCGTTTAGCTCGTCGCTGAAACCGCGGAAATAGATCTCGGCATCGCCGTTATAGGCGCTGACGAAGAGCAAGGCGCCGCGCTCGAGGGACCCGCTGGGCGCGATGCCGGCGCGGGCCAGCGCGCGAGGCGTGACGCGGGTGAAGTAGGCGTAATGCAAGAACTCGCGCTCGCGGACGGCCTTGTTGGCCGTTGGCGCGAAGGTGAAGACCACGAGCTCGTTGAGCCGGTGACAAAACGAGCGGAACGGTGAAAACGTCGCGAACGCCGACGTCTTGCCCTTGAGCTTGTCTGCGACGGCCACGAAAATCCTCCGTGCTTCCGGCGTCTACTGCGATCCCCGCGCCGTGTCTTTAGTCAATGCTTTCTACCAAGGCCCATTGCGCATACAGGCGTAAGGCGCGGGCGCAGGGCTCGACATTTTCGAGGAACGAGCGCTTGAGTTCGAAGTCCTCGATATCGGCCGCGATTCCCAGCACCAGATCGCGCGCCTGGGCGATCGCCTCGACCGCGTCGGAGCCGCGCTGGCAGGCCCGCAGCGCTTCCGCCCGCAGCGTGTAGAGCTCGATGTCGCTTTCGAGGCCGTTCGAAGTCGGCAGCTCGAGAGCGCGATTCACGGTCGAAAGCGCCTGCTCGGGATCTCCCTGGGCGAGCTCGGCTCCGGCCAGGACACACGCCGCGAGACGCCTGAGCCGGAGCGAGACGCCGTTACAGGCTTCTCGGGCCTCTTTCGCCGCGGCCGCGTAGTTACCCTTGCGCAAGAGCGCCTCCGCGACGAGGACCGGACGCATCTGACGAGACGTGAAGTCCGGCGACCCTGCCAGGGGCTCGATCGTCGCCAGCGCTTCGTCGAGCTTGCCGAGACGCACATATGCCTTGGCGAGAAACAAGAGCGGCCATTCCTCGGCGATGCCCGAGGCTACCCGTCGCGTCAGCTCGGCCGAGCGCAGCGTGGCGTCCCGCGCATCTTCGTAGCGGCCGAGGTGCATCGCCGCTACCGAGAAGTAGTAGAGCGCCACCGACTCGCCGTGAGCGGCTCCGAGCGTTCCCAACGTGGCCGCGGCGCGTTTGCCGCCGTGAAACGCTTCTTCCAGGCGCCACTTGCCACCCACCGGCGCCACTGCCGCGAGCGCACAGCGCGACGCAGCCAGGAATGCCTCGAAGACGGGGTCGCGCCGCGCCTGGGTCGCGGCCGCGAGCTCTGCCCGGTCAAGGATGCGATCGGCCACGTCGCCCTTGCCGAGCAGCACGAGGCCGCCGACCAGGGTCAGCATGCCTTGCCCGAACGGCAGGTCCTGATCGCTTGCAAAAGGCGCGTCCTTCGCCAGCGCCACGTACGGGCCGGCCTTTTCGGGCTGGCCGCGCATGCAGGCGCCGAAGATCAAGACGCCGACGCCGAGCCACCACGGAGCCGTACCGAGCCCGAGCAAGCCCACCGCTTCGCGGATGCCTTCCAGGTCCGGCTCACCGCGCAAGCTTTCCGCGTAGCCGCGGGCAAGCAGCAGGCGTCCGCGCTCGAGGCCGCTCGCGCCCAGCCGAACGCCGCGGCTCGCGAGCGCGATCGTTTCGACCATGTCCCCCGCGTCGATCGCCGCCTTGGCAGCGCGCACCAGCCAGGGCAGCGCACGTTCGGCCTGCCCGGCGACTTCGTAGTGGGCGGCGAGCAGCCGAGCGTCCTTCTCGTTGTTGGCCTCGAGCCAGTCGGCTAGCGCGCCGTGCAAACTGCGGCGATCCTCCTCCGTCAGCATCGCGTACGCGGCATCCCGCAGCAGGGCATGCCGGAACCTGTACTCGGCGGCGCCGCCGTAGCGCGACTCCGACACGCGCACCAAAAACTCGCCCTGCGCGAGCGCGTCCAGGAGCGCCCGTGCGTTGAGATCGCTGCCCACCATCGCCTGGACGCCGCGATCCCAGCACGTTTCGCCGAAGACACTGGCCACACGCAGCACGCAGCGCGCTTGTGAGTCGAGCTGCTCGATGCGCGATTGAGCCATCGCGAGCACCGTGTCCGGCCAGTCGGTGCTGCCGGACGCCACGCGCCGGATCAGCTCCTCGAGGTAAAACGGGTTGCCATCGGCGGTGCGGATCAGTCGCAACACGACGCCGGTGTCGGGCGAGGTCTCGAGCGCGGCGTTCACGAGCTGCTCCGCGGCCCGCGCGACCAGCCCTTGCAAGCGGATGCGAAGGTCCGCGATCTCGCTGAGCTCCGGAAATTGGCGCTGCGCTTCCGGCCGGGCGAGCGCGAGCACCATCAACGGCCGCTGAGACTTGTGCCGGATCGCCTCGGCCAGAAACGCGACGCTCGGCGTGTCACCCCAGTGCACGTCCTCGAGCACGATGATCACGCCTTCTCTGGTGGTCTCGGCGTCGAGCCAAGCATGCAGCGCACGCCGGACCTGTTCGGTCATGATCTCCGGATTGCCGCGGGCGGCTCGGAGCAGCTGGCTCGGCTCGCGGTCGCCCCAGAGCCCGAGGATCTCTGCGGTGAATTCGACGAGCTGTCCGGCGCTCTCGGAGTCTACCGCGCGCTCCATGTGATCGCGCAGGCGCTGCAGCTGCACGTCGCGGGCGTCGGCTTCACGCAGCCCGATTGCGTCTCTCAGCAGCTGTTCGACCAGGAAAAACGCCGACCCCGCCGACCGTGGATCGGCTCGGGCAAAAAGTACGCGCGCCTGACCGTTGCGGCCCCCTTCGGCCAGCCACTCGCCGGCAAGGCGCGACTTTCCGATGCCGGGCGGCCCGGTGACCATGACCGTGCGCGAGACGCGATCGGCGAGGCACTCCTCGAGCACCCCGTCCAGCATCTTGAGCTCGCGATCACGACCGACGTGCGGCGTGGGACGGCCCATCAAGAGCCGCGGCGCGCCGAAGTCGCGGCGCGCGCCGAGCAGTAAATTTCTGCCCTCGAGCCGCTGAACGTCGAAGCGAAACCCAATCAATCCCAGCGTAACGTCGTCCAGGTACACGCCGGGACCCGACGCCGCGTCGGCGCCGAGCAGCGCGGCGGCTCGGTCAATCGCCGAGCCGACCGGAACGCGGCCGGAGGTTTCGGCGAGCCCCGTCGCCACTGTGAGCGTGAGATCGGGCCGTAGCTCGCGCAGATCGAGCGCACAGAGCGCCGCCTGCGATGCGCGGTCGTTGGCTTCGCCTTTTCCGGTCAAGACGAGCAGTATCGAGCCGCCCTGAAGCGGCGCGACCTCCGCGCCGAACTTCGCGGAAAGCTCCTGGATCGGAGCGTCGTCGGAGCGCTCGCCCGGCGCCTGCCCGCGCTCGTTGTTCGCGCGCGGTCGGCCCAGGATCAAGCTGACGATGCGCTGCTCGGAGCGCGACACGAACGACACCGAGCGCAGGCCCGGCCCACTCTCGGAAGTTTCACCCGCGAGCGCGCCCAGCAAGGTGAGCACCGCGGTCGCGTCGCGCGGCCGGTCTTCGCGGTTTTTGGCCAAGAGGCGGCCGACCAGACTGTCGATGCGCCGGTCGATCTCGGGCCTGAGATCACTCGGACGGACCGGGTCCTCGCGCAGGACCTTCGCCAACACGCCCACCGCATGGGCGCTGGCAAACGGTGGCTTCCCGGTCAAGCACTCGTAGAGGACACAGCCGATCGCGAACACATCGGCACGTGAATCGATGCCCTCTTCGCCCATCGCCTGTTCGGGCGCCATGTAGCCCATGGTGCCGATCAGCGCGCCGCTGTTGGTCAGCGTCTGCGCGCGCTCGCCGGGGCGCGCGATCCCGAAGTCGAGCAGCGTGACCTTGTCGGGATCGGCGTCCTTCAGAAACAGATTGGCCGGCTTGATGTCACGGTGGACGATCCCGCGCACGTGCGCGACCGCGAGCGCTTCACAGACCCGCCGCACCAGGCCGAGGCTCTCCTCGACACCCAGCAGCTTGCGCGCCAGACGCTGCGCCAGATCCTCCCCCTCCAGCCACTCCATGACGAGGTAGAGCTTGCCGTCGCTGGTCGTGCCGTGGCCGAGATGTCTGACGATCCCGGGATGGGACAGCTCCGCGAGCATGCGAATCTCGCGCGAAAAGCGGGCGCGGGCGCCGGCACCGAAGTACCCCGTGATCTTGATCGCAACCGGCTTTTCTGTCTGAAGGTCGGTACCGCGATAGATCGCGCCCATGCCGCCGCGGCGCGCCAGGCTTTCGACGCTGAAGCGATCGGCCAGGGTTTCTCCGATCTGGAGCACCGCGAGCGGATCCGGAATCGCTTGCGGGCACGACTCGGCCGCGGCCTCCCGGAGCAGGGAGTCGAACTCGCCGTCCTCCAGACTCTTGTTCACTAGCTCCGAGGCCAACTTTTCCTCGCTCGCGCAGCGTAGACCCTGTACCCCGGCCGCGACAAGGTTACGCCCCAGCCTACCCGAAACTCGCTCTGAGCCTATTGAAGCCTGATGACCGGTTTCCGGTTGCGTTAGTCGGTCAGCCCGACGGAGACCGCCCCTATGCCGGCCAGGTCGAGCGAAAATTCCGTTCCGGGTTGCGCAAAGGCGACCGGGTTCATCGACCCCAGAATCACGACGTCGCCGCGAGCGAGCCGCTCGCCGTGCAGGGCCAGGAGCCGCGCGAGATGTAAGAGAACCTCGGACACGTCACCCGTGGCCTCGCCCGCGTCGACTTCGCAGAGCTGGCTCCCGGCGTGGCGCACGCGGGCGACGACGCCGCGCAGATCCACCCCCGGCGCGGGTGCAGCCGCCGGTCCCAGCCGCAGCGCGCGATGGAACACGCCTTCCACCAGGATCGACTCGAGCTCCGAAAGCGGGCGATTGAATTCGACGATTTCGATCGCCGGCGCCCACGCCTCGACGGCAGCCGCGGCCGCGTCGGGCCCGGCATCGGCCACGACGTCACGCCCCAGCTGGACCGCGACCTCGGCTTCCAGCGCGACTCGCGTCGACCCGTTCAGCCGATGCGGCGCCTCCGCGGGCTCGAGCGTCCGACGGGTGAGACGCGCGACCAGCGAAGACGTCAGGCCGAGCCTTTCCTGAACGGCGGCGGTGTTGAACGCCACCTTCCAACCGAGGCGCTCCGCGTCGGTCGCGGCGGCAAGGTGGGCGCGCAACCCGCGCGAAACCATTTCATCGATGGTCGGCATGGCACTCAAGGCAACGCAAAGCCTCGCATCAGAGCCTGCATGGGATCGGCCGGATCGATCGTCAAGTTGCAGCCATCCCGGCGCACCGGCATCCAGTTCCAGACATTGATCCCTGAAATCGGGGTGGCAAACGCGGCATCGAACTGGCGCCGCAGCGCGTCGCGGCGATCCTGAAAGCTCAGGCAAACCATCGCTCCGTCGCGCTGGTTGGGGTCGCCGGTCGAGCTCGCGAGCATGCCCAGCTCGGCAATCACGAGCGGCTTGTCGAGGGCGGCGATCGAACGCAGCGACGCCTCGAGATTCGGCGGCACGACGGCGCCGGTGTCGTAGTCGTGGACGGTCGCAACGTCGAGCCCGGCGCTCGCGTGAATCAGCGCGTAGTTTTCCTCGCTTCCGTACGCCCAGGGCCCGTGCGTGCCGGATTCGATCAAGTGATGCTCGTCGAGCGTTCTTATCTCGCCGCCGACGACGTCGTAGAAGGTGCGCAAGGTCAGCGCATCGACCTCGGTCGCGCCCTTCACCGGTTCCCACATGCCCACTACCGGATCGTCCGCGAACCGCGCCACGATCGTCTGCACCCAGGGCAGATAGCCGTCGCGGAAGCCGCTCGCGTACCAAGCTTCGGTTTTCTTGACGCCTCCGTCGGCACAGCTTCCGGCATCGTCGCCGAGCACGAGCGTCAGCAGATGGCCGCGAGCGCGGGCGGCTTCGACCACGCGTTCGACGTTGGGGACACCCCAAGCTTCGAGCGCGAAGGTGCGCACCAGGCTGCGCGGGCGCAGCGTCGCGAAAAACGCGTCGAGCTGCGCGTCGTCCGGCACCTCGCCTTCGAGGCCGCATCCGGTCAGCGTGAAAGCGTTGAAGCTCAGGAACCGATACGGCCGTGCGTCGAGATAGAGCTCCTTGCCGCGCCGCTCGAGGAAAGACGAAGGTTTGCGCTCGAGTACCTCGAGCGTCGTGCCGCTGCACCCGCAAAGCACGAGGGCCGCTGCGAACAGGAGCAAAGCGCGTTTTTCGATCAACTAGTCGTAGCGTACCGCCAGCGCCACAAAACGGCTCGCTCAGTCTCCGCGAAAGGCGTAGTTGCGGTAGTGGCCGCCGCTGCTCGTCGACCTCGCGCAGGCGAACCTGTCGACGAAGCTTGCAACGTCCGGAGGGATCGGCATCGTGGTCTCGATGCGGCACACCCGAGCCTGCGAGACCGCGTCCCTGGTCCAGCCGAAGTAGACGAACCCGGCTTCGACCGCGTACGAGCGCAGGACCTCGCCCGTGGACAGGGGCGCTGGAACCAGAGCGCCCCCGGGATAACTCTGGGTGAAGCCCGCTCCAGAGTCACCGAGATCGCCCCAGACGAGCACGTGGCCGGTACCGGACTTGGTGAGCCCCGTCACCACCCAGCTGCCCGCGGCCGTCGGGTTGGTCAGCGCCACGGGCGGCCCCGCCGGCAGCGGCTGATAGAACGAGGTGTGTGCGGTCTCGTCGTACCAGGTGATCGCGTCGCCAGTGTACCCGCCGATCGTCAGTGACGAGCTGCTCGCGGCAATCGGAGTCTTGGTGCTGATCGGAGCAAACGCCGCATCGTAGACTTGAATCAGTGCCGCCGGCGGGCTCGCGCTCTTGTCGAGCCACGCGATCTCGAAACCCGTGGCACCCGGCAGCGGGTAAAGCACGCGCGCCTCCCAGGCCGTGTTTTGCTGCGGCGTGCAGTTTCCGGAACCGCCGGTCCAGGCGCCGGGCTCGAACTCGAAGTAGCAGCCCATGCCCCCGCCCTGCTCCGGCGCGTTCGAGCGAAACAAGGTGATCCGCTTGGGCTCGCCGGTTCCGCCCGTTCCCCCGGTTCCGCTCGTGCCTCCGGTTCCGGCAGTGCCACCGCTGCCGTCCGTGCCCGCGCTGCCTGCCGTACCTGCGCTTCCCTCGGTGCCGGCGGATCCAGCGCTGCCCGCCGTGCCCGCCGATCCACCACTGCCCGCCGTGCCGCTGCTGCCGCCCGATCCGCTCGTTCCGGCGACGCCGCCGCTCCCCGTCGCTCCGCTGCTCCCTCCCCGACCGCCGCTACCTGCGCTGCCCGCGCTGCCGCCGCTTCCGCAATCGACGGTGCAGGCCACCTTGCGACTCTCGTCGTCGTCCGAACATCCGATGGCGGCGAAGCAAAAACCCAAGGACAGAAGACGCGAACCAACCACTATTATCGATTTCAAGATCCCGGCAAGCTAGCAAAAAGTTACTTCTTTCGCCAGAGCACGTGAAAGCCGCGCTTCGTTTCCACGACGTAGCTCAGCTCGTCCACTGCGAGAGAGAATGCGGCTCCTGCAATCTTCGGATCGAGATCGCCTTGCGTCACGCCGTAGACCACGCCACCCGTCGCCCCTTGCTCGTCCGAATACTTCGCTCTGATTTCGTCCCAGTCGCCGCCGCCGAGCAGCTTCTTCCGCGCTTCCTGCGCGCGCAAGCACGCTTCATCGGCGGTGCGCGTCACGTCCGCGGAGTTCTTGACGCCGGCGTGACGCACTAGGATCTGCGCGAGGTCGATGCGCTGGGGCGCGTCGACGGGAGCGGTGCGCTCGATCTCGGCTTCGGCCATGCATTGCTCCCCGGGTGAACCTCCGGCTGGTTTCTTGTCCGCCGCGCCCTTCGCCCCGTTCCCTGCTCCGCAGCTCGCCAGAACCACCACCACCGTCCACACGATACGCCGCATCAGCCGCTTATAAGCCGATACTGTCCGGCCGCGGTGCTATTTGAAAAGCGCCCCGTGTCACTCAAGTATCACGCGCAGAAAGTCGGCGAAAATCACTACGTCTTGCCGCGCACGCACGGCATGCGCGTGGACGCACACGCGTTCTTTTCCGAAGCGCTGTTCGACGCCACCGAAGAATCGATGTGGCAGCAGCTCGGCGCCGCGGCCGCGTACCCGGGAGTGATCGGCGCCTACCTGATGCCGGACGCCCATTCGGGTTACGGCGTTCCGGTCGGCTGCGTGATCGTGACCGAAGACACGATCATCCAGGCCGGCTCCGGCTACGACATCTCGTGCGGTGTGCTCCATCTGCGCGTGCCCGAGCTCGGCGCCGATCGCGTCGCGGACTGGGATGCGCGGGCGCGCTGGGTGGCGGCGGTCGAGGCACGCGTCGCCACCGGCGTCGGCTCGCACCGCCCCGCGCGCGCGCCCAAGTTTTCACGGAAGCAGGGCGACCAGATCCTGCGCCACGGCGCCAAGGCACTCGGCGTGCGCGCCGATCTGTGCGAGCGCCAGTACATCGAGGTCCCGGACGGTATCGAGCTCGACGCGATCGAGCGCGCGTACGCCAAGGTGGTGCCGCAGCTCGGATCGGTCGGCGGCGGCAATCACTTCATCGAGCTCCAGGTCGACCGCGACAGCGGCGAAGTCTGGGTGATGATCCACTGTGGCTCGCGCGGCTACGGCTGGCAGACCGCCAATCACTTTTTCTACGAGGCAGCCAAGCTGCGCGGCCTGCCCAAGAACCGCCGCGAGGACTCCTGGCTTCGGATCGACGAGCCGCTGGGACGCGAGTACTGGGCGCATCACAACTCCGCCGCCAACTATGCGGTCGCCAACCGGCACATCATCGTCGACGGGGTACAGGAGGCGCTGCGCGAAGTCTTCGGATGCGAAGGCGAGGTCTACTACGAGATCTCGCACAACCTCGTGCAAGAAGAGACGCTGGTGCGCCCCGACGGAAGCACGCAGCGCGGCTTCGTGCACCGAAAAGGCGCCACGCGAGCGTTTCCGCCGGGCCACCCCGATCTGGCCGGCACGGCCTGGGAAAAGACCGGCCATCCATGCCTGATCCCGG
>Ga0111538_10012033_pt1 | contig 11437 bp, 8 predicted proteins | sample SoiMethybrSBSTD1_FD_79669 | JGI IMG/M metagenome (GOLD analysis project Ga0111538, IMG submission 79669) | Bulk soil microbial communities from a Populus tree surrounding site in Tennessee, USA - Soil MetaG P. TD hybrid SBSTD1 (version 2)... | ecosystem: Environmental > Terrestrial > Soil > Tree... | reverse complement strand
GCGGCCGGCTGGAAGCTGCTCTTCGACGGCACGTCGCGTTCGGGCTGGAGCGACCGCCAGGGCGGCTTCCCCGAGGAGCGCTGGCGCGTCGAGAACGGCTGTCTGCACGTCCTGCCCGGTGAGGGCGGCGGCGACATCGTCGCGCCCGAGTCCTTCGCCGAGTTCGAGCTCGAGGCCGAGTGGCGCGTGGACGAGAAGGCCGCGAGCGCGGGCCTCGCCGTCGTGCGCGGCGACTCGACGCAGGGCTACGACCTCGGCGGCGCGCAGGAGCCGGACGCGGGGCTCGACCGGAGACTCCTGAGGCCGCCGGGCGAGTTCAACCACGCGCGCATCGTGGCGCGCCGCGGCAGCGTCGAGCACTGGCTGAACGGCGTGCACCTCGTGACGCTGTACGTCGACCCCGGCGAGTGGGCCGCGCGCGCGACCGGCACGGCGGCGCTGAACGACCCCGACCTCTCGCGCCTCCCGCTCGCGCGCGTGCAGCTCGTCGATCGCGGCGCCGCCGTGTGGTTCCGCAACCTGAAGATCCGCGAGCTGCACGGCGACCAGCCCGTGCAGATGGCCGCGCAGGACGCCACGCCTCCGGAGCCGATCGACCTCGCCGGCGTGCGCTGGGTGCGGCAGGTGCCGAACAACTCCCCCGTGCCCGCGAAGCGCGAGGGCGACGTCGCGATCGTCAACGGCGTGCCGTACGGGTACTTCCGGACCGAGCAGACCTACCACGACTTCGTCCTCGATCTCGACTGGCGCTACGACCCGGTCACGCACCTCGCGGGCGAGGGCGGGATCCTCGTGCGCATCTCGGACGACAAGTTCTGGCCGCGCTCGATCGAGATCGACCTCATGCACCGCAGCGTGGGCAATCTCCTGCGCTGGGGTGAGTTCCCGCTCGTGGGCGACAAGCAGCGCACGAACGGATTCATCACGCAGAAGCTGCACGACATGGAGAACCCGATCGGCGAGTGGAACCACGTCGAGGTGCGCCTCGAGCACCGCACGCTCACCGTGCGCGTCAACGGCGAGGTCGTGAACACCGCCACCGAGGTCGACGACACCCCGGGCGCCGTCGGGGTCAAGGTCGAGGGCATCCCGCTGCAGTACCGCAACGTCCGGATCACGCGTCTGGACTAGGCTCTGTCGCCGCCCGGCTCGGTTCGTCCATACTGGCGGCTCGAACGGACACTGCCCCGACCCGGAGAAAGCCATCCATGTTGCTCGCGCTCTCGCCCTTCTTGCTCGTCTGCCCGCTCTTCGGCGGAGAAACGTCGCCTTCCCAGGAGCAACGCCAGCTCAAGAGCGCGACCCCCGTCTACAACTTCTCGCTGCAGCTGATCGCGCGCACGGTGGACGACGCCGATCCGGCGGACGAGCAGTTCGGCTGGGGCCTCGAGTTCGACGGCTACAACCCGCGCGATGCGGTGGGCTGGGAGATCGGCGTCTCGCGCACCTCGGACGACACATCGGACGCTGGGGGCAATTTCGAGGTCACGATCCAGGAGCTCTACACGGGCGCGCGGAAGACGTGGGGTGCAGAGGGCGAGCTCCATCCCTACGTCGGTCTCGGCGTGTCGTGGGTGGATGCGGAGGCGGACTCGTCCACGAGCGGCTCCGACGACGATTCCTCCTTCGGCCTGTACGGGCACGGCGGCGCGTACTGGACGCTCGGCCAGCACTTCAACGTCGGCGCGGACGTGCGGGCCTTGATCGGCACCGACATCGGCTTCGGCGACGCCGACTACTTCCAGGGCGCGGTCGTGCTCGGGTACTCGCTCTGACGATCACGTGGAGGAGCGCGAGCGCTCCTCCCAGTCGGAAGCGCGGCGCAGCGCTTCCTTCCAGCGTGCGCGACGGTGCGCGGCTTCGTCCGCGCCGAGGCGCGGCTCGAACGTGCGCTCGACCTGCCACGCGCGCGTGACCTCGGCGCGGTCCTTCCAGAACCCGACGGCCAGCCCCGCGAGGTACGCGGCGCCGAGCGCGGTGGTCTCGATCACCTTCGGACGCACGACGGGAACCTGCAGCAGGTCGGCCTGGAACTGCAGGAGCAGGTCGTTGGCCGACGCGCCGCCGTCCACGCGCAGGCCGTCCATCGCGATGCCGCTGTCCTCGCGCATCACCTCGAGCACGTCGGCGACCTGGAACGCGATGCCTTCGAGCGCCGCGCGCGCGAGGTGCGCCGCCGTCGTGCCGCGCGTGAGGCCCGTGATCGTGCCGCGCGCGTACTGGTCCCAGTACGGAGCACCGAGACCCGCGAACGCGGGCACGAAGTACACGCCGCCCGAATCGGGGACCGTGGCCGCCAGGCGCTCGACCTCGGACGACGAGCGGATGATCCCGAGGCCGTCGCGCAGCCACTGCACGACCGCGCCGCCGATGAACACGCTGCCCTCGAGCGCGTAGTCCGTGCGCCCGCCCTGCTGCCAGGCGACGGTCGTGATCAGCTTGTGGCGCGAGAGCATCGGCTCGCCGCCCACGTTCATCAGCAGGAAACAACCCGTGCCGTAGGTGTTCTTCGCCAGGCCGCGCGTGAAGCAGTTCTGGCCGAAGAGCGCCGCCTGCTGGTCGCCGGCGATGCCGGCAATGGGAATCGACGCACCGAAGAGATCGGGCGCGGTCTCGCCGTATACCTCGCTCGACGCGCGCACTTCGGGGAGCACTTCCCTGGGTACGCCGAGGACGCGCAGGAGCTCGTCGTCCCAGCGGCCGCGCAGGTCCCAGAGCATCGTGCGCGACGCGTTCGAGGGATCGGTGACGTGCCGCGCACCGCCGGTGAGGTTCCACACCAGCCACGAGTCGATCGTGCCGAAGGCGAGCTCGCCGCGCTCGGCCCGCGCGCGCGCGCCGGGCACGTGGTCGAGAAGCCAGCGCAGCTTGCTGCCCGAGAAGTAGGCGTCGATCACGAGGCCCGCGCGCTCCTGGACCAGCCGCTCGTGCCCGGCGGCCTTCAGCTCGTCGCAGAATCCCGCCGTGCGCCGGTCCTGCCACACGATCGCGTGGTGGATCGGCTCGCCTGTCCGGCGATCCCACACGACGGTCGTCTCGCGCTGGTTCGTGATCCCGAGCGCGGCGACGTCGGAGGCCGCGAGCCTGGCGCTGGCGAGCGCGGCGCGCGCGGTCTCGAGCTGCGTCTTCCAGATCTCCCGGGCGTCGTGCTCCACCCAGCCGGAGCGCGGGAAGATCTGCCGGAACTCCTGCTGCGCGACGGCGCGGACCGAGCCGTCGCGGTCGAAGACGATCGCGCGCGAGCTCGTGGTCCCCTGGTCGAGGGCGAGGATGAAGGGCGGCATGGGCTCACTCCATCAATCGGCCGTGGCGAGGGAAAGCCGCGCGTCGACTTCCCGCCGTGGCTACCGGGGAGTAATCGCGCATCGCCGGTATCGCGCGCTTAGACTCCGCCGCGCCTGGTCTCGCTCCTGCCCGACGAGCCGCGTGCGCGGAACCGACGCGACCGCTGGCTGACGATCCTGTTCGCGCTCCTGGCGCTCGTGCTCGTGGTCCGCGCGTCGCGCAAGGAAGCGGGCGTGCTGCACCGCAACCAGGAGTGGGGCGGACGCTTCCTCGAGCACCAGGATCCGTACTTCGATCCCGGCGTCGGGCATCGCGAGCACGGTCCGTATCCGCCCTCGTTCGCGCTCGTGGCGGCGCCGCTCGCGTGCCTGCCGACGCTCTTCGCGCGCGTCCTGTGGGCGAGCGGTCAGATCGGGGCGCTGGTCTTCCTGCTGAAGCTCCTGCGCCGGCGCATGCGCGAGCTCTGGCCCGAGCTCGAGCCGCACCGCTACGCGGTCTTCGGCATCGCGCTCGTGCTCGTCAGCCGCTACCTCCTGCGCGACATGGCAGGCGGCGGGGGAAACCTCCTGTACGCGCTGCTCGTGCTGTGGGGGATCGAGCTCGCGCTCGCGGGCCGCGAGGCCCGCGGCGGCCTTCCGATCGCGCTGAGCCTGGTCCTGAAGCCCAACCTCGCGCCGTTCGTCGTGTTCCTCGGCCTGCGCGGCCGCTGGCGCGCGGTCGCGAGCGCGATCGCGGCTGCCGCCGTGCTCTACGTCCTGCCCGCGCTCTACTACGGCCCGGCGGCGTACGCGCGGCTCTCCGCGCGCTGGGCGAGCGACGTGATCGCCTTCGTGCGGCTCGACGACCTGCAACAGCGCGCGCTCGTGCCCGACGGCCTGCCGTCGGCCGATTACGCGATGAACCAGAACTTGCGCTCGGCGGTGTCGCGCGGACTGCGTCCGCCGGGCGACTCGGGCGCGCCCGACGTGCACGTGGTCGAGGTATCCGCGCACACGGCCAGCTGGCTCGCGCGCGGGCTCTCGCTGGCGTTCCTGGCCGCGGCCGCCCTCACGGCCGTGCGCGCATCCACGCCGCGCTCGGAATTCCTCGCGGCGCTGGCCTTCTTCCCGCTCGCGCTCCTGTGCTCGCCGGTCACGTGGAAGGCGCACCACGTCGTCTTGCTGCCGCTCTTCCACGTGCTCGTGTGCTGTGCCCTCGATCGGAAGCGTCCCTCGCGCGCGCTGAAGCGCTTCCTCTTCGCCTACTGGCTCGTGTGCAACCTCCTGTCGAGCGAGATCATCGGCGATCGCGCGAGCGACTGGCTGCAGGCGGCGTCGGTCGTGACCTGGGGCGACGTGGTGCTGCTGCTCCTCGTGCTCTGGCTCGCGCGCGAGCGGAGGGCGACGTGAAGCGCGCACCGCCGAGCGTGCATCGCGTGGCGCGCTGGATCCTGCTCGCGCTGTGCACGTACTTCGCGTGGCACGGTATCCACGCCGGTCTGCGCGAGCAGGGCTCGGACTTCACCGTGTTCTACCGCGCGGGCGAGGCCGCGCTCGCCAGGCGCGATCCGACCGAGGTCGAGCGCTTCCTGTACTGGCCGTCGTTCGCGGTGCTGATCGCGCCGCTGGCGTGGCTGCCGTACCGGGCGGCGCTGGTCGCGTGGCAGGGCGCTTCGCTCGCGGCGCTCGTCTGGATCAGCGCGCGTTGCCGGCGCACGTGCGAGCGCGAGCTCGGCCGCGAGCTCCCGTGGCTCGCGTGGCTGCCGCTCCTCGCGGTGCTGCGGCTCGTCGACTCGAACCTGGCCAACGGACAGGCGAACCTGCTGGTGCTGGCGCCGATCGTCGCGGCCGTCGATGCCTGGCTCGTGGCGCGCGAGCGGCGCGCGGGAGCGTGGCTCGGCCTCGCGACGGCACTGAAGATCGTGCCGGGCTTCCTGATCGTCGCGTTCCTGTGGCGCCGTAGCAGCCAGGCCGTGGCCGCGACGCTCGCGAGCGCGTTCGCGCTCGTCGTGCTGCTCGCCGCGGCGGTCCTCGGCTGGCGCACGAACGCGGACGGGCTGACGCGCTGGTACGAGACGGAGCTCGTGCCTTACGGGCGCGGCGGTGGCGAGCTGCTCGAAGCGCACGAGTACCTGCCCGGGCAGAGCCTGTCGGCGGTGGCCTACCGGCTGCTCTGCGACGTGCCCGCGACCTCGGCCGGCGCTCCAGCGCTGCGCGCGAACGTCGTCGCCCTCGACCCGGACACCGTGAAGTGGATCGTCCGCGCGCTCGATATCGCCGTGCTGCTCGGTCTCGCCGTCGCGCTCTCCGTGTCGGTCAAGCGCAACGCTCCCGGCGCGCGGCTCCACGAGTCGGCGCTCGTCGTGTGCTGCGCGCTCGCGCTCGCGCCGCTCGTCCACAAGGCGCACCTCGTGTGGCTGATCTGGCCCTTCTCGGTCCTGTGCGCCGGCGTCTCCATGGATCTCGCACCGCTCCTGCGCCGCGTGCGCTGGTTCCTGGTGGGGCTCTCGTTCGTCGCCATCGGAGCGACCACGCCGGCGCTGATCGGCCGCGCGCTCGCGACCGAGGCGCTCAGCCACGACGTCCTCTTCGTCGCGCTCGCGTGCGTCGCCGGTGCGCTCGTCGTCGACGTGTGCGGAGCCAAGAGCGCTGCCGCGCGCGACGGGACGCTTCGACAGGCGCCGCTGCTTGTCTAGGCGCAGCGTCAGTCCGCGGGCGCGTCCGTCGATTCCGGCGCCCCGGGATCACCGGGCTCCGGCACGACGCCCGGCGGCGGCGGCCACACGATGCGCCGGACGGCGAGACGCTGGCAGCCCAGGCCCTCTCCCCACAGGAACAGCGCGTCGCCGTCGTACAGGTAGTTCGCGATGTCCTTGCGGAAGAACGCGTCGTGCCAGTCGCGCGCGTCCCACCAGAAGAGGACGTGGCCCAGGAAGCGCAGCAGGCTGCGGTGGCGGACGGTCAGCGTGATGCCGCCCGGGGTTCCGAGCGCGATCACGTCGCCGGCCTGCAGCTTCGCTGCGTCGTGCGTCGGCGCGAGCGCGCCGGCGGGATCGAGCGCGGCGCGCACGATCTGCGGGATGCGCCACAGCATGCGATCGGCCGCGTCGGGGTCCTCGGTCGCGCGCGAGCACTGGCGCAGGTAGAAGCGGCCGGCCTCGCGCTCGCCGGGGATCGGGTGCTGGCGCGACTCGCCGGCCCCGTAGGAACGTGCGCAGAGCAGCGCGTGCGAGGGCATGGCGGGCTCGCCGTCGCTCGCGACGAAGTACGGTCCCACGGCGGTGAAGTCGCCCAGGCTCGACGCGTAGCCCCACCATGCGACCGAGTCCGGCGTCCAGTTGCCGAGGATCAGGTCGATGTCCGCGTTGCCCGTGAGGTAGGGACGGGCCCACTGGTCGGAGCTCTCGTTGCGGGCCAGCGCGCGCTCGTAGACCTGCGGGTTGCGCGCCTTGACGTCGCTGACCAGCACGTAGCCCGCGATCGCCGCGAAGAGCTCCTCGTCGGTCGCGTCGCGCACGTCCTCCCACGTGAGCGTGCGTGCGATCACGCAGCCGAGCTCGACCTCGTAGTCGAGCGCCGTCGGGACGCTGTTACTGACACCGCTCTCGTCCTTGGGCAGCCAGGTGAGCTCGGGATACACGATGGGATCGAAGGGCCCGATCACGCCGTGGAAGGGCAGATCCGAGGGCAGCTCCGTGCCCGGTGGCGGCTGCGGCGGATGCTTGAGGAAGAGGCGCGGAGGCGTGCGGGCGATCTTCTCGACGTTCTCGGGCTTCGTCTCGAGGTCGTGCACGAGGTGCGACGGGTAGTTCGCCGCGACCGCAAGCACGCGTCTGGGGTCCGGAATCGGCGGCCCGAGCCGGCGATCGGCGACGGCGTCGCGCAGCGCGACCGAGATCGGCTCGACGCCCGGCGGCATCGCGCGGTCGTGCGCGTAGCGCTTCACCGCCTCGGCGAGCTCGGCGCGGCGCTCCGGCGTGGCGAGGACGGAGAGCGAGGTCTCGCCCTCGGCGAGCGGCAGCAGCGTCAGGCGGTCCTCCTCCGGCAGGCACTCGAGCACGAGGCAGTAGATGCGCTCGTTCGAGCCGGTGCGGTAGCCGACGAACGTCAGACGATCGGGCCAGAGGCGCATCCAGTCCGCCGACTCCTCGACGACGAGCTCCGCTCCATCCAGCGCCGGGTGCAGGTGCGTCGAGGGCAGCGGCTCTTCCTGCAGCACCTGCCGGTCGAACGCGTCGGGCTTGACGAGCGGCGACGCGCAGGCCGCGCCGAGGACGAACGCGAAGCCCGCGGCGCTCGCGGCCGGCGCTTTGTGGAATCTTCCTCGACGAGCGCGTGGGAGAGGAGCCGAGTCGAAGCTCATGCGACGGTGGTGCTCGCGGGCGGCGTGACGGTGCCGCGCTACCCGAGCAAAGCCTGCGCCGCGGCGAGTGACGAGTGCGATCTCTGCCTCCGACGACCCTGGTGCGATGTGCAGACCACGGCTAGTGTCGTGTCTCTGAACTTCGGAGACACGACACCAGAGTCCAGCGATCTCCTCCCACGCGAAAGGCCACCATGGACACTCACCACCACGCGCCCCTGGATCGACGTCGCCTCCTGCGGGGAGCGAGCGTGCTCGGACTCGGTGCCACGGGCCTTGGCCTCTTCCCGTCGACCACGAGCGGGAACGCGAGCGCGCTGCGCACGCCTGCGTCGCTGCTCGCGGGCTCGTGCACGCTCACGCCTGGCCAGATCCAGGGTCCGTACTACCGCGACCTGAACCTCGTTCGCCGCGACATCACGGAGGGCTTGCCCGGCATCCCGATGCACCTCCACATCCGCGTTCTCGACGTCGACGCGTGCACGCCGCTCGTCGGTGCCGAGGTGGACGTGTGGCACACGAACGCGCCCGGGCACTACTCCAACTTCCCCGTCAAGGGCACGGAGGGCGAGACCTGGATGCGTGGCGTGCAGTTCACGGACGCGGACGGCGTCGCCACGTTCCACACGGTCTATCCGGGCTGGTACACCGGTCGGACGGCGCACCTGCACGTCAAGGTCTACCCGCAGACGGCGTGGATGCTCACGACGCAGCTGTACTTCAGCGACTTGCTGAGCGACCTCGTCTATCGCTTGCCGCCGTACTCCGCGCACGGACCGCGGAACACGCGCAATGCGCAGGACACGTACTACCGCCCGGACCTGCAGCTCGCGACGCAGCTCGCGCTGGCGATGCCCGGCGCGGGATTCCTGCTGGTCAACGCCGGCATCACGCTGGTCGTGAACCGGCCCTGACCGCGCAGGGCTACGTCGTCCGCGACGCCTCCGCGGTCGCCGGCGCCGGCGCCACGTTCTGGTTCATGCGGAACAGGTTCTCCGGGTCGTAGCGCGCCTTGATCCGCGCGAGCCGCGCGTAGTTCGGGCCGTACGCGCCGGTGCGCACGCGCTGCGCCTCGTCCTCGGGCATGAAGTTGACGTAGACGCCGCCCGTCGCGAACGGTTCCGCGGCCGCGTAGAGCCCGCGCGCCCAGCCGACGCACGCCGCGTCCTCGGAGGCGCGCTCCCAGCGCGCGTGCACGTTGACCACGAACTCGATGTTGCGATGCGGGTAGGCCGTGGCGTCGACCGGGACGCGGTTCACCGCTCCGCCGAGGTGCGCGACGAAGAGCTCGCAGTGCGGCGAGGGCAGGTGCTCGACGGCGCCCAGCAGCACGTCGATCAGCCCGTCGGAGAGCTCGGTGAAGTCGTGCGACTTCCAGTAATTGCGCTGGCCCGCCGCGAGCAGCGGATCGAACGCGGTCTGCCACGCCGCGAACGGCGCCGGACCGACGTGCTCCGCGATCGGCTTGCCGATCTTCTGCAGCGACGCGACCGCCTGGCGGCCGGCGAGCGGATCGCCGGAGTGGCACAGGGCGAGCACGAGGACGGGCGTGCCGTGCACCTCGGGCGCCAGGAACGGGAGCGGCGGCGCCTTGCGCAGGACGGCCCAGCAGCACAGCTCCTCGGGCGCCGCCGAGACGACGCGGCGGTACTCGCGCAGCACCTCGCGCGCCTTCGCGAACGGATGGACGATGAGCCCCGCGGTCACCTGCGGACCGACGGGATGCAGTCGGAACTCGAACGACGTCACCACGCCGAGGTTCCCGCCGCCGCCGCGGATCGCCCAGAAGAGATCCGGGTGCTCCGACGCGCTCGCGCACACGAGCTCCCCCGCGGCGGTCACGACGTCGGCCGACAGCAGGTTGTCGATCGTGAGCCCGTGCTTGCGGCTGAGCCAGCCGAATCCGCCGCCGAGCGTGAGCCCGGAGACGCCGGTCGTCGAGTTGATCCCGAGCGGTGTCGCCAGCCCGAAGGCCTGCGCCTCCTTGTCGACGTCGCCGAGCAGGGCGCCCGGCTCGACGCGCGCCGTGCGCGCCGCGGTATCCACGCGCACGGAGGTCATGCGCGAGAGGTCGAGCATCAGCCCGCCGTCGCACACCGCCTTGCCGGCGATGTTGTGGCCTCCGCCGCGGACGGACAGCAGCAGCCGGTGGCGCGCCGCGAGGCGCACGGTCTGCAGCACGTCGCTCGCGCCCGCGGCGTGCACGATGAGCGCGGGTCGCTTGTCGATCATCGCGTTCCAGAGCGCGCGCCCCTTGTCGTACCCCGGGTCACCGGGCAGGCTCACGCCACCGCGCAGCGAAGCGCGCAGCGCGGCGAGGGTTTCGGCCGATAGGCTCGCGCTCTTGCCGTCGACGGTCTGGACTATCATTGCGTTCATCGTGAGGGCTCCTGGGACGCTCCGTTGGCACTGTCGCCGCCCGCCTACGGGCGAGCCTGGAACGGCGCGAGCACAAGATGACGAAGCACGCGCACGCGTGCATCGCCGCGCGTCCGAAAGACTTGACCGATCGTCCGGAGCCCGGGCGTGAGCCGCGACACGCTGTCGGACGTGCTCCGCGCGGTGCGCCTGCGCGGCGCACTCTTCTATTACGTGGACGGCAGCGCGCCCTGGGTGGCGGAGGCACCGCCCGCCCGCGACATCCTCCCGGCGATCATGCCGGGGGCGGGACACCTGATCGAGTTCCACGCCGTCGTCGAGGGCTCGTGCTGGGGCTCGATCGTGGGCGAGCCGCCGGTCCGCCTGAGAGAACGCGACGTGATCCTGTTCCCGCAGGGGGATTCCCACGTCATGTCGAGCGCTCCCGGGATGCGCGCGCCGCGCGTCGACAAGGACTTCTACTTCGCGCCGCGCCCGCCGCAGCTCCCGTACTCGCTCAGCCTGCACGATCCCGACGCGACGACCGCGCGCCTGGACGGGGGCGGCGAGCGCACGACCCTCGTGTGCGGGTTCCTCGGGCTCGACGCGCGGCCGTTCAATCCGCTGCTCGCGGCGCTGCCCCGCGTCCTGCACGTTCCGGGCGAAGCGCTCGGCGCCGATTCCTGGGTGGCCTCGTTCCTGCGCGCGGCCGTCGTCGAGTCGAACCAGCGCCGGCCCGGAGGCGAGGCCGTGCTCGAGCGGATGAGCGAGATGCTCTTCGTCGAGGTGCTGCGCCGGCATCTCGACACCCTGCCCGACGGGGAGACCGGCTGGCTGGCCGGGATGCGCGACCCGTCCGTGAGCCGCGTGCTCGCGCTGTTGCACGAGAAGCCGGACGCGCCGTGGACGCTCGAGCGCCTGGCCGACGTCGCGGCGCTCTCGCGCTCCACGCTGCACGAGCGCTTCGTGCACTTCATCGGGCGGCCGCCGATGCAGTACCTGGCGCAGTGGCGCATGCAGGTCGCGGCGCGGCTCCTGCGCGACACGAAGGCGAAGCTGGTCGAGGTCGCGCTCGGCGTCGGCTACGAGAGCGAGGCCGCGTTCTCGCGCGCGTTCAAGCGCGCCGTCGGCGTGGCGCCCGGTGCGTGGCGCGAGGGTGGGCACGCAGCGGCAGCCCGGCGCGCGTGAACCTCGTCTTGATCACTCCCCGAGCTGCGCGTGTAGCTTCGCGAGCGCGGTCACGATCGCCGGGCGCTCGGGCGCGGCCGCGGGGAAGTCCTGCAGGACCAGCTCCAGGAGCTCGGCCGCCTCGCGCGACTTCCCGAGCGCGATCAACGTGTACCCCAGGCTGGCGCGCGTGCGCACGGTCTGCTGGTGGTGCACGCCCTGCAGTCGCTCCAGGTCGGCCAGGAGCTCGCGCAGTATCGGCTCGGCCTCGTCGAAGCGCTCCTGG
>Ga0111538_10012031_pt1 | contig 11438 bp, 10 predicted proteins | sample SoiMethybrSBSTD1_FD_79669 | JGI IMG/M metagenome (GOLD analysis project Ga0111538, IMG submission 79669) | Bulk soil microbial communities from a Populus tree surrounding site in Tennessee, USA - Soil MetaG P. TD hybrid SBSTD1 (version 2)... | ecosystem: Environmental > Terrestrial > Soil >... | reverse complement strand
GCCCGTGCCCTTCTCGATCCAGTAAGTGACCGAGCCAGGCCAAAAGATCACGATGATGACGAGGATGACCTGCAGGAACACCCAGGGGATGGCACCCCAGTAGATGTCGGAGGTTTTGATCGAGGGCGGGGCGATGCCGCGCAAATAGAAGAGGGCAAAGCCGAAGGGCGGGTGCATGAAGCTCGTCTGGATATTGGCGCAGATGAGCACGCCGAACCAAACGAGATCGATGCCGAGCTTGTCGGCCACCGGCGCCAGCAGGGGAATGATGATGAAGGCGATCTCGAAGAAATCGAGGAAGAACGCGGCGATGAAAATGAAGGCGTTGACAAACACCAGGAAACCGACCTGGCCGCCGGGCAGCGAGGTGAGCAAATGCTCAATCCATTCCTTGCCGCCGACGCCCTGGAACACCAGGCTGAAGACGCGGGCGCCGATCAGGATATAGACGACCATGGCGGTGAGGCGCATCGTGCTGGCCATGCCCTGATAGAGCAACTTCCAGGTCAGAGTTCCGTAGGATGCGGCGAGCGCGATGGCACCGACCACGCCCATGGCGCCGGCCTCGGTTGGCGTCGCCAAGCCCATGAAGATGGTGCCGAGCACCAGGAAGATCAGACCGAGTGAGGGGATCATGCCGCGCAGGCACTTGAACCAGAGCGCCGAGCCACTGAGCGTGCGCGCCTCCAGCGGCAGGGCCGGCACGTCCTTTGGCCACAGCACGCTGACGATGGCGACCCAAGCACAGAACAGGGCGACTTGGATAAAGCTTGGTCCGATGGCGCCGGCATACATGTCGCCGACCGAGCGGCCGAGCACGTCGGCCAGCACCACCAGCACCAAGGAGGGCGGAATCAGCTGGGTGATGGTGCCCGAGGCCGCGATCACCCCCATGGTATGCCGCGTCGAGTAGCCGTACTTGAGCATGGGCACCATCGAGATGACGCCCATGGCGATCACGGAGGCCGCAACCGTGCCGGTGATGGCGCCGAGAATGGCCCCGACGAAAATCACCGCATAGGACATGCCACCGCGCACCGGCCCGAACAGCTGGCCGATGGAATCGAGCAGGTCTTCGGCGAGCCCGCAGCGCTCCAGGATTGCGCCCATGAAGGTGAAGAAGGGGATCGCCAACAACAGGTCGTTGGAGATGATGCCGAACAGCTGGTAGGTCAAGTTGCCGAGGAAGTCGGGCCGGATCAGGCCCAATTCAATGCCGAGGAAGCCGAAGAACAAGCCGGTGGCGGCGAGCGAGAAGGCGGCCGGGTAGCCGATCAGCATGAAGAGAATCATGCCGCCGAACATCAGCGGTGCCATGTTGTGCGCGATAAAACTCATTGCAGCGGCTTCTCGTATTTGAACTTTTCATCGGTGAGATGTTCGATGGCTGCAACGCGCTTGATGATTTCGGAGAGCCCCTGTAGGGCCATCAGGGCGAAGCCAACAGGCAAGAGCAGTTTCACCGGCCAACGGATCAGTCCCCCCGCATTGAACGAGCCTTCGTTGCCGACAAACGACTCGACGAACCACGGCCATGTGAAATAGGTCAGGATCAGGCAGATCGGCAGCAGGAACAAGAGGCCGCCGATGATGTCGATCCAAATGCGCGTCCGTTCGGAGACCATGCCGTAGACGAGATCGACGCGCACATGCTCATTCATCTTCAGCGTATAGGGCGCGCCCAACAGCACCATGCCAGCGAACATGTACCATTGGATCTCGAGCCAACCGTTCGAGCTCTCGCTGAAGAGGTAGCGGCTCGCCGCGTTGCCAGCGCTGATCAGGCAGGCAAACAGCACCAGCCAATTGGCAACGACGCCGAATTGCGCGTTGATCCAATCAATGCCCCGGCTGAAGCGCAAAAGAAGGGACATCATTCCTCTCAGCAGGCGGCGTGAAGCCGAAGGGCGGCCGCGGCGGATCGCGCGCGAAAGCGAGCAACGCCTAAGGTCCGTGGCAAGAGTTTCCCCCGGCGGGTGCGGCGCGAGCGGCCGTGGCCCGGCCCTAGAGTTAGCCGAAACCGGCCGCGGGCGGAAGTGCTTGGGCCGCCGAACCGTTCCCCGGCAGGCGGCCAGTCGTCCGCCCTGGCCTGTGCGAGCGGCAGGCGTCGCTCAAGGGGAGGGCTGGCGCTGGCGCAGCGCCGGCCGGCGGGCGAAACCGCCGATCAGGGCCAGGCCGCCCAGCAGCAGCGCATTGCTCAGCACCACGGCATGCAAGGCCAGCGCGCTCAAGACCGCGTCGGGCTGAGGCACCCCGGCCCAGGTGGTCGCCACCACCCAGGCGGCCTGGGCCGGGCCGAGACCGGCAATGCCGTTGATGGGCAGGGCGAAGGCGAGGTTGCCTGCCGCGGCCCCCAACAGCGCCGCCGTGGGTCCCACGCTGTCCACCACGGCGCTCGCCACCAAAATGGCGGCACCTGCGAAGGCCAGCCAAATGGCAAAGCCCAACAGCACCACCAGGCGCAAGGGGCCATGGCCGACGGCGGCAAGATGGGCAACATGGCGTGCGGCGGGCTCGAAGCCGCGGAGACGTCCGGCCAGGTCGGCGCCGAGCTTTGCGGTCCGTCCCGCGCCGGGGCTCGAGAGGCGGCGCTCGAGGCGGGCTAGCGGCGGGCCCAGGCGGATCAGGAGCGCGGCGCCCAGACCCGCGAGCGCGAAGGGGGAGAGGCCAAACACCAGGGCGCCGGCGCTCAAGGCCAGCTGGCCGGCCGGCGTGCTGATCGCGAGCGCTGCGGCACTTAACAGAATGGCCAACACCGTGGTCAGATCAAACAGGCGCGCGGTGAGGAGGACGCCGGCCGAACGCAAGAGAGAGTGACCATACTGCTGGCGCATCAGGGCCGGGTAGCCAAGCTCGCCCAGGCGAAAGGGCAAGACGAAATTGAGAAAGTTCAATTTGCAGGCGATTGCGAGCATGGGTGCATCGGGAAGCGCCGACCGGCCGGTGGTCAGCACCGCAAAGCGCCAGGCGCGCAGCCATTGCACCAGCGCCGACAGGGCGAAGGCGGCCAGCAGGGGAGCCAATTTTGCCTGGGCGCTCAGCCGACCCAGCGCGAGCAGCACCTGCGGCGTCAGCAGGAACCAGAGACAGAGAGCGGTGATGGCCGCCGCAGCGAGCGCCGTCAGAACGCGCCTCATGCCCGCTTTTGTCCCCGCTGCTCGGCCACCAGGTGGCGCATTTCCACGGGACGTTGGGTGCGGTGGATGATGAGCTCCGCCAGCATGCCGAACAAAATCAGCTGCACGCCGACGATAACAGCCATCACGCCCAACAGCAGGAGCGGCCGGTTGCCGATGCTGGCGCCGGTCAGCACTTTGAGCGCCATCAGATAGCCGAGCGCAACGCTGCCGCCGGCCGCCAGCAAGCTGCCGATGCCGCCGAACAGGTGCCCGGGCCGGTAGGCGAAGCGGGTGATCAAGACAACCGTCAGGAGATCGAGGAAGCCGCGCAGGTAGCGGGCCACGCCGTACTTCGAGGTGCCGAAGCGACGGGCGTGATGGCGCACCGGGATCTCCGCAATGCGATAGCCCAGGGCGTTGGCGAGCACGGGGACGTAGCGGTGCAGTTCGCCGTAGAGCTGAATGGCATCAAAGATCTCGCGGCGGTAGGCTTTGAAGCCGCAATTGAAATCGTTGAGCTTCACGCCGCTGATCGCGGCCGTCACCTTGTTGAAAAGGCGCGACGGCACGGTCTTGTTGAGCGGATCGTGGCGTTCCCTCTTCCAGCCCGACACCAAGTCGTAGCCGCGATCGAGCGTCTCCACGAAGCGAGAAATCTCGTCGGGATCATCCTGCAGATCGGCATCCATAGTGATGATGACGTCGCCACGGCAGGCGCCGATGCCCACCATCAGCGCCGTCGCCTTACCGAAATTGCGCCGCAGTCGAATGGCCTGGATCACCTCGTTATCGGCGGCGAGCTCGGCCATCACACCCCAGGTGTTGTCGCTGCTGCCGTCATCGACGAGCACGATGTCGCGCACAATTTGGCCGCTGGCCGCGCCGGCCGCCATGATGCGAGCCACCACCAGCGGCAGCGACTCCTCCTCGTCCTTGGCGGGGATGACGATGCTGAGCGCATGCGCCTCACGCGCGCGACCTGTGCTGGCCACCATTCCCGTCAGTGTGTCGCTCATCGGCAATCACCCTGGCTTGGCTCATAAAGTCGATAAAGCAGGCGATAGCTGCGCGTCTTGGCGCCGCCGAGCAGGCTCGAGAGCCGCACGTTCACCTCGCCCTCGCGGCGCGGTGCGTCGACCGGCACGCCCAGCTCCCGGCTTAGATATCGATCGAAAGTGCCCTCCATGCTGGCCTTGAGGGGCCACAGCGCCAGGCATTGCCCCTGCCCGGAGGGCGCCGGCCAGACGCGTGGCGGGTAGCCGATATCAATCAGCCGGGCGCGCGGGAAGTGCAGGCGCAGATTGCCGCCAAGATGAAAGTCGGAGACGACGATGGTGCCCCTGCCGGCAAAGCCGGCGGCGCGGAGCTGCTCGGCCACCGCCTGAAAGGGAACGAGCGTCCGGCACGCGCCCGGACAGGCCGCCTGCACCAGAATGCGCGCGGCGAGGGCGACGACAACGGTGGTTGCCAGAAGAACCCCGTAGAGGGAGAGCGCGCGGTCGGCGGCCTGCCCACGCTCCACCAGCATGAACAAATAGATGGGCAAGATCTGCAACGCCGGCTGCAGCAGGCGTTCGGAGAAGTTGGTGGCCCCGGCGAGCGGCACCAGCAGCCAGTGCAACAGCACCGCGATGGCCATGACGCGGCCCAGGAAGCGCGCGCTGACGACCGGCTCCGGCAGCATTTCGGGCGCATTGAAGCCGCGCCAAGCCGCCGATCCGAGGAGGGCCAGAAAGATCGCCAGAAACGGCATCGGATAGACGAGGACGGCGAGCGCCAGGTCAACGGAGCCCAGCAGCAGCCCAGCCAGCCAGCTGCGGGCGGGCTCGCCCAAAAGCGCACCCAAGCCGTCGCCGACCGCCGGCCCCACGTGCAGCGCCCACAGTGCCGAGGGCAGCGCGATCGCCGCCGTCAAGAGGGCGGCGGGGAGGATGCGCCAATTGAGCAGGAGCGCCCGCTCGCGCGGCTCCGTCAGCGCGGCGAGCGGCAGGGCTGCGGCGAACATGAAAAAATTCCACTTGCCCAATAGGCCGAACCCCATGGCGGCGCCGAGCGCGAGGTAGCGCGCCAGCGAGGGCTTTTCGCACAGGCGCACGAAGGCGTACCAGCTGGCCGCGAGAAAGGCCGAGAGCACGGTGGTGTGGGTCAGATCATGGTGGCTGTAGTAGCCGAACACATAGATCGCCGCGAAACTGAAGGTGGCGAGCGCGGCCAGGCGCGCATCGCGAATGAGCGAGCGGGCGGTCAAGTAGGTAAAGCCCGCGATCATGGCGAACAGCAGATAGCGCAGAAGACTAATCGTCAGGACGTTGATATCGCTCAGATGACTGGTCCCGAGCAGGGCCCAGGTGAAGAGCGGAGGTGCCCGGAAGCGGTAATTGAGCAGCCATTGCTGGGCGAACAGCGCCTGCTCGGCATCATCGAGCCCGAGCGTCGGCCCAATCCACAGGCGCACGCCGAAATGGATGGCTAGATAGGCGAGAACGATGAGGGCGACCTGCGGTGGTCTCGCCCAGGTGGGTTGCGATGCCATGCAGGACCGAGGTTGACGGTTGGCGACCCGTTATAGGGTATCCCGCCGCCGACCGCCACCCAACGGCCAGGGACCGTGGGTCGTGGGACACGGCGGACTGTGGCACGCGTGCCAGCTGGCAGCGCCCCGCTCATTCCCAGCGCCTGCGGCCGGCGCAAAAGGCTTGGGAGGCCATCGAGGCGGCGGCGGCGGCTGGGAAGGCGACTAGACGCGGCCGTGTTTGATGCGCACGCCGGGGGCCAGGCGCTCGAGCACGACGTCGGGACGGAAGCGATAGAGCCGTGCCGGCCGACCGCCGGTGCGAAAGCGATACTGGTCGGTCGGCTCCACCAGGCCGCCGCCCTCGACCAGGCGACGAAAATTCTGCTTGTGCAGGTGAGGGCCGAGAATGGCTTCCACGGTTTTCTGCAGCTCGAAGAGGGTGAACACCTCCGGCATCAGCTCGAACACGACGGGGCGATACTTGATCATGCGGCGCAGTTCGGCGATGGCGCTGGCGAGCGCGCGGCCATGATCGCCCAGCTCGGCATGACGCAAGGCGGCCAACTGAGCGCCGGAGGGCCGTTGCTTGCCGTCGCGCGCATCCTCCCCGATCACACCCGCCTCGCACAACAGGTCGTAGCGCTCGACCACCTTTTCCTCGTCCCAGGCACCGCCGTCTGTGCCAAAGCACAGGCGCACGCGTTGCCGGCGGCCTAGGTTTTCGCTGGCGCAGTCGGGTTCGGCGGCCGCCCACGCGTTCAGCGCCGGTTCGATCTCCTGCTTGAGACAAGCGGGCCGACCGTGCCGCCAGTCCTCCCAGGGGAAGTAGTGATACCAGCTGGTCCAGGCGAGGCTGGCACGCTGGTTGGCCGCTTGCGGCCCGACCAGCGCCAGATAGCTGATGCACAAGACCACGGAGGTGATCGGCCCGTCGGCGCCGGCGGCGCGCGTGCTTGCCGCCGCAATTTGCCGGGTTTGCCCCAGCTCGAGGCCGGTTTCGCGCGCGACCGCCGCGCGCAGTGAAGCGTCGAGACTGTCGTGTTCGCCGGCGCAAAAAAGGCCGCCCGGCAACGTTGCGCGTGGACCCGTCGTGGCGCCGTCGGCACCCACCACGGCCACTACCGGCTCATCCTCGCGCACGGCCAGAACAACGGCGGTCAGACCGACCGCGACCGTCCCCGCAGCGGGTGCGAGGCTGGCGTAGCTCATGCGTCTTACGACGCCTTCGGAATGGCGCTGGGGCCAAGTCATGCAGGGTGCCTCGCGGCCGGTGAGCGACTTGGCTCTAGATTGCGATGCCAATCGTGGCAATTTTCCGCACTAGCTGAAGGCGGTAGCAAAAATCAGCTGGTGCGCGACAAATCCGCGGCAATGGCAAAGGGCACCGCCTCGGCCGCGATCACCCCACGCCCGATCGCCTCGACGGCGCGCACCATGCGCCCGTTGCGGCCAAGCGCTTGATCGGCGAGACGGATCATCAGACGATTGGGATAGGCTGTGGGTGAGGCGCGGCGCAGGTGCAGGGCGATCAGATCCTCCGGCACGTCCGGATTGATCGAGCACAAGGCCGTGAAAGCGGCCGCGGTTGAGCGAGAGATGCCCGCCCAGCAGTGCACGACCATGGGACCCTGTCCTGCCCAGGTGCGGGCAAAGGCGATAATCTCCTCGATGTGCGTGGGATCGGGGTGAACACAACCTGCCAGCGGCTCGCTGATATCGTGCACACGCAGACGCAGGTGTCGTTCCGGGAGAATGCCGCTCGGCCGCTCCACCAGGATCTCTTCCTGCAGCAGGGTGATGACATGGGAGGCCTTGGCTCGCGCAACGAGGCTCGGCAGGGCACTGAAGGGACATACGTGCAGCACGCCGGGTTGGTCTGCCGCCTTGGCCTCGCGCTCGCTCATCGTCGTTCCTGCCCCTTCGCCCGATCGCTGCTGGAGGCTATGCCTCCCCCTGTGACAAATCCTGAAAGCGCACGAGAAACTCCTGTTGCGCCGCGGCGATGGGCTTCGCCGCAAGCGCCGCCAGGCGTTGGCGCAGGTTATCGGGCACGCCGCATGGCACCCCGAAATAGCGGTTGGCTTCGGCCAGCGTAAAGCCCGCGAGCGCCGTCGCCTCATAGTAGGCGGCGATGCGGTCGGCCGCTTTGATGGCATTGGCGACCCGTTCGGGCAGCGCGGGTGGCAGGCCAAAGCGGCGATGAATGGCTTCCAACAGCTGGTGCTCGAAGGCCCTGTAATCGAGACCGACGGCGGCCTTGAAGGGGCTGATCAAGTCGCCGATCACGTATTCGGGGGCATCATGCAGGAGCGCGGCCAGCCGCCAGCGGCGCGTCAAGTCCGGGTGCATGCTGGCGGCGATGTCCTCGACCAAAAGGGCATGCTGGGCCACGGAGAAGGCGTGCTCGCCGAGGGTCTGCCCGTTCCAGCGCGCCACGCGCGCCAGCCCGTGCGCGATATCCTCGATCTCGATATCGTCGGCCTTGGGATTGAGAAGGTCAAGCCGGCGACCCGACAGCATACGCTGCCATGCCCGCGCCACGCGCGTGCCGTCGCCGACGACTGGATCCTTCTCGCTCATGCGGCTGGCCGCGCGCCGGGCGGCTTGAAGCGACGTTGCAAGGCGGCGCAGGCCGCATGCCGGTGGCAGCTGACGAGATGGTCGTTGACCATGCCGACGGCCTGCATGAAGGCATAGACCGTGGTCGGACCAACGAAGCGAAAGCCATGCGCCTTGAGCGCTTTGGAGATGGCGATCGACGTCGCTGTCTGGGCCGGAACGGTCTTGAAGGAGCGATGCGTGTTGACCTGCGGGCGCCCGTCCACCAAGCCCCACAGGAACGCGGCGAGACCCCCTCGCTCGTCGAGCTTCAACAGGGCGCGCGCGTTGTCGATGGTGGCCTCGATCTTGAGGCGATTGCGCACGATGCCGGCATCGCGCATCAGGCGCGCCACATCTTTGGCGCCGTAGCGGGCGATGCGCTCCGCATCGAATGCATGGAACGCGGTGCGAAAATTCTCGCGCTTCTTGAGGATGGTCAGCCACGACAGGCCGGACTGGAAGCCCTCGAGCACCAGCTTTTCAAAGAGTGCGCGATCCTCGCTCTTGGGCACACCCCATTCCTCGTCATGGTAGCGCGCGTATTCGGGATCGGCGATGCCGACCCAGGGACAGCGCCGCAGCTCGGCCGCCGTCATAGCACCTCCGTGCGCGCCGGCGGCGTCATCTCGAACTGCGCCCAGGCCGGCTTGCTGAGGCGGACGGGGACCGCCTCGGCGCTGAGGACGACACCCTTGGCGAGGGCCTCCGCGGCACGATCGAGCCGCACCAGCGCCAGCCCACGGCGGCCGTCCACCGAACCGATCGATCCCAAGCTGACCGGCCCGGCCATAATCGGCGCGCCGGGCGCCAGCGCCGCAGCGCCCTCGACCTCAACCACGCGCTTGCGTCCGCCGCCGCGATGTTGCATGCGGCTCGCCACCTCCTGGCCGATGAAGCAGCCCTTACTGAACGAGACGCCGTTGAGCTGATCGTAATTGGCCTCGTGCAGAAACGTGTCGCCCAGCCGATAGTCCCGGCCCGCCTCGGGGACGCCGAGCGCGATGCGATGGCGATGCCAGTCGTCTTGCCTCGCCGGGCGCGCCCCCGTCGCGGCCGCCAGCGCCGCTTCTGCCGCAGGCAGCGCAATGATGCGCACGCCCAAGTGTGGCAGGCGTGGATCGACAAAGACCGTGGCGCCCGGCAAGGCGATAGGGCCGGTCACCCCCTCTCCCCACAGCGCAAAGACGGCCGACGGTGCGGGGGCTTCGCCGATCTCGACGTTGGCGCGCAACTTGTAGAGCGAAAGCCGCTTCGACAAATTCGCCGCCTCGGCCGCGGCCGTTTCGAGCAAGAACGCAGCCTCCGCCTCGACCACAAAGAACTCAAACAGGATCTTGCCCTGGGGGCTCAACAGGGCGGCATGCACCGCCGCGCCTGGACCGATCTCATCCATGTCGTTGGTGATGAGACCTTGCAGCAGCTTTTTGGCGTCGGCACCGGCGACACGCACGATGCCGCGGTCGGCGAGCAGCGCGAGATTACGAGATCGCATGGAAAACGTGCTGTTTGTGGTAGCCAAAGGGGCACCGGTGCCTGATCCTCAGGCAACAGGTAAGCGCGTCGGCTGCAACAGGCAAGCCTCCGAGCGCGGCCGGCACGGCCCCGGCGCCGCCGCGGCCGTTGAGGGCGCGGAGAAAAAAGCCGGAGGGCCGCGACGTTCCCGCCGCGGGCCTCGGTTTGCTCTCAAGCCCAGCTTACTCTTGCGAAAGACGCCTTCGCTCGACTTAGAAGCGTTCGATCGAGCGGCTGGCGCGCGGGCGGTAGGGATCCCTGACTTGTTGCGCCACCACCCGGTCGAGCTCGGGCGGCAAGCGGTGCACGACGGTGACGGGTGTTCCCACCTCCACACGACCGGCCAGATCGACGATGTGCGCATTGAGCATGCGGAAACACCCCGAGGAGGCGGCCTGCCCGATCGATTTGGCGTCGTTGGTGCCGTGGATACGGTAGAGCGAATTGCCGAGATAAAGCGCCATGGCGCCGAGCGGGTTCTTGATCCCGCCCGTCATCTTTTCCGGCAGGCGCTCATCGCGCTCGCGCATTTCCTCCGGCGGATACCAGTCGGGCCACTCCGCCTTGCGGCTGATCTTCTCCGTTCCGGTCCAGGTGAACCCCTCGCGACCCACGGAGATCTGATAGACGAGGGCCGTGGTCGGCGATTGCACCAGGAACAGGCGGCGGCTGCGGGTGTCGATCACAACACTGCCGACCGGATAGCTGCTGGGAAAATTGAGGCTGGGCGGCGCCTGCGGGTTGATCGCGGGACGCGCGCCGCCCGACTGCTGGGCCGGCCCGCGCTGTCGCGGCCGATAACCGTCATCGTCGTCGTCCCACCCGTTGAAGAAGCCGTACCGCGGTTGCGGACGGTAATAGGAATAGCCGCGATCGGAGCCCCAGCTCCAACTCTGCGCCTGCGCCTCCGGCGCAAGCACCAGGAGTCCCAAACCCAACAGTCCCAAGCGCCACATGATCTTGTCCTCGTTTGGCCGATGACGGTTGCGGGGGGAAAAACGTCACGGCGACCCCCGCCCCCACGGGCATTTCTGCCGGCAACGTTATCGTTGCTTTGAACGGTGCACCAGCGCCTTAGTTCCCGGCGCCAAGGCCTTATGGCATTTTGCGAAAAGAATGCCAGACGCCATCGGCACCGATGGCGATCCGCCACCAGGAATAGCGCCCCGTCGCCCTCAAATTAAGCGCGGTCGCCGCGCCAAGCAGTCGCATCAGTTCCACGTCTTGGGCGGGGTTGAGGCCGGCGAGTGGCACCTCGGCAAAATAGGGCCACACGTAGATCTTGTTGTTTTCCAGGTCGCGCCCGGTCGGCAGCGCGACGTAGCCCGCCTCCAGGATCTGTCCGAGCGCCGCCAACACCTCAAGGCCGCGTCCGTCACCCGAGATTCGCTGCCAATAGGCCACCGGATCGGCCACCGGCTCGGCGGCGAGATCAGGCTTCAGCTCGTTCAGCTCGTAGGCGTGACGCAGATCCTCGATGCGGCCGGTGCTGACCGCGCTCAGGATCGCCTCGCGCAGCTCTTGCACGGGAGCGGGCAAATCGGCCGTCGCGTACTTGACCGCCAGCGGCCCGCTCGTCGTGCGCTCGGGTGCGCGCTGCACTTGCGTCAGCCCGACGCCCGTCAAGCCAACGCAATGGACAAGGGCCAAGGCCATCAGTAGGAATAGCCCCGGCGCACCGGTGTGCGGTC
>Ga0111538_10012027_pt1 | contig 11439 bp, 10 predicted proteins | sample SoiMethybrSBSTD1_FD_79669 | JGI IMG/M metagenome (GOLD analysis project Ga0111538, IMG submission 79669) | Bulk soil microbial communities from a Populus tree surrounding site in Tennessee, USA - Soil MetaG P. TD hybrid SBSTD1 (version 2)... | ecosystem: Environmental > Terrestrial > Soil >... | reverse complement strand
TTTAATCCTGGGTCGCATTCGGGAAAACATGAAATCCTATGGGTGGAATGAAGTCGCTGAAGCCCAAGACCCAGATATGATCATCTTACCGTCTGCCATGCAATCGACCACACTTGTCTATTATTATGATTATTGGTATTGGGATTGGTACTATCCATACTACTGGTGGGGTTGGTATTATCCCTATCCAATCTATGGGGGCAGCTATACGTCCGGAAGCGTCTTTATGCAAATGACTTACCCCGATGGGATAACGGCCGCGGATAATATACCTGTAGTCTGGTCGAGTATTCTCAATGGACTGCTTGAGGGGAGCACGTCGGAGGTTAACAACCGGATCTCAAAATCTGTCGATCAGGCCTTTGCTCAATCACCCTATCTGTCTGTAAAAAGTAATTAAACAGTTGCACGATGAGGCCTTTAATTATACTAATCGCATTTGTCCTGGTTTTAACAGCTCGACAAGCCTTCTCACAAAGTACGTTCACGGCGCAGTATGCTATTAATTTTCCATTAGGCAATACAGCAGATTATATCGGAGCAACAAGCTTTAGGGGCATTTCATTGGACTATCGGTATAACCTTCAACCCAATATCGCAATAGGTGTAGGCACTGGGTGGTACACTTTCTATGAACAAAAGGACTATGGGACGTATAACAATGACGACGGGTCGCTGGCCATTTCAGGCTTACAATACCGTTACATTAATAGCGCGCCTATCCTTTTTGTTGGGGACTATTATTTTTCTCCCGAAGAAAAATTCTCGCCGTTTGTTGGATTGGGCATTGGAATAACGTACAACGAAGTTAGAACCCAGATGTCACAATATTATGTGAACACCGATTCCTGGCAATTTAGCCTCGCCCCGGAAGTCGGCGTGATGGTTGCGGGCACCACTGGTGTCTCGGGGTTTCTCTCGGCACGGTATAACAGTAATTTCAAGACTTCAGAACTGGACGCCCAGTCCTACCTCACCTTAAACGTTGGCGTTATGTTTGGGCGGTAATTACATGCTTCATAGTTACAGGCTTCAAGTATGTAAGGAGTAGTGCTGGTCAGGTAGCACTACTCCAACCCCTTCCCTAAGCTCAACATTTCCCTTTTGGGTGCCCACATCGCAGACACATATGCTACAAAGATCGCTGCTAATCATTTTTACGTTATGTTCCTCCTCTGCGGTGCTGGCGCAAACTAAAAAGCAAGGGCAGACTGTCTTTAAGGATTCTCTTGATGGGGCTTTCGATTTCAGCGACTTTTTGATGGAGTTGAACGGGTTTGTCCCTGTTCCTTATATCATTACCGAACCGGCAGTTGGCGGCTTCGGAGGCGCCCTTGGGTTGGTCTTTATCCGTAAGCAGCCACCCCTGATTGATACCGTCCGCTCGAATGTCAAAATTATTCCTACACGCCCCACGGTGACAGGGGTAGCTGTTGCCTATACCCTCAACGATACCTGGCTTGTAGGGGCAGCCCGCTCAGGAACGTGGCGAAAGTTTCGGACAAGATATCGCATCATTGGTGCTTATGCGAGTCTCAATCTTTCGTTTTACCGCACACCGGAAGGAGAAGACGAGCACGAGTATGAATTCAACATAAAGACTATTCCCCTGTCAGGATATCTCATGAAGCAGTTCAAAGGGACCGTATGGAGTGCGGGCCTTCAATACTTATTCCTCAGCAGCCAGGTAAAAACCAGATCAGGTGACTTTCCTGATTTTATCGATGACAAGGAGGTCGACAGCAACGTGAGCATGCCCGGCGTTGTCGTCGAATTTGATAACCGTGATAATATTTTCACGCCCGACAAGGGACTTAAGTTTAACGTAAACTTCGGTTGGTCGGATGACGCCTTTGGAAGCGATTACAACTACACAAATCTGAATATCCTTGCCTATGGTTATATTCCATTCTCCAAAAAAATCATCGGCGGACTGCGTTACGAAATGCAACAAGTATTCGATGATGCACCCTTTTACCTTCTCCCTTACGTTGATCTGCGCGGTATTCCCGTGATGCGGTATCAGGGTAATATTTTTTCAGTTATCGAGGGCGAAGTGCGATGGGACTTTGTGCCGAGGTGGAGCATTGTCGCTTTCGCCGGCACCGGAAAAGCTTACGACGCGTGGAGCGATTTTAAAGACACCGATTATGTATCCAGCGGGGGCGCGGGCTTGCGGTACCTAATGGCCAGAAAATTCAAACTCAGAATGGGCGTCGATGTGGCACGCGGGCCTGAACAATGGGCGTATTATATCGTGATGGGGAGTGCGTGGAGGAAGTGATTGGAGGAATGTAAGTAGTGAGAGGTATGATGTGAAATGTAAGAGGTTAGAGGTGAGATGTAAGTAGCAAGTAGAGGCTTGGGGAATTGAGTTTGGAAACCGATGACAAAACAAAAAATGAAAAAAGTCCAATGCTTATGTTATTCCTTTTTGTCGCTGATGTTGATGTGCTGCGGGGCACCGTCCAATAAGGATGCAACACTGGCACCTGCTCCAGTAGTTGATCCGTTGCCCTCCTGGAACGATGGCGTTTTAAAAAGATCGATCATTACTTATGTAGAAAAGGTTACCGATTCCTTATCTGCAGACTTTATCCCCGTTCAAGACCGCATTGCGACCTTTGATAACGATGGGACGCTTTGGGCCGAACGTCCCTATGTACAAGAACTCTTTGCCTTCTACCGGGTGGAGGAAATGGTCAAGCAAAACCCCGAGTTAAAGAGCAAGCAGCCGTTCAAAGCCGTCATCGAAAAAGATAAAAGCTACTTTGCGAAAGGCGGTGAAAAAGCATTGCTGCAATTGGTTGCTGTCACGCACACCGGTATCACGGAAGACGAGTTCGAACTATCAGTAAAAAATTTCTTCACCACGGCTAAATACCCCAGGGGAAACGTACCGATTAAAAATATTACGTATCAGCCGCAGCTCGAGTTGTTAAATTATTTACGCCACAACAATTTCAAAACATTCATTTGCACCGGGGGCACGATAGAATTTGTCAGGGGCATATCCCAGGAGTTGTACGGCATACCAAAGGACCAGGTGGTGGGAACAACTTTTAAATACAAATTCGTCCCGGGAAATGGTACGGTTATTCGTGAGCCAACTATTGACCTTTTCAATGACAAAGAAGGCAAACCGGTAGGTATTCAAGAGCATATCGGACAGCGCCCCGTATTTGCCTGCGGTAATGAAGGTGGCGGCGGTGATATCGCCATGCTCCAATATTGCCAGGGAAATAAATACACATCGTTTCAAATGATTATTAATCATGACGATTCAACCCGCGAATTTTTCTACCAGGAAAAGGACAGCGCTTCATTAAAAGCCGCGATGAAAAACAAATGGAATGTTGTCAGTATGAAGAATGACTGGGAGAAGGTGTTTGCAACGGAAAACAACGCTCCTTAACTATTGGTCATAATTTACTCAAACACAGTTAACATAACTAAAACATCTATGAAAAAGCTCGTATTAACCCTCGCCGTTGCCTTCGTATCGTCGGCAACTTTTGCGCAAGAAACAGCTGTAAAGAAAATGGATGCTGTGAAGATCGGCAAATCAGATGTACCTAGCCCGGTTATCCAGAAGGCTGCAAAAGATTTTCCAGATGCGTCTCCCTTTCAATATTATTCGGCAGGCGAAACCGCCGTCTCAAAAGATTGGAAAGTTTCTGAACAGGTTGACTTCAAGGAAACCGAGAAGATTGATCACCATAGTGTTCAAATGAAAGGGAAGAATTCAAATTATGAAGCCTTGTATGATGAAGAAGGAAAGCTTCTCATGTCAAAGAAGGTTGAAAAAGATGTGGCGCTGCCGCAACCTGTACTTATGGCGATTGCCCAAGAGTATCCTGGTTTGAGTTTGAAAAAAGACGAGCATACGAAAATAACAGAGCACGGAAAAATGAAAGACTACTATGTGATATCGCTGGCAAATGGAAAAAAAGTAACCTATAACGCGGATGGAACAGCAATAAAAAAATAATTCTACACTAAACTGATCACTCATGGCTAAACTAAACACCACATTCTTGTTAGTTGTGCTCGCATCATTTGCTAGCCCTGCCCAGCAGAAACCAAACATCCTTGTCATTTTCGGCGATGATGTGGGCGTTATGAATATCAGTGCCTACTCACAAGGACTGATGGGGTACGTCACGCCCAATATCGATCGCATCGGCCGAGAGGGAGCGATGTTTCTTCATTACTATGCTGAACAAAGTTGCACCGCAGGCCGCTCAGCATTTCTTACCGGGCAACACATCATCCGCACGGGGTTAAGTAAAGTTGGCTTTCCCGGCGCTCCGATGGGGATGAATCAATTGGATCCTTCCATTGGCGGCCTGCTGAAAAATTTAGGTTATGCAACCGGTCAGTATGGTAAGAACCATCTTGGCGATCGCAATGAATCTCTTCCAACGGTCAATGGTTTTGATGAATTCTACGGCAACCTCTATCACCTCAATGCTGAAGAAGAACCAGAGTTACCGGACTATCCAAAGGATCCTGAGTATTACAAAAAATTCGGTCCACGCGGTGTCTTGAAATGTACCGCGTCTGATGTTGACGATGCAACGGTTGATCCAAGATTTGGAAAAGTTGGGAAGCAAAAGATCGAGGATACGGGCCCACTCACCAAAAAGAGAATGGAAACCGTGGACGATGAAACCTCTGCCGCGGCGATAGATTTTATGAAGCGGCAACACGGCGCCAACAAACCTTTCTTCTGCTGGTTCAACGCAACTCGTATGCACTTGCGTACTCACGTGCGTGCGGATCATCGTGGCCGCTACGAGCATGGTGACAGCGAATACATAGATGGCATGATCGAACATGATGAGACGATTGGCACCCTCTTAAAGGCACTCGATGACATGGGCGTTACCAATAACACCATCGTTGTTTATACGAGTGACAACGGTCCCCATATGAATACCTGGCCTGATGCAGCCATGACGCATTTCCGCTCCGAGAAGAACACCAACTGGGAGGGCGCCTTCCGAGTTCCTTGCCTGGTGCGGTGGCCAGGGCATGTTCAGCCGGGTACAATCTCCAATGAATTGATGTCACACAATGACTGGATCCCTACGCTTTGTCATGCTGCAGGAGAACCCGATATCATTAACAAACTGAAGGCCGGTTACGCGGCTAACGGAAAACAATACAAAGTTCACCTGGATGGATATGATCAGTTTACTTTTCTTACTTCAGTAAAAGGGACGGTAGGAAATACCACTTCCGTAAAAAGCGCGCGTGACAAATACTTTTATTCCAGCGATGATGGTTTGTTGGTAGCTTTTAGAAAAGGAGATTATAAATATGTCTTCTCAGAGCAGCGTCTGGATGGAACAATGGGTCTCTGGGCAGAGCCATTCACAACGCTACGCCTGCAGAAAATGTTTAACCTGATGCAAGACCCATTTGAACGGGCAGATTTTACCTCCAACACTTACTGGGATTGGAATATTAACCATGTGGGTCAGATTTACGGCGTTATGCAGGAAGTGTTCGCCTTTGTTGGAAGCTTTAAAGATTTTCCGCCACGTTCATCGCCGCCCAGCTTCAACCCAGCCAACATCATGGAAGATTATTTGAAAGCCACCAAAGCAATCAAGTTGCTGGAACAACAATTCCCGATGCTTCAGCATGAAGCGCAAAAAGCAGCACCTGCGCCGGCAACGGGCGGCAAGAAAAAGAAATAGACTAATTTATAGTATACCCACAAAAGATGACCAGCCGTTATAGGCTGGTCATTCTAAATTTTAAAAGGCAAGGCGTCGCTCGATTAAATCAAGGGATTACCAAGCAACAGTTCATTTGGCCTGGGTATTAGCAAGGGTATTGAAAGTAGACAAGGTGGTTCTGCATTTTGCCGAAACTTTGAATTGTAAGTTTGCTTTTATGGTTAGAAATCGTTTTCGATACGTCTTGGAAAATAGCTGATGTGGAGGAGGTGAAATGATCATTTTCCTGAACATTTCCAGCAGCCTTGCGCCAATACCGAGCTTGGTGACAGATGGCCTCTGAATATTTATTTATCCTGCATGATAAGTTTGACTTCGGATAAATTTTGTCGAATTTAAGGATATCAAGTCCGGCGTGCGCAAAGGCTCATGCCGTAGTGATGAAACTTTGGGTTGGTATGATGCGAAGTTGTCGGTAAGACGTGAAGTCGAAGCGACATTTGCTTCGTCACAACAAAAAACATGGCTTAAGTCTACCAACTGATGTTATTACCGAAAAGGCTTGGGCAATGAATCCGCATGGTCTGACAGAGGCTTAAAAATGAAACGTCTGTCTGGGAGAAAATGATTTACGATTTTCATGAAACGCACTGTACAATCTTTCTTTCTTCTGACATTTTTATGGATTTGTAGCATTGGCATGGCCCAGGATGCCGCCGACAGCGTAAAAAAAGTTCATCGCCTTCCCTACAAAAATGTAATACGCTATAATATTTCAGGTGCCATGCTCTTCGGTCTGACCGACTTTGTTATCCTGGGATATGAACGTATAACCGGACCACATCAAAGTTTTTCAGTGAATTTCGGACGGGTTACGCTTCCTAGTGTGTTCGGCCTCGACCTGGATAGCGTTAATATCGAAAAAAATCGAAAAAGAGGGGGTATTAACTTTTCGGTTGACTATCGTTTTTATCTTCCGAGAGAAAATAAAAACACGATCCCAAACGGGCTTTACATCGGACCCTTCTACTCTTATAATGGATTTCGGGGGGAAACTGAATGGACGTATAAAATGGATCAGGGTAATAGTAATATCAGGACCGACACCAAATTCAACATCCATACGATTGGCTTCGAGATGGGTTACCAGTTCGTCTTATGGAAACGGCTGACATTGGATGTACTCGTCGTCGGGCCAGGCTTTGGTTTCTACAATTTGAAGGCAAAACTCAGCAGGAACGTTGACGACGAGACAAAAAAGCAAATATTCGAAGGACTGGAAGAAATCGTGACCGAAAAATTCCCAGGAATGAATGTTGTCTTCAGTGACAAATCGATCGAATCCAATGGAACTATGAAAACGAGCTCGTGGGGATATCGATACCTTGTTCACATCGGGTTTTTGTTTTGATAAGGCGGCTTTGAGCCTAGGTGGATGTAGCCACGAAGACTCAAAGGCACAAAAGGTTCACAAAGTTTTCGATTGTCAGTTCACGATCGACTCCTCCTCCCTTACCTTATAAGTACCGGGGACTGTTCCGAACGAGATAGTGATTCGATTCCAGGAATTGATCTGGCAAATCGCCATGACAATGTTAGCGATGTCGCTTTTAGAATAATGTGCCGTCATGCGTTCATAAGCTTCAGCTATGACTTCAGGTTGTGAATCGGCGATCCTCGTTAACACGTCAGTTAGATTTAACACTGCTTTTTCTGCTTCCGTATAAACCGGAGACTCTTTCCACGCAGGTAGAAGATACATTCGTTGAAATGTTTCTCCTGCCTGCAATGAATCTTTGTGATGCATGTCGAGACAATAGCCACACCGGTTGATTTGTGATCCCCTTATTTTGATCAAATGAAGGAGTGCGTGCGGAATGCCGGATTTTTTTAAATAAGTTTCAATGTTCAGCATAAGCTCATACAACCCCTTGGGTGTATCCTGCAAAGTTATCCTTGGTTCCATGTTTAAAAATTTTAAGTTCTTATACACTAAAGACCGCTTTCTGGAACAAAGCGTGACACCGTTCTGAATTTTTTTACCACAATGGAGTGCTCGGAGGCAGGTCTCCGCGGTTTTATATTTTAGGAGAAATTTTGGGCGTTGCGAAAAGTTCCGCCGTAGACGCCCTTTTGGTTACTTGCATTGGTAATGATACAAGGGTAAATTACTCCCCGGTCTCGATATCGGATAGCCAGCAGCATTGTAGTTATAAGCGGCACTGTAGCTGGTGACCGTTCCATCGGCAGTATAAACTTTCGACTGAAGTATATTCGTCCTGTGTCTCACCGGATTAAAGCCGGTAACCACTGCATCCAGCCCAGATTGGTTTAGAAGGAACTGGTGCGTAAATGAGAACTCATAAAAGGGATTTTTCTTATCGTCAAACGCGAGAAATTCCTGGGCCAAGAACTCTGGGCGATTATGATCTTGTACAAATTTTTTAATTAGGTTACCGTCGTTGTCATAGACGTACCTTTCATAAACCACTGAAGAATAATACGCACTATCTAAGAGACCTTGGTCGTTGTAAGTAAATATCCGTTCAGTGTCATAGATATAAGGCACCGGAGAATTCGGTTGAGATTCGAATTTTTCTGAAATTACTCTATTCAAATTGTCGTACGTGTACGTGAAGGATATAGTTTCATGTCCTAATTTTATCAGCCTGTCAGCGTCATCATATTCAAATGTACAGGTGCGTTCAATGGAGCCTCCGTTGAACTTAGTATACGTGAGCTTTGTCGGCAATCCCTTTTCATTTCTTGTTATCACGTAGCTCATAGTCTCAAATTCGACCGACGCCAGTAGACAGTTCTGATTACCTGACGGTGTTTCGACAACGGGATCACCTGGATTGTTGGGGTTGGGATTTACGGGGCCTACAGGCTCATCCTCACTACCACAGGAAACCAACAAAAAGAAAAGGTAAAATCCGATTTGACGGAATAGTGCTTTAAGAGTTTTTCTCACAACTGTCGGAATTAGGTGACCTTAAATATACCCTTTTTACCATAGCCGTATTCCCGATGATTATATTTTTTTTCGGCGTTGTCATGATTCCTGGCAACGCAGGCCCTGCTGTAGGTAGAATACATTGAAAAATCCCCACAAATTAACGCAAGGCGCTAAGAAACGAAGAAATACCAGCAGTAGGGAGTACGATAAGACGATACTAAATATCAAGCGATAATTTTTAGGTCTTCGTCAAAATCCCTCCGCGAAGCGTTGGGCTTAAATGCGGAGAAATTTCTACGGGGCTATGCGCGAAATGTTCTACCAAGACGGCAACTAACTAGAAATCCAATCCCTGTAATTTATCCGGATTAACGATGATAAATATTTTTTGAATCGTATGTCCTTGCATTTCAAATACGATACACCTAAAGATTTTTCCATCCCGTCTAAAGATCAGTGCCGGCAGGTGATTTACGACAGAGAAGGACGTTGTAGCTCCGACAGGGAAATACTTTCCATAGATGGCTTTTAAAAATTTGAATACATGCTCCTGTCCCACCAGCATTTTTCGTGCTGCACTCATCTTTGGTCCGCCATCGGAAACGCATTGCACATCCTGGGCAAGCAAACGTGTTGTCCTTTCAATATCTGCTGCGGAAATTGCGTCAGCGAGCTGTTGCAACAACTGTTGACTTTCTTCATTTACTTTTTCGACCGGAGCCTCAGAAGGTATAATTTTTTTCTTGCCTCTTTTAAACAGTTGGCGCGAATGTTCGGTATTGATATTCAGGATCTCTGCGATCTCTTCATGGGTAAAATCGAAAGTTTCTTTCAGAATAAAAACAGCTCGCTCTTTAGCATTTAATCGTTCCAGTAAAACCAACAATGAGTAGTGTAATATCCTGGCTCGATCGGCACCTGCATAAATTCCTTCTTCGGTGACCACAGGAGCAGGCAACCATCTTCCCGGATACTGCTCCATTTTATTGCGAAGAAGATTCTTTTGGTTTATGGCGCGGTTTATTACGGATCGGATAAGATAGTGATCTGGATTTTCAATATGATCCCTGGAATTCAAAAAGTGCTGATTTAAAACTTCCTGAACAATATCCTCGGCAGCCATAAAATCGCCGGTTACATTATAGGCGAATGGCAAGAGCATAGCTTGATAATGATGAAGCTGCCTGGTCAGCGTTTCTCGTTCCAACCGGTCCGTTTCCATAGGTATTATTAGTTACACGCTGGAAGACAACTTTGTTCAAAAGCGCGTGACAAAAAAAGAGACTTTTTTGAATTAAATATTAATTAATTTTTATTTAGGCTCATAACCTTATTAACCGCAAAGGCGCTAAGGCGCAAAGCTTGACTTCTCCGTGCCTCCGAGCCTCCGTGGTTAAATTGCTCCAACGTCATGGCTATTATCCTCCGCGTAACTTTGCGTCTCTGCGCCTTTGCGGTTATTTATATTTTACTTTTCCAAAATCCGAATCAAATCATCATTCAGATAATAAACTTCCTTCCCTTCTTTTTTCGGCGTGAGAATTTTTGCTCTTTCTAATTCGTCCATATACTTCGTAAGGGTTGTTCGCGATGATTTGTTCAACGTATCACCAATGATTTTCGGTCGACTATACGGTTGACTAAAAAGCGCTTCATTAACATCTTTGTTATACCATTTGATATGCCTCCGGCCGTAGTCAAGGGTAATCTCCATTTGTTTCACAATGTCATTGATCAGTTCGTTTGTCAATGAAGATGTGTATTCGACGGCATCGAGCATATACAATATCCAGCCTTTCCATGATCCACGTTGCGTCACTGCCGCGAGATTGTGATAATATTCATCTTTATTCTGAATGATATACTTGGATAAGTAAAGGACTGGTCTTGATAGCAGACTTTTATTGATAAGATATAAGAGGTTGAGAATGCGACCAGTTCTTCCATTGCCATCGTGAAAGGGATGGATGGCTTCGAACTGATAATGAGCAATACACATTTTTAACAGTGGATCGATCGCGTATCGGTTGTCATCATTCAGATAGTCAACCAGATTATCCATTAGCTTTTCGATAATACCTTCTCCCCGTGGCGGGGTGTAGATTATTTCACCTGGTTTTATTTCGCTCGCACCACGTTTGATTACAACCAACGACTGCGGTGGACGCAATCCACCTTTTGTATCCTTAATCTGCTGAAAGATCCTGGTGATCAAGGTCAGATTGATCGTCTTTTTTTCCTGCAAGGTCTGATAACCACCCCAAAGCGCCTCCCTATACCGAAGGACTTCCTTTGTCGCGGGATTGGTTTCTCTTCCGGCAGTATCTGAAATAGCTTTGTACAGTTCATCCTCAGTTGTGAAGATATTCTCAATGGCCGTTGAGGTTTTGGCTTCCTGCAAGCCAATGGTATTGATCAGCATATCAGGATTTGGAAGCCTTAGTACATTACTGTTTACAGAAGCCAGCGCCCGGGATGCTTTGACCAACTTCTTTAATATATCTGAATCATTCTCCACTTCCTGTGGTGTGGGAAGAAGTGGAAGTTCATTAAAGGGGTCATTTCTGTCGTATTTTGCCATAATATGTCCATTTTTTAGAGAAATTTGAACACATAGCCAATTTTGCGTAAAAACTGGACATAAACAAGGGATATGTCCATATTTTATAAAAAACTGGACATGTTGCCAAGATGTGTCCACAGGTACTTCGAAATTTCGGGCTTCCATTTCTGAGCGAGTCCGATTGAGCCATTCCTTTTTAACCGTCATGAAATGATAAGGTGACATAA
>Ga0111538_10012025_pt1 | contig 11441 bp, 11 predicted proteins | sample SoiMethybrSBSTD1_FD_79669 | JGI IMG/M metagenome (GOLD analysis project Ga0111538, IMG submission 79669) | Bulk soil microbial communities from a Populus tree surrounding site in Tennessee, USA - Soil MetaG P. TD hybrid SBSTD1 (version 2)... | ecosystem: Environmental > Terrestrial > Soil >... | reverse complement strand
GTCCCCAGCTCCGAGCCCCCAGCTCCTGACCCCTGTGTGAGTATGACACTGACGCCATTCACGGGCAGAATCGTGCAGGGCCCGTTGACAGTCCCTCGGGGACAGGCGACCATCGGATCGTGGGGCCTCGTTTTCGCCTGTTTTGCCGCACGTTTCCCGGCGGCTGCTGTGCTGCGCGCGTGCTCGTCTGCGCTGGCTTCGTTGTCTGCGCCGCGGCGAGGGGCGCCGCGCAGGCAACGCCCGATCGTCCGCCCACACCGATCGAACAGGCGCTCATCGAGTACTGGTGCCGCGTGCCCGGACAGGCCAGCGCGCCAGCGAGCGTTTATGAGCCATGCCTGCGCGCGCAACTGGGAGCGCTGCGAGGCGACTTCGGCCCTGACCTGCAGAAGCTTTCGCCCGCCGAACGAAAAACGATCGACAAGAGCTGCAGCGAGATCCGGACGCTCGGCGGCCGCGACGAATACATCGGCTGCCTCGCCGGCCAATTGACGACGGTTCGCAGCGCACGTGGCCTGCCGCCAGTGTCGGCGTCTGCACCGGCAGAGCCCGTGACGCCGGTCGACACCCCTATCGCCGCCGGCGCGCCGGTCACGGCCCCGGCAGCGGCACCGACGTCCTCATCGATGTCGATTGTGCTCATGTCGATCGCTGTCGTCGCCGCCGCCGGTGGAGGCGCGTGGGCGTGGCTGTCGAAACGATCCTTGCGCCCGTCACTCCACGTGTGCCGCTTGTGCGGCGCTGACGTGTCCGAGGGCGACTTGTGCGCGGCGTGCCGTCACGAAGCCGCGGAATCGCTGCGCCGCTCGACGCTGGAACGGGCTGAATCGCAGCGGCGGCTCGCCGACGAAGCGCGCCGCGCGCAGGAACACCTGGAGCTCCTGCAGCAGGAACAGGATCGGCAGGTCCGCCCGGCGCAGGAAGCCGCCAATCACGCGGAGGTCGACCGACAGCGCGACGCGGCCAGACGCCGTGAAGAAGAGACGCACCGCTGGCAGGAACAGGCGGCAGCCGCAATCGCGCCGGCGGTCGATACGGCGGACGACACAGCTGATGCCGATTGGCACGCCGTCCTCGGCGTCCCGGCGACGGCCAGCCTGGACGAGATCCGAGCCGCCTACGACGCGTGCCGCGCCAAGTACGCCTCCGACCAGATCGCCCATCTCAGCCAGGATCTCCAGGATCGGTTTCGCCTCAAGGCCGCCGCTGTCGAGAAAGCTTTTCAAACACTGACCGCCAGCCAGTCGAACTGAGGTCTTTCCACTGGCGGCGGGGCCCCACCCCCACCGCGAACTGACGCCGACACCTTCGCCCGGATCTCCATGTCCTCGCTCAGGTGTGGCCGCAGGCGCACGTTAAGACCAGTTGGGTGAGATAGGCGTCGGAAGGTTCGGGAACTTTTCGACCAGCCGAAGCCAATCACGTCCGAGCACGATGCCGCAGGAGCCGCCGCCCAATTCTGACGCCGACGCCGTTCTCGTCAGCCGTATGATCGCGGGCGACAGGGAGGCGTTTGCGGCGTTGTTTCGCCGGCACGAGCGGTCGGTTTATCGTTTCGCCTTGCAGATGACCGGTGCCGGCGATCTGGCCGACGACGTGACTCAGGAAGTGTTCATGGCGCTCGCCCGCGGCGGTTCGCGATATGTCCCGGAGCAGGGCTTGCTCAGCACCTATCTCTATGGCGTGGCGCGCAACATCGTCCGGCAGCAGGAGCGGCGGCGGCGTGCCCGCCAGGAAGTGGATCTCGAGGCGATCGAGGTCGACCGGGCGGCTGCGGTGCCCGATCCGGTCGATCAGCTCACGAGGGAGCGCAGCCTCGCCGCTCTTCGGCAGGCCATTCTCCGGCTGCCGCCTCACTACCGCGAGGTCATCGTCCTCTGTGCGCTGCATGCGCTGTCGTACGACGAGACGGCGCTCGTCGTCGGGTGTCCAGTGGGGACCGTGCGATCGCGGCTGAACCGCGCCCGTCGGATGCTGTCCGATCGCTGCCGCGCGTCGCTCCGCGAATCCGGCGCCGTCAGTTCCTGGTCCCGTGTTCTCAGTGGAGTGTCACGATGAACGACGATCAGCTCGACGCCTGGCTCGCCGACATCGCGCGCGAGGACGAGGGCGTGACGGCGCCCGCGCACGTGGAGACACGGACGATGGCCGCCTGGGACGAGTGGCGGCGTACGCACGCCGCGGTCGCGGCGCGGACCGCCAGACGGCGTTGGGTGGTCGGCGCGTTCGCCGCTCTGGCGGCGTCGGGGCTCGTGGCGCTGGCGCTTCCTCGGCCCGGGCCGACGCCGCCGCCGGTGCCGGCGGTTGTCGCGCCTGCCGTGCCGGACGTTCCCGAGGGTCGCGCGATTCCGAACGAGTCCGCCGCCGATGACACGGCCGCACGGTCAGCGGCGGTGGATCGAATCCTGTCCGGAGAGGCGCGCCCGGAGGCGGCCGCTGAATCGACGCGGTTCATTCCGCTCGGCCCGGATCTCGAGTATGGGCTGGCCGGATCATTTCAGGTGGCGCGCGTGCGGGTGCCCCGTGACGTGCTGGTCGACCTCGGCGTGCTCATCGACGGCCGTCGCAGTCGCGAGCCGGTGCAGGCTGACGTCGTATTTGGCGAAGACGGACTGGCGAAGGCCATTCGCCTGGCGCCGGTTTCGAGGAGGATTCCATGATTGTCGTACGAGCAACGATGGCCGCGGCGCTGCTGATGGGAGCCGCCGTTGCCGCGGCTCAGCAGCCCGCTCCACAGCCCGAGCGTCGGACGGATGTCATGATCATGCGCGCGCCCGCTCAGGGAGGTGCGCCGCCGATGCTTCCGGCGCTGCCACCGGGAGCGGACTTCGATTTCGTGACGATGCCGCTGGCGCTGCCGGGTGAGACGGTTACCGGCGCTCCGTATTCTGCCGAGGCGGTCACCGAGATGGTGCAGACGCTGGCAGATGGCAACCGGATCGTGCGCGAGAGCAAGGCCGCGGTCTATCGCGACAACGCCGGGCGGACCCGCCGCGAGCAGGGACTCTCGGTGATTGGCAACGCCGTCAACGGCGCCAGCGGGCCGCGTCAGGTGCAGATTCACGATCCGCAGGCTGGCGCGACCTACATGCTGGATCTCGACAAGCGCGAGGCTCACCGTCTGCCGACGCCGAAAATCGCCATGTTTCCGCCGGGCCAGGCCGCAACGTCAACCGCGTTGGGTTGGACGACGACGTTCGAGCAGGCGGTGCCGCCGCCTCCTGGGGATGCGAGTGGCGGGGTGATGACCGACTCGATCTTCATTCGCCGAGGCGTCGCCGGCGTCCGCGACGGCGGGACGGCCGAGTCTCTGGGCACGCGGGTCATCGAGGGCATCGACGCTGAGGGAACACGGTCGACGTTGACGATTCCGGCCGGCCAGATCGGCAACGAGCAGCCGATCACCATCGTCTCGGAGCGCTGGTTCTCGCCGGCGTTGAAGGTGCTGGTGATGAGCCGTCAAACCGATCCACGTTTCGGCGAGACGACGTATCGGTTGACCAACATCACGCGCGCCGAGCCCGCGCCCGACCTGTTCATCGTCCCGTCCGACTTCAAGGTGGTGGACGGGCCAGGCATGCGCACATTCCGCTTCGAAAAGAAGTAGGGGTAGAGTGGGGGCGTCGCGGGCTTCGGTCCGCGCCGCCCTCATGTCCGCGTCGACGCGCTCGTCCTCCGTCCGGCTGTCTCCCTTCAGCCCCGAAGAGCGGCCGCGAGTCATCGCCGAGCTCGTCGATGATGCGGAGGTCCAGGCCGCGGCGGCCGCTGAGACCGCCGCGTCAAATCGTCCGCTCGAGATCGTTCTCGCTTCCGTCCGGACCTACGCCGATGAGATCGTGCCGGATTTCCGCGCCCGCCTGCACCACCGGCTGGCACACCGGCTGGCGAGACAGATAGCGACGGCGCTGTTCCGCGTCCGTGTCGGACACGTCGACGCCACGACCCTCACGGGCATTCCGGCCGACACCGCCGTCGTCTTCGTCATCAATCACCGGAGCAACATCGACTACGTTCTGGTGGCGTTTCTCGTTGCCGAGCACGTCGCGCTCAGCTTCGCGGCTGGCGAATGGGCGCGCATCTGGCCTCTCGACACGCTCGTCCGGTCGCTCGGCGCGTTCTTCGTGCGGCGGGATTCCAGGAATCCGCTCTATCGGAAGGTTCTCGAACGCTACGTGCAACTCGCCGTGGCTCACGGCGTGACACAAGGCATCTTCCTCGAAGGTGGCCTGTCGCGGGACGGGCGCCTTCGCCCGCCGAAATACGGCTTGCTCGGCTATCTGACGCGGCGGATGTCACGCAGCTCTCCGCGTGACGTCGTGTTCGTCCCCGTCGCGGTCAACTACGACCGCGTGCTCGAGGATCGCAACCTGCTCCTCGATCTCGATCCCGGCGCAGTCCGTCGGTCGAAGCTGCAGACGGCGCTCTCGGCCGCCACGTGGATCGCGAAGAACGTGGGCCTCTACGTCCGCGGCCGCCTCCATCGATTCGGCTACGCGTGCGTCAACTTCGGCGCGCCGTTCTCGCTGCGGCGATATCTCGATCAGCGCGCCGTCGACTTTGCCACACTCGACGAGCCTCACCGACTGGCCGAGACCGAGCGTCTCGGCGCGGCCTTGATGGATGAAGTCGCGCAGGTCGTGCCGGTCACACCGGTGAGCCTCGTGGCCACGGCGCTGCTCAGTTTCGAGGGCGCCACGGCAACCCGTGCGGCGCTCGCCGCGCGGGCGACGGCGCTCGTCGAGGAACTGGAATCAGTGGGCGCGCACCTGTACGTGCCGCGCCGCGATCCGGCGTACATGCTCGAAGTCGGCCTCCGCATGCTCGTGCTGCGGCGGTTGGTGACGAAACACGGGGACACGCTCACCGTCGTTGCCGCCGAACGCCCGCTTCTGACGTACTACGCAAACTCCATCGAGCACTTCTTTGCCACCCGTCATACGCCGGCTGTGGCCGCGTCGGGCCCGCACGCCCGCCGCTCGTCTCCGCGTGCAGTCGTTCTGGTCCATGGTCTGGCGCGAACGTCGCGATCGATGGCCCGGCTTGCCGCGGCGCTGGAGGCGGCGGCGTACGAGGTCCACAACTGGGACTATCCGAGCCGCGAGTACGGGGTTATGGCGCTCGTCGAGGCGCTTGGTCGGTACGTCCGCACCGTCGCGGCGGACTGCGAGCGAGTCGACTTCGTGACCCACAGCATGGGAGGGTTGCTGGCGCGCGGCGTCCTCGCGCGCCGCGCCGTGCCAAACGTCGGCCGGCTGGTGATGCTGGCGCCGCCGAACCGGGGCGCGCTGCTGGCCTCACGCGTCAGCCGGTTCGCCTGGGCGCGCGAATTCTTCGGCCAGGCCCTGGACGATCTGCGCGCCGATCGCGCGCTGAATCTCGATGAGCAGCTTGGTCCGGTGCAATGTGAGTTCGGGGTCATCGCGGGCACGCGCAGCTTTCACCCGCTCCAGCCCACGTCGTACTATTCGTCGCTCGTTCGCCGTCCAGGTTCGCATGACGGCACGGTGCAGGTAGAGGAGACCCGTCTGGCCGGGATGGCCGACTTCGTGACGGTCGAGGCGAATCACACGTTCATCATGGACCACGACGACACCATCCGGCAGGTGCTCGCCTTTCTCGAGCGCGGACGATTCGACCGCCCGGCCGTGCCAGAATGAGCGCATGTCGGCGCTGAGGACCGTCCGCGTCACCCGTTACGTCACGCCGCTGCGCGAAGGCGGCTCGCTGCCGGCCATCGTCGAAGCGGACGACGACGGATTGTATGTCGTGAAATTCAGGGGGGCCGGCCACGGCGTGAAAGCGCTCATCGCCGAGCTCGTCTCTGGCGAGATCGCACGAGCTCTAGGACTGCCCGTGCCCGAGCTGGTCTTCATCGAGCTCGATGTCGATCTCGCACGGACCGAGCCCGATCCCGAGATCTTCGCGCTGTTGAGGGACAGCGCCGGGCTCAACGTGGCACTCGATTACCTGCCTGGATCGGTGACGCTCGACCCGGCGGTCGAACGGCCCGCCGCCGAGCTGGCGTCACGGATTGTCTGGTTCGACGCGTATGTCACCAACGTGGATCGCACGGTGCGCAACACGAACATGCTGATCTGGCATCGGCAGCTCTGGCTGATCGATCATGGCTCGACGTTGTACTTTCACCATGCGGACGACTGGATGAGCGCACACGAACGCGCGCGCGACCCGTTCGCGCTCATCCGTGACCACGTGTTGCTGCCGTGGGCGACTGAGCTCGACCGCGCCGACGAAGCGATGACCGCCCGGCTGACGGCCGACGTCGTACATCGCGCCGTGGCGCTCATTCCCGACGAGTGGCTGGATGGGGCCGGCGATGGTGGGCCCGAGGCACAACGCGCGGCGTATCGCGACTACCTGACCGATCGGCTGCACGCGTCGCGGGTCTTCGTCGAAGAGGCCAGCCGTGCCCGTTGAGAGCACCTACGACTACGCGATCATCCGTGTCGTCCCACGCGTCGAGCGCGGCGAGGTCATCAACGTCGGCGTCATTCTGTCGTGTCCGGCCGAGGATTTTCTCGCGGCGCGTATCGAGGTCGACCCGGCCCGGATCCACGCCCTCGACGCGGCCTTCGATCTCGACGCGGCCCGCCGCCACCTCGAAACCATCCCGCTCATCTGCGCCGGATCGCCGCAAGCTGGCCCGCTCGGCCAGCTGCCGCAGCGCAGCCGCTTCCACTGGCTCGTCGCGCCGCGCAGCACGATCATTCAAACCTCGCCCGTACATACCGGCCGGACGAGCAATCCGGCGGCGACGCTCGAACGCCTGGTGAGCGCGCTGGTGAGAACGAACGGTCAAGCGCCGCGCTGATGGCGGCGTAGCCGCCGAGCGGAAGTCAAACCGCCGCGCCGACGAGGCGGCCGACGCCGGCGGTGACCGCCATCGCCAGCGCGCCCCAGAACGCCACGCGCGCGGCTCCCACCGCCCCCGACGCGCCACCGGTCCGCGCGGCGAGCGCGCCAAGCGCGCCCAAGCAGAGAAGCGACACAGCGGAGACGATGAGGCCGAGGGTCGAGAGGGGTGCGATAAGGACCGTGACGAGCGGAAGCGCCGCGCCCATGGCGAACGTGGCCGCCGAGGCGGCGGCCGCCTGCAGCGGGCGAGCGGTGAGGACCGTGGACATCCCGAGCTCGTCGCGCGCGTGCGCTCCGAGCGCATCGTGCGCCATCAGCTGACGCGCCACGGCGCGTGCGAGCGGGGCCTCGATGCCTCGCTGCTGGTAGATGGCGGTGAGCTCGTCCTCTTCGCCGGTCGGATCGGTTTGCAGCTCGTAGCGCTCGAGTGCGAGGTCAGCGCGCTCGGTGTCGGCCTGGGAGCTGACCGACACGTACTCGCCGGCGGCCATCGACAGCGCGCCGGCGACGAGCCCGGCCGCCCCGGCGACGAAAATATCGCGCCGGGCGGCGTTCGCCGCCGCGACACCGACGATGAGGCTGGCCGTCGAGACGATGCCATCGTTGGCGCCGAGGACCGCGGCTCGCAGCCAGCCGATGCGGTCAGTCCGGTGTCCTTCGCGGTGACGCATGCCAGCAGGATAGCGGGTCGCCCGGCGCCGCGGCAGTGAGGTGACGCGATTACGAGTGCGTCTTGAGGTAGTCGAGCGCCCAAGTCCGCAGGCGATCGTTCAGACCGAGCGCGTTGGCTTCCTCGAGCGCTCGCGCCTGATCCCACTTGTCGACTTTAACCCGCTTGATGAACCACAGGCTGGCGGCCCGTCCGCCGGCCGCGCAGTGCACGAAAGCCGGCTGATTCGTCGGAACGGTGACCGCGGCGAGGAACTTGTCAACCAGGTCGGGCGCAGGCGCCGCCACGTTGAAAGGCACGTGGACGAACTTGAGGCCCGCCGCCTTGGCTGCGGCTTCTTCCTTCTCCACCTCGGCGCCGGGCTCGCTGGCTTCCCGGACGTTGATGATCGAGGCGAAGCCCATCTTCTTGATTTCAGGCACGGCCTCGGCCTTCACAGCGCCGGCGCAGGCAATCGTTGTTTCGAGTCGCGCGAGGTTCGTGATGCCAGGCACGTTTTCCTTGGTGACCTTTGACGCCTGCGCTCCAGCCTCAGCCGCGAGCAGCAACCCGCCCACCGCCACCAGACCGATCGTTACAAGTGTTCGCATGACAGCAAATCTCCAGAGTTGAGTCGTCGGGGTTCGGCGAGATTCTACCGGATTCGCCGCAGCAAGAGCAGCGTGAGGTCGTCGGCGAACCGGGCATCCCCGTGGTGCGTGCCGACTGCCTCAACCACAGCTGAGACGAGACCCTGGAGATCGGCACGTGAGCCGGCGCGGATCGTCCTGACCAGCCCTTCCTCGTCGAACGGCACACCGGCTGGGCTCTCGGCCTCGGAGATGCCGTCACTGTACATAGCCAGCAAATCGTCGGCGCCGACCGACGTCCGGTCGGCGGTAAAGGTCGACCCCTCGAACAGGCCCAGGGCGACGCCGCCCGTCAGCAACCGATCGTGCGACCCATCGGCACGGAACAGGATAGGAGGTGTATGTCCGGCGTTGACGTACTCGAGCGAGCTCGTCGACGGATCGAAAAACGCCACGAAGAGCGTGATGAAGCGATTGCCGGGCGCGTGCCGGGCGACCTGTTGGTTCAAGCGCGAGGCGAGCGCCGACACGTCGCGCGGCAGCTCGTCAGCGGTTTCGACCAACGTCCGAAGCATCGCGACGAGCAGCGCCATCAGGAGCGCCGCCGGACTGCCTTTGCCAGCCACATCGCCCAGTGCGACGACGAGGCGCCCATCGGCTAGCGGGATGACGTCGAAAAAATCGCCGCCAACCGTGTTGGCCGGGCGGCTGATGCCGGCCGTCTCGACGCTCTCGGTGCGGTGGAGGCCGTGCGGCAGCATCGCCAACTGAATGTCGCGCGCGATTTCGAGATCGTTCTTGAGCGACAGGCGATCGGCGACTTCGAGCAGAATCAGCAGGTTCAACAGGAGGAAGCCGACGACGACGGCCTGCATACCGTCCGGCATTCCGGCCTCGCCCGCCAGCTTGAACAGGCCGATCAGAGTGATGAGCAGGGATCCGAGATACAGGACGCGCCGGGCTGGCGACAGCTTCATCGTGAACGCGACGAAGACCAGCCGCGCCTGCCTGACGATCCGGCGGTGCCACGGCAGTGTTGCCGTGTCGCCAAAGTCGACGTGGCGCGAAAAAAACTGGTAAGCCTCGACGGTGTCCCGGGTGAACATCCGCTGCAGGTCTTCCGCCTTCAGACCCTGCATGTATTGGGCGCTCAAGCTGGCTTTCCGGGGCCCCCGCGTCCGTTGTCGTCGTGGTCGCTGCATCCTGGACAATCGCTTTCCTCTTTATGGAGAGCTTCTCAGGCTAATACGTGCGAGCCCGGCCCCGGGGTCCGGCCGAGGAAGGGTATGACAGTCCATCCCTGATCGCAGTAGCCTAGAGGCGTTCAGGGTGTTGTGAACGCTGCCCGCTCTCTGCCACTCGTGCTGATGTTGCTTGCGGCCGCTGGCTGCCGGACGGTGCCCGCCGCCACGAAGGTGCCGGCCAGTCCGTCTCCGCCCGATGCTCTGGCGCCGCTGGTGCAGCCGGGCGCTCCGGGTCAACCGACTCGCGCCATCGATGTCGCGCACGCCACGGACCTCTCGCGCGTCTCGTTCACGCCTGCCGACGTCGAGTTCATGCAGGGCATGATCGGCCACCACGCGCAGGCCGTCGAGATGGTCGAGCTGTTGAAGACGAGGACGCGGCGCGACGACATGAAGATGCTGGGCCTGAGCATCGAGGTGTCGCAGGTCGACGAAATCCGGATGATGCAGCACTGGCTGGAAGCTCGCGGCCAAGGGGTTCCCGATGAGCACGCGCATCATCAGCACGACGCGGCGCTCATGCCGGGCATGTTGACGCCCGAGGCGATGGCGCGTCTGGCGGCGGCGAGCGGTGCGGCGTTCGACCGACTGTTTCTCGAAGGGATGATGTCGCACCACGAAGGCGCGCTCGTGATGGTGCACGACCTGTTCGCGTCGCCAGGTGCCGGACAGGATTCGGAGATTTTCGCGTTCGCATCGGACGTCGAGGCGGATCAGAAGATGGAAATCGATCGCATGGGCGCGATGCTCAAGGAGTTGCCGCAATGATGTCTTCGACCATCCGCGGAGCCTGTGTGGCGGTCGTGATGGGCACGTTCGTGCTCGCCGGTCAGGCGCAGGATCGGCAGCCGGCAGCCGGATCCAAGGATCCACGCGTCGGATTGAAGCCCGGGCTCCGCAACGCCGGCGAGGCCATCAAAAACCTGGAGCTGCTCGCCACGCTGCAGAAGCCGTCGGGGTTCTTCGATCCGCAGAAACCGAACGGGACGCCCACGGCTCCCGAGCGGCCGCCGAACGCCAACAACGCAACCGGTGACGCCGCGAACGGCACTGGCGGCCCTGCCGCTGACGCGCCGGCCAACGGTGGCGCCGCCGGAACCAACGCCACCGGAACGCCGCCATCGCCGCCGCCGTTCGATCCCAAGACTGCCAACCTGCCGAGTTATGTGAATTCGGATCTGGCGTTCGACGGCCGTCATATGTTCGTCGGCAACTACCACGGGTTCAACATCTACGACATCGAAGAGCCCAAGGGTCCACGCCTGCTCGCCTCGACGGTCTGCCCTGGGGGACAGGGCGACGTCTCGGTCTACAAGAACCTGCTCTTCATGTCCGTCGAGCAGGTGCGCGGTCGGGTCGACTGCGGGACGGGCGGTGTGCAGACGGCGGTCAGCTCGGAGCGTTTCCGCGGTGTCCGCATCTTCGACATCAGCGATCTCAAGAATCCCCGCCAAGTGGCGGCGGTGCAGACGTGCCGCGGATCGCACACGCACACGCTGGTGCCGGTCGCCAACGACCCGAACACCATCTACGTCTACGGCAGCGGCACGAGCTCGGTCCGCTCCGGCGAGGAGCTCGACGGCTGCTCGGCCGCGGAACCCAAGGACGATCCGAACACTTCACTGTTCAGCATCGACGTCATCGAGGTCTCGCTGGCGCGGCCGCAGGACGCGAAGATCGTCAACCGGCCCCGCCTGTTCGCTGACGCCGCGACCGGGGACGTGAACGGTCTGTGGAAAGGTGGGAACCACGGGGAGGGGACGCAGACCACGTCGCGCACCAATCAGTGTCACGACATCACCGTGTTCCCCGAGAAGGGCCTGGCCGCCGGCGCCTGCTCGGGCAACGGCATCCTCGTCGACATCTCCGACCCGGTGCACCCGGCTCGCCTCGACGCGGCGATGGACAACAACTTCGCCTACTGGCATTCCGCGACATTCAACAACGACGGCACGAAGATCCTCTTCACCGACGAGTGGGGCGGCGGGTCGCGTCCACGCTGCCGCGCGACCGATCTCCCGAACTGGGGCGCCGACGCCATCTTCGACATCGTCGATCGCAAGCTGCAGTTCCGCGGCTATT
>Ga0111538_10012024_pt1 | contig 11441 bp, 9 predicted proteins | sample SoiMethybrSBSTD1_FD_79669 | JGI IMG/M metagenome (GOLD analysis project Ga0111538, IMG submission 79669) | Bulk soil microbial communities from a Populus tree surrounding site in Tennessee, USA - Soil MetaG P. TD hybrid SBSTD1 (version 2)... | ecosystem: Environmental > Terrestrial > Soil > Tree... | reverse complement strand
TCTCCGGCAACAATCCCGCGGTGAATCAAATCCGGTTGAGCACGGTTCCCGCCACTTGCGCGCCGCTACTTCTCATCGCGCGGCACAAGCCTTCGAAATCCGCCAGCCGGGTCCGGTCCTGGCGGGCAAGAGCCAGCACGCCGTCGGCGCGGGCCGAGGTGATCCTGGCGTCCGATCCGCGCGAGTTCGCGGGCGTATCGAGCAACACGATCCTGAATCGCTTCCGGGCTTCGTTCAGCAACGCGGGAAGCGTCAGCCGGCTCAACAGCTCCAGCGGATTGGGCGGCGCCGCGCCCGCGGAAAGCAGCCACAGGCTGTCGAAATACGACACGCGTTCCGCGGCCTCGATGCCGGAGCGGCCGGAGAGCACCTGTGCCAGGCCCGGGCCGTTCCCGTGCCCGAACAGGCGATGCTGGCGCGGCCGGCGCAAGTCGGCATCGATAAGCAGCGTGTGCTCGCCGAGTTGCGCGAACGCCACGGCCAGGTTGGCGGCGAGCACGCTCCGCCCGTCTCCGGTGTCCGGGCTGACGACGGTCAGCACCTTGCGTTCATCGCTTATCCAGTGAAGCAGGAGTTGGGTTCGCAGATCGCGCAGCGCCTCGGACTGCGGATCAAAAGGATCGCGGGCGGCAAAAATCTCCCGGCCGAGGGCGCTCTGCCCGGTCCTGAGGTACGGGTAATTGAACTGGATCGAAAGCGCCTGCTGAATGTCCGCATCCTTGACGAGCCGCAGCTCGCGTGCGGCTTCACCGAACCGCAGCCCATTCTCACGGTGCGCGACGAATATCCGATCGACGTCCTTCGGCCGCAACTTTCCCATGTCCACGAGAATGCGGCCGAGCGGCCGCTCGTCCACGTTGGCGCGCGCAGCCTCCAGGGTCGGTTCGATGCGGCCGGTCGAGCTCTGTGTCATCGCAGTGATCCTCAAATGCGCGGAAGCGCATAGATATTGGGGCCCTGCAGGTAACGGGGCCTGCGCCCGTTACCCTTCGAGGCCAGGACTGCAAATACCGGTGCCTCGATCATTTCCACGATGTCGCGTTCCGACCGGACATACCCGTTGACGGATTCGCAGGCCAGCGCGAGTCCGATCCCGAGCACCAGGCCGGCGACGAGAGCAAGCGCCACGTTGAACGCCGGGCCCGGGCCGGCCGGCCGCGTCGGGACCACCGCGGAATCAACCACCGTTCCGCTGGCCTGGCCCGCATCGCTCGTCGTCCTGCTCTGGGTGAGGCGCTGCGCCACGGCGTCATAGGCCTGGCGGGCGGACTCGACTTCCCGCTGCAGGATCGCGACCGTATTGCGGTCGCTCTTCATCTTGAGCACGCGGCCTCTCTGTTGCTCGAGGGCGGAGCGCAATGCGCCCTCGCGTTGCGGCGCCACGTTCGAGTTTGCCATCGCGCCCTGCGCCGCCGCGCGCATCTCCTCATTGAGCTGCCCGCGCAATTTTTCCAATTCGGTCGAGGCGGCCAGGTACTGGGGATGATTGGGCCCTATCCTCTTCGAAAGATCGCTCAGCTTGGCTTCCCGCTCCGCCACGCCTTGCCGCAACTGCTGCACGACGGGGCTCGTCCAAACGTCGCCGGGAGCGCCGCTGGTGCCGCCGCTGGAGAGAAATTCACGCAATTGCCGCTGCCGCGCCTGGCTCTCGTAGGATTGCGACTGCGCCATCGCGAGTTGCGCCGAAATTTCGTTGAGCCGGCCGGTTTCGAGATCCAGCCGCTCGTCCGTCGCCACGATGCCCTTTTTCTGCTGAAACGTCGCCAGCTTGGTCTCCGCCTGCTCGAGATCCCGCCGCAGCCCCTTGATCTGCTCGTCGAATTCCTTGGTGTCCTGTTTTGCGGGGGTCGTTCTCAGCGACAGGACGGTGGCGAGATAGCCCTGGGCGAACGCATTAGTGACGGCGGCGGCAAACTCGGGGTCGGGCGCCGCATACGTAATCCTCACCACGTAGCTGTCCCGGCTGGATTTCACGGTGAGGTTCCGCAGCAGGCGGTCGGCAATCCAGTCCTTTAAATTGAGAGTCCCCCCTTCCCCCTGTTCGTCGGTCGCAAGCAGGCTGGAAATTGTCCACCACGCGCGCTTCAGCACGTTCGACTCCGCCACCAGGCTGCCGATGTCCGGCCGCTGTTCGAGCTTGAGTTGCTCGACCACGCGAAGCGCGACCGCCGGGCTCGTAAGTATGTCGATGTGGGTCGAGATGACGTCACCGGGCTTGCCCGGCGCAGCGGCCGCACTGGCATTCTGGTATGCCGCCTTCTGCTCGACCATCAGGCTGGCAGTCGCCTGATAGCGCCTCGGCAGCGCCATCGAAATGGCGGCGACCACGGCCACCACGGTGATCACCACCGTCAGGATCAACCCCTGCCGTGCCCTCAGTATCGTGAGAAATTGCCCGAAGCTCATGGCTTGTCTCCGTCGATTCGTCCGGATCAGAACCAGCTTTCTGCAATCTGCAAGACGTCATCCGGCCTCAGCTTGTCGTCCAGGTTGGGCCGGCGGCTCACAACCTTGCCGTCCTTGTCCTTGCGATCGAGCCGGACACCCCGCTCGGTGCCGCGCACCGTGAGCCCCCCGCCGACGGACAGCGCCTGGCGCACCGTCATGTCCGGGGCAAGCGGGTAAGAGCCCGGCTGGCGCACTTCGCCATAGATGTAGAAGACCGGCATGGCCGGGACGTAAATGACGTCATCCTGGGTGATGCGCACGTTCGCCGCATCGCTGCCGGCGAACAGTTTTCTCGTGTCGATTTCCTGCCGCACGGTGCCGCCCTTGCTGTCCTTGCGGATAACCGCGATCACGCTCGACCCCTTGGCGGTGATCCCCCCCGCCATGGCGAGCAGCTCCGTCACGCTGGAAGCCTTGTTGATTGCGTAGTTTCCGGGCTTGTTTACTTCCCCCACCACGGAAACCTGCTGGCTGCGGTATTGCGAGACCAGCATGTTCACGTAGGCGTTGGGTACGAACCCGCCCTTGCCGAGGCTCTCGGAAATGGCCCGTTCCGCCTCGCCGCGCGTAAGCCCGCCAACCGCCACCTCGCCGACCAGCGGAAAACTGATTTTCCCGCCCTGAGAAACCTCGGTTTCCGTGGCCAGGTCCGGGTTGCCGTAAACCGAGATCTTCACGATGTCGCCGGGTCCCAGCCGGTACTCGTTGGGCGCTGCCGTGGAGCTGTCGGGGGCCGCGCCCTGAGCTGCCGCACGAGCTGAACTCCCCGCGGGCGTTGTTGCCCGCGGTGCCGCCCCCGGTGAAGTCGCCGCCGCTCGCGGGGAGGCTTGCCGCGACTCGACGCCCGCCGGAGCCTGCGCACAGGATGCAAGCGCGGCAATCTGGATCAACAATGCGATGGGAAGCGCCTTTCGTAGCGTCATTGGGACCTCCTCAATAAGCGTTACGGTCGCCCAGGACGACCCAGGCGGTTCTGAAAAGAATCCATAGATCGAGTGAAACCGACCAGTGCTTGAGATAATCCAGGTCGTACTCGACGCGCTTTCTCATCTTTTCCAGCGTGGCCGTCTCGCCGCGAAAGCCGTTGATCTGGGCCCAGCCGGTAATCCCGGGCCTGACTTTGTGGCGGATCATGTAGCCGTCGATCAGCCCGCGATACTGCTCGTTGTGCGCCACGGCGTGGGGCCGCGGACCCACGACGCTCATCCTGCCGGCGATGACGTTGAACAACTGGGGCAGCTCATCAAGAGAGCTCCGCCGCAGGAAGCTGCCAAACGGCGTTATGCGACTGTCGTTCTGCTGCGCCTGTACGACGCGGCTCCCGTCCTCGCAAACCGTCATCGTGCGGAACTTGAAAACGACGATTTCCTTGCCGTCGAGGCCGTAGCGCCGCTGCTTGAACAGCACCGGTCCCGGCGACGACAGCTTGACGCCGGCCGCAATCGCCAGCATCAGCGGCCATATCAGCAGCAGCGCGAGGCTCGCGACCGCGAGGTCGAGCGCGCGCTTGAGCACCCCGTTGATGCCGTAGAACGGTGTCTCGCAAACGGCTATCACCGGGATACCGCCGATGTAATCGACGCGCGCCTGGATTGGATCGAAAGGCAGCGTGCTCGGCACGAAGTAAACAGAAGCCGTGGTGTCCCGCAATTCATCGAGCATCCGCATCACCCTCGGGTCACGCGACATCGGCAGCGTGATGTAGACGACATCGATGCCCTGGCGCTTGACGTTCCCGGCCACGTCCGCCAGTCCGCCGATGACTTCGTGCGGATTCACGTCCGTCAGCCTGTCGCCGCCGCGATCGTCGAAGTAACCGGCAATCGTTCCCATGCACGGGTCCTCGCCGATGCGCTCGGCCAGGCCGCGGGCCGTTTCATTGATGCCGACAACGACCTTGATGCGCCCGGCTGCGCTCGATGAAACCAGCCGGTGCAGCATCAGGCGCGCGGTCTCCTGCGCAATTTGCAGCGCGAAGGGAGTGATGGCGATCCAGACGAGCACGACCTTGCGCGAATACTCCCCGGAAAGCTTGGTCGCGAACCCGGCGAACAGCAGGATTCCGATGACCATCAGCCACCCGATGAATATCGCGCGGCCGGGAAGGACGAACGATAACTTCGTACGGCCGTTGGTCAGCGGCAATTCGCCGAATGCCCAGATCGATACGAGGAACGCCACGACAGCAAGCAGCAAGTAGCGCGGCGTGAACGGCTCCCCGCACAGGCCGAGCGCGAGCACGAGGCACATCGTGCAGACCGCGGGCGCGAGGGCGAACCGGACGAGCGCGACCAGCGGCAGTTCCGTGCCGACGGGCCGGTGGGTGACAAGCGTATTCATGCTGGATGTGATGGCCGCATTGTTCGTTAAACTTCTATTGCAAAGGCTGCGTGCATACGGTGGAAATTCCTGTTGTTCCGCCACCCGTCATGCAAAACACAAGGCGCGGACCGCGCCCACATCGTCGGTAGCCAATCTCGCAACACCCGTGCCAGCACCACCCTCGACTCGATTTATTGATATATCTATTTGATTTATTTACATATTTATGAGTCGGCGCTGGACTGAATGGCACGCAAAATTGTCTGCGTGAAACGACAAAATCCCCCCGCTCGCAGAGGGGCGTGGACGCCTGTTCTGGCGCGGTTTTCTGCTCTGTGAGATTCAGAGGGGGCGCTACGCAGTCCATATGGACTAGCGAAACAACCTTTGCGCCGCCCCCGGTGAAAGCATTGGTCGAATAGATTCTGTTGGCTTCCCGAGCGGAATTGGAGGCCATGTGAACCGGATCAAGACGCGTCGGCTTTGCTCAATTTCAGGCTCCTGTCTGTCGCCCGCAAGCAACGAAATTCACCGAACCCACCTGATTTGCATGATTTTTCGGTCGTTTTACTGTCGCAACCCAGCGACTGGAATTCGAGGCGGGGAAAGCCCGTGAAAAAACTTTGTTTGAAATGGAACCTTGGCCCGCCATCACGCGACAAATCAGACGTAAATCTTTACCCGGGCCATACGCCCGTGAAAAATGGCCGCAGATTCGAATGGCATGACTTTGTATGTAACCGGCTCCAACGTCACAGGAGATAAAAATGAGAGGAAGAATGACGGCGGCATTGGTAATGATGTGCTGTTCTGCAACATCCCCCGCTCTGCAACCCATAGATGACCTTTACTGGCCGGAGACGGGCAAGTTCCCGGGCTATCCTGCCGAGCCCGACGAGCGCAAGGTGCGCTTCTCGATATTCGGGGGCATCGACCGGGACAGCAATCTGTTCCGGTTGTCGGACAGGGTGGACCCGCAGACCGCCATCGGCAGTACCGAGAAGGCGGACACGCTGAGCCGCCTGGGCGTGGGCCTCAAGGCCGACCTCCCGGCCAGCCGGCAGCGCCTGGTGCTCGACCTGCAAGCCGTAATGCACGACTACAATCGATTCGACCTGCTCGACCATAACGAGTACCTGGCATCCGGCACCTGGAAGTGGCAGGCAGGATCGAACTGGAGCGGGGACGCCGGCTATGCAAAGCGGCGATACCTGTCACCCCTTTCCGAGATCCAGGCGCCGATCAAGGACATGGTTACTGAAGACCGCGCATTTTTTGGCGCCGGGTTCATGCTCACGCCGCGCTGGAAACTGCGGGGCGCCGCCGATTGGATCAAGTGGGACCACGACGAGCCGACCCGCGATAGCCTCGATGCACGCATCGTGTCCGGCACGGTCGGACTCGACTATGTCACGCCTCCCGGCAATTACGTCGGCGGGCAATTCAAGTACAGCGATGGCGAATACCCGCACCAGGAACCGGTGGCCGGCGGCTTCGTCGACAACCGCTTCAAGGAATACGAGGCCAGCCTGGTCGCGCACTGGATTGCCACGGGGAAATCCAGTTTCGATGCCCGGGCCGGATACACCAGCCGTCAGCACGATCAGCTGCCGCAGCGGGATTTCGATGGCTTCACCGGCCGCCTGAACTACGACTGGTACATCGCGTCGAAGACCCTGCTCAATTTCGCGATATGGCGGGAACTCCGCTCGTCGGAAGATATTTCCGCGAGCTATGTGCTGGCCGAGGGCTGGAGCGTCGGCCCGGCGTGGGCCCCGACCTCGAAGATCGTGCTCCAGGCCAGGTACATCCGTGAAGATCGCGACTACAGGGGAGATCCCGGCTTCGTCCTGACCGGTGGGACGCAGCGCGAGGATACTTTCCGTGGAATATACCTGTCGGCCGGATATACGCCGCGACGAAATATCAGGCTCTCTCTCGAGATCGAGAGAGGAAACCGCGACTCCAATACCCTCAACCGCGACTACGACTACAGCGCGGTGTCGGGCAACGCCAAGATCCGGTTTTAGCGGTGCCCGGCAACATGCGTCCGGTGGGTTGACCGCCGGACGCCTTCCCACGCCCACGCGTGCTCGATGATGGTGTCGAGTTCCGGGTACTGCGGCCGCCACCCCAGTTCCCGCCTGGCCAGCGTCGAATCCGCGACAAGGCGGGCCGGATCGCCCTCGCGCCGCGCGTCTAATTCGACAGGAATCTCGCAGGACGTGATCCGGCGGGCGGTGTCGATCACTTCTTTCACGGAAAATCCGCTGCCATTGCCGAGGTTGTAGGCCCGGCTCCTGGCTCCGTCCATCAGGTGCTCCATCGCCAGCAGGTGGGCCCGGCACAGGTCCATGACGTGAATGTAATCGCGGATGCAGGTCCCGTCGGGCGTGTCGTAATCGGTGCCATAGACCCTGACCGATGGGAGCCTGCCCGCCGCCACCTGCAATACCCGGGGAATCAGGTGAGTCTCCGGGTCATGGCGCTCACCGAGCCCGCCGGACGGATGTGCGCCGGCGGCGTTGAAATACCGCAGGCAGACATTGCGCACGCCGTAGGCCCGCTCGTAGTCCGCCAGGATCTGCTCAACCATCCATTTCGAGCGTCCGTACGGACTGACCGCATTCCGTGGATGCGTTTCGTCGATCGGAACGTAGCGCGGCTCGCCGAAAATCGCCGCAGTGGAAGAAAATATCACGCGCGTCACCCCGCGCTTCAACACGGCATCGAGCAGGTTGAGCGTATAGGCCACGTTGTTCCAGTAATACTTTGCCGGGTCGGCCATTGACTCCCCGACCTCGATGCAGGCCCCGAAATGCATCACGCCGTCGAAGCGGCGGCCGGAGAATATGGTGTCGAGCAGCACGCGATTGCAAAGATCGGCCTTCATGAACACCTTTGCGGGAACCGCGTCGCGGTGACCTTTCGACAAGTTGTCGATGACGACGGTCTCGTGCCCCTCGTCGAGCAGCATCCGCGTCATGTGCGAGCCGATGTAGCCGGCCCCGCCGACGACCAGAATTCTCATGCGCTTCCCTTCGGAGCCGCGGCCACCTTGCTTGCCGCGTCACCGGCAGCGGTCGTACGGGAAGCGGGCGGGTCGGTGGTCGCAGGTGCGGCGGCCGCCCGGTTCATCAGCGTACGCCCGTAGGAGTCTTCCAGGCGGACGATGTCGTCCTCCCCGAGATACGGCCCGGATTGCACCTCGATGATCTCGAGCGGCACCTTTCCCGGGTTTTCCAGCCGGTGCTTCACGCCCAGCGGAATGTAAGTGGATTGATTTTCCGTCAATAGATACGTCTGGTCGCCGCGCGTCACCTGCGCCGTTCCTCTCACCACGATCCAGTGCTCCGCCCGGTGGTAATGGATCTGCAGCGAAAGCGCCGCGCCGGGATTGACGACGATGCGCTTGACCTGGAAGCGCTCGCCCCAATCGATGCCGTCGTAGCTTCCCCACGGCCGGTGCACCTTGCGGTGTGTCAGGCATTCCTTGCGCTCCTCGCCTTTCAGGCGGGAGACGATGCCCTTCACGTCCTGGGCCCGGTCCCGCCGCGCCACCATCACGGCGTCGGGGGTCTCGACGACGATGACGTCGTCGAGCCCGACGCAGGCAAGCAGGCGGTGCTGCGAGATGAGCAGCGCCTGGTGAGTGTCCACCGCGCAGACATCGCCGCGGACCACGTTACCGTCGGTGTCCTTGGCCCCGATCTTCCAGAGCGCGTCCCAGGCGCCAACGTCCGACCAGCCCGCGTCGAGTTTCACCACGGAAGCGCGCGGCGTGGCGCTTGCCGCACGGCGCACGCCGATCTTTTCCATGACCGCGTAGTCGATCGAATCGGCGGGGCATTTTTCGAAGGCCGCGGCGTCCAGGCGACAAAAATCGCCGTCGCGGACGCTTTGCCCGTGCGCGAGCTCGCAGGCCGCCAGGATATCCGGCTGGCAACGGCCGATGGCTTCGATCCACGTCGATGCCCGCACCATGAAAATTCCGCTGTTCCAAAGGTGCGAGCCGCCGGCAACGTAGCGCTCGGCGGTTTCGGCGTCCGGCTTTTCGACGAACGAGCCCACGCTGAAAGCCGATGGCGAGCGCCCGGCGTCCAACTCCGCGCCGACGCGGATATAGCCATAGCCGGTTTCCGGGGAAGCTGGCGGAACGCCGAAGGTGACCACGTGCCCCGCGAGGGCAAGCGCGGTGCCGTGGCGGATGGCATCGTGAAACGCGTCGCGATCGCCGATCACGTGATCGGACGGCATGACGATCAGCACCGGATCGTCGTCGGCCAGCGAGTGAAGCGCGGCGAGCGTCAGCGCGGGAGCGGTGCCCTTTCCGGATGGCTCGAGAATGATTGTGCGCGGCTTGATTCCCGCGGCGCGCAGCTGGTCGGCAACCAGGAAGCGATAGTCCTCGTTGCAAATCACCACGGGAGCGGAAGGCCGCGCGAGCTTGGCCTCGAGGCCGTCCATGCGCCGCATCGTCTCCTGGAGCAGGCTCAGCTTGCCGCCATTCAGGGCGAGCAACTGTTTCGGGTGCTGTTCGCGGGACAGGGGCCACAAGCGTGTGCCCGACCCGCCACACAGTACGACCGGCTGGATTTTCATCTTGGCTCCTTTGAGTTGACTCATTGCACGATTACCGTCCGTGGCTAGCGCTCACCGGCCCCGCGTCGCGCACCAACCGTCTCGGCCAGCAGGTACGCGACAAACAAGGTATTGGTCACGAGATAGCGCCGCCACAACCGCAGCGGTTCCGACATGAGCCGGTGCAGCCATTCAAGCCCCGAGTCCTGCATCCAGCGCGGGGCGCGTCTGGCCGTCCCCGCATGAAATTCGAATGCCGCCCCGACGCCAACCATGACGGCGCGTATCCTGCCGCGATGCGCGGCCATCCAGGTCTCCTGCTTGGGGCAACCCAGCGACACGAAAACAATCCCTGCACCGGATTCGTTGATTGCTCTTGCGACCTGCGCGTCCTCCCCCGTCGTCAGGGGACGGAATGGCGGCGAGTAGCATCCGGCAATTTTCAGCCGCGGATATTCCCGCAACAGTCGTGCACTCAACCGTCGCAAAGTTTCCGGTTTGCCTCCGTACAGAAAAACCGACACCCCCTCTCCGGCCGCCCGCGCGCAGCATTTCCACATCAACTCGGAGCCGCTGATCCTCGGCTGGCCCGGGAATCCAAGCGAGCCCAGCCGCCAGGCGACGGGCGCGCCGTCCGGCACCGCCAGATCGGCTTCGTTGATGGTCCGGCCGAATCCCGGGTCACGGCAGGCGGTAACCACGGAATGCGCGTTGCACAAGCAGGCGTAGCGGGACTCGTGGAGAGTGGCCCAGCCCAGGATGCGGTTGAGGCAGTCTCCCCAGTCGATCGCGTCGATATATGCGCCAACGACGTGCGCGCCGGTTCTGTCCTGAGTCGTCGTCATATGTCCGGCTCCTATATAGCGGCCTTGAATTGGGTTTCAGCGACGGCATACCCGTAGATTTCCATGAGCTGGGCGTAATTCCTGTCCGGCGTGAACTTCGATTCGTACGTTTCCCGGGCGTTTTCCCCCATGACGCGCATCTTCTGGGGAAACGCCTCGGCCCATGCCAGGTGGCGCGCCAGGTCAGGGCCCGATCCCGCCTCGAACAGGAGCCCGGTACGGCCGTGATCGATCAACTCCGTCAGCGATCCCAACTGGCTTGCGATAACGGGCAATCCGTTTGCGTAGGCCTCGACGAGGGTCCGGGGAAAGTTTTCATACCAGATACTGGGCATGACGAGGTAAGCCGCGGCCTGCATTCTTTCGTTGATTTCTGACGGCCCCAGCCATCCCAGCAGATTCAACTGCGGATGGGCAGCCACCTTGCCGCTCTCCGGGCCGCTGCCGATCACGTCGATCACGATGTTGGGCAATTCCTTAAGCGCTTCGAGCAGGACGTCGATGCCCTTCTCCGGCGCCAGGCGGCCGACGTAAAGGCCGCCCCGACGCGGTCCGGCCCCGGGCCGCTCGACATCGACAAAATTCGGTTTCACCGAGATACGGTCCGCCGGCAATCCGCCCCGGATGAATTTTTCACGGCAGAATTCCGTGAGCGCGATGTACCGGCTCACCTTGTCGCGGTAGGTGCCGGCCATGCGATTGACGCCGATCACCGCTGCGAGCGCAGCGGAATGCAGCCCCGAATTGCGGTAGCACTTTCGCACCACGCCGCGCCACGGCACGCGGTCGATGCAGTCCTCGCAAACCCTGCCGTCCTGCAGGAACATCGCCTGCACGCACATGAGGCGGAAGTTGTGCAGGGTTTGCACCACGGGGACGACCGCGCGCGCAGCCGACCAGTACACCGAGGGCGAAATCACCGCGAATGTGTTGTGCACGTGTATGACATCCGGACGGAACGTCCTGGTCAGCCCGGCGATGTCCTTCCAGGCCCTGCGCGACCACATGCTTTCGGCAAATGCCTCGAACGAACCCATGTCGCGAAGCTCGTCGTTGGCACGAATATACGTCCCGACCTCGTGGCCATGCCGGCGCAACAGGGCGACTTCGGCGTCAACCACGGCGTCTTCACCGCCGGGCTGCTGATAGCGGTTGTGCACGACGAGAATCCGGCTTGGGTTCATGGCTTGGGTCCGGGCGTCAGTTGCACCTGGGGTACGGGAGCGGGTTTTCCGGCGGGCCGGT
>Ga0111538_10012022_pt1 | contig 11442 bp, 8 predicted proteins | sample SoiMethybrSBSTD1_FD_79669 | JGI IMG/M metagenome (GOLD analysis project Ga0111538, IMG submission 79669) | Bulk soil microbial communities from a Populus tree surrounding site in Tennessee, USA - Soil MetaG P. TD hybrid SBSTD1 (version 2)... | ecosystem: Environmental > Terrestrial > Soil > Tree... | reverse complement strand
GGCAATAGTCGCTCGCGCATTGCGCGGCGGAGTCGCACGCCGCACCGAGCCCGAGGCGCGCTTCGCAGTTTTCAAGCAGCACGCGCCGAAGGAATCGCCGAAAGCGGTGGAGCCTCCTTGCCCCCGCAAGCGGCTGTTAGCGCCAACGCCGCAAGGGCGAGTGAAACGCCTTTGACGCGCATCTGGCGATCCTACCAAGGTGCTGGCGCGCTCTACCAAGCGGCTCGCTTAACGGCGCATCGCAACGGCGAGCATGGCTCGCCGGAAGCGTCGTTTTGTTTGGTCCGTCGCCGCCATTTGGTAGCCTGAACGCTCGAAAACGTGCGCCCGATCGCGGGTTTAAGTTTCGTACGGGGGCGCCGTTGCCGGAGGATTGCATGGTCCAAAACCCCGAAGCTCCCCGCATCGGCCTACATCAGCTGCTCAAAGTGATGATCGACAAGGGGGCGAGCGATCTCCACATCACGACGGCGGCACCCCCGCTCTTGCGCGTGGACGGGTCGGTCCTCCCGCTGCAGCTGCCCCCTCTCGGGCCCATCGAGACCAAGGCGCTCTGCTACTCGGTTTTGACCGAAGAGCAGAAGATCACCTTCGAGAAGAACAACGAGCTCGATCTGTCCTTCGGGGTGAAGAACCTTTCGCGCTTTCGCGCCAACCTCTTCATGCAGCGCGGGGCCGTGGCGGGGGCGTTTCGCGCCATTCCTTTCAAGGTCCGGACCTTCGATGAATTGGGCCTGCCGGCGATCATCGCCGAGCTCGCCAACAAGCCCCGCGGTCTCGTGCTCGTCACCGGTCCGACCGGGTCCGGCAAGTCGACGACGCTCGCCTCGATCATCGACAAGATCAACGCCGAAACGCGCCAGCACATCATGACCGTCGAGGACCCCATCGAGTTCCTCCATCCGAACAAGCTTTCCGTCGTCAACCAGCGCGAAGTGGGGAGCGACACGTCGAGCTTCAAGACGGCGCTGAAATACGTGCTGCGCCAGGACCCCGACGTCGTGCTGATCGGCGAGATGCGCGACCTCGAGACCATCGAAGCGGCGCTCACCATCGCCGAAACCGGCCACCTCGTGTTCGGTACCCTGCACACCAATTCGTGCGTGCAGACCATCAACCGCGTGGTCGACGTATTCCCCACCAACCAGCAGCAGCAGATCCGCGCGCAGATGTCGTTCGTGCTGGCGGGGGTCGTCTCGCAGATTCTCGTTCCGCGCTCGGACGGGCCGGGGCGCGCCCTGGCGCTCGAGATCATGGTTCCCAATGCGGCGATTCGGAACCTGATCCGCGACGACAAGGTGCACCAGATCTATTCCGCGATGCAGGTCGGGCAGGACAAGTTCGGCATGCAGACGCTCAATCAGGCGCTGTTTCAGCTGTACAAGCGCAATGTCATCAGCTTGGAAGAGGCGCACGGCCATTCGCAAGAGCCGGACGAGCTCCGTATGATGATCGAAGGCAAGACGGTGGCTCCGGCAGTGCGACCGCGGTAGCGCGGAAGCGCGGCGTCGCGCACTAACGTACGCGAAACCGCTCCATCTTCCGCCGCTCTTGTTTCGTGGGACGTCCCGCACCGCGCTCGCGCATGGGGAAGCGTTCTTCACGCGGGGGAGGGGGAGGAGAGTGGTCTTCGTACAGCTCGCGCGCGAGCGGGGGACCGAGGCGTTTTTCGGCGAGCTTCAGGATCTTGAGGACGACGTAGCCGCGCGGTGCGTGGGCGGACAGCTCGTCGCCGATGCGCACCGCGTGGCTGGCGCGCACGATCGCGCCGTTCAGGGTGACGTTGCCCGCCGCGCACGCTTCGGTGGCTTGCGAGCGCGACGCGTAGATCCGTGCCGCCGAGAGCCATCGATCGATGCGGACTGAATCCATCCGGGGGAACGTTAGCAGACGTGCCTCAGGCTCGTGTGTAGAGGGAGCGCATGGTTTCGAAATCCTCGAGGACGCGGTCGCTGGCGAAGAAGAGGACGTTTCGCTCCCTTCCCGTGTTTTCGCGAATCGTCACGGTGGCGATTCGGGAAGCGTAGTTGGTGGACCACCAGGCGTACTCCGCCGTCCCCACACTCGACCAGGCGAACACGCGGCGCTTGCCCCAGCGCGCCATCTCGAGTCCTTCAGGGGAACCGTAGAGAGCGGAGGTTCGCAAGTTGGTGACGAGGATGAGACCGGCCAGGAGCACCACGGCGATCCCCACGACGATGGCGCCCCCCGGAAGTTCCTCGTGCGCGCGCGACATCACCATCCCAGCAATGAAGGCGACAAAACCGATGCCCATCGTGCCGTAGCCGACGCGCGCGACCCAATGGCGGACGGGCGCGTAGAGGCGTCGCTTCATGACCGGAGATTCGCGGTCGGCGGCCGGCCCGTGAAACAAGTCACCCATCATGGACGTGAGCATCGGGATCACCAGACTTTCTCGACGCAAAGTCCGAGCGAGCCCACGCCGAAGTCGACTCGTCCACAAGCTTCGGGTTGCCCGTCGTGGTCGCTGTCCCGTACGCCAAGCGATACGCCAACGGTCGTCCCGATCGACGCGCCCCCAGTTACGGAGAACCCCGACGCGCTCAGCGTCGCTTCGGCCGCTACGACCGTGCTACCGATGCTTGCACCAACGCCTGTACTGCCGTCGGGGTTGTCGAAGGTGGCGTGCGCTTGCGCGGTGAAGACCTCGCCGCTGACGGCGAAATGACCGCCGAACGCGGATCCCCCCATGCGCGCCATTCCCGCTTGGACCGCGGCTTCGCGCTCGCCGGCGTGGGCCGACGCGGAAAAGACTTCCACGTCGACTCCCCTGGGGTCGTGCCCTTTCAGAGCGAACGCCCCCGCATAAAGGTCGTGTGGTTCGGCGTGCGCCTCGGCTCGTGGGCCGCTAACACCGGATGCGGACCCTACGGATCCGAGTGGTTCGTCGCGGCAGGTGAGGTCGTCGTCGCTCGAGTAAAGGCGTGAATTGGAATCGTCGATACGTGAAGAGATGGGGTCGGGCATGATGTTCCTCCTTGGGTTGGAAGCGTTGCCGACCCGTCGGTCTCGGCGCCGCGCGAGTTGCGAACTTTTGCGCCGGCGCGATCCGCTCCTCACTTGCCACCGCGTTCGCGGGTGGCGTAAGAGTTCGCCATGTCAATCCAAGCAGATCGTCGCGAGTTCCTGAAGGGTACGAGTCTTGGTTTGGTGGGGGGCGCTCTCGGGGGTGCTGCGGGGTGTCGTCCCGCGGCGACTGCCGTGCCAGCCGCGACGCCAACCCCGCCGACAGCTGCGCCGGCCACGGCGACAACGGGCGCCGCGCCGACCAACTTGGCCGCCGCCACGCCGCGTTTGGAGGATTGGACGTCCATCCGAGAGCAATTCAACTTGTCGCGCGACTACATCCACCTCGCGCTGCTCTATCTCGCATCGCACCCCAAGCCGGTGCGCGACGCCATCGAGCGTCATCGTCAGGGGTTCGATCTGGATCCCGTGGGCTACCACCACGAGAACTCTCAAAAAGAGGAGCTCGGGGCGCGCGAAGCGGCGGCTCGGTACTTTCACGTGCGGCCCGATGAAGTCGCTCTCACCGACAGCACCACCATGGGGCTCGGTTTGGTCTACGGCGCGTTCGTGCTGAAGCCCGGCCAGGAGATCTTGAGCACCGCGCACGATCACTACTCGACGCAAGAGTCGTTGCGATGGCGCGCCGAGCGCACGGGCGCCACGGTGCGGCGGATCAAGCTCTACGAGACGCTCGATTCCGTCTCCGAGGACGAGATCGTGGGCAGCGTCGTCAAGGCGCTCACCCCGAAGACGCGGCTGGTGGCCGTCACCTGGGTGCACTCGAGCACCGGTCTCAAGCTGCCCGTGCGCAAGATCGCCGACGCGCTCGCCGAGGCGAACGCCAAGCGCGACGAGGGGGACAAGGTGCTTCTCTCGGTCGACGGGGTGCATGCCGTGGGCGTGGAAAAGGACAGCGTCGCCGACCTGCATTGCGATTTTCTCATCGCGGGCTGTCATAAGTGGCTCTTCGGTCCGCGCGGAACGGGGATCATCTGGGCGAGCCCCGCCGCGTGGAAGGCGGTCCAGCCGGTCATCCCCCCCTTCAGCAAAGCCTACGAGCGCTGGATGCAGGGCGTCTTACCGAACGATGTGCCGCGCTCGCAGCTCGTCGCCCCGGGGGGCTTTCACTCCTTCGAGCACAGGTGGGCGCTACGTCAGGCGTTCGAGTTTCACGAGCAAATCGGCCGCGAGCGCATCACGACGCACATCCACGACCTGAACCGCCACTGCAAAGAAGAGCTGCGCAAGATGCCGCACGTCGCGCTCCACACCCCGATGGCCGAGTCGCTCTCCTCGGGTCTCGTTTGTTTCGAGGTAAAGGACATGCCGGCCGCCGACGTCATCAAACGCCTCGGCGAGAAGAAGATCATCGCCAGCGTGACCCCCTACGCGACCAAGTACGCGCGCTTTGCGACGGCGCTGCTCAACACGCCCTCCGACGTCGACACCGCGCTCGGCGCCGTGCGCGCCCTCGGCTAAGCTCGAGGCGTACGCAGAGCGCGTTCGCGAAAACGCGCTCTGCGAGGGCGACCGCGTTACTTGCGGAACGCTTGGGAGGCGATGACGACGTCGGGGTTCTTGGGGAAGCTCCGCGCGAGGTTCTTCACGTAGGGGATCCCGCGCTTCTTGTCGCCGAGGTCCCCCATGGCGAGCGCCGTCACGACGCGCCACAGCAGCGGCGCCATCGACGACGGCGGCTCGAGAAGCGCCGCCTTGGCGCGCGATTCCGCGAGACGCGGCCCGTCGGCGTCGATGTAGCAGAGGACCCAAGAGGCCATCGGTCCGAGGACCTGGGAGTTCTTGGCCACGAAGGCGCGCGCCTCGTCCCCTTTGTTCGTCGCGAGGAGCACCAGGATCCGTTCCACGACCGTTCGCGGGGTGGGCATGGCCGCGGCTTGGCTCGACGGCGCTTCCGCGTCGGGGGCGCGCTCCGTGTAACGAAGATGGCGGGCCACGCGCAGCGCGCGCGGCGGTCGATCCTTGCTATCGCGGAAGCGATCGATGAGCTCGTTGACGACGGTGAGATTGCCCGTGTCGAGCGCGGCATCGACGGCAATGACGTCGCCCCATGCGACCTCCGGTGCGGCCATGGCGCGCAGGGCAGCTGCTTCGAGCACCGTGTTGCCCCGCAGAATGTCCGCCGCTTTGACCAAGGCCTGCATCTCCGGTCGGGTCCGCGCCTCGGCGGGGAGCGCTTCGAGCGCGAGCGCCACCGCATCCGGATCGAGACGCTCGTACGCGACCGTGGCGCGCACGATGCCGACGTCGGGCATCGAGGCATCGAGGTCGTTCACGGCGGTCAGCGCCTCGTCGAGCCGTCCCCCGACGAGCGCAACGCGGGCCGCGAGCACCCGAGCAGGGGGGTAGATGGCGCTGTACTGCACGGCTTGCAGCGCCGCTCGGCGCGCCAAGGCTTCGTCGCCCATTTGCAGGGCAAGAGAGCCGAGCCACGTGGCGACACCGGGGGTGCTGGCCGTGGCCAAGGCGCGGACGATGGCCGATTTGGCGTCGAGGATCGAGTTCTTCTCCATCGATTGGAGCGCTTCGATCGCGCCGGGCACGGTGCGCAACGCGACCGGGAGCTCGTCCTTGTGCGCTTTGGTCTGCTCGGCTTCGAGCGGCGCGGGCCCCCGTGCCGGATCGCGCGCCCAGGCGAGCGCCGAGAGAGCCGAGGTTTCCGCACGGTTTTGCCACTTGCTGCGAATGTGGCGCACGACCTCGAGCCCCTTGAGCCGGTCCCCTTCGAGGATGACCGCGCGAGCCAGCAGCACTTGCGCGGGCAAAAGCTCGGGATCGAGGCTCACGGCGAGCTGGTAGCGCTCGGCGGCACGCAGATCGCCCGCGCGTTCGAGCGCGAAGCCGGCGAGAAGCTGGTAATACGCGTCCTTTTTGGCGGGTACGTCCCACTGCGGGAGCAGGGCGGCCGCGCCCGCGGTGTCTCCCTGCGCGATGAACGAGCCGATGCGCGCGAACGCGAGCTCGACTTCGGGAACGCCCGTCTGGCGGGCGCGCGTGATGGCGCTGTCGATCCCCTGACTCTCGCCTTCCGCTTCGAGCAGCCGCATCACGCGGTTGGTCACCCAGAGCAGCGCCGTCTGAGCGCTGTTGGGATCGAGGTCGAACGCCTGCGACAGCTTGGTCTCGGTAATCGACAGATCGGTGACCTTGCCGGCGCGCAGCATCGCCGCGACCTCGGTGTTGAGATTCTTCGCTTCGAGCGCGTGCTTGGCGCGCACATCGCGCATGTAGAGCAGGATGCCGATGCCGACGCCCACCACGACCGCCGTGAGCACGAGCAGCGTCGTCGAAAAGCGGGTGCGCGTCTTGGGCGGCGTGTCCCACGTGCCGGCCTCGCGCCCTTCCGACGGCTCGAACACGCCGGTGAACTGAAGCGCGCCGAGCACCTCGCGGGGGGGCAGGTTGTGGCTCGGTTGGCGTCCGGGTGCCGAGCTGTGCGCCATGAGGTCGGCCGCGGCACCACCGTCACCCGGCATGGCGAACGACGGAAAGCCGTTGTCCCCCTGTCCGTGAGGTGCGGCGTGGTGCTCGTACGCAGGATCGGGCGCCATGTCGACGTCGGCCGACGGAAGCTCGACGCGTGGAGGGGGCGGAGGCATCGACGGTGGTCGCGATGCCGATTTCCCGGCGGGGGCGAAGAGCCCGGCCATTTGTTTGGGCGATGATTCGGTGAGGCGAGGGGGCACGGGGGACCTCCTGGAATTGGCGATGAGCGAGGGGTCATTGCGGACGACGGTCATCTCGGTGTCGGAGACGTCGTCGTCAAGCGAAGCGAGAGAGCTCGGTAGCGGTCGCGGCGGCTGCGCCGACGAGCGCGGCGGCGGAAGCGATCGCTGCATGACTGCTTTGGAAACGGCATTGACGACAGCTTGGGTGCCCGAGCGCTTTTGCAGCTCGAGGTACCCGTTCGCCATCTGACTCCAATGCAAGGTCTCGTTGTCACCGCGGCCGAGAGCGATGGCTTGATCGAGGACTTTGGAAGCGCGCTCCGCGTCCCCGCGCCGGAGCAGCACTTCGCCGAGCCAGCGGAACGCTTCCGGATCGCGTGGCGCCATCTTTCCTGCCGACACGAGCAGGCCCTGCGCTTCACCGAGACGTGAGGCACCGACGTACATGCGGGCGATGGCCACGAGTACCGTGGGATTGGACGCGAACTTGACCGAGGCCCGCTTGCCTACCTGATCGACGAGCTGCGTTTCCCCTGAGTGAGCCAACTGCTCGCAAAGCGCGATGGTGCTTCTTTCGTCGGGCTGCCTCTGCCAACTCTCTACCTGAGCGTTCAATGCGGCGTTCATCGGGTGCCGGATCATAGCCTCGGAAGCCTCGGTAACGGCGAGGTTTCTGCGCTTTCTCCACACACGTGCGATCACGAGAAGCACGCCGCTCGGAAAAGTTTGGGCTCACCGAACATCGCGGCGCACGGCGCCCGTCTTGACCCCGTCGGAGCCCGGTCAACCCTCCGCGCGACAGCCATGACCACCGGGTCGGTCCGACGTCGGGCCTGCGGACGGGCTCCGAAGGGGCGGCCGGGGTAGGCCGTCCCCCCACGGTTGGGGGTCCACGCGGTTAGGTCGCGTTGGAGGGGCGTCGGGTCGAGCTTCGAAACCGGTCACCCCGCCGCTTTTCTCGCCGAGAGGATGGCGTTTCTGTCTCTTGAAGGTTACATGGAGGCCAGCATGTGCGGCGTCTTTGGCGTGTATGGTCACTCTGAGGCGGCCAAACTCACCTACCTGGGGCTGCACGCGCTGCAGCACCGGGGTCAGGAGTCGGCCGGCATCATCTCCACGGACGGCAAACGCCTGTACGCGCACCGAGAAATGGGGCTCGTGCAAGACGCGTTCAGCCCCGCCGACCTCGCCGGTCTGCCCGGATCGGCATCGATCGGGCACGTTCGCTATTCGACGGCCGGGGGCTCCCACCTTCGTAACGCGCAGCCGCTCGCGGTCGACTACGCGCGCGGCTCGATCGCCATCGCCCACAACGGCAACCTCACCAACGCCGAAGAGCTGCGCGAGAAGCTCGAGGCTCGCGGCTCTATCTTCCAGAGCAACGGCGACACCGAGGTCATCATCCACCTGTTGGCGATGAGCACCCAGCGGGCCATCGAGGACCGCATCGCCGACGCCCTGTCCCAGGTGAAGGGCGCCTACTCGCTCGTCTTCTTGACGGAAGAGCTGCTCATTGCGGTGCGCGACCCGATGGGCATCCGGCCCCTCGTCCTCGGCAAGCTTCCGGGCGCTGACGCGCCGAACGTCGTCGCCAGCGAGTCCGTCGCATTCGATCTCATCGATGCCAAGGCGGTTCGCGAGGTGGCCCCCGGCGAAATGGTCGTCATCGATCGCAATGGGCTCCGCGCTTCGCTTCCCCTCGCGGCCGCCGAGCGCAAGTCGTGCGTCTTCGAGTCCATCTACTTTGCGCGCCCCGACTCGAAGATGTCGGGCGCCACGGTCTACGAAGTGCGCAAGAACCTCGGCCGCAAGCTCGCCGACGAGCAACCCACGCCGTGCGACATCGTGATTCCGGTGCCCGACTCCGGCGTGCCGGCGGCGATGGGTTACGCCGAACGCGCAAGGGTCCCCTTCGAGCTCGGCTTGATCCGCAGCCACTACGTGGGGCGCACGTTCATCGAGCCGGAGCAATCGATCCGCCACTTCGGCGTCAAGCTCAAGCTGAACCCGGTGAGCGACACGCTGCGGGGCAAGCGCGTGGTCGTCATCGACGACTCCATCGTGCGCGGTACGACGAGCCGCAAGATCGTGAAGATGGTGCGCGATGCGGGCGCCACGGAAGTCCACATGAGGATTTCGAGCCCCCCCATCCGCTGGCCCTGCTACTACGGCATCGATACCCCGACGCGTAGCGAGCTGGTCGCCTCTAGCCACACCATCGAGGAAATCGGGCGCTACATCACCGCCGATTCGTTGGGATACCTCTCGCAAGAAGGGATGCTTCGCGCCGTGACCGAGACGCGCGGTTTCGATCGCACCTCCAGCGAGTTTTGCCACGCCTGCTTTTCGGGGGAGTACCCCATCGAAGTCGCCACTCCTTCCAAAACGCGCCAGCTCCCCCTCTTGCTCGTCTAGCGTTACGGTTAGCCAATGAACATGCCCCCCGGGCTCCTTGATCGATTACCGAAGCGCGTGTCGGTGTACGAGGTTTCGCCGCGTGACGGGCTCCAGAACGAAGCGGCCATGCTGCCGCTCGAAAGCAAGAAAGCGCTCATCGCCGCGCTCCTCGCCAGCGGGCTCACGCGGCTCGAGCTGACGAGCTTCGTTTCGCCGCGGTGGATCCCCCAGCTTGCCGACGCCGATGACCTGGTCAAACAGGTGCAGGCGCCCCCGGGAGTATCGTTCAGCGCCCTCGTCCCCAATGCCAAGGGGCTCGAGCGCGCTCGCGAAGCCAACCTGCGCGAGATCGCCGTCTTCATGTCGGCGAGCGAAACGCATAACCGCAAGAACACCAACCGCAGCATCGACGGCTCGCTCGAGTCGTTCGAAGAGGTAGTCCCACCCGCCATCGAAGCGGGGATGAAAGTCCGCGCCTACGTATCGACTGTTTGGGGATGTCCGTACGAAGGGGACGTCGACCCCGCGCGCGCGCTCGCCATCACCAAGCGACTCCTCGATCTCGGCTGCTACCAGGTATCGCTGGGTGACACGATCGGCGTGGGCACGCCGCGGCAGACCGAGCGCATCGTGCAGATGTTCCTCGAGAGCATCGCCTCGGAGAAGATCGCGCTCCACTTCCACGACACGCGCGGCACGGCGCTCCCCAACGTGCTCGTCGGCCTCGGGCTCGGCATTCGCGACTTCGATTCTTCGATCGCCGGTCTCGGCGGGTGCCCCTACGCCCCGGGCGCCGCCGGCAACGTCGCGACCGAGGACCTCGTCTACATGCTGCACGGCATGGGCATCGAAACCGGGCTCGATCTCGACAAGCTGATCGAGGCGGGCAAACTGGCCGAGCGCATCGTCGGCCGCCCGTTGCCCGGCAAAGTGCACCAAGCCGGGCCTGCTACGCGCCGTAGCTGACCGTCGCGTCGCCTTCGCGACCTGTGGGGGAAGAATTCGCGGGGAGGCGGGGAGATTTTGTTTTTGGGGTTAGGGGGATCTCGTCGCGATGAGGCGCGTGAAGAAGGTTTGGGGCATGCCGGTGCGGTTGTCGTTGAAGAGAATGCCCACGTCGCCGGAAGGGCCGAAGGCGATCACGGGATCGATGCTGTCGCCCGCTGCGTTCGTGAGGCGCATTTCGGGGGTGAGCGGTTCGAGGCGGCGATCGAGGAGCTTGGCGTAGAGCTCGTAGCCCTTGTTGTCGTCGCGGTCGTCGGCCCAGACGAGCAGCACGCGGTCGCCGAACGCAAGGAGCGCGGGACTTCGCGCGTGCCGGTTGCCTTGCGTGATGACCTTGCTGGGCACGAGCTCGGCGCCGAGCTCGTCGCGAACCGCGCCGACGACGATGGCCTGCGCGGGCGGATCTTCGGACCAGGCGACGACATACTGCGAGCCGTTGGCGACGATGGTCGGATAGACCGCGTTCTTCATGGCGGCGCTGAGCACGGCGGTCGATCCGAGTGCGTGCAATTGAAAATCGTAAGGCGCAAAAATGACGCGGTGCGAGCTTTCCACGACGTCGCTGCGCACCCACGCGACGCCGAGCGAGCGGCGTCCGGTCGCAAGCGCGGGGGCCAATTGGGCTTGGGGGCCTTCGCTCACCATCTTGACGTTGCTTCCGATGAGCGCGCCGTCGCGATCGATGCGTTGCCCGAAGATCTCGTCGATGCCGAAGGCGTTCTTGCCGTCGTCTTGCCAGAGCACGACGAATTCGAGCCCGGTGAAGGCCAGGGTGGCGCTCAGGGAAAAGCCTTCCTCCCGTGACACGCGCACATCGGCCATGCGCTTGGTGCGGTCGGGGTTCAAGAGATTGAAATAGGCTTCGAAGTTGAGAATGCCTCCGCGCGCCTCGCGGCGATCGCTCCAAGCGATGCCGAAGCGGTCGCCGATCCACACCAGCGAGCCGCCGGTGACGTCGGCCGGAACCGCGATGGGCTGGGTCAATGCGCCCGTGCGCATTCCCGTGCGGTTGATCGTCGCGAGGAGCAGTCGGTTGTGCTTGTCGACCTCTCCGTTGAACGCCGCGACGTAGCTGCCGCCGGAGAAGGCGAGGGCCGAAGGCTCGGCGACGGCGATCCCGTCGGTGACGAGCACGGCTTCCCCGCTCGTCGTCAGCGTCGACCCGTCGTCGACGACGCCGTTGCAATCGTTGTCGGAGCTGTCCGAGACCTCGGTTCCCCCCGGGAAAGCCGTGGCGTTGCGATCGTCGCAGTCGTCGCCGCACGAACCTGCTTCGCCGGCCAACTTGCCGGGCATGGTCGCGCGGTGACCGTCGCCATCGAGG
>Ga0111538_10012021_pt1 | contig 11443 bp, 9 predicted proteins | sample SoiMethybrSBSTD1_FD_79669 | JGI IMG/M metagenome (GOLD analysis project Ga0111538, IMG submission 79669) | Bulk soil microbial communities from a Populus tree surrounding site in Tennessee, USA - Soil MetaG P. TD hybrid SBSTD1 (version 2)... | ecosystem: Environmental > Terrestrial > Soil > Tree... | reverse complement strand
TTCGCCGTACTGGGGCGAGGAAGCGATCTGGACCAGCCAGTCGAACGCGCACAGCTTCGCGATGGACGAAAAGAGCCGCGTCTGGATTGCCGCGCGAATCCGCCAGAATCAGACGTCGGCGTTCTGCCAGGAAGGGTCGAGCCATCCGTCGGCGAAGGCGTTTCCGATCAAACAGAGCGGCCGTCAAATGCAAATGTACGATCCGAAGACGAAGCAGATCACGACCGTCGACACCTGCTTCGGTACCCACCATCTGAATTTCGACAACAACGGCGTTCTGTGGTTCACCGGCGGCGGTCCGGTCGAGGGCTGGTTCGACACCAAGATTTACGATCAGACGAAGGACGAGGCCAAAGCCCAGGGCTGGACCGTCTTTGTCCTCGATACGAATGGCAACGGCAAGCGCGACGTCTACACGGAGCCGGACCAGCCGGCCGACCCGGCCAAGGACAAGCGCATCGACGCACCGTTCTACGGTGTCGCGCCGAGTCCGGTTGACAGCTCGATCTGGGGGTCGGTCCTCGGAATGCCGGGCGCGCTCGTTCGTCTGACCCTGGGTTCGCATCCGCCGGAGACAGCGCTGTCGGAAATCTACCAGGTGCCGTTCGACAACCCCAAGGCGTCGGGGCGAGGCTTTGCACCGCGCGGGATGGACGTCGACAGCACCGGCGTCGTGTGGACGACGCTGTCGAGCGGACAGCTCGCCAGCTTCGACCGCCGCAAGTGCAAAGGGCCGCTCAATGGTCCGGCCGCGACCGGACAGCATTGCCCTGAAGGCTGGACCTTCTATGCGTACCCCGGACCGAATTACAAAGGCGCGACTGATTCTGCCAGCGCCGATTCCGCCTATTACAACTTCGTGGATCGATTCGACATGCTCGGCACCGGCAAGGACATCCCCCTTGCCACCGGCAATGAGTCGGAAGGCCTTCTGGCATTGGTTGACGGCAAGTTCCTCACCTTCCGTATTCCCTATCCGATGGGCTTCTATGGCAAAGGGATTGACGGTCGGATCGACGATGCGAAGGCTGGCTGGAAGGGAAAGGCCGTCTATTCGACCTATGCGACGCGGGCGCCGTTCCATTCAGAAGGCGGGAAGGGAACGACGAGCAAGCTGGTGAAATTCCAGGTGCGCCCGGATCCGCTGTCGAAGTAGGTGCTGATATCCGCCGGTGTCCGACGTCAGCCGGACACTCGAGGGTCACAAGCGGCGCGGTCCGCTTGTGACCCCTATTTCTTGGCCGGCGCCTGACCGTAGTTCACGACGTTCCAGATATCAGGATCCTCGATCCGATCGCCCCAGGGTTCGCACCACGGATTTCCCTTAGGGGTTGCCCTGGCCCGACAGCAGCATCAGGGTGAAGCTCACCGGCGGCGACTGCGGATGCCGTCTGAATCTGAGGGTCGCGTCGACGCTCTGTCCCGGCGCGAGCAGGCCGTTCGGAAGAAACACGAAAAGATAGGGCTCGCCGATCGTGGTCCGTCCGCTCGCGTTCGTCATCTCGACCTCGAACGACAGACCACTGGCGACCACGAGCAGACGGCGTTCTGTCATGGCCCATGCCTCCTGCGTGAGTGACCCGCGCTGAGATGGCTGTGCGCGCCATTCGGTTCGATGCCGGCAGGCGCGGCGCGTTACGGGTGAAAGGAGGACAGTTGCGGCAAACGGTACAATGCAGCCGGCTGCGTGGGGCAAACTCTGTTTTCGACAAGGAGGAAGCCATGCGCCATCACGCGTTCGTTCTGCTTTCCTCGATCAGGTCCCTCGTTGCCGGCTGCGTTCCAGCCCGCTGTCTCCTGTTCTTGGCTGCCGCCACGAGCACACTGCTGTTGATGTCGGTTTCCGAAAGCCTGGCGCAGCGGGGCGGTCCGGCCGAGACCTGGTGGGTCGCCAAGACCAAGGGCGGCGTCTACAATCCGCCGATGCGCCCCATCTGGCGCAAGGCCGACCTCCTGAGGACGCATGCGGGCCAGAACACCTGGTCGGAGCAGATCATTCGGGATCCGGAACAAGACGCCACCTACAATTCGGGAGCGCCGGGCACCAAATACGGTGCGAGGATGCATCCGGACACGCCCAGCGTCTTCGTCGTGATCCAGGGCCAGGTGCATTTCGAGGTTGAAGGTCAGCCGCCTGTGACCGCGACCCGCGGTGCCATCATCAACATCATGAAGTCCACGATCTTTTCCTATGACATCACAGGCGACGGCAATGCGCTCTGGGTCGAAGTCAATCCCGCCAACTACAAGACGGTTTATCCATCCGCCGAACCGCAGCCAGCGGCACCCGCCAGTTCCGAGATCGTGAAGGTAGCCTTCTCCCACACACCCGCCCCCTACACGGGTAGCAACAGGTTGATGGTCAACACCTTCGATGACTATGTCGCGAAGTGCCAGACCGGTGCGGCAGTGGTGGACGATCACATCTGGAGCAGCCCATTGCTCGGCTATGTCAACGCCGCCGACAACAGGTGTGGCACCGGCAGGGGCAATATCGGCAGCGGGCCCACCCCCCCAGGTGCACCACCCTTCAATCCGGCCAGCACCTTCGGTCACATGCATGCGGGACCAGCGGAATGGTGGATCGTCCAGGTGGGTCAGATTCGCGCGCAGTTCGAGAACGCCGGCGAATTCCACGCGGTGGAAGGCGATGTCCTCTATGCCGCGCCAATGACGTGGCATCAGATGGCGGCGGAAGCGCTCGTCGGCCCCAACGTCCGCCTTGCATTTGGCGGCTATCAACTCATCAACATGAACAGCGACGCCGTGCGCTGACGCGAATGGCCGCGCGGCGTCGAGGTAAACGCTGATCAGGTCGGCCGCTCCTCTATTTCTTGGCCAGCGTCCGAACGTAGTTCACGACGTTCCAGATATCAGGATCCTCGATCCGATCGCCCCAGGGTTCCATGTTGAGCGCCGGCGGGACGCCGTTCTTGATCACGTCGAACACTTCGCCGTCGGTCGAGCCGTGTTTCCACTCCTTGTCGGTCAGATCGGGTGCCGGCGCGCTGATGTCGCTGCCCGATCCACCCTCGCCGTTGATGCCGTGGCAGACGGCACAGTAGCGCGTGTAGATCCGCTTTCCGGCGGCAATCGACTCTGGCGAGACGGGCACCGGATTGCTCACCTTGGCCGCCACCGGATTCGCCTGGGCGTGGACCGCGACCCTGGCGACGCCGATCGAGGTCACCAGCGCAAGGGCAACAACCGTCGACCCACTTATGTAACGCCTAGGTTCGACTCGAAACGTTCGCACGGTAACCTCCAGACGGGTTTTGTATTCTCCGTCAGTTGACGTCCGCGTCGCAGGCGAAGCCCTACACTTCATTGGTCCAGTCAAACCGATTGAGCTGAGCGTAGGTATTGGCAAGCTCGAAGGACACGCCAGCCGCGTTCACCGTGCACGCCGCGGTGTTGCCGACCTCCGCCAGCTTGAACTCGAATCCATTGGGAAGGTCGATGCGGGCGCGGTGTGTTTCGCCCGTGACCGGGTTTTTGATCGGTTCGATCGTTGTTTCACCGATGCCGGGAATGCTGATCTTTCCGATACGGCCGTCGCGCTGGGATTCGAACGTGATCGGGGCCGAGATGACGCCGAGCTTGTTGGGCGTGACCGCCGAGAAGATCTCGAAAGCGGCACCACCGTGCTCTCCACTCGCCAGCCCTTCGATGGCGGCGCGCTGCGCCGGCGTGGCCTTGTCGTCGACCACGTACAGCACCTTGCCGTTGCCCTCGTGCACCGGCCCGGGAAACCACAACACGCTGGCGAACACGACGCCGTCGAGAGACGTGCCGCCAAAGTGGCCGTCATCAATCCGCCACGCCACGAAGGCCTCACATCGACCAGTAGTCGGGAGGGCGTTGAACTGGCAGGGGCATCCCCAGGCGCAGTTGCAGCTCGCGATTTCTTCCCCAGAGATACTCCAAGCGGTTTTCGCCACGACCCACTCTCCATCCTGCTGGTCTCGGACTGACGCCCGGCTTCAGCTGCGCCAGGATGCGTTCAACCGTTCCTCAAGTGGTGGCGACCGTCGTTGCCACGGCGGACGTCAGTCATCCGATCGCTCTCTGCCGATGCCGATGTCGCGAATGCGGTGGCGTACAGACCCGGCAGGATCGTCTCGAACGCGGTTTGAATGTTCAAACGATTTCCACGTCTGTCACGAATGATGGTTTCGGAACTGCTCGGCTGGTCAGCGAGAAAGTCTTGCCAGTGGCGAGCAATAGGGAGGTCGACGCCGAGCGCCGAATCGAAGATCGACATCGTCAGCAGTTCAGATCGTGAGTAACCCATGAGCGTTGACGCGCCAGGGCTGACGGCGACGTAGCGACCTTGTTCGTCTAGCACCAAGACCGCCATTTGCAGGCGGTCGATGAGCGTCCGCACACGCTCCTGTGCGGTCCCGTCTGGCGTGAACCGCTTCGCGATCTCACGCAGTGCCAGCAGCGGCCGCCGCAGGTGTCGCGCGACCAAACGATTCTGCGGGGTCGTGGTGATCGCCTCATCCACCGCCGCCAGCAACAGGTCGGCTTCGGTCGGCTTCGCGAGCACGATCACGGCGCCTGACGCACGGGCACGGGCGGGCACATCGAAGTGGAGCACCGATGTCACCACGACAACGGGAATACTGGCAGTGCCTGCATCGTTCCGCAACTGACGGAGAATCTCGAATCCGTCAGCCCCGGGCACGGCTATTTCCATGATTACCGCGTCTGGCAGGCGTCGTTGAGCCACACTGATAGCGGTGAGGCCGTCCGCGATGCTGTAGACGGCATAGCCTGCCTCTTCAAACAGACAGGCGTATAGCAGACGAGTATCCTCGTGTGGTTCGATGAGGAGCAACCGTGGTCTCTCAGCCGACCCCGCGAGTGCGTCTGGACGCCGGCGTCCCCATCTAGTTCGACGATCGTGTTGGCGACGTTCCACGGTCCTCAGCTTCTGATCTGGAAAGGGCGGCTGTCAATCGGCGAGCGATCACCCCCCGGTGTCGCCGTGCGTCCGCGCAAATGCCGCTGGCCGTGAAGATCATGCCAGGGGCCAGCGTCGGCACCTGCGCCGGCGAGCCATTCTGGCGACCGCCACGCCCGCCCGGCCGCGTATAATCCGCGCCTATGGTGAAGACGTCTGTCGTCATGGTGGTTGCTGCCGCTGTCGCGCTTCCGGCGAGCGTGCTCGTCGCGCAGCGGGGAAGCAACGAAGCGCGCGAGGCGCTGATTGCCCGCGGGAAATTGCTGGAACTGCCGACGAAGTATGTGCCGCCGCCGGGGGAGAAGATCGAGCACTACGCCTCGGGCTACGCCAAGATCATGTGCACGGCGGTCTTCGTGACTGGTCTCGATCCCGCGTTTGCCGCTGAGAATGTCGGGTATTTCACCGCGCCCTACGCCGAACGCGCCAAGCTGGGCACACCGAAGATCGATCGACAGAAGCGAACCGTCGAAGTGACGATGCCGAACGGCACAGTGCGTCTGGCAAAGCAGGTGGGCAGCCAGGGATGCGTGACGCTGCCGATTGGCAGAACCGACGTGTCCTTCACACCGTCGACGGTCACGCCGAAGCTACCCGATCCCAAGACGACGCCGTGGCCGATGGGGGATGCGACGCCGAGTGGCCCGGCGCCGGCCGGCATCGGCACGGTGAAGGTGCAGCAGGCAATTGATGCCGCGTTCGATCCGGCGGCGATGACCGCCGCATTCGTCGTCACCTACAAGGGGCGGATCATCGCCGAGCGCTACGGCGAGAACATCACGGCGACGACACCGCTCGAGAGCTGGTCGATGGGGAAGAGCCTCAGCGGCACGCTGCTGGGCGTCCTGATCAAACAGGGCATCTACACGCTGGACCAGCCGGCGCCGATTCCCGAGTGGCAGACGCCCGGCGACCCGCGTCAGAAGATTCGCATTCGGGACATTCTCAACATGTCGAGCGGCCTGCGCATCATCGCGCCGCAGGATCCCGACTACGACGAGAACGGACCCTATCCGGATCACCTCTACTACTACACAGGCACCGTCGACGCGTTCAAGTACGCCGCGACCCGCCCGCAGCAGTGGCCGCCCGCGACCGTCGGGCGGTATCGCAACACCGATCCGGTGCTGACGAACTACATGATTCGTCTGGCCGTCGAAAAGCTCGGCGAGAATTACCACGCGTTTCCTCAGCGAGCGCTGTTCGACAAGATCGGCGTGCGGACGATGGTCATGGATACCGATCCGTACGGCAACTTCCTGACGCACGGCTACGAAGCCGCGTCGGGCCGCGACTGGGCGCGCATCGCCAATCTGTATCTCCAGGACGGTGTCTGGAACGGCGAGCGGATTCTGCCGGAAGGCTATGCGAAATTCGTCGGAACCCTCGCTCCAGCGTGGGTCGACGACAAGCGTCCGCAGTACGGCGGGCTCTTCTGGGTGAATGGCGACGGGGGCTGGCCGGCGCCCAAGGACATGTACTTCATGTCCGGCGTCGGGGGGCAGCAGGTGATGATCATTCCATCACATCAGCTGGCGGTCGTACGGCTCGGTCATTACAAAGGTTCCCAGGCGGCGGGCCGTGCCACGCGCAGAGCGGTGGGGCTGCTCGTTGAGGCCGTGCAGCCCGTGCCGTAGCTCCAGGAAGGCGAGCGAGCCGTATGGCTGCGTATCTCGACGCGGTGCCGCTTTCCGGCATTATCCGCATCCGCGATCTGATGTATTCGATCGCTGATCCCTATCGGCTCGATCAGGGCGATGTCAGCTTCGACTCGCCCGATTCGGTGAAAGCGGCGATGCGCCGCGCCATCGACGAAAACCGCACGCACTATCTTCAGACCGCGGGCGTGCCCCGCTTGCGCGAGCTCCTGGCCGACAAGCTGCGCGACAGGAATGGGATATCGGTCGACGATACGGAGCAGGTGCTCGTCACCAACGGCGGCATTCACGGTGTCTATCTGGTCTGTCATGCGGCGCTGGAGCCTGGCGACGAGGTCATCGTGCCCGATCCGCTCTGGCCGCCGGCCACCGGGAACATCCTCACCGCGCGAGCGGTCCCTGTACGGTGTCCACTGCACGAATCGACGGGCTGGCGGTGGGACCTCGACGAGCTCGAGGCGAAGATCAGCTCGAAGACACGCGCGATATATGTGAACTCGCCGCACAATCCCACCGGCGGCGCGCTGACGCGCGAAGACCTCGTGCGTATCGCGGCGATTGCCAGGGAACGCGATCTGTTGGTGTTCTCGGACGAGGCCTACGAGGACCTGCTGTTCGAGGGCGAGCAGGTGAGCATCGCGTCGCTGCCGGGGATGTACGAGCGCACCATCCCGATGTACACGTTCAGCAAGACTTACGCGATGACGGGACTGCGGCTGGGGTACATCGCCGTCCACGATCCCGTGATCCGCGACCGCGCGAAGAAGTTGCTGTTCTACACGGCCAGCAATGTTGCGTCGGTCGTACAGTTCGGCGGCATCGGCGCCCTCGAAAGTTCACAGGAGTGTATCGCGAGGTTCCGGGCCGAGCTGCGCGCGCGGCGCGATCTGTTCTACGCGGGCATCGCGCGGATGGCACACCGTCCATTGTCAGGCACACCGCCAGCCGGTGCGTTCTATGCGTTTCTGAAAATCGATCCGGCGTGGGACGACGGCGCGGCGTCGACTTCGTCGCTCTCCTGGCGAATGACGGAGTACCTGATCCAGAACGGCCGCATCGGGTCGGTGCCCGGCGTCGATTTCGGCGCGTGCGGGGAAGGGTACGTCCGCTTCTGCTTCGCGCGCGATCGAAAGGAACTGTCCGGCGCGTTGGCGTCGATGGAGCGGTTGTTCAGTCGTGGAAGCGATCTCACCCGCAGTTCGGCCGCGAGGTGAGCGATTTCACGCTAAGCTGTGCCCGACGCTTTGGAGATCCGGATTGGAGGAGCACATGAAGTCACGTGTCAATCCGAGGCTGGGGTCTTTGCTCGTGGTGTGCGCGCTGGTCCTGTCGTTCAACTGGGCCACGGCCCAGCAACGCGGTGCCGCCGTCGCGATTGACGCCGACGATATTGGTGGCGTGGTCACGAGTGCGAAGGGCCCGGAAGCCGGCGTCTGGGTCATCGCCGAGACGACGGAACTGCCGACGAAGTTCGCCAGGATGGTCGTCACCGACGATCAGGGGCGTTACCTCCTGCCCGATCTGCCGCAGGCCAGCTACCAGGTGTTCGTGCGTGGCTACGGGTTGATTGATTCGGTCCACGTTTCCGCAAAGCCTGGGCAGCACCTGGACCTCACGGGTGTCATCGCCCCCGACGGACGTGCGGCGGCGCAGGTCTATCCGGCGAATTACTGGTTGAGCCTGCTCGAAATTCCCAAAGGAGAGCATTCCGACAAGGAGTTTGCGCTCGAAACCAAGGCGTGCTTCTCATGTCATCAGGTCGGCACTCGGGCGACTCGGGAAATCCCCAAGGGCGACTCGGCCTCCTCCCTCGAGGCGTGGGAGCGCCACGTGGCCATGGGCCCGAACGGCGCGAACATGAGCGCGGTCTTCAAGAACTTCGGGGAGCAGCGTAAGGCGTTCGCGGACTGGACGGACCGAATCGCGGCTGGCGCGTATCCCGAGGCGCCGCCGCGTCCCGTCGGTGTCGAGCGGAATCTCGTGATCTCGCTGTGGGACTGGGCGCTGCCGACCAGCCGGCGCAGCGACGCGGCCGGCACCGACGAGCGCCATCCGACGGTCAACGCGAACGGTCTGGTCTATGGCGCCATCCAGAGCTCGGACATCCTGGCGGTGCTCGACCCGCGCACGAACACCGCGAGCGAGATCAAGATTCCGTCGAACGGTCCGGTGCTGGATGCCAATACGCCGGCGTCTCCTTACTGGGGCACCGACAAGATCTGGCAGCGGCAAGCCGACCCGCGCAGCGTCGTCATGGACGCCAACGGACGCGTGTTCGTCACGGCACGGATTCGCGCGCCACAGCAACAGCCGGCGTACTGCAAGGACGGATCGATCAATAAATTCGCGAAGTACTTCCCGATGCCTGGGCCGAGCGCGAGGCAGATCGAGCTGTATGAACCGAAGACCAGGCAGTTCACGCCGATCGACAGTTGCTTTGCGGCAGACCACAACGAGTTCGACGACCACAATCAGCTGGTTTTCGGCCAGGACAACGCGATCGGCTGGCTCGATACGGCGACGTTCGACAAGACGCACGATGCGGGCGCCTCACAAGGGTGGTGTCCGGGCGTGGTCGACACCAACGGCGACGGGAAGATCTCCACCGGCTGGACCGAGCCCGATCAGCCGGTCGATCCCACCAGGGACCACCGGATCGAATTCGGATGCTACGCGATCGGGATTAGCCCGACTGACGGCAGCATCTGGTGCTCGGGCATCGGTCACGAAGACACGACGCTCGTGCGCATCGAGCGCGGTGCCAACGCGCCGCTCTCGTGCAAGGCCGAGGTCTACTCGCCGCCGCCGGCGAAGGCCTCGTTGTCGTATTCGGGAGGCGTGGCCATCGACAGCAAGGGAGTGGTTTGGCAGAGCTGGCGCGGAGTCCACGAAGTTCTGAGCTTCGACCGCAGCAAATGCAAGGTGCTCAATGGACCGACGGCCACCGGTCAGCAGTGCCCCGAGGGGTGGACGGTGTACACGAAGCCGGGCCCGACCTTCAAAGGCTCGGCAAAATCACCCGAGGTCAGCACCGACATGCTGTATCTCACCAATGTCGATGCCCATGACGCCCTTGGTCTCGGAAAGGATGTTCTGCTGTCTGGCGACGTCAACGCCGACTCGTTCTTCGTCCTGATGCCGGAGAAGGGCCAGATGAAGGCGTTGACCCTGCGCGTGCCTTATCCGCTGGGATTCCACTCCCGTCACGTGGCGGGACGAATCGACGATCCCAACGCCGGCTGGAAGGGCCGCGGCATGTGGTCCAGCTACTCGATGTACACGCCGTGGCACCAGGAAGGCGGCAAGGGGACACGCCCGAAAGTGGTCAAATTCCAGATGCGGCCGAACCCTCTCGCAAAATAGCCAGGAGGACTCGTGCGCGTTCTTCGATCCCGTTGCGCCGCTGCCACGACCGCACTAGTCGCCCTTTCCATCGCGGGCCTTCCGCTTCATGCGGAGGTACTGGATAAAACGATAAAGGTCGGCCGCACGACGGTGCACTACAAGGTGGTCCTGCCAGCTGGATACGATCCGGCGAAAGAGTATCCCGGCATTCTTGCCTTCGGCGGCGGTCCGCAGACGATGAACACCGTTGACAGCATCCTCACGCGCAACTTTCGCGCCGAGGCGGAGAGGCGCGGCTACATCGTGATTGCGCCGGCGGCGCCCGATACCGGGTTGTTTTTCGAAGATGGCGCGCGGATCTTTCCCGATTTCCTGCGGATGATGCTCGCCGACTACAAGATCGACGGTGGAAAATTCCATATCGCGGGACCGTCGAATGGTGGAATCGCGGCGTTTCACGTCGCCGCGGCCAATCCGCAGTACTTCCTGTCGGTGACCGCGTTCCCCGGATACCTGTGGCAGCCCAGCACCGCGAAGCTGCAGGCGATTTCGAAGATGTGCGTCTTCATGTACGTCGGTGAGCTCGACGAGTACATGTGGCATGGCGAGATGAAGCAGGAGGCCGAGTACCTCCGCTCGCAGGGGGCCGTTGCGCGCTACAGCGTCGAAAAGGGGCAACCCCACCGCCTCGAGACACTCGCCGGGGCCAATGCCGGCCGCCTCTTCGATGGGTTCGAGGAGGCGAGAAAGGGCTGCAGGCAGTAGCTACGCCCGGGCACGTCGCTGAACTCTCGCGCGATTAAGGCGAGTTGTAAGAGGTGGGGCATGCCTTTGGCGTTCGTGTGCCCGGGTCGCGCGAGTCCAAAGAACGTTTCGATCATGTGCACGAATCGCGCGGCAGGCGCGGCTCGCCGATTCCGTCCGTCCTACTTCGGGATCTTCAGTATGTGCGTGCCCTCGAAATCCGAATAGCCCAGGAAGCCACCCTCAAAGAAGACCACTCGGCTCGTCGAATAGCGCGGTAGATACCGGCGGAAGACGGCGGCGCCATCATCGGTACGGAGCACGTAGACGACGTCGTTAGCGTTTCCGATCGAGTACCTGGGCGTCTCGCTGATGGCGATGTAGGAACCAGTCGGATCGACTGCAGCCGACGTCACACTGCGTCCGGCGAGTGTCCGATGTCGCCCGGACCAGCCGCCGATGGACCACCCGATCTGATACGGACCAGCCTCCTTGTACGCATCCCACGCTACCCAGCCGTCGCGGAAGCGGATGTACGTCAAGCTCTGCGCGCGGATGTCGCCCGGTTCGTACGACACGGGGCGCGGTTCTCCCTCGAAGCTGACGGTGAGCGGCCGGTCGTCGCACCACAGAAGAACCTCTCGCGCCTCGGTGTCTACGTCAAGCAGCGCGTAAAAAGCCGGGCCGAACGGTGCGAGGTCGCTGTCCGTCTCGAAGGGCTCGGCTT
>Ga0111538_10012019_pt1 | contig 11444 bp, 11 predicted proteins | sample SoiMethybrSBSTD1_FD_79669 | JGI IMG/M metagenome (GOLD analysis project Ga0111538, IMG submission 79669) | Bulk soil microbial communities from a Populus tree surrounding site in Tennessee, USA - Soil MetaG P. TD hybrid SBSTD1 (version 2)... | ecosystem: Environmental > Terrestrial > Soil >... | reverse complement strand
TACCAGCAAGCCGTGCGCGACAATTCGATCTTCTACGTCACGACGCAGGGGGTACTCGGCGAGCAATTCCTGCAGATCGATCCGGGGAGCGCCGATCGCCCGATGCTCCCTGAAGGGGGCGTCGCGCGGGGGCTCGATCCGCCGCGCCTCGACATGCTCCTCGCCGAGGGGTTCGAGCTGCTCCACACCGGCGTCACCGTGCTGCGCGAGAACCGCAAGCAGATCTCCGAGACGTTCGACGGCCTACACGACACCTTGCGGGGCACCGGCGAGTTCTTGAAGCGCAACCAAGATCGGCTCGACCGCATCGCCGAAGGCATCGAAAAATTAGCCACTGACTCCGACGAGCTCGTCAAAGCGGCGCGCGGCCGTTACGTCGACAACCCGCAGATCGGTCGCATCATGGACAACATCGATCAGACGACCGCGGTCGTCTCGCGCGACGTCGAGCCGCTCATCAAAGACGCGAGGGAAGCGCTCGCCAACGTCGAACGCATCACGAAGACCGTGGCCGGGCCCGAAGAGCAAGCCAAGATCAAGTCGGCCATCGGCGACATCGCCGCGCTCGCCAACCACGCCAAAACGACGGCCGCCGACGCGCAGGCCATCGTTTCCCACATCCGTCACGGTAAGGGCTCGGTAGGGGCCCTGGTGATGGACGAGCAGCTTTACGACGACATCCAGGAGCTCACACGCGACCTCAAGCACAATCCGTGGAAGCTTTTTTGGCGCGAGTAGTACTGGCGCCGGGAACTTGACGCCCAACCGGTTGTCCCGGGACTGGACGCCTAGTCCGTTGTGGTCCCAGCGTCGATGCCCCCCACGGCGGCGTCGGACCGGAAGTTCACGCTGGTAAGGTCGCTCGTACAGGCTTTGTCGATGCAGACCAGGCCCGCCGCGCACTCTTCTGCGCGGAAGCACTCTGCGCCCGGGCCCCCCTCTTTCGCAGGGCCGCCGCAGTGCATGGCGCCCACCGACGCTGCCAGGATTGCGGCGGCCAGCACGGCTACTTTGCTCCCCATCTTGCTCAGAATACCACGAAACGAAATTTCGCTTCGGTTGGGAGGCACCGGGGTGCTAGGGTCCTCCCGCGATGGCCACGAACGTACAGGCGCACATTACGGGAACCGTTTGGAAAATCGAAGTCAAACCGGGCGAATCGGTCGATGAGGGGCAGACGCTCGTCATCATTGAGTCGATGAAGATGGAAATGCCTGTCGAATCGCCCATCAAAGGAAAGGTCGAGCAGATAGCCGTGGCAGAGGGTCAGGCCGTGGACGAAGGCGCCGTCCTCCTCACGATCGCCTGAGCTTTCCTCCGTGGTCGCAGATGCGCGGGTCGATGGAGCTTTTTCTCGGAGCGATGGCGCTCGCTCGTAACGTTGATGCTCGGTACTAGGGCTTTGCTCCGTGCCTCCGGCAGGCTAGGCTACATCCGCGTTCGTTTTCTCGGCAGAACGCCTCGGTTCAAGCACCCCGAAAAAGTCGAAGGAGCCTCGATTCATGGCTGAACAGAAGGAAAGCTCGGTTCTTTTTTCCCTCAAGGAGCTCATGAACCTCGAGGAGGATCGAATCAAGCAAGAGGACGAGGACAAGAAGCGCCGCGCCGAAGCGGATGCGCGCGCCCGCGCCGATGCCGAACGGCGCGCTCGGGATCAAGAGCAGGCCCGCCTGGCCGCGGAAGAAGACCGGCGCCGGGGCGACGAGCAGCGCAAGAAGGAAGAGGCGGTGCGTCTCGAGGCGATCCGCCAGGGCGAGATCGAGAGAGCGCGCGTCGAAGCCGAAAACCGCGCGCGCATGGAAGCGCTCTCCAAGCAGCAGGAACACGAGCGTCACATCACCTCGCTCAAGCAGGACGAGCACAAGAAGAAGCTCCAGCGCAACCTCATGCTCGCCGTAGGCGGCGGTGCCATCGTCGTTTTTGGCGGTCTCGGCCTCTACTTCGGCAAGATTCGACCCGAAGCCGAGGCTCGCGAAGCCCAGACCCGCGCCGCGCTCGTCGCGCAGGCCGAAGAAACGAAGCGCGCGCAGCAGCAGCTCGCCGATTCGACGGCCAAGGTCAACGACCTCTTGTCGCAGCTCAGCTCCGCGCAGGACGACAAGACGCGCGCCGAGCTGAAGGCCAAGCTCGCCGAAGCGCAGAAGGCCCAAGCCGGCGCTGCTTCGCGCGCGAGCGGCGGCGGTAGCAAAGCGAGCGGTGGCGGAGGCGAAGACAGGCCGAAGCCCCCGAAGAAGGAATGCAACTGCCAGCCGGGCGATCCGCTCTGCTCCTGTCTGTAATGTCGACCGCGACCGCAGCGGCGGTCGATTCGCCCGAAAGCCGTATCATCTTCGCGCTCGATTTCCCGGGCCTCGCCGAGGCACGCGCGGGCGCATCGCTGGTGCGCGGCTGCGTGGGCGTTCTCAAAGTGGGGCTCGAGCTCTTCGTCAAAGAAGGTCCCCCCGCGCTCACGCTCGCGCGCGACGCGGAAGCCGGGCTCTTTGCCGATCTCAAGCTGCACGACATCCCCGAAACGGTCGAGCGCGCGGTGGCCTCGCTCGCCCCAGCAGGGGCCCGCTTCGTGACCGTGCACGCCGCGGGGGGTGCGGCCATGCTGAGCCGCGCCGTCGAGCGCGCGGCGCGTGATTCGAACGGCCAGCTGATGGTCCTTGCGGTCACGGTGCTCACTTCGCTCGACGACGCCGACGTCCAAGCGCAAGGCGTTGCCGGCCGTGCGCAGGACCACGCCGTGCGGCTCGCGCTTCTGGCGTGGTCGGCCGGTGTCCGCGGGTTCGTTTGCTCACCGGCAGAAGTGGCGCGGCTTCGCGCCGAGCTCGGTCCGGAGGCGACGCTCGTCACCCCCGGCGTGCGCCCTGCGGGCTCGGCAACGCACGATCAAAAGCGCGTGGCCACCCCCGAAGAAGCCATGGCGCAGGGTGCCGACTACGTCGTGGTGGGGCGCCCCATCCGCGACGCCAATGACCCCGCTGAAGCGGCGCGCGCCGTCGCCCGTGAAATCGCGGCGGGGCTCGAACGGCGAAGGGCCGCGGCCGCCCCGTCGTCCACCGCGCGGCGCTAGCACGATGCCCAAGTCCGACCGCGCCGACGCCGAGCGCGGCGCCCCCGCGGGGCGCCTCGTGTTCGGCATTCAACCGGTCCGTGAAGCCGTGCGCGCCCACGGTGCTCGTATCGCGCAGGTTGCGATCGAGGCCGGCGATCACCCGCAGCTGCAGGCGCTCGCTCGCTTCGCGCGCGATCAGGGTATCGACGTCACCGTCGTTTCGCGCGGCGAGCTCGACCGGCGGGCCAAAGGGGCGCGTCACCAGGGCGCCATGGCCGTCGCCCCGCCCCTCTCCATTGCGAAGCTCGCCGACGTCACGATCGCGCCGGGCGCGCTCTTTCTCGCCCTCGACGGCATCGAGGACCCGCAGAACTTCGGCGCAATTCTGCGCAGCGCCGTCGCCCTCGGCGCGACGGGCGTGCTGTGGGCCGAGCACGCCTCCGCGCCGCTTTCGCCGGCCACCTTCCGCGCCTCGGCCGGCGCGGTGGAGCACGCCGCTCTGGTACGCGTCTCGTCGTTGCCCAATGCGCTGCAGGAGCTCGCCGCACAGGGCGCCACCGTCATCGGTCTCGAAGCGCATGGCGAAGCCGAGCTCGCCGATGTCGACCTCACGGGCCCGGTGGCGTTCGTCATTGGATCGGAAGGTAAAGGGCTCATGAAATCGGTGCGGCGCGCCTGCACGCGCATCGCGCGCCTCCCCATGGGAGGCGCGATCGATTCGCTCAATGCCAGCGTCGCAGCCGCGATCGCGCTCTACGAAGCGCGGCGCCAGCGGCGCGCTTCGTAGAGCGCCCCCGCGCCGATTCACCACTGCGCTTATGGCACGTTGAAAACGGTTTCCATTACGCGCATGTGAGGCATTGGAATACGCAAACCGAGAGCGGCACCTGCACCGCCGGGACGAACCTCGATAGTGCGCTGGACACAGCGAAAATAGCTAGACAGTGGCGGTGCAGTGCTCGAGCATTGCGCATACAACGTGCCAGAAGGTTGTTAATCGATTGCATCTTGTCGACACGCGACGCGTGCTTACATGAGCGGTCGCGCGCGTCGTGGGGCCGGGCGTCGTCATGAACCAGAGCGGATTCTTCGGTTTCCTGAACCACTGGTGGAACCTGCCCTACATGGTGATGCTGGGGCTCGTCGCGGCTTTCTTCCTTCTACAGCTGGTGGGAATGCTGGGCGGCGCTGGCGATCATGACGCGGAAATCGATACCGACGTCGACGCCGATTTGGATCACGAAATCGACGCCGACGCAGAGGCCGACGTCGACACCGACGCGGCCGACCACGGAGGTGAAACCGACGGCGTTCACGACGCCGACGCGGGCGGCATGCTCGGCTGGCACACTGCCTTGTCGTATTTCGGCGTTGGACGCGTCCCCCTCATGGTCGTGTGGGTGACGTTCTTCATCTTCGCCGGATTTGCCGGGATCTTCGTCAACAGCTCCATCTTCGTCCGCCACGCGGGCGAGTTTCCGACGTGGGGATTCGTTGCCTCGTCGGGCACCTCGCTCGCCATCGGTCTCGCCGCCGTGCGCTTTTTCTCGCGCGCCGCGGCGCGGTTCGTCGACGTCGGTGGGCGCGGCTCGACGCGAAAGCACGAGTTAGCCGGAAAGCGCGGCGTCGTGGCGAGCGTCAAGCTCGATCAACAATTCGGAGAAGTCCGCGTTCGTGACGCACGGGGCAACGAGCTCCTGCTGCACGGGCGCCTACAGGAGGACGGACGCGCCCTCGCCCGCGGCGAAAAGGTCGTGCTCATCGACTACGACCACGAGCGCGAGCTGTTCTGGGTGGCAAAAAGTCCGGAAGAGGTCGAGGAGGAAGAGAGACACAATCCATGAAAGACATCGGCACAGCATTCGGCGGTATCGAAGTGTGGCAGATGGCCGTGGCCATCGTCGGCACGGTCGTTCTGTTCCTGCTCTTCTTCGTGAGCGCCATGGCGCGCTTTCTCAAACGACCCTCCCCTTCCGAGGCGATCATTCGGATTGGGCGGGCGACGACGGATGTCTTCATCGGCCGTGCCTGCTGGATCGTACCCGTCTTGCATCGAGCGGCGACGATGTCGCTCTCGACCATCGGTCTCACGATTCGGCGCGCGGGCCACGACGCCCTCGTCACCAAAGACTACATCTCCACCAACTTGTCGGCGGAGTTCTACATTCGGGTCGAGCCCAATGAGGACGACGTCAAGAAGGCGGCCCGGACCATCGGGATCGACGAAGGGCACGCCTCGTCCGACGCCGTCCGCAACAAATCGCAACAGCTGCTCGAACCCAAGCTGGTCGGCGCGCTTCGCGCGGTCGCGGCGCAATCGGACTTCATCGCCCTGCACATCAACCGCGAGCACTTCGCCCAGGAGGTTTCCACCGCATTGCGCGAGGATCTCGGGCGCAACGGATTCACGCTGGAATCGGTCACCATCACCGAGCTCAACCAGACCCCGCTTTCCGAGATGAGGGGCGACGACATCTTCGGCGCGTCGGGGCGCGAAACCGTGACCAACACCGTCACGCAGAAGAACATCGCGGTCAAACGCAAGGTCCAGGAAGAAGCCGAGCGCACCGCAGAGATCCAGCGCGAGCAAGAGATCAACGTCGCGACGCAAAATCGCCTGACGCGCGAGGGCAAGGCGCGCGAGGAAGAAGCTGCCGTCAAAGCCGAGCTCGCCAAAAACGAAGCCCTAGAGACGCGCGACCTGCAGCGGCAGGCCAACATCGCCGTCGAGCTCGCGCGCAAAGAGCGCCTCGAGCAATCGGCGGGGATCGAGAAGCAGAAGACGATCGAAGCCGCGCAGGTCGACAAAGAGCGCACCATCGAGGCCGCGCTGGTGGACAAGCAAATCACGCTCACGATGAAGGCCAAAGAGTCTGCCGAGGCCGACGCCCAGAAGGCGGCGGCGCTCGCCCTACGCGAGAAAGCCGACCAAGAGGTCATCACCGTTCAGCAGGTGGCGGAAGCGGAACGGCAAAAGCGCGTCGCCGTCGTCGCGGCGCAGAAGCAGGCCGAGCAAGAGAAGATCGCGGCCGACGTGTCGGCCTACACCAAGAGGGTCGAAGCCGAAGCCACGGCGGCCGCGCAACGAGCGATCGCCGAAGGCCGAGCCAACTCCGCGCGCCTCGATTCGGAAGGCACGTCCGACGCCGTCAAGATCAAGGCCAAGGCCGACGCCGATGCCGCCGAATTGCAGGCGATCTCCATCACCCGGCTCGCCGAAGCGAACCGCGAAGCGGGCCTCAAAGAGGCGGAAGTCCAGCGCGAGAAGGCGGCGGCGCTCAACGCCAAGTCGCCGCAAATCCTGCTGCAGGAAGCGGCGCTCGCGCTCATCGAACGCGCACCGGAGATCATCCGCGAGCTGGTCAAACCGGCCGAGAAGATCACCGAGATGAAGGTGCTCCAGCTGGGGGGCTTCCAGCCGGGCGCCGGTGGTCAAAACGGGGACGCCGGCATGACCCCGCTGCTCGGTAATGCGCTCGGCCCCCTCGCCAAGACGCTCCTCGACACGTCGGCGATGATGCCGATCATGAAAGAGCTCATGAAGTTCGCCGACGCCAAATCGATCGCCGAGATGATCCCCGGCGCGCCGGCGCAAACCAATGGCGAGAAAGGACCCGCCCTTCCCAAAGGCATGACGCAAGGCCCCCAAACGCTGACGACCAAACCATGAGCGGATCGATGCAAAGCGCGGATCGGGCGCGCGAGCTCACGCCGATGGAGAGCCTCTGCGCCTTCGTTGGCGCGGGCGCGCTGATGTTCTACTGGGCGGAGAAGGACGAAAATCCAGGGGTCCGCACGTACTGGGACGCCGTGCACTACGTCGCGACGAGCCTCTCCGTCGGGTATGCGAACATTTTCCCCGTCACCCAGCTCGGAAAAGCCATCGGCGCGGCGGTGATGATGGTCGGCCCGGCGCTTTCCGCCGGAGCTCTGGACAAGCGGCAAGAGACCGCCGATCCAGCTCTGGCCGGCAAGCTCGATGCGATTCTCGAAGAGCTACGCAAGCTGAACGCACGCGCGCCGGCGCTCCCTTAAGTCACGCCGGCGCGGAGTCTGGGCGATGCGCCCACCGCGGCGGGCATTGAAAAAAGCCCATCGCAACGATGGCGGCGGCCACGAGCCACCATGGGATGTCCCCCACGATCTCGTAGATCGTCTTCGGCCCCTTCATCCAATGGGCCTCGGCGTCGACGGTCTCCTGGCGGTAGGTTCCGCTGTTCGCAACGACGCGCCCAACGGGATCGATGACGGCACTGACGCCGCTGTTCGTCGACCGGAGCAGATAGCGGCGATGCTCGATGGCGCGCATCTTGGCGAGCGCGAGGTGAATCCAGGGCTCGGTGGTGTCGCCGAACCACGCGTCGTTCGTCACGTTGACGATCATCTCCGGCGCTCCGTGATTGACCGCGTTGTTGACGAAGCTCGGCAGGATGTCCTCGTAACAGACGAGCGCGGAAACGGGATGCCCGGCCAGGGTCACCGGTTCGATCGATTTGCCCGGCGTGAGGTGCCCCGAGTTCGGCGACCACTGGTAAAGGATGGGGAAGGTTTCCCCGAAGGGGATGTATTCGCCGAACGCGAGCAGATAGTGCTTGTCGTAGCGGCCGACCGCGTGACCCTCGGCGTCGGTCGCGAGCGCGACGTTGTAGGCGCGGCGCGATTCGGCGTCACGCCCGACCAGAAGAGCGCCGAAGAGCGCAGGGATCCCGAGCCGCTTGGTGAAAAGAAACTGCAGGTAGCGGTCGTAGTTGTCCTCGGGGATGTTCCACATCACCGCCGACTCGCTCCAAACGGCGAATTCCGCCCCCTTGCTGCGCAGCTCCTCGGTCATGCGCAAGTGCCGCCGCAGGCTCTCGGCGTGGTCGTCGCGCGTCTGCAAGAGGGGCATGTTCCCCTGCACGATGCCGACGTGCACCTTCTCCGACGCGAGCACCCGGGCATCGACTTGCGCAATGCGAACCCAGCCAACGAGAGCCGCCACCGCCGGCGTGGCGAGCCCCGCGATGACGAGAGGGCGCGCGATGGGTCGTCGTGCGCGCCGCGCTAAGACCACCTCGGCGATGGCGAGGCTCGGCGCGGCGAGCACTAGCCCGACGATGTACGGGCCCCCCGCTTCGGCGAGCTGGGAAAGCAGCGGCACCTGGTGAACGGACGCCGCGAAGTACCAAGGGAAAAGGAGCGGGTACAAAAGCTCGCTCGCGGCGAACGCGAGGAGAAACGACAGGGTCCCCGGCCAACCGCGCGCGTTGGCCCGCCCCGCGAGCCAGCCGAAGAGGCCGATGCGCCCCCCCTGGTATCCGCAGAGCAGCGACATGAACAAGAGACAGATGGGCCCCGGGAACCCGCTGAACGTCTTCAGCATCCCGTACAGCCAATAAAAGCCCATCATGTTCATCGTGAAACCGGCGATGGCGCCGATTTCGAGACAGCGCCGCGGCGTTTGCCCCTCCATCGCCACCGCCATCGGCGCCAGCGCGACGAGCGCGCACGGCCAGATGTCGGTGCCGGCAAAGCCAAGGAAATAAAGGGTGCCCGTAGCGAAGGCCAGGGCGTACGCCGTTCGCCTATCGACGGGGGATGCTGCCCGTGGCGCGCTCCGGGCTTGCTCTTCGGTCACGGCAGAGGGGGCGGCCACGCGTTACTTCGCGCTCACTGCGTGCGCTTGATGACGTGGAAACCGAAGTCCGACTCCACGATCTCCGAGACGTCGCCCGGCTTGAGCGCGAAAGCCGCGTCGGAGAAGGGCTTCACCATCTGCGCGCGATTGAAGGCACCGAGGTCGCCCCCCTTCGGCCCGGAACCGGGATCGTCGGAATATTTCTTCGCCAGAGCGGCAAAATCCGTGGCCTGCGGACCTTTGGACTTTTTCAGAACCTCTTGCGCGCGCTTCTTGGCCTGATCCTTCGTTCGCACGACCGCCGGCTGCGCGCCGCGGGCGCCCTTGTAGGAAACGAGGATGTGGCTCGCCGTGACGCGCTCCTCCTCTTTGGGAGCGGGGGGCGGCACCGGGATGGGCTGCGGCTGTACGCGCGCCGGGACCGTGGCGGGCGGCTCGTACTTCTTCGGCTCGACTTCCGCTTCCGGCGGCGAGGTGAGCGAGGAGCAACCGCTGGCAAGCGAAGCCGCGGCGATGAGCAGTAGAGGAAGAAATGAACGAACCTGGCGCATGCGTCGGCCGAAGCTACGTCCATCGGCTTGACCAGGCAAGGGATCTCGAAGAAACGGCAAGAGCCCGCGACAATGCTATGTTCCCTTCGCCCAAGGCACCGGGAGCCCAAAACCGACGAGACGACCTCATCATGGCGCGCATTCTTCATATCGAGGACGACCCCGGTAATCGGCTCCTGGTTCGCAAGCTGCTTCAGTCCGCCGGCCACACCGTGACCGATGCGGCCGACGGCCTGGAAGGGGTCCAGCTGGCGTGCGCCGAGCGCCCCGATCTGGTGCTGGTCGACCTCAATCTTCCCGGCCTCGACGGCTACGAAGTGACCCTGCGCTTGCGCGGCGAAGCGTCGCTGCGCGGTGTTCCCATCGTCGCGATCACCGCCGAGGGGGACCGCGATACGAGCCTCGCCGTCGGCTGCGACGGCTTTTTGCAAAAGCCCATCGACGCCCGCGAATTCGCGGAGACGGTGGAGGGCTATCTGCACGGTCATCGCGAGCTCTCCTCCCCCGACTTGATGGGGGAACGCCTGCGCGCGCAGAGCCACCGCATCGTGGCCCACCTCGAAGAAAAGGTGGCCGAGCTATCGCGCGCCAACGAGCGCCTGCGCGAGCTCGATCGCGCGCGCAAGGAGTTCTACCGCAACATCTCGCACGAGCTGGCAACCCCCATGACCCCCATCGTGGGCTACCTGAAGCTGCTCGTGGACGAAGAGCTCGGCGGGGTCAACACGGCGCAAGTCAAAGCGCTGCGCTCGATGGACGACTGCGTGCGCCGCTTGCGCGCGCTCATCGACAACCTTCTCGACGTTTCGGGGCTCGAAACGGGAAGCATGCGGTTCCTCCACCGCGAGTACGATTTTCTGGACACGACGCGCCGGGCGGTTGCCCGTCTCGCGGACCGGCTGGCCGAGCAACGCATCACGCTCGTCGAAGAGCTGCCGCGTGGTCCCCTCCCCGGCTGGGGCGATTCCGAGCGCCTGTCGCGCGCGATGATGCAGCTGCTCGACAACGCCGCCAAGTTTGCCCCCGCCGGCGGCTACGTCGGGGTTCGCGTGCGTCAATTGCCTCAGGGGGGCGGCTACGAGCTCTGCGTCGCCGATACGGGGCCCGGCATCTCCCCCGAACGCGTGGGGAGGCTCTTCGAGCCGTTCTATCAGGTCGACGGCTCCCCCACGCGGCAGCATGGCGGTGTGGGGGTCGGGCTTGCAATCGCGCGGCGCATCGCGCGGGGTCTCGGCGGCGAAGTTCGCTTCGAATCGCCATCCAAAGAAGTGATGGAGGGGGTGCCCCTCCCCGGCGCGGCGTTTTTCCTCACGGTCCTGCCGCAGGCGCCGGAAGTCATCGTGCTGCAGAAGGACGACTAGCGACGCACCGCATGGCCCAGGTCTACCTCGACTGGAACGCCACCACCCCGCCGCACCCCGACGTGGTGGCCGCCATGGCCGACGCGGCGAAGAACGCGTGGGGAAACCCTTCGAGCCTTCACGGCTCGGGGCGCACCGCCAAAGCGCTCGTCGAAGGGGCACGCGAAGCCGTCGCGCAACTCATGGGCTTTTGCTCGCGTGACGTGCTCTTCACGTCGGGCGGGACCGAAGCCAACAACCTCGGCGTGGTCCGCCCGTTTTGGGGGGCAACCGGCGCCGCGCTGACCGGCACGTGCATCACGAGCCGCCTCGAGCACCCGTCAGTCATCGCCGTGGTCGAGCAGCTCGAGGCGCGCGGCGTCCGCGCCGTGTGGCTCGAAGTGCCCCCTTCGGGGCGCCTCGAGCCACAAAGCGTCGCCCGCGCGCTCGCAGGGGCGGCCCCACCGTGCCTCATCGCCGTGCAGTCGGCGAACCACGAGACGGGCGTCGTGCAGCCTGTTGCCGAGATCGTCGCCCTCGCGGCCGCAGCGGGGGCGGAGGTGCACGTCGACGCCGTGCAAGCCGCGGGGCGCCTCCCCACGTCGGCTTGGGACGGCGCGCACTCAGTCGCCATCGCCGCCCACAAGATGCGCGGTCCGAAGGGGGTGGGCGCGCTGCTCGTTCAACCAGGGCTCACCGTTCGCCCGTTGCTGCGCGGCGGCGGCCAAGAGCGCGGCCTCCGACCGGGCACGGTGGACCCCGTGGCCGCCGCCGGATTCGCCGTGGCAGCGCGGCGCGCCGAACACGGTCAGACCCGTTACGCGCCCCTTGGCGCCCTGCGCGACCGACTGGAAGAGCGTCTCCTCGCCGTCGGGGCGAGGGCCGGCACGGCGCCG
>Ga0111538_10012018_pt1 | contig 11444 bp, 12 predicted proteins | sample SoiMethybrSBSTD1_FD_79669 | JGI IMG/M metagenome (GOLD analysis project Ga0111538, IMG submission 79669) | Bulk soil microbial communities from a Populus tree surrounding site in Tennessee, USA - Soil MetaG P. TD hybrid SBSTD1 (version 2)... | ecosystem: Environmental > Terrestrial > Soil >... | reverse complement strand
TGAACCAGCCGGCCGCCGCGGGCGCGGCAGTGCTGGTCGCGGGCGACAACTTCGGATGCGGCTCGTCGCGCGAGCACGCGCCGTGGGCGCTCTACGACTACGGCTTTCGCGCGGTGGTCAGCATGTCGATCGCCGACATCTTCCGCAGCAACTCACTGAAGAACGGGCTGCTGCCGATCGTCGTCGACGCGGCCGCGCACGCCCAACTGCTCGCCGCGCCGGGCGCCGAGGTGGCCGTGTCGGTCGCCGACCAGACGTTGACGCTGCCCGACGGAGCCACCGTGAAGTTCCCGATCGATCCGTTCGCGCGCTACTGTTTGCTACATGGCGTCGACGAGCTGGAGTTTCTGCTCTCGCAGGGCGACGCGATCGCGGCATTCGAGACGCGCGGCACGAATCGGGCATAGCTGGGAATGTGGGTTGACGCACTGGAAACCTTGAGCGGCCGACGCGGTTGAATCATTGATAGCCGCTCGAGCTCCGAGCTATCATTGGCTCGGGAGGTCAGTCGCGCATGCAAAACGTCCGCGTTGATTTGGGGTCGGCGTCGGTTCGAATGGTTCAGCTCAAGGAACGGCACGACGAGCTGGAGAAACGCCTGGCGGAGCTGGAACGCCACCTCTCCCTCACGCCCGACGAACAGTTGGAGCGCAGCCGCCTCAAGAAAGAGAAGCTGCGCACCAAAGACGAGCTGACCCGGCTCGGCGCCGTGCGCGCGCCTTAGCCGCTCTCGCGCGGAGCGCGGGATATCGGCTACCTGAAAAAACAGTAGTCGCACCCCGCGCCTGCGGCGCGGAGCGACTAGATTGACCGGATGACGGAAGCGGCTGACGAACAGGCCGCCTGGCTGGAGAAGATCCGGCGCTCGGGAATCAGCGTCGATCGCGAGGGTCGCTTCATCCACGAGGGCGCCGAGGTCGCGCACGCGGGGCTGAAACAGGCGCTGTTTCGCTGGCTCGATCGGCTGCCGCCGCCGGACGGACGCTACGTCTTGCGGCTGGACGAGCGCCGCTTCGCCTTTCTGGAGAACGTCGCGGACACGCCGCTGGTCGCGCGCGCGGCGCGCATCGATCCCGATGGGAACGTCCGCCTCGCGTTGTCCGACGGCAGCGAGGAGCCGCTCGATCCGGCGACGCTGACCGTCGATGACGCTGGGGTGCTGCGCGCCTCGGTGCGTGGCGGCCGCATCGAGGCGCGGCTCGCCACCTCCGCCGCCGCCGTGCTCGGCGACTACATCACCGAGGCCGACGGTCGTCCGCTGCTGCGGCTCGCGGGCCGGTCGTACGCGCTCCCGCCTCGGTCGGCAGGGTGACCACGAAGCGCGCGCCGCCGAGCGACGAGCGCTGATCGTCGACGTGGATGTCGCCGCCGTGGTCGAGGACGATCTTGCGTACGATCGCCAGCCCCAGCCCGGTGCCGTGCTCCTTGCTGGTGAAGTACGGATCGAAGATCCGTTCGCGGAGCTCGTCCGGTACGCCGGGTCCGTTGTCGTCGACGGTCAGACGCGCGCCGCGTTCTGCCACGCTGGGCGCCACGGCGAGGCGGATCTCGGGCTTGCGACCGGCCGCCTCGGCGGCCTGAACCGCGTTTTCGACCAGATTCGCCAGCACGTTCCGCATCAACATGCGATCGCACAGCGCACCCACCTTTCCGTTGCGGTCGACCCTCAGGTGGTCGTGCCACTCGGGGTGGGCGCGCGCGAAATCCTCGACGACCTGCGCGAGGTCGACCGGCACCGGCTCCACCTTGGGGAGCTTGGCGAACGCTGAAAAATCGTCGACCAGGCGGCGGATGGCGCCGACCTCTTCGTTCAGGATCTCCTGCGCGGTCGCCAGCAGCCGCCGGTATTCCGCGTCTTCGCCGCGGTACTTCGAGCCGAGCTCCTGGACCGCCAGCTGGATCGGCGTCAGCGGATTTTTGATCTCGTGGGCGAGCCGCCGCGCGACCTCCTGCCAGGCCGACACCTTCTGCAGGTAGCCGAGCCGCGAGCGCGCGTCGCCCAGCTCGGCGACCATGACGTCGAAGGCGCGGGCCAGCTCGTCGAGCTCGTCGTTCCCGCGCGGCGCGACCCGCACGCTGAGGTCGCCCGCACCGACGCGATGCGCGGCGTCGCGCAGCGCCGCGACCCGACCGGTGGCGCGTCGCGCGACGAGGAGACCGAGGACGGTCGCGAACCCCAGCGTGCCCAGCAGCAGCAGCAGCAGGCCGCGGACGATCCCGGGCAGAACCAGGGGCAATACCCGATCGAGGTCATGCTCTCTCTCCGTCGCTTCACGCAACGCTAGAAAATTGGAATAGATCTCGCGCGAGATGCCGAAGGTCAGCTCGGCGACGCGCGGCTCATCGCCCGCTCCCGGGGCGCCCGAGAGCGCGACGATCGTGGGCGGCGCCTCGTGCGACCGTTCCTGCACCTCGGCCGGCTGCGCCCATTCGTCGACGACCCGGTTGCCCTCGAGGATCCGGGCGCGCAGCAGATCGGGAACGTCGGCCAGCTCGGCCGCCCGCGAGATGCGCGCCGCCGCGATCTCCTCGCCGCGGTCGCGGAAGTTCTCTTTCATCTGGGCGAAGTAGGATCGGTAGACTTCTACAGCGCCGCCGAGCGATTTCCGGACCGCCTCCTGATGTTGCTCGGTGACGACCTGGATGCGGCCGATGTAGACGGGCACGAAATACGCCGCCGCGCCCAGCGGCAGCGTCGCGACGATCAGCAACGCGGCGAGGATCTTCCATTCGAAACGCCCGGGCAGGAGACGACGCAGGTTCATGGTTTTGCCTTTGTCTTGGCGGGCCCACCTGCGCCGCCGGTCGCGCGCGCCGGCGGGATGGACGGCGGCGGCGGCAACGGAGCCGGTAGCACAAACGGCTGCGACACGAAACGCAACTGGCGCTCGCTGTCTTCGATGTGCGGGTTGACGAAGATGCTGACGAACGATCCGAAGAAGCTGTCGCCGGCGCCCAGGCGTCGCTGTCCCCGCGCCGGCTGCACCAGCCAGCGGCGCACGTCCGCCATCAGGTCCTCGGAGATTGGATTCAGATCGCCGCGCACGAGCACGACGTAGCGGGCCCCGGCGCGCAGTCGGCTGACGTCCGCGATCGGAAACTGCCACAGCGCGGTCGCGCGCCAGATCGCCTCGTCGACCGTGGGCGCCAGCGCACGCAGCTCGGCGCCCAGACCGCGCGTCACACGCACGTTGAATTTTTCGTCCCAGATGTCGTAGACGATCTCGGCGCGCTGCACGGCGAGCGCCAGCGGCTCTGCCTCGTCGCGCGTGGCATCCTGCAGCGCCACGCGAATCAAGACGCGGGTGGAAAACCCCGAGGTGAGGTGCTGCCGCTCCGCGAACCCAAACAGGTCCTGCAGGCCGACGCTGATCAGCAGCTGTCCGTTCTTGACCACCGCGCCCGTCGTCCGCTGGCCCAGCGGGTCCTCGGCGCGGGCGGGCGTTCGCATGGCCGCCGTCCCGGCCAGCGCCAGGACGACGACGAGCGCGGTGCGCGAACGGGTGATCGGCGCACGCATCAGAGCGGGAGCCGGCTGAGCGCGTTGGCGACCGAGATCGTGAAGATCCCGATGTAGGTGTCGAGACGAAGCCCGAGATCACCGGTCAGGTCGATGGGCAGCGAGGCGAGCCCCGAGCTGCCCGGCGGGCGGAAGTCTCCGACGCTGGCGACGCCCACCAGCCCGGCGGCGACGAAGGCGTCGCCCCCGTAGACGAACCCGCGCCGCCGCCAGATCGGGATCGCGTATTCGACGAGCACGCGCCCCGCGTAATTGTCGTAACGGTGGTGCGTGATGCTGGTGCCGAGCAGGCTCGGCGGCGACACCGTCGAGAAGTTGATACCGAGTGCCCGCCGCGGCATCAGCAGGTTGAGATCACCTATGAAGAAGCGATCGAAGTACGGCGCGTCGCCGAAGATCGCTCCGCCCAGCACGTGCAGTCCCAGCGCATGCCCGCGCGGCATCGGCCAGAAGAACGACCCCTCGCCGACGGTCTTGACGAACTCGTAGCTCGAACCGAGCAGGCTGCTCGCCGCCTCCAGCGACAGCGCGATGCGCATGCCGGACCGGGGAAGGATCGGATCGGAGCGCGTATCGAGATCGACGCTGGCCATGATGGTGCCCAGCCGGCTGGTTCCGTCGGCGATCATGAAGTCGACCGTCGGCGCGCCGCCGAGCGGCAACTCGGCGGTCAGCGCCTCCTGGCGGAAGTCGAGGCCCGTGTGCACGCGCGACCGAAAATCCTTGCCGACGCCCAGCACGCCGCCCGCGCGCTTGACGCGTGAGGCGACGAAGTTGCGCGGATTGGAATCGTCGTCGGCGCCGGTCACCCGGTAAAACTCGCTGCTGTCGTTGTAAAGGGCGGTGGCTGACAGGCTGAGGCCATAGGGGCCGCCGATGGGGGGGACGACGGCGCGCAGCCGCAGACCCAGCCCGCGGGTGGCCCCCGGCACCTCCGGTGTCGTCGAGGCGACGAACCCAGCGCCCAGGTTGATCCCGTGCCCGAGGAGATTGGTCTCTGACACGTCCGCCCCGCCCCAGAACGTCGTCGCCGCGCTGGTGCTCGGGTAGAACTCGTTGATGACGATGGTGCCGCGCTCTTCGACCTCGACGACCAGCACGACGCCGCCGCGGGCCGCGCCGCGCGTGACCGACAGCCGCACGTCCAGGAAGTATCCCAGCGCGAGCAGGCGGTAGCGCACCGCCTCGACGCGCGGATCGGATGCATCGACCGCGGCCCCCTGCACCAGGCCCAGGGCGGCGGCCTCGGCGACGATGATCGACTTGTTGGTCTTGTGGTTGCCGCGCACCAGCACGTCGTCGATGACGTAGCGGGGGCCGAATCGTTCGTCCGGGAACGCGACGGCGGCGGTGGCCGCCGCCTCGGCTGCCGCCGCCGTTTCCGCGACGTCCTGGTTCGGCGGCTCGTCGTCGGCGCGCGCGGCGGGCGCGCGCAGCAATCCCGACGCGGAGAGGACGACGGAGAGGAGAATCGCCGGCGCGCGGGGCGCGGCCATGCGGGCAGCATAACCCGGGGGCCGATGCGGCGCGCGGGCCCGTGGTCACGGTGAGGACGGTCACCGCCGGCCGGGCGGATTGCGCGCAACCGGACGCTGCCGGCGCTGTATGGGGGGCATGACGACGAGGATCGACGGTGCGCTGGCCAGGCCGGGGCTGCGGGTCCGGGCCGCCTGGGTGGTTCTGGCCGTCGCGACGCTGATCAAGGCGGCGGGCGCGGCCTGGCTGGGCTGGGTGGTCTGGCGGGCCGCGGCGATGATGTGGGCGGTGGCCGCGATGCTCCACGCGTCACCGTCACCCACGCGCCCGTTGTCGACCACGCTGGTCGGGGTCGGGTTGCTGGCGGGGCTGGGCTTCCTGTTTGGCCTGATCGTGGCGGCGGTGCAGCATCGTGTGCTGGACTGGCGGCTGCGGTGGATCCTCCCGGCGTGGACCCTGCGAAGCGCGGCCGCCGCGGCGGCGGTCTGCGCGGCATGGGCAGTCGTCGTTCCGGCCGTGAATCGAATCGGCTTTCCGAGCCCCGGCCTGGCGATCGCGGAATTCGTCGCCTGCGCGCTCGGCGAGGGCCTGGCAATGTTCGCCGTTCAGCGGCCGTTGATCGAGGCGTGCCGCACGAGGTTGTTCGGCGCCTACGACGTCGGAGAAGCCGCCACGGCCTCCAGCAGTGCATGGCCGTAGAGCTCCAGCTTCGCGGGGCCGATGCCCGGGACGGCGAGCAGCGCCTGGTCCGATCGGGGGCGCAGCTCCGCGATCTTCAGCAGGGTCGCGTCGCTGAACACGACGTAGGCGGGGACCCGTCGCGCCGCCGCCAGCGCCTTGCGCAGGACCTTGAGGCGGGCGTAGAGCTCGTCGACGTCCGCGCCTCGTTCCGCGGCCGTCCCTGCCGTCATGGCCGCCGGCGCGCGCTCGGCCACACCGCCGCTGTCCCGCAGCACGTCGAAGCCGGCGCACACGTCGCACGACGTCTCGCACGACGCCAGCGCCTCGCCCAGGTGGCGCCCGATCGCGCGGTGACGGCACTCGTTCGCCGCCGCCAGCCGGTGCATGCGCCGGATGTGGACCTGCTGCCGCGCCGCCTCGTCGGGTTCCAGCTCGGCGGTGAAGCGATCGCACGCCAGCACGTCGGCCCACGAGTAGAACAGCACGCAGTCGCTGGGCAGGCCGTCGCGGCCCGCGCGTCCGACCTCCTGGTAGTAACTCTCGATCGATCGCGGCATGTCGCGGTGGATCACGTAGCGCACGTTCGATTTGTCGATGCCCATGCCGAAGGCGATGGTGGCGATCACGACATCGATCTCGTCGCGCGCGAACGCGTCCTGGACCGTGCTGCGCGCCGTCGGCTCCATGCCCGCGTGGTAGGCGGCGGCCCGCACCCCGCGCGCCCGCAGCACGTCGGCCATCGCCTCGCACGCCTTGCGCGATATCGCGTAGATGATGCCGCTCTGCCCGCGCCGCGCGCTCACCAGCTTCACGATCGCGGCGCGTACGCCCTTGGCCCCGGCGCCGCGCGTCCCGTCCTTCGCGCCCGCGTCGTCGTCGCCGCCCTTGCGGTAGGCGGACAGGCGCAGATTGGGGCGGAAGAAGCTGCCGCGCACGTGAGCGGGGTTTTTCATCGCGAGCTGCGCGATGATGTCGTCGGTGACCTCGCGCGTGGCCGTGGCCGTCAGGGCCAGGACGGGGACGCCGCCGTGTTTGTGCTTGAGGCCGGCCAGGTTCCGGTAGGCGGGGCGGAAGTCGTGGCCCCACTGGCTGATGCAGTGCGCTTCGTCGACGGCGATCAGGCGCAGGTCCAGGCTGGGTAGCAGGCGGCCGACCGACGCTTCGATGCCTTCCGGCGCGGCGTAGCAGAGCTCGTATTTGCCGGCCGCCAGATCGCGCGTGCGCTGCCGCCTTTCGTCCGGGTCGAGCGTCGCGCTCAGGTAGGTGGCGCGGAGGCCGACCTCGCTCATCGCGTCGACCTGATCCTTCATCAACGCGACCAGCGGCGAGATCACCAGCGTCATTCCGCCCAGCACGCGCGCCGGGATCTGGTAGGTGATCGACTTTCCCGCTCCCGTCGGCATCACGCCGACGCAGTCGCGGCCGGCGAGCAGGGCTTCAATGATCTCCTGCTGGCCGGGGCGGAACGAATCGTAGCCGAACACGTCCCGCAGAACCGCCAGGGCCGCCGCGCGCGACGGCTGCGCCAGCGCCGCCGCGATTTCGCGCAACAGCGCCACGGTGCCGGCGTCGAAGGCCCCGGGGTGACGCCGCCACAGGGCGCGCAGCCGGGCCAGCTCCTGGACGCAGCTGGCGCGTAGCCCCGGGTCCGCGGGATCGCCGCCCCGCCAGAGCGCGGCGAGAGCGCGCGCGGCCGTGCCTGCGTCAGGGTCGAGATCGGGTGGTGAATCGATCGGTATCAGGCTTGTCATCGTCCGGGCTTATCGGCACGTCCGCGAGTTTGTCGCGTGTCCGGAGCGCGACCTCGGCGCCAGCATAACCTGTCGTGTGCCGCGCGAGGTGGGTTGCGGCGTAGGCCCCGAGCAGGACGCCCAGCAGGTTCGCCGCCAGATCCAGCGCGTCCAGCGTGCGCGCCGGGAACCAGGCCTGCGATGCCTCCTCCAGCGCCGAGAGCACGCCCAGCACGAACACCACCCGACGCCAGCGGGCGGCGCCGAAGAACCCGACCGCGAGCAGCGACAGGGCGCCGAGCATCAGGAAGTGGCCGACCTTGTCGAGGCCACCGTCCAGCGCCACCCGTGGCAGCCGGTGGCAGGACGCGAGCGCGCTGGCGCCGATGATGATCGAAAGGTGTGGAAACAGCAGCCAGGCCCAGCGCGGACGCCGAATGGTCATGGCGGCATTGTCGCGATCGGCGACGCTGTCCGCGGCCCGACGGCGGCGAGCGGTCGGAACCCGGCGGCGAGCGGCCGCCCGCTGTCGCCTGCGCCGGATGAGGTTCGGCCGGTTGGGGCGGCGCCGCCCGCTTGCGGTGATCGAGGCCGCTGTTAGCTTTCGAAGTGTAAGGAGATTCATCATGGCTCGAGCGTTCCTGGTCGGGCGCATCCTGGTCGGCTGCTACTACCTGCAGAGCGCCTTCCACCATTTCACCAACGTGAGCCACCTGTCGCGCGCCGCGGCCGCGCACGGCGTGCCGGCGCCTGAGGTGGGCGTCATCGTCGGCGGCCTGCTGCTGCTGGTGGCCGGGCTGTCGTTCTTGCTCGGTCTGTTTCCGCGGATCGGCGTGGCAGCGCTGGTGTTGTTCCTCGTGCCGGTGACGCTGATCATGCACGCGTTCTGGGCCGATCACGATCCGGCGCAGCAGCAGAACAACATCGTCAACTTCAGCAAGAACATCGGCCTGCTCGGGTCGTCGCTGATGTTCCTGGCCGTGCCGCGGCCGTGGCCGTACAGCGTCGAGCGGCGGCTGCGCTTGCTCGTTCGCGCGCCGGTGTGACGCCCATTTCTGTCTGAGCGAGCCCAGCCGGGATACAGTCCCGGGCATGGTTGCGGCGTTGCGCGTTGGTGTTGTCCCTGCACTTCTGCTTCCGCTGCTCGCCGGCTTCGGTTGCGGCAGCGGCGGCGGGTCCACGGTCAGCCCCGATGAGCTGTGGGACCGCCTCATCACAGCGCTCTGCAAGTTCGAGGTGGGGTGCGGCGAGATGCCCGACCTGGCAACCTGCCTGGCATCGCAGCAGCGGGAGCCAAGCGACCTTGCCACACTGAACGCGGACATCGCGTCTGGCAAGGTCGGCTACGACGGGGTCAAGGCCCGCATCTGTATCGAGGCGTTCGAGCGCCTTTACGGCTCCGCGCCCGCACGTTGCCGGCGGAGCGAGCAAGTGCCCTACAGCACGGCGGACAGCGAAGCCTGCGCCGCGGTGTTCGCAGGCACCGTTCCCGCAGGCGGCGCCTGCTTCTATGCGGAAGAATGTGCGGGCGGCGGATCGTGCGAGCAGACCGATGCGGCCTGCACGCGCGGGCAGCAGTGCTGCGCAGGAACCTGCCTGGCCAAGCCCGCGCCGATTCCGGTCGGTGGCGCCTGCGCGGCGGCGTTCGACCAGACCTGCGTCGACGGTGCCTTCTGTTACATGGCGACGCCCACCGCGCCGCTGACCTGCCTGATGCCGTCGAAGATCGAGGGGACGGCCTGCACCTCTGCTTTCCTGTGCGCGTCGCCGCTGTTTTGCGATCTCGATCCGGCGACCGGAATGGGAACCTGCCGGCGCGGGGCGGCGACCGGCGCTTCGTGCAACTCCAGCGTCAGCTTCGGCGCATGCGACGACCTCAGGGACTACTGCGATGAGGTGACCGGCACCTGCAAATCGAGGGTCGCAGCGGGCGGGATCTGCGACCCGCAGCAGCTGGCCAACTGCGTCGGTTACACGGTTTGCCAGGGCACCACCTGCGTCGCACGGCCCGGTCCGGGGGCGGCATGCGGCGGGACGGCCGGTCCCACCTGCCTCGGCAACCTCGAGTGCTCGGCGCAGAACACCTGCGCGGTCGTCCCGCAGGCCGGCGCCTGCCTGTGACCGCGGCCTAACTGCTGGCGGACGTGTACATGGCCAGCGCGCGTCGCCAGACGCGGCGGGCGATGATGGCGAACACGATGCCGCCTCCGAGCGCCAGCGCGGCGGTCCTGGCGTCGAGCCGCCCCAGCAGCGCCAGCGCCGGGTAGGTGGTCATCAGCGCCGTCGGGAACACGAATGTGAACGCCAGCACCAGGCTGCCGCGCCACACGCCGCGCAGCACGTCGATTGGCCAGCGGCCCACGTCGAACAGCGAGCCGAACAGGTACGAGAGGTTATCGACCTTGATCACCCAGAACGCGGCGCTGACGACCAGGATCCAGATCGAATAAAGGATCAGCACCGCCAGCGCGAGGAACACCAGGCCGGTCGCGACCTGCGCCAGCGACGGCCAGCGTCCCAGCGTCGCGAACGCGTAGCAGAACACGACCACCGCGCCCACGACGTCGACCACGCGCCAGGGTTCCAGCTTCGCCGTCGAGACCAGGAACTGCGCGTCGGCCGGCTTGAGCAGCACGAAGTCCAGCGTCCCCTTGCGCACGTGCTCGACGACCGCCGTCAGGCTGGGGCTGACCGCGCCCTCCAGCACCGCGCGCAGCAGCGTGAACCAGGCGACCACGACCAGCGCCTCGCCGAACGACCAGCCCGCCACCTGCTGGCGCACGCCGAACACCACCAGCAGCGGGATCAGCGTCAGCGCCGACCAGAGGAAGGCGATGAGGCCGCGCACCACGAAGTCGACGCGGTATTGCATCGCCGCCAGCGTCGACATCCGCACCTGCACGCCGAACAGACCCGCGTAGCGCGCCACGAAGCCGAGCGGCATTTGGGCGAGCCCCGGCACCTTATCCTCCGAAGGCCGCGAACCGGCGGACGCCGGCGCGCCATACGCGCACCGCCAGCACGCCGGTCAGCGCCACATACAGCCACTGCGCCGCCAGCTGGCGCAGCGCCTCCGCGGGCGACAGCAGGCCGACCAGCGTCTCGACGGGGAACGCCAGCATGAATCGGAACGGCAGCACCGCCGCCAGCTTGCCGACCCATCCCCCGAGCCATCCCTCCAGCACCTCCAGCGGGATCAGGTAACCCGAGAACAGCCCGTGCACGCCGATCCAGAGCTCGAACACGCCCATCGCGCTGTCGACGTAAAACGCGACCGATCCCAGCAGCACCATCGAGAAGAACGTCAGCAGCCACGCGCCGACGAGCGATGCGAGCAGCACCACCACCAGCGACGGATCGTGGCGCGCCAGGCGATCCCACGAGGTGGCGATCATCACCGCGACGATCGGCGACACGACCAGGATGCGCATCGGGATCGCCGAGAGATGATCGGCCGCGAAGGCGTAGAGCGGGTGGATCGGACGCAGCAGCTTGGCGGACAGCGTCCCGTCGCGGATCTCCATCGACATCTGCCAAGCCATCCAGTTGCTGGTGGCGAGGCGCACCACCAGCACGCCCAGGTAGTAGGCGGTGAACTGGGCCTGATCGAAGCGGCCCACTGGGCCGTCGGCGGCGACGGCGTGCCACAGGGCGAGCATGACCAGCGGCATGTTCGTGGTGAGGATCCAGACCAGGAATTCGGCGCGGTAGGCCACCACTTCGGCGACACCGATGCGTAACAGCGTCGGAAAGGCCCGGACCGCGCTGGCCAGCTCGGCGGCGACGCCGGGTCGGGGTGGGGCCGCATTGACGGCGTTCACGCGCGCGCCTGAGTCTCAGCCGGGCCGGCCGCGGGCGGCTGCTCACGGCCGCGCGCCTGGAACAGCTCGCGCATCACCTCCTCGAGCGGTGCTTCCTCGATGGTGAGGTCGACGATCGGCAGCGTCGCGAGCGCGTCGCGCACGACGGCGCTGGCCTGCGCGCCCGGCACGGACAGCACCGCCTGCGCGGCGTGCGCCGAGACCACCGTTCCCAGC
>Ga0111538_10012017_pt1 | contig 11444 bp, 9 predicted proteins | sample SoiMethybrSBSTD1_FD_79669 | JGI IMG/M metagenome (GOLD analysis project Ga0111538, IMG submission 79669) | Bulk soil microbial communities from a Populus tree surrounding site in Tennessee, USA - Soil MetaG P. TD hybrid SBSTD1 (version 2)... | ecosystem: Environmental > Terrestrial > Soil > Tree... | reverse complement strand
TCGCTCGTCAGCTGGTCGAGTCCGAACGGCACCTTGAACTTGCCGCCCTGCACCATGAATGCGGGGAATCGCCGCACGTTGACGTACGCATCACGCCAGGGATCGATCAGTCCGACCTCGCCGTTCACCTCGAAATCGATGCCGCCGGCGATCTGGCCGCCGACTCCCACGCGCCGCAGTACCGTGAACCACGTACCCTCGGCGAGCGGGACTTCGGTGGCGCGCCGATCTTCCTGCAGACGTACGCGAAGATCGAGGCGGCCGTACTTGCCCAACCAGAACACCGGGTGTGTATCCCAACCGGGGCCGACATGATGCTCGGTGCCGGTGGACTTCTTCGGCGTCGACGGCGGCGCCTGCGCGCGAGCGGCGCCGGGGACGCACGCGACGAGTGTGAACGTGGTGAGAAGGACCGAGTGAAAAGAAATCACGCGCGTCGAGCGACCCACCACGTTAACACAGCGGAGTATGATGACTGCTTATGTCATCGCTCGCCATGGACGTCAGTGATCTCGGCAAGTTCTTCGCCGGCCGATTCATTCAACCGCACGAGCCGCCGTACGACGACGTGCGTCGCGTGCACAATGGCGCGATCGACAAGCGGCCGGCGCTGATTGCGCAATGCCGCGGTACCGCGGACATTGCCGATGCCGTCAAGCTCGGGCGCAGGCATGGTCTCGACATCGCGGTGCGCGGCGGCGGCCACAACGTGGCAGGCCGCGCGAGCGTCGATCGCGGCCTCATGATCGACCTCTCGCTCATGCGCGGTGTCCACGTCGATCCCGCGGCGAAGATCGCGTGGGTCGACGGCGGCGCGCTGTGGCGCGACGTCAACCGCGAAACACAGCAGTACGGGTTGGCCACGACCGGCGGCGTCATGTCGTCCACGGGCGTTGGGGGCCTCACCCTCGGCGGGGGATTTGGCTGGCTCATGCCGAAGTACGGCATGGCGCTCGACAACCTGCGGTCGGTCAGGCTCGTCCTCGCCGACGGCTCCGTGGTGCGCGCGAGCGCCACCGAGCACTCCGATTTGTTCTGGGCGGTGCGCGGCGGTGGCGGGAACTTCGGTGTTGCCGCGGCGTTCGAGTTCCAGCTTCATGACGTGGGTCCGATCGTCACGAGCGGACTCGTGGTCCATCCCGGCACGAAGGCAAAGGACGTCGTCCAGTTCTTCCGCGAGCGCACCGCGCAGCTGCCGGACGAGGTGTTCATGGTCTGCGCGCTGCTGACGGCGCCCGATGGATCGGGCACCAAGGTCGCGGGCATTGCCGGCCAGCACTGCGGCCCGCTCGACGCGGGCGAGAAGTTCTTTGCGCCGATCAAGGCGTTCGGTCCGCCCATCCTGGACGTCATGGGACCGATGCCGTACGTCGCGAGCAACATGATGCTCGACGATTCGTTTCAGAAAGGCGTGCGCAACTACTGGAAGGGCCACTTTCTCGATGAGCTGAGCGACGGGGCCATCCAGGCGCTGCTCGGCGCGTACGATCGGCTGCCGACCATCACGAGCTCGATCGTGATCGAGCACTTCCACGGCGCCGCCACACGCGTGCCGCTCACCGACACCGCGTTTGCGCTCCGCAACACGGGCTACAACGTGGCGATCATCGCGCAGTGGACCGATCCGGCCGACGATGCCCGGTGCATCGCCTGGTGCCGCGATACCTACTCGGCACTCCGCCCGTTCGTGGGCGCCCGACGGTACGCGAACTACTTGAACGAAGACGATCTCATCGACGCGAACGCCAGCCTGGCGGCGGTGTACGGAGCGAACCTGCCGAGGCTGCACAAGCTCAAGAAGCAGTTCGATCCCGACAACGTGTTTCACCTGAACCTGAACATCAAGCCAGAGTAATGATTGCCGTCGTACCCGCCGCAGGGCGCAGTGAACGTTTTGGTTCGTCGAAGCTCACCGCCGACGTCGGCGGCGCCCCGATGCTCGAGCGGACCATCCGGTCCCTGCTCGACGGTGGCCTGCCGCGCGTGATCGTGGTGATCGCTCCTGATGCCGAGCTCGATGCGGTGCCGAGCTTGCGCGATCGGCGCGTGCGTACCGCGGTGAACTCGGATCCGGCGCTGGGGATGTTCTCGTCCGTGCAGGCCGGCATTGCCGCCGCGCGGGCACGCGACACGATCGTGCTGCTGCCGGGCGACATGCCGTTCGTGCACGCACAGACCGTCGCGCGCGTGGTCGCTCGAGCAAAGAAAGCACCGGGGGCGATCGTGCTCCCGACCTGCGGCGGGAAGCACGGCCATCCCATCGCGATTCCACACACACTGCGCGACGCGATTCTCTCGGCTGGCGCCGATCAGACGCTGAAGGACGTGCTCGCGGCGGTGGACACGACGCGCATCGAGATCGACGTGGACGATACCGGTGTGCTGCGCGATGTGGATACCGTACAGGACCTGCGAAGCGCCTAGCCTCGCAGGTCCCGGAGACGCGACCTCGCGCGGCCGTTGATCGTCAGCGTGAAGGCCATGTTGTATGCTCCGAGGCAGATGGTCTGCGCCGTTCGATCGACTCGAGGCTCCCAGATTCCGTGTCCGGCTTCTATCAGCACCTGACCGACTTCGCCCGCGCCGGCCGCCGCACGGCCATCGCGACCGTCGTCCGTACGCAGGGCAGTACGCCGCAGGTGGTGGGCGCCAAGATGCTTGTCACCGACGACGAGACCGTCCGTCCAATCGGGACGCTCGGCGGCGGCTGCGTCGAGGCCGACGCGATCCTGGCCGCGCGCGACGTCTTGCGGGGCGGCGACCGGACACTGCGGGCGTACCAACTGACGGAAGATCTCGCCTGGAATACAGGCCTGGTCTGTGGCGGCACGATGTGGATCCTGGCGGAGCGAAGTGAAGACGCGCTCGTGCAGGACGGCGAGCGCGTTGACGACGCGATCGCGCGTGCCGCCGCCGGCGGCGCGCCGGTGGCATGGGTCACGCGCCTGCGCCGCTCAGGCAGGGGGTTCGCGTTCGACGGCCGCATTTTCGTCGAGTCCGGCGGGCGCGTGCGTGGCTCGCTCGGGTCATCCGATCTCGACACGCGCGCGGCGAGCCAGGCCGTGCCGCAGATGCGCCACGGCACGGCGCGCCTCGTCGCGCTGGACGACGATCACGATCTATTGATCGAGCCCATCGCCGGACGACCGCGACTCGTCGTCGCCGGCGGCGGCCACGTGGCGCGCGCGATCGCGCGTCAGGCGCAGCTGCTCGACTTCGACGTGACGATTCTCGAAGACCGGCCGGAGTTCTCCGATCCCGCGCGATTCGACGGCGCCGAGGTCATCGCCGGCGACATCGCGGCGTCGATCGCCTCGTACGAGTACGGCTGGCAGGCGTATCTCGTGATCGCGACGCGCGGTCACAAGCTCGACGCGGACTGCGTGCTCGCGGCCATGCGCACGGCGGTGCCCTACATCGGCCTGCTCGGCAGCCGTCGCAAGAAAGTGCTCATCGAGAACACGCTGCGCGAGGAGGGCATCGAGGCCGCGCGCATCGCGGCGCTGCACACGCCCGTGGGTCTGGATCTCGGCGGGCGCACGCCGGCGGAGATCGCGCTCTCGGTGATGGCCGAGATCACGGCCGTTCGGTACCAGGCGAGTGTCACAGGCGTACACCCGCACGAAGGCTCGAAGACGGGAAGGGCATGAAGCCTTCTAACTAAAGTTCTTCGTGCCCTTCGTGCCTTCATGTGCTTCGTGTGTAAGTTTGCGTTTGTCGACTAGAACAGCGTGTAGATGAACGGCGCCACGGACGATCCGCCCAGCACGATCAGCACGCCCAGCAGTACTGTCACGATCACGATCGGCAGCAGCCACCACTTCTTGGTCTGCATCAGGAACGCGAACAGATCGCGCACCAGGCTCTGCTTGTGATCGAGTTCGGGTGGCCGTGACATGCGTGTGGTCCTGCGTCGAAATCAGAACTGCCGGTGATACCGCGCGCGGTCGGGTTTCTCGAGCGGCGTCCACCTGGCGCGCGGCGGTTCAGGATGCGCGTGCAGCGCATCGCGCCGCGACAATCGTAGCAGCAGCGCCACCGGCACGACGACCAGCAGGAACACCAGCGTCAGCACGATGGGACTGACGACGAAGCCGATGACGCTCGTGGGGACGTGCACGAGCAGGTACGCGCCGCGGCCGAGGCGGGGGATGAACGCGGCCGCTGCGAGTGCCGCGCCGACGATCCACAGCGTCCACACTGCGGACGTGACACCGCCGGCACGCCAGGCCGTGATGGCGCCAATCACGGCGAAGCCGCCGAGCATCGCCAGCCCGAAGCCCCGAAGGTCCGCTGGCGTCGGGTGCCACTTCACGTGCTCAAAGACGCGGTTCGTCATGGTGCGCGCTCAATCCTGCTGGAACGATGCGAGGTGCTCGCGCGCCCCGGGCATCGCCGGCTGATCGTGCTTGATGAGCAGGCGGTGGCCAAGCACGAGCGCGTCCATGTTGGTGAACATGAAACAGCGGTAGGCATCCTGCGGCGTGCAGACGATGGGCTCGCCGCGGACATTGAACGACGTGTTGACGATGACGGGACAGCCGGTCCGCTCGTGAAACTTCTGCAGCATCGTGTGGAACAGCCCGTGACGGTCGGCGTCCACCGTTTGGATGCGCGCGCTGAAATCGACGTGCGTCACCGCCGGAATCACGCTTCGCGTGGTCTTCAGCAGGTCGATGCCCCAGAGTCGATCGGCGCCGGGAGGGTGCGGCGTGCGCTTGTCGGTACGCACCGGCGCGACGAGGAGCATGTACGGGCTCTCGCGATCGATCTCGAAGTACTCGCTGGCGTGTTCGGCGAGCACCGCGGGCGCGAACGGCCGGAACGACTCGCGGAACTTCGTCTTCAGGTTCATCACGGACTGCATCGACGAACTTCGCGCGTCGCCGATGATGCTGCGTGCGCCGAGCGCGCGCGGGCCGAACTCCATCCGTCCGTGAAACCAGCCCACCACCTGTTCGGACGCGACCAGGTCGGCGACGCGCGAGGCCAGCTCCGGACCCGCAAGCTTCGTGGACACTGCGCTCGCGCTCGCGAGATACGCGGCGATCTCGTCGTCGGTGAACTCCGGCCCGAGGAGTGAGCCGCGCATGGTGTCGCGGCCCGTCGCCGTGCGCGCGCGGCCGAGCATCTGGTGCCACACCGCGAGCGCGGCGCCCAGCGCGCCGCCGGCATCGCCCGCCGCCGGCTGAATCCACACGTCCTCGAACGGGCCTTCGCGCAGAATGCGGCCGTTGGCCACGCAGTTGAGCGCCACGCCGCCGGCCAGGCACAAGCGGCGCTCGCCGGTCACCGCGTGCGCGTGACGCGCCACCGCGAGCATCGCGTCTTCGGTCACCGCCTGGATGCTCGCCGCCAGATCCATTTCCTTCTGTGTGAGCTTCGACTCGGGTTCCCGCGGCGGTCCGCCGAACAGATCGTGGAACTTCGCGCTCGTCATCGTCAGGCCGGTGACGTAGTTGAAGTACTCCGGGTTGAGCCAGATCGATCCGTCGGCGCCGATCTCGACGAGGTGATCGCGAATCGCAGACGCGTACTTCGGCACGCCGTACGGCGCGAGGCCCATGACCTTGTACTCGCCGGAGTTGACGCGGAAACCCGTGTAGTACGTGAACGCGCTGTAAAGCATGCCGAGGCTGTGCGGAAACCTCACTTCCTCGAGCAGCGTCACGTCGTTGCCGCGCCCGTGGCCGACCGTTGTCGTCGCCCACTCGCCGACGCCGTCAGCGGTGACGATGGCGGCCGAGTCGAACGGCGAGGGAAAGAACGCGCTGGCGGCGTGCGACTCGTGGTGCGCCGTGAACAGCACCGGTCCGTCGTACTCGCGGCCCAGTCCCTTCTTGATGACGCGCGCGATGTTGCTCTTGTCGCGGAGCCACGTCGGGATCGCCTTGAGGAACGAACGCAGGCCGCGCGGCGCGGTGGAGAGGTACGTTTCCCACAGGCGGTCGGCCTTAAGCAGCGGTTTCTCGTAGAACACCGCGGCGTCGAGCGCGGAGGCGTCGATGCCCGCTTCGCGCAGGCAGTAGGCGACGGCGTGAGCGGGGAAGCCGGGGTCGTGCTTCTTGCGCGTGAATCGCTCCTCCTGCGCGGCCGCGACGATCGCGCCGTCGCGAACGATCGCGGCGGCGCTGTCATGATAGAAGGCCGAGATTCCCAGGATGTGCATGCTTACAGCGGGCGGCGCTGCCAGTCGGTCCACAGCGCGTCGAACACGATCTGATGGCCGAGCGTGGAGAAATGCATGGGATCGCCGAACAGGTACGCCGTCGACGAGGGCTTCGCGGCCGTCACTGGCGTCCAGAGATCGATCGACGCGATGCCGTGCGCGCGCAGATACTCCGTGATTCGCTGCTGCGGCCGTCGCAACGCCGGATCCTTGTCGCGCACCTGCATCTCGTACGGCAGGAGCCCGACGACGAAGTCAACGTGCCGCTGGGCGAGCAGAGCGGCAATGTCGGCGATTGGCTGCAGTAGAGCTGCCAGACGCGCGTCGTCCACGTCGTACAGCTTCAGATCGGCCTCAAAGTACCGCTGCGAGGTGCCAGTGAGCGTCACCGAGAGCCACAGGTACAAGCGCGAGTGCTCACGCAGGAAGAAGTTGGCGGCCGTGATGCCGGGGAGGCGTCGCACCGTGTCGACGCCGCCTGCCGGCGATGCGGACGTCTGCGGCGTGCTCAGCGCCTCGTCGATCAGCGTGGCGCTCTGATCGCTCAGGTCGTTCAGGCAGTACATCAGGTAGACACGCTTGATTTCCGGGTGCGCGGGGACGAACCGCTCGGCCACGTGCAGGTAGTCCGGCAGCGAGTAGCCGATCACTGACGAGTTGTAGACGCGCACGGCTGGCAGGGCCGTCCGGAAACGCCCCACGAACGAGTCGCGCTCCGTCACACCGGGGCCGAACGCCACCGAGTCTCCGAGAAAGAGCACGGCCGAATCGCGTGCCGGCTCCGGCCGCGCAGGATCGATCCGGAAGCCGAATTCATCGGTGACGATCTCCGCGCCGAACGACAGCGCGTGGACGTTCTTCGTGTTGCCCTTGCTCGGGCCGAAGGCTTCCTTGACCAGCAGGTTCCGGCTGTTGCCGCGCGGGTTGATGTCGAGCGCGAGCCGGCATACCAGCTCGGCCAGCCCCAGCAGGCCGGCGAACACAAGGAGCGATCCGCTCAGCAGCGCGAGCCGATGTTTCAGGGTCAGACGCCGGGCGGGTGGGGGCATGCTGGGGAAGTGGTCGGAACGGCGACTATTCTAGATCGCGGCCGTGCAACCGGCCGCGCCATGTCGTCGATGCTGTATGAGGTCAAGCCCGGCGATCCGCTGGTGCTCGGCGGCGGCGTCGCCGCGCTTGCGATCGTCGCGTTTTTCGCGACGATCGTTCCCGCGAGACGTGCGGCGTCCGTCAACCCGGCCGAAGCGCTCGAATGACACCAACGGTGTAACATTGCCCGCTTGAGCGCAGAGAGCCGGTCCCCAGCTCCGCACCCGCGCGCATCGGCGTACATCGGGATTTTCTTCGTCGCCCTGGCGACGCTGATGTACGAAATCCTCCTCACCAGGATCTTCAGCGTGACGATGCTGTACCACTTTGCATTCGTCGCGTTGTCCATCGCCATGTTCGGCATGACGGTGGGCGCACTCATCGTCTACCTCGCGCCCGGTCTGTTTCCGCCTGAACGGCTGCGTCATCGCATCGCCATCGCGGCCGCAGTGTTTCCGATCGCGATCGTGCTGAGCATGTTGACCGACCTCAGCATCCCGTTCCGCGTGACCGGATCGATCGTGCTGATTTACGCGGTGGTGTTCACGTTTGCGGTGATCGCCGTGCCGTTCGTCGCGAGCGGCGTCGCGATCTGTCTGACGCTGACCGGATACGCGTCACGCGTCAGCCGTCTGTACGCAGCCGATCTTGCCGGTGCCGCCGCCGGCAGCGTGCTGCTGATCGGCGTGATCGCCTGGTCGGACGGTCCGACGGCAGTGCTCTGGGTGGCGTTCCTGGCGAGCCTTGGCGCCGTGGCATTTGCCGCGGAGGCCGGATCGCGGGTGCTTCGCACGGTGAGCCTCGTCACGCTGATCGTCATGGGTGTCAGCGCGGCCGGCCACACGCTGCTCGTCTGGCGGGGCAGGCCGGTGTTCCGCATCGTGTACTCGAAGGGCAGCGCTGAACCCGTGCCGTTGTACGAGACGTGGAATTCGTACTCGCGCGTGCGCGTCACCGGTGATCCGAACGAGAAGCTGCCGGCGCTCGGCTGGGGGCTGAGTCCGGCTGTGCCGCCGGTGGCGCTGTCGCAGCTGTCGCTCGACATCGATTCCTTCGCCGGCACTGTGCTCACGCGGTACGAGGGCGATCTGCGCTCGGTCGATCACCTGCGCTACGACGTCACGAACATCGCGTACTACCTGCGCTCGGGCCACCAGGCGCTCATCATCGGCGCCGGGGGCGGCCGCGACGTGCTCTCGGCGCTGTCGTTTGGCGCGCGATCCGTCACCGCGGTGGACATCAACAAGAACATCATCGCCACCGTGAACGGCCGGTTCGGCGACTTTACCGGACACCTGGATCGCGATCCGCGTGTGCGGTTCGTGAACGACGAGGCGCGGAGTTTCGTCGCCCGGTCGCCGGATCGGTTCGGGACCATCCAGATTTCGCTCATCGACACGTGGGCGGCGACGGCGGCCGGCGCCTTCGTGCTGGGCGAAAACTCCCTCTACACCGTCGAGGCCTGGACGACGTTCCTGCGTCACCTCACGGATGACGGGATCCTCACCGTCTCGCGCTGGTACTTCCGCAGCCGGCCGGCCGAGATGTACCGCGCGATGTCACTGGCGGTCGAGTCGCTGCGTCAGATCGGTGTGAGCGATCCCGGCCGTCACATTGCGATCGTGCGCAACGTGCCGCGAGTCGCGGCGACGGGCGAAGACAAGCCCGAAGGCGTCGGCACGATTCTCGTCAGCCGGCGGCCGTTTACGAACGAGGAGCTGGACACGCTCGCGCGTGAAGCCGCGCGCCTGCAGTTCGACGTGCCGTTCACACCTCGCGGCACGTCCGACGAGACGTTTGCCCGGCTCACCGACACTGCCGGCCTTCCGGCGTTCCTGGCGACGTACCCGGTGAACATCGCGGCGCCGACCGACGACAGCCCGTTCTTCTTCAACATGCTGCGGTTGCGCGACATCGGCCGCACGGCGCTGTTCGACGCCGGCAGTCTGAGCCACAACATGAAGGCCGTGGTCACGCTCGGCGTGTTGCTCTTCACCGTGCTCGTGCTGACGTTCGCGTGCATTCTGCTTCCGCTGTGGCTGACGCGCCGGCGTGCGTCGCTCACCGGCGCCGGGCCGATGCTCACGTTCTTCATCGCCATCGGCCTCGGGTTCATGCTGATCGAGACGTCGCAGATGCAGCGGCTGATCATCGCGCTCGGACACCCGACGTACGGTCTGTCGGTCGTCCTGTTTGCGCTGCTCGTGTCGAGCGGCCTCGGCAGCTATGCCACCGGCGGCGTGGCCTCCGACTCGGTCCGCATGGCCGGCGCGCGCCGGCTCGCGCTGCTGGTCATCGTCATCGCCATCTTCGGATTCATTACGCCCGTCGTCACGCGGGCGATCGCGCCGATGACGACGCCTGCGCGGATCGGCGCGGCGGTCGGCCTGCTGTTTCCGATCGGCTTCTTCATGGGGATGGCCTTCCCGCTGGCGATGAAGCTGGCCGCGGACCGCGCGCGCGATCTCACACCATGGTTCTGGGGTCTGAACGGGGCGGCGTCCGTGCTGGCATCGGTGCTCGGCGTCTGCATCGCCCTCACGTGGTCGATTTCGACGGCCTTCTGGGCCGGATGGCTGTGCTACGCCGTTGCGCTCGTGGTCTTTCTGAAAGCCGCCCGGCACACGCGGATCGCCGCGGTGGCCGCGTGATGGACGAGCGGCAGTGATTCCCTCCAACCTGCTTCGCAACATTGTCGGTGGCGTGCTTTCGTGGTTCCTGCCGCTGGTCGTCACGATTGTCGTAACGCCGCTCGTCGTGCATCGCATTGGCATCGAAGCGTATGGCGTGTACGCGCTGGCGCTCGCCTACGCGAACACTGTCGGCACTCTGAACATCGCGCAGGGGCTGGTGCGCGAGCTGGCCGCGTTCAGTCTGGCGAAAGACGCGGCGTGGCGCGGGCGGCTGACGACCTCTGCGCTCGTGCTCTCCGCGGCGGTGGGCGCGGCGGGCACGGCGATTCTTCTGCTCGGCGTGCGGCCCTACGCCAGAGCGTCGCTCGATGTCGGGCCGCTGTATCCCCTCGGCGTGACCGCGCTGTTCCTGGCCGTGGCCACCGTACCGCTCACACTGCTGTCGCAGGCCGTGCGCGCCGTGGCCCAGGGCATGCACCGCTTCGACGTGGCGGCCTGGTTGACGGCCGGTTCTGGCGTCGTGGCCGGCATCGGCATGGGCGTCATCGTCGCGCGCGGTGGCGGTGTCGTCGCGCTCCTCAACTGGAACATCGTCGTCAATCTGCTGCTCGTGGTCGCGGCGTTCGCGATGCTGCGGCCGCTGCTGGGTCACCGGCTCGGCGCGCCGGCAGGACGCGCCGTCGTCGGCCTCGCGCGGTTCAGCGGCATGACAACGACGAGTCAGATTCTGACGGCGCTGTGGATCCTGAGCGAGCGGACGATGCTCGCGCTGTACGTCGGCGCGGAGGGCGTGGCGCTCTTCGTCGTGCCGCTGCTGATCGGCGCGTACCTGCAGGCCGGCGTCGGCAGCGCGACGCTGGTGCTGATGCCCGTCGCCAGTCAATTGAACGCGCGCGATCACAAGGACGTGCTGCGCGCCGTGTACTGGCGCGCGACAAAAGTGGTGGCGTTGATCGTGCTCTGTGCCACGGTCACGCTCATGGCCGCCAGCCGATCGCTGCTCGGGCTGTGGCTTGGACCGGAGTTCGCCGCGCGGGCTCCCGTGTTGCAGGTGCTCGCGATCGCGTTCGGTCTGAACACGATGCTGCTCATCGCCTGGCACTTCTCTGAGGGATTGAACCGGCCCTCGCGCAACACCGTGTACACGGTGCTCTCGATGATCGTCGGCGTGACGTTGCTCGCGCTGCTGGTGCGCCCGTTCGGTCTGATGGGTGCGGCGTGGGCGCGAACCGGGGCGATGCTGACGGCGCCGATCTATCTGTGGCTCTTCGAGCGAACGTTGCTGGGCGGATCGTTCGGTGCGGCCTGGCGGCGCCTGGCCCTGTACCTGGTTCCGGCAGGCGCCGCGATCTGGTTGGCGCTGACGTTCGGCCTGAACGCGCTGCCGACCTCGTGGATCTCGCTGGCCGGGCTGTGTCTGATCACGCTCTCAGCCGTGGTTGCGGCGCTCTGGCACACCGCGTATTTCGATGCAGTGGAGCGGAAATGGATCACGGATCGGCTGCAGAGCGTCCTGGGGCGGCGCGCCGACGTCAGCCCGCCGCTCGTGTCAT